>OCOJ01040212.1_pt1 | contig 13134 bp, 17 predicted proteins | sample 1539251 | NCBI WGS metagenome assembly OCOJ01 (sample SAMN01911457, study PRJEB22624) | soil metagenome | biome: Soil | place: Malaysia | collected 2012-04-30 | depth RA_metagenome m | reverse complement strand
CCAGATCGGGCGCCGTCACCTAGACGTCTAATGAAGCTCGAGATAAAGGACCTTCACGCTTCAGTCGAAGGGAAAGAGATTCTGAAGGGGGTGGACCTCACCGTGGCACAGGGCGAAACTCACGCCCTCATGGGCCCCAACGGGTCGGGCAAGAGCACCCTCGCTTACACTCTGATGGGCCACCCGAAGTACCAGGTGACATCTGGCCAGGTAACGATAGACGGGGATAGCATACTCGGCCTCACTCCAGACAAGAGGGTGAAGAAAGGCCTCTTCCTCGCGTTCCAGTACCCGGTTAGCGTCCAGGGCGTGAGCATGTTCTCCTTCCTGCGCGCCGCCTACAATAACTCCAGGCCCGCAGGCTCCGACCCACCTACCATCTTCGAGTTCAAAGAGACGGTCGCGGATAAACTGAAGATGCTCAACATGGACGAGTCTTTCCTGAACCGCTACCTGAATGAGGGGTTTTCTGGCGGCGAGAAGAAGAGGGCGGAGATTCTCCAGATGGCGCTGATGCAGCCGAAGTTCGCAGTCCTCGACGAGACAGACTCAGGACTCGACATTGACGCGCTCCGAATTGTGGCTGAAGGGATTAACAGGGTGTCAGGTCCACAGACTGGATCCCTGCTGATTACCCACTACCAGAGGATTCTGAAATATGTTAAACCCCAGTTCGTGCACGTAATGTACCAGGGACGCATAATCGAGTCTGGTGGAGAGGAGCTTTCAAGACTGCTCGAAGAGAAAGGTTACACATGGATCGGGGGCTACAAGGAGGAGGAGCAGGTGGCCCCCCCGACCCCGTAATCCTTTTAACAAGGAAAATAACCTATGTTATATTCAAGNAGAAAGGTTACACATGGATCGGGGGGTACAAGGAGGAGGAGCAGGTGGCCCCCCCGACCCCGTAACCCTTTTAACAAGGAAAATAACCTATGTTATATTCAAGCGTGAAAGGCGATTGAGCTCAAAAACTGATATCATAACCGATGACTACAAGGAGAAGTACGGCTTTAGTGACCCTGTCGAGACCTACGCCGTCCAGGGGATTAAGGGCCTCAGCGAGCGCGTAGTACAGGAAATAGTGCGCCTCCACGACGAGCCCGCCTGGATGGAGCAGATTAGGATGAAGGCCCTGAAGCACTTCCTCAACTTGAAGCCCCCGGCCTGGGCTCCTGACCTGGCAGACATCGACTTCCAGAGCTTCTACTACTATGCACGCCCCACGGCAAAGGCTGCCGAGTCCTGGGACCAGCTCCCTGAGTACATCAAGCGGACCTACGACAAGCTCGGCATCACAGAGGCCGAGAAGAAGTTCCTGGCCGGCGTTGGCGCCGTCTACGAGTCCGAGGCGGTCTACCACAGCATTCAGGGGGAGCTCCAGAAACAGGGGGTCGTCTTCACGGACACGGTCACAGCTTTGAAGGAGTATCCCGATATCATGAAGAAGTACTTCGGCACTGTCGTCCCCTATCAGGACAACTACATCGCCGCTCTGCAGACCGCGGTCTGGAGTGCCGGGTCCTTCGTCTACGTCCCCGAGGGAGTAAAGGTGCCCATGATACTGCAAGCTTACTTCAGAATAAACGAGAGGAAGATGGGCCAGTTTGAAAGAACCCTAATAATTGCCGAGCCATATAGCGAGGTTTCGTACAATGAGGGTTGTAGCGCCCCGGTCTACTCCGCGCAGTCGCTCCACTCCGCCATCGTGGAAATAATCGCAAGAAAGGGTTCCCTGGTCAAGTACACGACCCTCCAGAACTGGTCGAGGGACGTACTCAACCTGGTGACGAAAAGGGCACACGCCTACGAAGATGCGACCGTGTCCTGGGTCGACTTCAATGGGGGCTCAAGGCTGACCAGAAAGTACCCGTCTGTCTATCTCCTTGGCCCGCGGTCAAAGGCTGACATCATTTCGGTGGCGTACGCAGGGCCTGGCCAGGTCCAGGATACGGGCGCCAAGGCGATCCACCTTGCGAAGGACACGACTTCGAAGATAATCTCCCGTTCCGTCTCGAAGGGGGGAGGGCACACGGCCTACCGTGGGCTCCTTCACATAGCCAAGGGCGCGAAGAACGTGAAGTCCACGGTCCGTTGCGACGCCCTGCTCGTGGATCCAATCAGCACCACCGCAACCTACCCTTACATGGAGATTCAGGAGGACGACGCCACGGTGACACATGAGGCCAGCGTCGGGAAGGTCGGAGAGGAACAGCTCTTCTACCTTATGTCGAGGGGGATATCGGAAGGAGACGCGCTAAGCATGGTGGTCAACGGATTCATGGAACCCTTCGCGAAGGAGCTCCCGATGACATATGCAGTGGAGTTCAACCGATTGATGTCCCTCGAAATGACTAACGCGGTCGGCTAGGGGCCGACGTCGGAGGATCCGGCAAGCTTGTCCCAGGCGGCGGTGTCATCATTCGACGAGGATCTTGTCAAGGCGATATCTGCTTCCCTAGGGGAACCCTCGTGGCTCACCAAATCGAGGCTAGACGCATTCAGGCAGTTTACTTCGCTCCCTGCCGAGAAGAACCCCTTGTACACGAAGTACGTCAGCACGTTCCAGTTCCCCCTGGAGGGTTTCGCAGTTGTCCCGGGGGGAACAGCCATAGACTTCAGGAGCTTCTTCGGGGAGTACCTGACTGGGAAGGAGACCGACATACTACTTCAGGGTAACGAGACCCAGGTCCACGCAGAGCTCAGCAGGGACACCGCTTCCAAGGGGGTCAGCTTCATGTCCTTCCACGAGGCGCTGGCAGCAGAAGAGGCAAAGGTCAGGGCCCTCATCGAAGGGAGGCTGGTCAAGTCAGAGAGTGACAAGTTCGCAGCCTTCGTCAACGCCTTCTTCAACGGCGGAACCTTCGTAAGGGTCCCAGAAGGGGTCGCCCTGGACAGGCCACTCCGCAGGATGCTGTTGCTCGACTCCCCCAAGACTTCCATCGTCGAACAGAACTTCATAATCGCCGAGCGGGAGGCGAAGCTTGTCTTTCTCGAGGAGCTCTATTCGAAGGGGCCGTCAGTCCCCGCCTTCGTCGCCGCCACAACAGAGATCCTCGCCAGGCCAAACTCACACATCGACTTCTCGTCCATTCAGCTCCTCGACGGCCAGACGGCCCACGTCTCCAACAGAGCGGTCGAGGTGACAAGCGACTCCCGCGCCACCGTGAGCGCCCTTTCTCTTGGGGCTTCGATATCCCGTTCCAGGTCCAACTTCCTTCTCAATGGGAGGGGTTCCTTTGCCGAAGGATTCGAGATATTCTTTACCGACGCCAAGCAAAGATACGACTACGAAACAAACCTGATCCACAACTCTCCAGACTCGACGGGTTCGGTTCAGGCCAGGGGGGTGCTCAAGGGTCAGTCCCAGTCCATCTTTAAGGGGATGATCAAGATTGTCAACGCCGCGAAGAATTCGAAGTCATACCTCGCCCACCACGCCATGATTCTGGAAAGAACCGCGAAATCTGACGGCGTGCCGAGCCTCGAGATTGACAACAACGAAGTGAGGGCGACCCATTCTGCGTCCGTCGCCCAGATAGACGAGGAGCAGCTGTTCTACCTGATGGCAAGAGGGCTCGCCTACGACGAGGCCAGGAAGATGGTCGTCCTCGGGTTCTTCGAGCCTGTCCTGTCGAGGGTGCCGATTGAGCAGACCAGGGAAGGGGCCAGGTTCATGATAGAGGGCAAGTGGGAGGGAGAGAAGCGTAGACTCATCGACAGAGAGGCTCTCCTGGCAGCTACTGGCGAGCTCACTCCCGAGGTCAAGGAATCCGAAGACATCTTCGAGCGCCACTACAAATACCGTTGATGGGAAAATTGGGGGAGTTCGTCCCGGCCATGAAGGTCGCAGACCTTGCCGAAGGCGCCATTTCTGCCGTCGACCTCAGGGGCGCTCACATTCTTCTCTCGAAGATAGGAGGGGAGGTTTGCGCCGTAAGCGGCATCTGCACTCATGAGGAGACAGACCTCGCCCGGGGATTCGTCCTCGAGGATCGGGTGGTTTGTCCGCTGCACCTTTCGCAGTTCGACCTAAGGACCGGTCAGGTCATGAACCCACCTGCGGAAGTCCCGCTTCAACGCTTCAATGTTAAAATAGAGGGCGAGACGATTTTTGTCGAAGTCTGAGGAGGTTCTTTGAAGATTGCTCAAGACTGAAGTCCTCGACATCGAGAAGGTCAGAGCCGACTTCCCGATCCTCAAGCGTATGGTCCACGGTAAGAGGCTCGTATATCTCGACAACTCCAACACTACCCAGAAGCCAAAGGTGGTGATAGATGCCCTGGTCGAGTACTACTCTAAGCACAACTCGAACGTCCACAGGGCCGTCTACGCCCTGGCCGAGGAGGCCACCGAATCCTACGAGGGGGCAAGGAGGAAAGTTGCAGGGTTTGTCGGCGCTGCGGCAAAGGAGCTCGTCTTCGTGAGGGGGACGACCGAAGCGACCAACCTGGTGCGCTTTGCTTGGGGGGAAACGAACGTGAAGAAGGGGGACCTGCTCGTCTCAACCCTGATGGAGCATCACAGCAACATCGTCCCTTGGCAGCTCCTTGCGAAGAGCAAAGGAGCGACCCTGAAGTTCGTCGGTCTACGACCGGATGGCACCCTCGATATGGAAAGCTTCGAGAGCCTCCTGAAGGAATCTCCGAAACTGGTCGCGATCACCCACTGTTCTAACGTTCTCGGCACGATTAATGACGTCGCCAAGATATGTGCCAGGGCTCGTGCCGCGGGGGCCATCACGCTGGTTGACGGGGCACAGGCGGCTCCCCACATGCCTGTCGACATCAAGTCCTTCAAACCCGACTTCTACGCATTCTCGGGGCACAAGATGCTTGGCCCCATGGGGATCGGCGCTCTGCTGGCCAGGAAGGACCTTCTGGAGGAGATGGAGCCATTCCAAGGCGGAGGGGAGATGATCAGGGAGGTGTTTCTAGACCACTCGACCTGGAACGACGTCCCCTACAAGTTCGAGGCGGGTACGGTCAACGTAGCAGACGCCATCGGTCTCGGCGCCGCCATCGACTACCTTGCGAGCCTTGGCATGAGCAAGGTGAGGGAACACGAGGTCAGGTTGTTGGAGTACGCCCTTCAGACCCTGGCTGAGGTGAAGGGCTTCCACCAGTACGGGCCCCTCGACACAAAGAATAGGGCTGGAGTGATTTCCTTCAACTTCGCCGACGTACACCCGCACGATCTGGCTACGGTCCTCGACGAAGAGGGTATCGCAATCCGCTCGGGACACCACTGCGCCCAGCCCCTGATGCGCTGGCTCGACGTGACAGCGACCAGCAGAGCGAGCTTCCACGTCTACAACTCCTATGACGACGTCGACACGTTGAAGGCGGGCCTGAAGAAGGCCGGGGGCATCTTCAAGGTATGAGCAGCGCCGACATTTACCGCGAGTTGATCCTCGATTACTACAGGAACCCGAGGAACTTCGGAAAACTGGAGAAGTTCGACATAGATGCCAGGGACACCAACCCCCTCTGCGGAGACGAGATCGAGATTCAGATCAGGGTGGGGGAGGGGCAGAAAATCGAAGACATCAGATTCGTGGGCAAGGGGTGCGCCATAAGCCAGGCCTCGGCTTCCANTGCTCACGGAGCTCGCTAAGGGGAAGAAATTGGACTGGGTGAAGCAGCTCGCCAAAGAGGACGTCTTCAAGATGCTGGGTAACCCGGACCTCGGCCCTTCAAGGGTGAAGTGCGCGTTGCTCGGCATGAAGGTCCTGAAGACAGGGGTCTACGGCTACCTCGGTGCGCACTACGAAGACTCTGACGGGTCTGACGGTGCAACCTAGCCGGGAAGATGAATCCCAGGCGCGAGCCCGAAGGCAACCAGCAGATAGTAGGCAGGCACAATGATGACAGGGGCCAGGAGGGCAGCCCAGAACACCAGTCTTAGCGCTCCTCTGACCTCCGTCTCCAACTGGGCCTGGCTCCTGGGTAGGTGGCCGTTGACCCACTCTATGGGATTCAGCTTCTTCGCAACCATGTTGAGCAACGGCCTATGTTCTCCCGTACGGGATATAAATCGTACTCACAGCTGATCCGTCATTTCTGAGGACTCGGGGCTGGCGCGGTCCAGACCTTCGCTCCCTCTCCTTCTTTGCGCGGCGCCTTCCCAGACATTACGTGTCTCTTGAGCAGTTGGATGCCGAGAGCCGGGTCGACGCCCTTGGGGCAGACGTATGAGCACGACCCCGCGAAGTGGCACCGCCAGACACCATGGACGCCGTCGAGCAGCTCCAGCCTCTTTGCCCCGCCTTCGTCCCTCGGGTCCATGACGTACCTGTATGCCTGGGCAAGGGCCTGTGGTCCAGGGAACTTGGAGTCCGTGGCGACAGTGGGGCAGGAGGAAGTGCAGAGGCCGCACTTTATGCAGTAGGTGAACTGGAGTACATTCTCCAACTCCTCGGGCTTCATCACGTACTCGGCCGACGGCTTCTCCATCTCCCGCGTGTCAGCGCGAATCAGGTAGGGCATCAACTCCTTGTGCTTCTCGAAGAACGACTCCAGATCCGTCACCAAGTCCTTGATTATGGCGAAGTTGTCCATAGGTTGTGCCACCACCGTCTCTCCGCTGAGTTCTGCGACCGGGGTGTAGCACGCCAGCCTTGGCCTCCCGTTGATTTTCATCCCGCAGGAGCCGCAGGACGCTTGCCTGCAGGAGAAACGCAGGGCTATGGAGTGGTCAAGGTAATCCCGCGCGTACAGGAGAGCGTCGAGGACCGTCATTCCCTCGCGCTTTGGAACCGCGTACTCCATCATCCTCGGCTTCACATCGTTGAACGGGTCGAACCGCTGGACGACCAACTTCAACTCAGTCACGCTGGGGCACCCCCGTACACCGCCAATATCACAGTCCTTGTCCCGTAGGCCACGGTGACGATTATGGCAAGTACAGTGCCTGCGTCCACCCACGTGGTCCACGGTTTCGTCTGCCTGAATTCGTTCAGAATTATCCTGACACCATTGAACCCATGCACCAGCACCACTACGAGCAGCGCCTCTAGGAAGATGGCGTAGAAGCCGTTCCTGTAGATCGACAGGATATTGTTGAAAGAGATGGCCGTCGCATAGGGATAGATCACGCCCTGCATGATCAGGTGCACAGATACCAGCGCCACCGCAGCCACTGCGGTCGCGTACTGGACGAGCATCAGCCTGGACTCTTTCATCCCATCCCCTCGAATAGTACCAGGAAGGCCCAGACCGCGGCTGCCACCGCTATCGCAATGGCTACGTAGATCAGGACCTTCTGGCCGTAGCCGAGGCCCTTGGGTTTGTAGGGGTACTCTATGGCCGAAGGCTTTCGGAGTATCAGGCCGAACTCGGCGAGAATGAGCCTTATCCCGTTGACGCCATGGAAGAAGAGCACCAACACGACCAGTATCAGTATAAGATGGCCGAAGGAGTTCTCGAAGATGCTCCCTATGAACTTCCAGGCGGAAGGACTCGGGCCCGCCCCCGTGGGCCCGCCGACGAAGAAACTCGTGTCTCCCAGGTGACCCAGAACGTAGAGCAGTATGGCGACGCCCGTGACCCGCTGGAAGAAGTATGCCCACCTTTCGGCGTTGTAGTGGTAGGGGTCTAGCCATCCACGAATCCCGCGCCTGTTCTTCGCTTTCTCTTCTCCGACCGCCATGTTTTCTAGCCTCCGCACACCTATTTGCGATTGTCAGTAGTGCCTCTCCGCAGGCTGATACTTCGTTATGGTAACGGATGAATACTCTAGCCTCGGCCCATCTTGTCCCCCGTAGGCAAGGGTGTGTTTCAACCAGTTCCTGTCGTCTCTATTGGGGTAGTCCCTCCTCGAATGGGCGCCCCTCGATTCTGTCCTCGCCAGGGCCCCGGCCACCACGACCTCGGCCACATCGAGCATGCTTTCCACTTCCAGGACGTCGCTCAGGTTCGTGTTGTACACCCTGCTCTTGTCCTCGCAGTGAAGGAAGTCCTTCCTCTTGAGCTCACCGATGGTTGTGAGCGCCTCTGACAGGCCCTCCCCGGTCCTGTAGACAAAAACGTCCTTCGCCATGAGCCTCTGGAGGGTGTCCCTCAGCTCGTATGGGTTAGTTCCTCCCTTTCCGTGGAATATCCCGTCGAAGATTCTCTTCTCCTCTATGGCGGCAAGCTCAGCCGGGGATACGGGTGCCTGCCGCCCCTCGATGTACTTCGCAGCTTCTGCTCCCGTTATCCTCCCCCAAACAAGGCACTCGGCGGTGGAGTTGGCGCCAAGCCTGTTCGCGCCGTTGATGCTGACGCAGGCCGCCTCCCCGGCTGCCCACAGTCCCCTCATCCTTGTCGCGCCGTCGATGTCGGTGTCTATCCCTCCCATGACGTAATGACACACCGGCCGCACGGGAAGGGGTTTCTCCACTGGGTCGATCCCTCTAAACTTGATCGCTATTTCCCTGATCTGAGAGAGCCTGGATTTGATTTTCTCAGCCCCCACAGGAGACAGGTCGAGGTGGAGGTAATCGAGACCCGACGCTTCGTCCTTGAACCCTCTCCCCTGTTCGATCTCGGTCATCATCGCTCTGGAGACCACATCTCTGGAAGCAAGTTCCAGCTTGTTCGGTGCGTAATCCTTCATGAATCTCTGGCCTTCCTTGTTCAGCAGTACTCCCCCCTCCCCTCTGGCCGCTTCTGTGATGAGTATCCCGGACGGAATGAGGCCCGAGGGGTGGAACTGAATGAACTCCATATCCTTCAGGGGTATCCCTGCCCTGTAGGCGGCCGCCAGGCCGTCGGGAGTTGAACTGTAGGCGTACGTAGCGAAGCTGTATAGGCGCCCCGCGCCCCCAGTGGCCATAATCCCCGCCTTACCGAGAATCTGTGCGAAGTTCCCGGACTTCATCTCGATGGCTGTGATTCCTCTGAACTCCCCTCCCTCGGAGAGGATTGAGGTGGCGAACCANCTCCTGATAGAAGCGTATGTTGGCGTACTTGGTAGCGGTGTCGTAGAGGGTCTGCATTTCAAAGAACCCAACTTTGTCTTCGGCGTAAGTTGCCCGAGGGTAACTGTACCCCCCGAACCATCTCTGGGCTATCCTGCCGTCTTCCCTGCGCGACCAAGGTAGCCCCCAGTGTTCGAGTTGGTAGATCTCCCCCGGCATCAAGTTCACGAACCTTTCTACCGCGTCCTGGTCGGCGAGGTAGTCAGAGCCCTTCACGGTGTCGAATTGGTGCGACTCCACCGAATCTCCCAGCTCAGGGTAGAGCACCGCGGCAGTCCCCCCTTCCGCGCTGACGGAATGCGCTCTCATCGCCTGGACCTTCGTGACGACGGCGATGTCAGCCTTCCCCGCACTGACGCGTGCCGCCTCGATAGCGGCCCTAAGGCCCGCTATTCCTGACCCGACTATGACAATGTCGTGCCTGAGGGTCTCAACCAAGTGGATGGTCGTTAGCTGGCCGCTCCCGACGATTCTTAGGTTTTCCTTCGGGAGCATTACCTAAACCGAATCGAGGATTCCTGCACCGGCGAGGTGAGCCGCCAATCCAATCCTTACGAATTAGGCTCTTGGCGTATAACCCACCTTCAGGCGCCAAATGCCATGGTCGAGACCATTGAGCACGACGTTGTCATCGTCGGGAGTGGTCTCGCGGGCATGCGGGCCGCAGTCGAAGTTCTTTCCCGCTGGGGAGATTCGGGACAGACTCTCGGTGTNGCTCTCGAAGCTCGCCCTGATGCGCAGCCATTCTGTCGCCGCCGAAGGCGGGACCGCGGCGGTCCTGTACCCGGAGGACGGGGACAGCCTCGAGCTGCACGCCTGGGACACCATCAAGGGGAGTGACTTCCTCGCAGACCAAGACTCCGTCTGGAAGTTCGTTTCCCTCTGTCCCGTCGAGATTAGGCAGATGGAGCGGTGGGGGACTCCCTGGAGCAGGAGGGAGGACGGAAGGATTGCGCAGAGGCCCTTCGGCGGCCACAGCTTCAATCGGGCCACCTTCGCCCAGGACAAGGTCGGCTTCTTCGAGATGAGGTCTCTCTACGACAAGCTACAGGAGTACGGTAATTGGACCAGATACGACGAGACGTTCGTAACCTCTATTGTCATCCATGACGGGGTCTTTACCGGGTTCATCGGAATCAATCTGAAGACAGGTGCCCTCTTCCATTTCAGGGCAAGGGCGGGCATAATCGCCTCGGGGGGCGCAGGCCAGCTCTGGAAGTTCACGGCCACCTCAGTGAGCACCACGGGAGACGGCATAGGCCTGGCCTACCGGGCGGGCCTCCCCATAGAGGACATGGAGTTCATGCAGTTCCACCCGACTGGCCTCATTCCGACTGGGATTCTGATCACCGAGGGGGCGAGGGGCGAGGGAGGCTACCTCGTGAACTCGAAGGGGGAGAGGTTCATGCAGAAGTACGCGCCCTCTAAGATGGAGCTCGCACCCAGGGACGTCGTCTCCCGCTCGATGATGAAGGAAATCAACGAAGGGAGGGGTTTCACGGACGAGGACTCGGGACTCTCCTATCTCCAGCTGGACCTCAGGCACCTAGGGAAGGAGAAGATAGACACCAAGCTTCCATTCATCAAAGAACTATCAATGAAGTTCATCGGGGTTGACCCGGCCGAAGAACCAATTCGCATCAAGCCCACGGCGCACTACACCATGGGAGGAATCAGGGTAGACGGGAACGGGAGGGTGCTTGACGGTGGCGGCCGTTTCGTGAGAGGCCTCTGGTCCGCAGGCGAATCTGCCTGCGTCAGCATACATGGCGCGAATAGGCTTGGCGCAAACTCCACTGCTGAATGTCTGGTCTACGGCGGAATAGTTGGCGAGGACGTCTCTACTTACCTGAACTCTGAGCCCAAGACACCTTCATCGTCCGATGGCTCAGCTGTTTCGGCCGAGGAGGACAGGATCTTCAGGGACCTGTTCAGGCGGGAGGAGTCGTCGGCCGACGTCTATTCTGTGAAAGCGAGACTCAGAGACATCATGGACAAGGAGGTCTACGTGTTCAGGGACGAAGCGGGATTGAGCGACGCCGTAAGGCAGGTCAGGGCACTGAAGGACGAATTCAGAGGAGTGAAAGTCACTGACGGCGGCCATGTGTTCAACTACAATCTCCAGGACGTGCTCGAAGTCGGCATCATGCTAGAGCTGGCCGAAGTGGTGGCCCAGGGTGCCCTCAACAGGCGGGAGTCGAGAGGGGGGCACGCCCGCACCGACTACCCCAACAGGGACGACACTGGCTGGCTGAAACACACCCTGGCCCTGAGGACACCCGACGGCCCGTTGTTCAGCTACTCGCCTGTGGCGATTACCTTGTGGAAGCCTGTGGAGAGGAAGTACTGAGGTGTGAACATGGAGAAAATCACTCTCAGGATCACCCGGTCCGGCGGCAAGCGCGTCAGCTATGAAGTCAAGTACAGAAAGGGGATGACCGTTCTTGATGCCCTGACAGAGATAAGGGAGAGGCAGGACAGCTCCCTTGGTTACAGGCACAGCTGCAGAATGGGGATATGCGGATCCTGCGGTATGACCATCGAGGGACTCCCAAAGCTCGCATGTCAGACTCAGGTCTCTTCCCTGAACAACGAAACGATCAGCATCGAGCCGCTGCACAACATGGACGTGGTCAGGGACCTGGTTGTCGACATCATGCCATTTTTCGACCTCCATCGTTCGGTCAGACCCTATCTCATAAGAAACAATGTCAACGAGCGGGACCACTCCGACAGGGAGTACCGGGTGCTCACCGAAGAGGTGGCGAAGTTCCTCCAATTCGACTACTGCATCATGTGCGCCCTTTGTTACTCCGCCTGTCCGACCGTTGCCCTCGATCCGTTCTACACCGGACCCCAGGCCCTGGCCCAGGCGTACAGGTACATGGCCGACCCGAGAGATGAGGGGTGGGAGAAGCGCATCGATCTTCTGGACACCTCCCATGGGGTCTGGAGATGCCACATGGCCGGAGCTTGCAGCTTCGTCTGCCCTAAGGACGTCGACCCGGCCAAGGCTGTGCAGCTGGCGAGGATGGAGGTGTTGAAGAAACGCATCCTCAGAAAGCGCGGAAAGGAGGGCTCCAGACTCGTCCCTCCGCCCGTCGCGGGAGCAGCCAAGGAGGGTGCGAAGGCTCCGCCGTTTGACTTTGGGGGCGCAAGAAAGTGAAGCGGGACCAGAGGTTCAGGTCAGGAATAATCTCCAGCCTTAACCCCCTCGGGTTCAACCTTGAAAGGTGGAGCTACACGGTTCACCGCATTACCGGAATCATCCTTGTTGGCTACCTGATGGCGCACATCTTTGAGACTTTCCAGCTGGGAGCAGGCTCGACCGCCTGGGCAAACACAATGGCGGCACTCCATTCGCTCGGCCCCCTGGAGTTGGTTGGCCTTTGGATTGTCGCGGGTTCGGCTCTCTACCATGGCGGCAACGGGATTCGGCTCATCCTCAACGAGGCGTTCGGGAGGTTCATGGGGAAGCCGATTCTCCCCGTTTACCCCTACTCCCCCACGTCCCTCGGGAAGAACCAGAAGATTGCCGTCTGGACGATAACCGGAGTGGTCCTTGCCCTCTGGGTCTGGGCAGGATTGTACCTACTCGCCGGAGTCGGAGTGATTTGAGATGGCGGAGTCTCCTAATTTGAAGGGCGGGAGCCTGATGAGAGAATCTTGGAACATGGTTGTGACCTACATCACAGCCGCAATCCTCGTTTTCGTGCTCACTTTTCATCTGCTGTTACACAGCCCCCTGGCGGGCAAAGCTTTCGATGCTACCCTATCGTTTGGCTACGCGACTGGGAACCTGACCTACTTCCAGGTGATTTTCGGTTTCCTGCTCTTCGCGGCCGTCATTCATGGCTTCAACGGGATCAGAGTAATGGCAATCGAGTGGCTCCACCCCTCCCGGCGGGAGTGGCTGCTGAATGTGGTTGTCTTCGTCCTGATTGCCTTCTTCCTCGCCGTGGGGACAGTCACGCTCGTGGTAGTGGGCTGAAGGCGTCGGCCTGGCACCGGCTCTTGCTGGGATGCAGGGCTGAAAACTGTGGGAAGCCAGGAGCAAACGGCCGTTTTCCTGTAGTCTTCACCCCGTTTCATGAAAGACACGTTTATAACCGCACTCACAATCGGCCGGGTTCACGAGAGGGGTAAAGTGCCTCACTACGGTTACAGTTTCG
>OCOJ01037014.1_pt2 | contig 13134 bp, 11 predicted proteins | sample 1539251 | NCBI WGS metagenome assembly OCOJ01 (sample SAMN01911457, study PRJEB22624) | soil metagenome | biome: Soil | place: Malaysia | collected 2012-04-30 | depth RA_metagenome m | reverse complement strand
CACCTGGGTGGCGCACTGGCGCATCTTTTCTGGCTACGAGGACGACCCAGCCGTGCGCAGCATCGTCGTCAGCTACCTGACCAACATTTTGGTGACCGTGCTGACCGCGCTGATTTCTTTCCGCCTGCTGCGGCAGCTGTGCTTCAGTGTCACAGAAGCCGTCGCAGGAGTGCTGGCGCTCCTCTTCTGCACCACTCATCTGCACTACACGCAGAACATGATGGAGAACAACTACATCATGCTGCTCACTCTCGTGGGATTTTCTTATCAGTACGACTGGCTGCGCACGGGGAGCAAGCGCGCGCTGTTCTATGGCTCAGCCGCGCTGGGGCTTAATCTGCTGACGCGCCTCACGGCCGGTTTGGATCTCATCGCCGCCGGCGTCTTTCTGCTCGCCGTGTTGTGGTTCGAGCGTTCGTGGGGCGCGGGCGCCCCCGCCCGCGCGCTCTGGCCGCGCTTCCTTACGTACTGCAAGGTGGCCGCGCCCGTCTATGCTTTTTTCCTGATCGTTGAGCGCGCCTACAGCTTCTACCGCTTCGGCTCATGGACTCAGACCTATCTGCCGCTCTTCGCGCTGGAACAGCGCCTGCAGGACCCAACCCTGCCGCCGAATTTCCCTTGGAGCACGCCCTTTCACGAAGGCTTCCTTGGACCCTTCCTCAAGCCGGAGAAGTCGATCTTTCTTTTTGATCCGCTGCTGGTGCTGGCGATCGTGCTGCTGGTGTTGCTATGGAAGCGGCTGCTGCCGGAGGTACGGGCGTATGGTGTCGCGTCGCTTCTGCTGCTCGTCGGCTACATCAGTTTCTATGCGCGCTACACCTATTGGGCGGGGGACTTTGCCTGGGGCGACCGCTACGTCTCGACGGCGGTCGAGTTGGCGGCGTTCCTCGCCGTGCCGTTGCTTGTGCGCCATCGCTGCAACCTGGGTAAGTGGGCTTGGCGCGCGGGAATTGCGGTCGTCTACATCAGTTTGATCATTCAGGTTGCCTCGCTGATGTTCTGGCTGCCGCTTGAAATCTACCAGATGGAGACGCTGGGCCATCCCACGTTCGTGATCGCGCTGCGCTTCAAAAACGTCGCAGCCTTTGCTCTGGGCAAGATGGATGCCTGGGGCTTGAACAATGAGCCCATGACCCAGGACGCATGGGATTACGTCCACATCACGACGTGGAATTTTCTGCCCTTCCTGCTGCGGCGCGTGGGCGCGGCGCCGCGCTGGGTGGTGGACACGGCGTTCGTCGTGTGGTACTCGGCGATCGCAGCGTTGCTAGCCATTGTGTTGAGACTGCGAGCCGTGCTCCGATGTCGGGCGAGCTGATGTCGGGGGTCCCGGTGTGTTCCATGTGACACAAGGGGCATCGGAGCTTCCAACTAAGAAATCCCCCGCCGGGAATCGGGAGGGTTTCAATCGCTCTGATTCCCGGCGAAGAGCCGCCGGTGAAGCACAGAACGCCGACCGGTCCGCCGAAGTCGATGACGGCCAGGGACGGATGGGACTCTTCTTCGCCGCGTACGTTACAATTGATGACCGCCTGGGGAAGTGGAGGGGTTATGTTCACTCGTCGTCACGGTCTCCTGTTTGCGTGTTTTCTTGTGCTCTCGGCGCCCGCGTGGGCGCAAAACGGCGACGCTTCCCAGCCTCCCCCGAATACTTCCTGGCCGACTCCGATGGCACGTCCCGACGCCAGTTTTCCGTCGGCTCCTGCGCCGGTCAGTACCGCCGACCAGGAAGGCAAGATCAAGTTCCGCACGCGGACGATTCTGATCCAAGTTCCGATGATCGTCACCGATCGGTCTGGCGCCCACGTACACGGTTTGACCAAAGAAGACTTCCACGTCTTCGAAAACGGCAAAGAGCAGAAGGTGGCCACCTTCGAGGAGATGGTTACCAGCGACAAGCAGCTCCCGGCGGCGGCGACCAAGCCGGGAGAGTTCGCCAACCTGACCCTGCCAGAACAGCCGCCCCATGCCATCACTGTCATCGCTCTGGATGCCGTCAACACTCCCTTCCTGGACCAGGCCAACGGTCGCCGTGCGCTTATCAAGTATTTGGCCGACAATCTAAACTCTGGCCAGGTGTTGGCGCTGATGATCATCACCAGCCATGGGGTCAGAGTCGTCCAAGGACTGACCGACGACCGCGAAAGACTGGTCCAGATTCTGAAGAGGGCCAGCGGAGAGCAGACTGGCGCGGAGGGGGTCAATTCGGACGTGCAGGCGAACGCTGCTCTCGGAGACATTCCTGAGCCTCCCCATACTCCCGGTGGTAACCCCTTGGCTATAGCGGCCGCTTGGATTGCGTACGGCGACGCCATCACCACTCAGGTTGAGCAGCAGAAAGCTATCGAGGAAACTCTGAACGGACTACTGGGGATCGCTTGGTACCTGTCTGGCGTCCCCGGCCGCAAGTCCCTGATCTGGGCCACGGGGGGATTTCCTTTCGCGATCTCTACGGCCGCGCAGCTCCCCGGCGGCTATCTTTCCCCGCTTTACGAGCGCACCTTCCAAGCACTGGATGCCGGCCAAATCTCCGTTTATCCGGTGGACGTGCGCGGACTGGTGGGGGATATTACGGCGACGGTGGCGCCAACCGTGGCGTCAACCATCGGACCGAAGTTCGCACAACAGATCGGGAACCGCGACGAGTTCCAACAATCGACCATCGATACCCTCAACGAATTTGCCGATATGACCGGGGGAAAGGCTTTCTACAACACCAACGATCTGGCCTCCAGCTTCAAGCGGGCGGCGGACGATGCCTCTTCCTACTACCTCGCCGGCTACTATCTTGATACGCACAACGACAATTCCGGCTGGCGGCAGATCAAGGTCAAGGTGGATAAGAAAGACACCGAAGTCCGCGCTCGCCAAGGTTTCTTCGTGACCAACGCCACCATGAACCTGGACGCGAGCCGCAGCTCCGATCTGATTTATGCTCTTAGCTCTCCTATCGAAGGCACGGGCGTGCCGCTCAGCGTGAAGTGGCTGGGCACGTCCGGTAGCGCCACAAAGAAAAAGACCGAGTTCATCGTCCATCTACCGGCGGGCGGCGTGTCCATCGAAGGAGGCAACGGACAGAAGCATCTCGACTTCGACTTTGCCGCCGCTGCATACCTGAGCAACGGCAAAAGTGGTAAGGCAGTGGTCACCATCGGCAAGCCGGTGACGACGACGGTACCCGAGGCGCAAATGGCATCCTTGCTTTCCAATGGAATTGACATGCAGAATACGCTGGAACTTGGCCCTGGACAATATGTCATCCGCGTCGTCATCCGCGATAACGTTACGGGCAGGATCGGCAGCGTCACCGCACCGCTGACCGTGAACTAGAGCTGCGCGAGAGGCCGCGAAGCTGTCGACCCTTTTGGAATGGCACGTTTCGACCTCTGTTTGTCAGTTTCTGCCTATCGACATCGCGCAGGGTTGCGCGCAAGATAACCCCGGTAAGTTGGGAGGGGTTCGCGTGCGTTATCCACTGATGATTGTGGTGCTTATTCTTGCAGGCCGCAACGCAGTCCAAGGACACGATGCGAGTTGGCAGTGATACCATGGGCTCGTGTCCCTCCGATACGAGCGCTTCTGCACGAGCTCTCCAATTGAAGATTCAGCGCGCGATGACGGGCGAACAGCGGCTGCTGCTGGCCTTCGACATGAGCATGTTCGCGCGGGCATTGATGAGGGCGGGAATCGTCCAGGAACACCCCGATTGGACGGAAGCGCAGGTCGCCCGCGAGTTGCTCCGGCTGGCGTTTCTGCCTGCGCCGTTGCCGCCAGGGCTGCGATGACCGCTCACGTTGGATGGGCGGTATGCTGAAACTCGTGTTGATCCTTTTCGTCCTCGAAGGGGCGTCGGTCGGGCAAAGCCCTTTTGACGGTACATGGGTGAACAAGGGCGTGGAGCAACTGCCACTCGGTACGGCCTCGTATTCACTGGCCGATGAAGCGTTCCATTGTTCCTGCGCAATCGGCGAGATTGAAATAAAGGCAGACGGGTACGACCACAAGACACCTGAAACCGGCTACTGGGACACGCTCAATGTTCAAGCAGTGGACGCACACACAGTTGTGTTAATCGCCAAGAAGGCCGGACGAACCATGTTCACGGAAGTAGGCTCGGTTTCCCCGGACGGAAATTCGCTCACACAAATGGTGAAGGATACGACCGAAGCAGAAACCGTGACCATTGAAACTCAGAGCCACAGACTCGAGAATGGACGTGCGGGTTCCCATGCGATCTCCGGTACGTGGAAGGCGTTCAAAGCGAGTCGCTCCCTCAATGGCTCGTTGATCAAGTACGCATGCACCAAGGATTCGTTCAGTGCGGAATCGCCTCTAGGTGAAAGGTATACCGCAAGATTCGATGGGAATTTTTATCCGGTGGAAGATGACCCCGGCCACACCATGGTTTCCGCCAAACTACTAGACGCTCGGACAGTGGAACTTACGAGTAAGCGCAATGGCAAGATCGTGAGCGTTTCGCGCTTGTCCGTGGCTCCGGACGGGAGCTCAATTCACGCGGTTTTTGAGAACAGGCAATCCGCTACCAAGACCGAGTTCGATCTTGAGAAGCAGAAATAGGAATTCTCGGCACGGCTAAGCAGGCTGCGGAAAAACTCCTTGTTCGAATTTGTCCCTCAGCGGCTGAAGCCGACGTGATTGGACGAGCTTACGGCGCGGCGGGAAAGCCACGCCGTTTCAAAGCGGGAGTCAACGAATAGTTTTTCCGCAGCCCGTGAAGGCGTGCCATTCCCAAGACCATCTAGGCAACCTGCCGTACATGCTCACGGGATTGTTCGTCATCACTCCACCGTGACCGACTTGGCCAGGTTGCGCGGTTGATCCACGTCGCAGCCACGGCGGACGGCGATGTGATAGGCGAGCATCTGCAGGGGGACGATTTCGAGAATCGGCGAAAGTTCCTCCGGCGCGGGCGGAATATAGAGAACATGGTCGGCGGCTTCTTTGATCTCCTCGTCGCCTTCGGTCGCGAGCGCGATCACAACGCCGGAGCGCGCTTTCACTTCCTTCAAATTTGAGATGGTCTTTTCGTAGCGCACCATGGAGCCGAGACTGGCGGCGTCGCGGGTGGCAATGATCACGACGGGCAGGCTTTCGTCGATCAGCGCGTTGGGGCCGTGCTTCATCTCCCCGGCGGGATATCCCTCAGCGTGAATGTAAGAGATTTCCTTCAACTTAAGCGCGCCTTCGAGAGCGATGGGATAGTGAATGCCGCGACCAAGAAATAGAAAGTCGTGGGCGCGCTGATACTGCTTGGCGAGTTCTTCGCAGGCCTCGTCGTGGGTGAGGATGTGTTCGAGCTTGCCGGGGATGCGGGTGAGTTCCTGCACCGCAGCTCGCGCATGGTCTGGCGTCATGGCGCCGCGGACCTGCGCAAGGTATAGCGCAAAGAGATAGAGGGCGGTGAGCTGGCCAGTGAAAGCCTTGGTGGAAGCGACGCCGATTTCGGGACCGGCATGGGTGTAGATGGTTCCCGCGGCTTCGCGGGTGATCATCGATCCAACCACGTTGCAGATGGCGAGCGTCTTAGATTCGCGGGATTTGGCTTCGCGCTGGGCGGCGATCGTGTCGGCGGTTTCGCCGGACTGCGAAACTACAAGCGTGATCGTGTCGGGGTCGACGATGGGATTGCGATAACGCCACTCGCTGGCGTAGTCGACTTCCACCGGGACGCGAGCCAGCGACTCGATCATGAACTTGCCGGCCTGGCCGGCGTGCCAGCTGGTTCCACAGGCGGTGATGTTGATCTTCTTGGCGGCGCGGAACTCGGCTTCGCTGATCGACATTTCGTCGAGGAAGATCTGGCCTGTATCCTGGCTGACACGGCCAAGCGTGGTGTCGCGGACGGCGCGCGGCTGCTCATAGATTTCCTTGAGCATGAAGTGCTTGAAGCCGCCCTTCTCGGCCATGATGGGATCCCAGGTGACGTGCTGCACCTGGCGCACGATGGGCTTGCCGTCGAAGTCGGTGAGCTGCACGCCCTCCTGCGAAACGACGGCGAGATCGCCGTCAGCGAGGAAAAAAATGTCGCGCGTGTGGTAGAGAATCGCGGGCACGTCGGAGGCGACAAAATATTCATCGTTGCCCAGGCCGATCACGGCGGGCGGGCCATTGCGCGCGGCGACAATTTTGTTGGGGTCGTCGACAGAGATTACAGCCAGGGCGAAGACTCCGGTCAATTGCTTCACGGCGGCGCGGACAGCGTCTTCGAGCGAGGACGGGCGGCCGTTACCGGCATTCAGATGTTTCTCGACAAGATGCGCGATGATTTCCGTGTCGGTCTCGGTCGTGAACTTGTGGCCTTCTTCGATCAGCTTCTTCTTCAGGCTGAGATAGTTTTCGACGATGCCGTTGTGCACGACCACGACCTTGCCCGTGCAGTCGCGGTGCGGATGGGCGTTCTCTTCGGTGGGGCGGCCGTGGGTGGCCCAGCGCGTGTGCCCGATGCCGTAGGTGCCGTCGAGCGGCTTTTGCCGGATGGATTNTCTTCCAGGTTGCGCAGTTTGCCTTCAGCGCGGCGCACCTGAAGGCCTTCACCATTGCCGCCGACGGCGATGCCGGCGGAATCGTAGCCGCGATATTCCAGGCGCCGGAGTCCGTCGAGGATGACGGGGACCACACTTTTCTTGCCGACGTAACCAACAATGCCACACATAACGGATACCCCAGAATTCTTCAGTCTGCGAGGGAGAAACGGAACTCTTCAATGACCGGGTTCGTCAGCACTTCGCGCGCAATGCGCTCGACCTCGACCTGGGCTTCTTCGCGGGAGAGGCCACCATCGAGCGTCAACTCAAAATACTTCCCCTGCCGGACGTCTTCCAGTCCTTTGTAGCCCATCTTTTTGAGCGCGCCCTGGATGGTTTTGCCCTGGGGGTCGAGGACGGTCTTTTTGAGCGAGACATAAACGTAAGCGGTCATTGATGGTTCATTATATACGCCGGGAATGAGCGGATGAATTCGGTTGAGCGTCAGGTGAGGGAAGAATCGCGAAGCAGGCGAAGGAAATCCCAAGCGGCGGGGGCAGGTTGGGTCCGCAGCCAAAGACGGCGGATTTTTCTCTCGGCAATTCCCAAAGGGGGATGAGCCGGGGCCGGGCATTGTCATTCACTTCGAATCATTGCGATTCACTTCAGATCGCTGCGTTCAAGTTTTGCATCCAGGTCGGCGAGAGCATCTTCCANGCAACTTGCGGTAGCGAGGTTCGGGCTGGGCGGCGAGTTGCTGCAGCACGCGCTGACGGGAGAGGCGCAGATTCTCCCGCTCACGGCAGCGCGCAGCCTCGTCCGGACGCATACGGACGCGGTTCTGGGCGGGCGTTTCGGCGGCTTCTGCCTGTTGCGCTTCGATCGACTTGCTCTCCCAGCCACGCGCCATGAGGAGATTATAGGGCCTCTGCGGAATATCTCCGGGCTGTCCCAAATTGGGCTTGAGGAGGCAGCGATCGACGTCCGGGCCTCGCTTGATTCTAAGAAACCCGTATATTGCCAGTTTGAGAGGCGCCAGACCCGTTCACTGGCGACAATACCCGCGCCGACCCGTTGACATTTGAGGTTATAATGCGGCCAATCTGTTTTTGGGCGGAGAAAGCGGTCTGCTCTTGAGGGGGGAGCCACCGCCAGGAGTTGGGTTTGTGTCCCCCTTAAGCGCGCCACGCTTAGAGCTAGACCGGCGGCAGTACTTCGCCCTTTTGCAAGCGGCCGAAGCGGTGTTTCCTCACCGCCAGCCCAATGATCTTTTCCGCCTCCTCGCTCCTCGTCTGCGAGCCGCTGTCGCTTTCGACTTCATCAGCCTCGCTCTCTACGGTTCCTTCCCAAACATCATGCATGTGTACGTGTGGAAGGAGGGCGAGTGGCCGAGTGTGCCGCTCCCGTTTGGAGTAGAAGAGACGGCGGCGGGGTGGGTTTGGCAGCACCAGAGCATGTTGATTATTCCCGACGTGGACCACGAAAAACGATTCGAACCGTGGCTGCGCTGGCTGCGCGAGTACGGCCTGCGTTCGTATTGCGCGTTTCCGCTAACGACTTCGCGGACGCGGCTAGGGGCGCTGGGTTTCAGCAGCACGCGGGTTCAGGGGTTCAGCTCGCAAGATATGGAGTTCCTGCGCCGGGCCGCCGAGATCGTGGCGGTGTGTCTCGACAAGACACTTCCGCCCGGCGAGGCGGTCCGAGAAAAAGAGCGGCTGCGCCTGCGGCTGGNGGGGGTCCGAGAAAAAGAGCGGCTGCGCCTGCGGCTGGAGCTGGAGGCGGTTCCCGAAAGGGCGGAAGAGCCGGAGCAGAACATCGCGACGATCCTTGAGATTTTGCAGCGCTGGGCGGGGCAGGACTATGTGGGCGTTTATGTCTACGATGACAGTTCAGGGTCGTTGCGCCTGCGTATGCGCGAACCGCGCCTCGCGGAGAAGATGGCGCCGCAAGGGGCGGCTCCACTGGAAGGCAGCCTTGCCGGGCAGACATTCCGCAACCGGCAGGCGGTCGTCCTCTGCTACTCCGAGCTGGCGCAGATCCCATTCGATTCCGTGCGGCGCGGATTGCAGCTAGGGGTGAAATCGTTATGTCTGGTTCCACTGGTGGCGCGCGACAGACCGCTGGGAGTGCTGAAAATCGCGCAGCGCAGTGATAGGGAGTTTCCTCCCCAAGACGTCGCCCTCCTGAAGGAGGTAGCCAGTTCTGTGGCCCGCCATCTGGAGCGGTCGGGCGAGGTGCGGAGGCAGGAGCGAACGCGGCAAGCGCCGGCCGAGTCATGCCTCGGCGAGATGCTGGCTATCAGCGATCTGGTCGGAAATGCGTGGCTGAAGAAACTGGCCGGTGCAGAGCGAACAGGCCCCGAATTGGATGATCGGATTCCGGCAGCACAATTTAGCGAAGCCGAACAGTTGTTGACCTCCTATTTCAGTTTTTCAACGGCTGGGTTCTGCATTGTGGACCGGAGCCTGCGTTATCTGGCGATCAATGATGCCCTGGCGGCGATCAATGGCTTCCCGGCACAGGCACACCTGGGCAAGACCATCCAGGAGATCTTAGGAGACTTCTCGCAGAATATCGAACCGCCTCTTCACCGCCTGATCGAGTCGGGTCGGCCCATCTTGAATCTTGAGATCAACGCCACGCTGCCAACCCGCAACGAACCCGGTCACTGGGTCGTGCATTATTTCCCGATCAAAAACGCGGCGGGCGAGGTAATGCAGATTGGGGCCGTGGTGATGGAGACGACCGAGCAGAAGAAGCTGGAAGCGTCGCTGCGGGCGCTGACGGGAAAGCTGCACCGGGAAAAACGACGCCTGGAAGTGCTGCTGGAAACCGGCCACCTATTGGCCGCCAACTGGGATGTGATCAATATCTTCCCCAAGATCTCCAGCCGCCTGCGGCGGGTTTTGTTGCACGAGTTCGCCGCGCTGGCATTGCTCGACGCCGAGCAACAGATGTTAGTCACGGAGGTGATGGACTTCCCCCTTGGCCGTCACTTGACTGCGGGCGTAGCGGTGAGCGCAGTCAGTGGTCCGGCCGGCGACGTACTGCGGACGGGAGCGTCGCTGATTCTTTCGCGGGATGAGATGGAGGCTGCCGGCTGCGCGATCATCGCCGGCCTTGTGCAGGAGGGACTCAGGTCTTTGTGCCTGGCACCTCTGTGCGGACCCAGGGGCTGTCTCGGCGTTTTCATGCTGGGCAGTACGCGGGACGGAGCATTTACCCCTGACGACCTCCCGCTGGTGACGCAAGTCGCCGCCCAGTTAGCCGTTGCGTTGGAGAACGCGCAAGCCGCGAAACAAATCGAGGAGTTCAAGGACCGTCTCACGGCGGAGAAACGCTATCTGGAAGGAGAAATCCGCACTCAGCAGAACTTCGAGGAAATCATCGGCGAGAGTGCGGAACTGAAGCAGGTTCTGCATCAGGTGGGCGTAGTGGCGGAGAGCGACGCCACCGTACTGATTCTGGGCGAGACTGGGACGGGGAAGGNAATTGATTGCCCGCGCCATCCACCGCACCAGCCGGCGTAAAGATCAGAGCTTCGTCAAGTTGAATTGCGCAGCGATTCCGACTGGTCTGCTGGAAAGTGAGCTATTCGGCCACGAAAAAGGAGCCTTCACCGGAGCTATTAGTCAGAAGATCGGACGCCTGGAACTGGCCGACCAGGGCACATTGTTTTTGGATGAAATCGGAGAAATCCCTCTGGAGTTGCAGCCCAAACTATTGCGCGTGCTGCAAGATCAGGAATTTGAGCGTCTGGGAGGGACCCGGACGATCAAGGTGAACCTGCGCCTGATTGCCGCCACCAATCGCGATCTGGCCCGCAGCGTTTCGGCTGCGGAATTTCGCAGCGACTTGTTTTATCGCCTCAATGTATTTCCCATCCGGATGCCGTCGCTGCGCGAGCGGCGCAGCGACCTTCCCATGCTGGTGCGCTACTTGGTACAAAAGTACGCTCGCTCCTTGAATCGGCAGATTGACACCATTCCTACCGAAGCCATGGATGCGCTGATGAACTGGCACTGGCCGGGAAACGTGCGGGAACTGGAGAATTTGATTGAGCGCTCCGTCATCCTCAGTCCAGGCTCGACTCTGAGAGTCCCGCTCAGCGAGTTTCGGTTCGAACAGCAGGCGAATGCGGCTCCGGACCACACTCTGGAGAACGCCGAGCGCGAGCACATCATCAGCGTGCTGAGAGAAGCTGGAGGACTGGTCTCGGGCCCGCTGGGGGCGGCGCGCCGACTCGGGTTGAAGCGGACCACTCTGCAATCCAAGATGAAGAAGCTGAACATCAGCCGCGCGGACTACCTTGGACCAAAGCAGCGCTAGGAGCTAAGGCCAAAGAAGCGCTATCCGGGTGCCGACCCGTCGGCAGTTCGCCGAATGTACGGCAGGGATTCCAATTCGGGGCGGCATCGTCCTTTTCGGAACTTGTTCCAAACAGGGAAGTTGCGCTTTACCTTTAGGGCAGACCATTCTGGAACCCCGATTGCGCTATCTTCGGTTCATCTGCTGCAGGACTATAGGTCGCAGCGGAGGGCACTTGTTTCTTCCCCCGAAGCCACTGGAGCCATAACGCCGGGAGTATTAGAAGTGTCTGCGCACACTCGTTGGCGACCCAGCCAGTCGCCTTTTGATGATCAGGTTCCTGCCGTAGCATCGGCTGGGCCGGAACGGTTCGGCGACCTCTACGGGTCAGAATGGGCTCACCCTGAGAACCAAACCATCTCAGATCCCGCCTTCTCTGCGAACGCCAGCGCGGCAGATCCGCAAGAGATCGATCCTCTGTATCTGTTCGCCTGCCACGTCGAGTGGGAACAGCGAACCGATCCGAGCGCGGCCTGGGAAGTGATTGCGGCGGCGCAAAGTCCCCGGCAGGATACGCGAGCGCATGCGCGAGCCCTGCTCGGCTGTTCCCGGCACATGCACGCACTGGGCGCCGCAGGAAAGGAGCCGGCAGCGGCAAACAAGAGCAAGCGGCACCCCGCGGCGGAGGTAAGCATGAAAGTTCCCTACGGCCTTGAAATTATCGAGAGCTGCACCGACTGCTCTTTTCGCCAGTCCGGGTTCTTCTGCAGTCTCTCGGGAAAGGCTTTAAAGGCGCTCGACCAGGCCAGTCATCGCAGTACGCTGCCGGCGGGCGCCATCCTGTTCGTTGAGGGACAGATGCCGCGCGGCATGTTCGTACTTTGTTCGGGCAAAGTAAATCTCTCCACCACGTCACGCGAGGGCAAGGTTNCTGATTCTCAAGACTGCGGAAGCCGGGGAGGCGCTAGGCTTGAGCGCGGCCATTTCGGGCCAAACTTACGAAATGACCGCCGAGACGGCCACCCCCTGCCAACTGGATTTTGTAGAGCGCAAGAAACTGATGGAATTGCTGGAGACCCACAGCGAGGTGGGCCTGCACGCAGCGCAATGCCTGAGCCGCGACTTTCAATCGGCCTACCGCGACATCCACGATCTGGTGCTGGCGCGTTCTTCGGCAGGCAAGTTGGCGAGATTGCTGCTTTCGTGTTCTCCCGAGCCGCTGCCGGACACGGAAGAAGTGCGGCTGCGTTCCGCCATGACCCACGAAGAGATGGCACAGAGGATCGGGTCATCGCGGGAGACCGTGACCCGGCTGTTGAGCGACCTGAAAAAAAAGGAATTGATCCGGCTCGACGGAACCACGCTCGTGATCCGCGACCGGATGGCACTGGAGGCCCTGGCGGTTTGACCCTCCCCCTCGGTGCCGGAGGGCGGCTCTGGCTTTTTCTGGAGCCGCCCTTCGTTTATTGCGGGAGCATCGGCAGAAAAGCTAGAGACCGAAAAGTTCGCGCAGACGCTTGGTCTGAGCCCGGCTCACGGGAATCTCGGTCTGCTTCTTATCGTCCATGCGAAGCTGGTAGGAACTCTTAAACCAGGGAATGACCTCGCGGATGCGATTGATGTTTACGAGATAGGAGCGGTGAGCACGCCAGAAAAATTTGGGATCCAGGCTGTCGAGGAGCTCTTCCAGGGTGCGGCAGTTGGATTGGCCTTCCATGCCGCTGGCCCCGGCCGTCACCACCGTGATGACGCCATCTTCAATCGAGGCGTAACAGATGTCTTTCTGATCCACCAGAAAAAGGCGCCCGACCGTTTTCAGCAGGATCTTGGAAGTTTGCGCCTTTTGCGATTCCAGCATGCGCACCAGAGTCTCGATGCGCTCGGCGGGAACGCTGTCGGCCTCCTGCTTGGCTCGCGCTTTCTGCAATGACTGCGCCACACGCTTCTTGTCAAAGGGCTTGAGCAGGTAATCGACGGCGTTGACTTCGAACGCCTTGACCGCGTACTGGTCAAAGGCGGTGGCGAAGACGATTTTGGGCAAGCGAACTTTCTTGTCGATGAGCTTCTTGATGACGCCGAAGCCGTCGAGGCCGGGCATCTGCACATCGAGAAACACCAGGTCGGGATTGTGCTCTTTGATGAGGTTGACGGCTTCCAAGCCGTTCTTGCCCTGCGCGACGACATCGACGTCGCCCGCGTTCTTGAGCAAATAGCTGAGTTCGTCGCGAGCGAGCTGCTCATCGTCGACGATTACTGCAGACAGGGGCATACCATCTCCCGGGAGAACTGCCAATAGCTATAGGAAGTATAGTGGCCGGGGTTTGGGCAGCGCAAACCGTAA
>OCOJ01033406.1_pt2 | contig 13138 bp, 11 predicted proteins | sample 1539251 | NCBI WGS metagenome assembly OCOJ01 (sample SAMN01911457, study PRJEB22624) | soil metagenome | biome: Soil | place: Malaysia | collected 2012-04-30 | depth RA_metagenome m | reverse complement strand
ATGGGGAAGAGAATCAGGGAGAGCGTGGGGGAGCTCAAGCTAAGCGCGAGCATAGTGGAATACTACGCAGCCAACGGGGAGAGGTTCCTGCAGCCTCAGAAGATTGAAGCAAGGTATGGCGAAGCGGAAATCCGCTTCGAGCCCCTGGGCCCGTTGCTCGGGGTAATGCCCTGGAACTTCCCATACTACCAAGTCGTGAGGTTCGCCGCCCCCAACCTTATGGCTGGGAACGTAGTTCTGGTGAAGCACTCTTCGAACGTTCCGCAGACCTCGATTGCCATTGAGCAGGTATTCCGCGCGGCCGGGGGGATGGAAGGCCTCTACACCAACCTTCTGATAACAAGCTCAAGCGTCGGACGAATAATTGAGGACCCCCGGATCGCAGGCGTTTCCCTGACCGGGAGCACAGAGGCGGGGAAGGCTATAGCGGCCAAGGCAGGGGAGAACCTGAAGAAGGTCGTCCTCGAGCTAGGCGGGAGCGACCCGTTCATAGTGCTGGAAGACGCCAACATCGAGAAGGCTGTGGCCCAAGCAGTTTGGAGCCGCATGCTCAACGACGGGCAGCAGTGCACCGCCGCGAAACGCTTCATCGTATCGGATAAAGTCGCAGACCGGTTCCTCGCGGGATTCACTGACGCCCTCAGGAAGCTTCAACCTGGCGACCCGATGGCTCAGGAGACGACGCTCCCCCCCTTGAGCTCTGAAAGCCAGGCAAAGACGCTCGAGAGCCAGATCAATCTGGCCGTGTCCCACGGAGCCAAGGTCCTCCTCGGGGGCAAGCGCATGAGCAGGTCCGGTGCATTCTTGGAGCCGACCGTTCTCACTGACATCAAACCCGACTCGCCGGCGTGCAGAGAGGAATTCTTCGGCCCCGTGGCCCTCTTCTTCAGGGCGAAGGACGACGCCGAAGCGGTTCGCCTGGCGAACGACACCCCCTTCGGGCTCGGAGGCGCAGTCTTCACCGAGGACCCGGAGCGGGGGAGGAGGGTGGCCGCGGAGATCGAGAGCGGAATGGTGTGGGTCAACCACCCGACGCTCTCCTCGCCCGAGCTGCCCTTCGGCGGAATCAAGAACTCGGGCTTCGGCAGGGAACTCTCCTCGCTCGGAATAACTGAATTCGTCAACAAGAAGCTCGTCAGGGTGACGTCCGTCAACGACCCGTTCTAGCCGACGGAAATCGCGCGAGTGGGTTAAGGCATTAGGGTTCGTCGATAGAGAGGCCGGCCCATGACTCTGTTAATAAGCAAGTCCGGCGGCGCTCTTCACAAGTGGCAAGGATGGATTTCGAACTTCCTGAAGACCTGAAAGAAATTAGGAGGAAGGCGAGGGAGTTTGCCCTCAAGGAGATAACGCCAGAATTCGCCCAGAAGTACGACAGGGAAGAAACATTTCCCGAAGAGCTGAGGAAGAAGGCCTACGCCAGCGGGCTCGTCGACTACTCGAACCCGTGGTCCGTCCTCATCCTGCAGGAGGAGTTCTGCCGTGTTGACGCAGGGACAGGAATCTGTGCAGTCTCTGGGTTCTTCGGCTTGGAGACCATTACCCTTTTCGGGACAGAAGAGCAGAAGGCGAGGTACGCGCCCATGGTCACAGGTGGGAAGGCCATGATGGGCCTCGCCGTCACCGAGCCGTCTGCGGGCAGCGACGTGGCTGGGATCAAGACGACGGCGACGAGGTCGGGAGACTTCTATATCCTCAATGGAGCGAAAATGTTCATCACCAACGGCCAGCTGGCTGACTTTCTGGTTACGCTTGCGCGCACCTCGCCTCAGGTGCAGAAGAGGCACCACGGGCTGAGCCTGTTCATAGTCGAGACAGGGACCGAGGGAGTCACCAGGAACAAGCTGCACGAGAAGCTCGGTGTCCGCGCCACGAACACCGCAGAGATTGTGCTGAACGAGGTGAAGGTCCCCGCCAAGAACCTCATCGGAGAGGAGGGCAAGGGGTTCTACTACGTGATGACCTTCTTCGACATCAGCAGGATCTACACGGCCATCCAGGCAGTCGGCATCGCCCAGGGAGCCCTTGACAGGGTCCTCGACTACGTGTGGACCCAGGGGATGGAGAACCTGAAGGAGGAGACCCTGATGATCATAGGCGAGATGGAAATGAGGATTGAAGCGGCGCGCCTCCTGACATACAGCGCTGCCTCGCGTCTCTTCCAGTTCAACCCGGACCCGAAGCTGACGAGCTCGGCGAAGGCCTTCGGGTCAGAAACGGCGGTATGGGTCACCGAGAAGGCGCTCGAGATTACGGGCCTTCAGGGCCTCTCGGGGGACCTTGAGAGGTTCTTCAGGGACGCGAAGATCATGGAGATCTGGGAGGGCACCAGCGAGGTCGAGAAGCTGACAATAGCAAGGACCATGTTCCGGGAGATGATGAAAGAATTCGTCGGCGAGAAGGGAGGTGCGAAGGCATGAGCAGCGAGGAGTACCAACTGCTCAGAAGCAGCGTAAGAGAATTCGCCCAGAAGAACATAGAAGGCATTTCGGCGAAGATAGAGCGGGACGGGCTGCGCCCAGAGACTGTCATGGCCATGGCGGCCCAAGGGTTCGTCGGAGCAAGCGTGCCCGCCGAACTGGGTGGCACGGGCTTGGACGAGCGGGGGTACATGATAGTTCTGGAGGAGCTGGCCAAAGTCTCGCCCTCCGTGGCCGTGAAGGTCCTCATCACCAACTCGTTGTACCTCCCTCTCGTGATGGCCACCGGGAAGGGAAAGGAGACCCTCAAGGAAGTCGCTTCGGCGAAAGCCAACGGGACGGTGGCGCACACCAGTATCCTCGAGGGCTACAGGGAAGGGAAAGGGGTCACAGTCGCGAACTCACGCGCCCAAGGAGTGAAAGACTACGTCCTCAACAGCGACGCAAAGCTGGTCATCCTAATAGCGAACGGCACCCCGGGGAGGCTCATCCTGGTCAACGGCGGGGTGGAACCCGTGGACGACCAGACGCGCCTCGGCTTCAGGGGGCTTCGCTTTTCCTCGCTCAAGGTCGATTCAACAGACTTCGAAGTCCTCGGTGAAAATGGTCCGGAGCTGTTGGAGGAGGCCATCAATGGGATGGACCTCGCGGTCGCGGCGATCGCGCTAGGGATCACCTCAGGCGCGGTGGCCAAGGCAATCGACTACTCCAAGAGCCGCACAACGTTCGAGCACCCGCTCAAGGACTACCAGCCTGTGGCTTTCTCGCTGTCATCCCTGAAGTCTGAGGAAGAGATGCTCAGGAACTTCATGTACGGCGACGGCCTCTCCGGGACGGCAAGGGTGATGGCGAGGATGAAGTCGACTCAGCTCGCTCGGAGCGCGACTAAGCAAGCCCTGCAGGTTCACGGAGGGTACGGCTACTTCGGAGATTTCGGAGTAGAGAAGTTCTACAGGGACGCGATGGCCCTCCCCCTGCTCTTCTCCAGAGGTGCGAAGGATATGCAGAGGCTGTCACAGGCGGTCTTCGAAACCAAAGCTGGGTTCATGTAGCTGGTCCGCGGTTAGGAGAGGGCGGTCCTTGCTAGGTTACATCACGGCCTCAGTACGGCGCGCCCCTGAATCTCGCCGCGCTCGAGCCTCGAAAGGACCTCGTTCGCCTCCTCCAGACGGTAGGAGGCGGTAACCACGGGGGCGACCGCGCCCCTCTTCGCCAGCTGGGCCAACTCGACCAATTCGGCCAGAGACCCGGTGAAGCTCCCTAGAATCTGAGCCCCGAGGAGGGGCAGCATGGGCAATGAAAGCTGAACTCCTCCTCCCATCAACCCAACAAGAACCAGCCTCCCCTCATGGCCAAGGAGCCTGACGCCGAGGGAGACTGTCACCGGCTTTCCCACGAAATCGATGACCGCATCCGCACCTCTCCCCCCGTTGAGCGCTCTGACCCCGGAAACGGTGTCCTTCGCATCCGCCTTGTTGGTGTTGAAAGTGTAGTCCGCCCCGAGCTTGGTGGCAAGTTCGAGCCTGGCATCATCTATATCCGCCACCGCAATTCTGGCGCCGGTGGTCTTCTTCGCTATCTGAATCGCCGTGGTTCCAAGACCGCCAGCACCCACGACAAGGAGAAGGTCGTCGGTGCGAAGGCCGCACCTTCTTATCGCGCTGAAGGCGGTCAACCCTGAGCAGGCGAGAGTGGCCGACTGGGCATGTTCGATTCCGTCAGACCTGACGAGGTACCGGGCATCAGGGACGAGAACAAACTCGGCGTACCCTCCGTCTTTCATGAACCCCAAGAATGCTGGTCTTCCCTCGCACATATTCTCCCGCCCAGCCAGGCACTTCCTGCAGGCGCCGCAGCCGATCCAGGGGTAGACCACCACCTGGTCTCCCTTCTTGAAGCTGGTTGCTCCCGGTTCGCTCCCCAGCTCTTCCACGCTCCCCGCGATCTCGTGTCCTGGTGTCAGCGGGAGGAGCGTACCGCCACCGGTGGCAGATAGCTTCCTCCCCTCTCCCAGGTCGTAGGCCCCGGAGACCAGGTGGATGTCGCTGTGGCAGACCCCCGCCGCGCTGACCCTGACCAGGACGGAGCGTGAGCCCAGATGGGGCGTCTCCATGGACACCTCTCTGAGCGGCTGCCCTTCAGCGACGAGCCTCATCGACCTCATACGGGCAACTTCACCTTAGGGCGGGGATTCGACGCCAGGGAGACCCACTCCGCTTTGCACTTCGTGCACTGGAACCGGGTGAAAGTCGTCTTCTGCTCGCCGTAGGGTTCTGTAGAAGCAATCACTTTCCAGCTGTGGCATTCAAGGAAGCGAACCACATCGGTCACCTTCGTCATGTCGAACTCCCTGGGAGGAGAGCAGGGATGCTCCTTGCCTCTCAATCCCGATCACCACATTATCCTGAACTTGCACCTTTCAGCGCCCATCGCTTCGCATTCGATTTCGACGACCGACACATGGTCAGATTGGAAGGCGACTGTGCTGAACCCCTTGTAGAACCCTTTGATGTAGTGACATATCGGGCGCGACGCAGTGATTCCTCTTACCAGCGGGTTGTTCTTTGTGTACATGGTGACTGACCTCCCCTTCGAGTCGAAGTCGGCGACAGTTGACTTCCCCCAACCAAGGTTGGTGTAGAGATCTGCCATCAGCTGCAGGAATCCCTCCTGCCCGATTTTGGCCACCAGCTTCTTGAGGCGCCTCCCCTCGGCTGTGCCTGCCTGGTCCCCAGCGTTGTACCAGATGAGGTCCGAGCCGACGTGCAGCATCTCCCTCACGCTTGCAAAAACCTGCTTGAGTGCTACCATGTTAATCACGATGACATCATCCCCGTTCGGCGCAGAGAGCTCTCCTAGTTCTGGATTGAAGACCAGCCCGTCGAGGTACTTGGCTCTCGCCGTCGGTACCACTGACTTCGAACCCTTCCCGCTGGTTGAACGAGCTGCCTTCACAGAAGTCACCATCGGGGAAGCACCGCCCCAACTTCTAATATGCCTTCTGCGTTAATGCACCAGATGAACTGGGGGATCGGATGGACTTGGGCAGGAGGGAGGCGCCCCAGCTCGCCGGAGAGCCCTAGTGACTGACCAGGACGCCGGAGTACTTCTCTCTCAGAGGCTTCTTGTCTATCTTCCCCGTGCTCGTCTTGGGGAGCTGTTCCTCGAGTATGACGTAATGTTCTGGCACCCAGAACTTCGCCATCTTGCCCTCTGCCACGAATGTTTCCATGTGCTTCCTGAGGTCGTCGCTGGTGGCCGACTGGTTCTCCCTCAGGGAAACTACCGCAAGCGGCCTCTCTCCCCATTGCTGGTCCTTAGCCCCGATCACGGCTGCTTCGAAAACTGCAGGGTGGCGAACCAGAAGGTCTTCTAGGATGATGGTCGGGATCCACTCCCCCCCGCTCTTGACTGCGTCCTTAATCCGGTCGACAATGGTCACGTACCCCTCCTCATCCATAACCGCCATGTCCCCGGTGTGCAGCCAGCCGCCCCTCCAGAGTTCTTCTGTCTTGGCTGGCTCTTTGTAGTACTCGCTGGTCAACCAGGGTCCTCGGACCACAATCTCCCCCGCCGTCTTGCCGTCACGCGGGACGTCCTTCATTTCCGAGTCGACGACCCTTATGGCCACCAGCGGGATTGGAATCCCAGTCTTCAGCAGCACCGCGTCGAGAATCTTGTCTCCGCTCATCCCAATGTGCTGTTCCTGAGGATTAGCCAACGTCAGGACGGGTGCCGTTTCGCTTAGACCGTACCCTGCCATCACATTGATTCCCAGCTTCTGGGCCCTAAGGGCCATCTCCCGTGGCAAGGCCCCGCCGCCCACGCTGACCTTCCACCTTCTGAGTGCGTCCTGGTACTTCTCGACCGCGGGATAGACAAGTATCATGTTCAGGACGGTGGGAACCATGTGGGACCAAGTCACATTCTCGCGCGCAATCAGCTCGAGGATGTTCGCCGGGTCATACTTCCCTGCGAGCACGGTCTTCTGACCGTTCAGCCCCACGCCGTACGGTACTCCCCAGCTGTGCACGTGGAAGAAGGGGACCAGGGGCATGATCACGTCCCTTGGATCGAGCCTGTTTTGGGGGAAGCTCCCTGCCAGGCCGATCTGCGTACCAAGCGTGTGCAAGACGAGCTGTCTGTGGGTGAACCACACTCCCTTGGGGAACCCTGTGGTGCCAGAAGTGTAGAACAGGGTGGCCCGGGTGTTCTCATCGAGCTCCGGGAACTCGTACTGAGGATCCGCTTCCGCCAGGAGGTCGTCATAGAATTTCGTGTTAGGGAAGGGCACGGTAGCGGGCGCCGAACCGGTGTCGCTCATGGTGACGACACCCTTCAGAGTCTTGATGCTGCCTGCCAGCTTTGTTGCGATGGGCAGGAATTCGTCCCTTATCAGGACGAACTCGTCCTGGGCATGGACCATAGTGTAACCGATGTGTTCGGGCGGGAGTCTGATGTTGACGGTGTGCATGGTGGCCCCCATCATTGGAATTGCGTAGTAGGCTTCCAGGTACCTGTTGGTATCGACGTCGATTACGGCCACCGTCATTCCCTTGCGCACTCCCATGCGCTCCAACCCGGACGCCAACCTCCTGACCCTTTCGTAGAACGCGACCCAGTCGTATCGCGTCTTGCCGTAGACTATCTGCTGGCGGCTCTTGCGGTGCAAAGTATTGAGTAGCAGCTTGTCGATGGTTAGCTCGTATCGAGGGGCGGCCATCTCCGCCATTGGGTTTCACCTGCGGGGCGTGATATTAAAGCGTGATTCGGGACGGACGAGCAGACTCACTAATCTGTTCGGTCATGCCCCCTTCGGGGGACCGCGGCGAATCAGTCTGTTCAGCCCTGAGCCCTTCGTCTTCGCTCGGTGCCCTTCCCGGTCCCCTTTTGCATTATGTCCCTGACAAGAGCCTCGGAGCTCCCGAAGTCGTATTCCCTCGAGAGAGCGATCAGGCTCGCAGCGATGGAACCCTCCGCGTGAATCATGGCGGGCACGAGGACCCCTCCCATGGCCCCTGTCAGCTCTCTGATCAGGCGAAACAGGTTCATCCTTTCCTCGGCTGACATCTTCGCATTTCCTGCCAGGTACTTCCTCATTATTGGCCCGATGTCCTCCCGCGCGTAGTCTTCGGGGCTCGGCATCGTTGACACGAGCCCTCCTGCTATGTCCACCATATTCTGGACCGAGCCCATGAATTGCGTGTTCGACTGCAGTTTGCCTATGTTGGCCCAGAGGCTGTTGGGGTAAACTATTCCTGTCAGCCCGTCCTTGTTCGCGTCAAGGGCCGCCAGCCTGATTGCCATCCTTGACTGCTCCCTGTACATTATGAGGTGAGCGAGCTTCTCCCTCACGTGAGATGCGCCGTCCGTCCCGTTCTGCTCGGCCATTATCTTCGCCGCGCCAAGGAGAGTCTCGGCGATGACCTGCCGGTAGGACAGGGCGGTGAAGCGGTGATAGAGTCCGAAGAGATTTGCGAGGATGCCCGCGGCTTCCCACTCCCCCTGGAGGAAGACCCGATCCCGGGGGACAAAGACGTCGTCGAACACCGTCAGAGATTCAACTTCGATGTTCTTCGCAGATATCATGGCCTCCTCGGGCGTCATGGCGCTCTCGGCCTCTACGAGAGGTCGGGCAATCAGTTTCAGACCCTTCGTGTTTGTGGGGACCGAGAATGCCACGGCGTAATCCCTGTCTGCCTCGGTCATCGCCCTCGTGGGGAGGACTATCACTTCGTCGGAGACAATGGCCTGGGTCGTGTGCGCCTTCGCGCCCCTTACGACTATGCCCTTGTCGGTTGACTTTACAACGTGCAGGTACAGATCCCTATCTGCCTGTTCACTGGGCCTGAGCATCCTATTCCCCTTGACATCGGTCTGACCGACCGCCAGGGCTAGGTCATTCTTAGCGACGTATTCGTGGAACTCGGAGATTCGCCGGAAGTATTCCTTGCCGGGATCCCTCGCGTCCAGAGTCTTCGAGACTATCATGAGGGCCATTATGGCGTCGGAGCCGATGGCCTGGACTATGTTGAAGACGCCGCTACCAGCACGCGTTGTTTCTTCAATCAGGCGAGACCTCGTCAGCAGGTCCTGCGGCGTCCGACACAACTTGAAGAATGCGCTGATCTTGCGCCCGCCCACCTCCGTCATGGGGGAAGGCTTGAAGCTGGCGTCCCTCTGCAGCTTGTAGAGCTGGGCGGCGTGTTCTGCGGCCAGGTTTAGGTATGGATGCTTCGTAATGTCCCTCACTCTTTTTCCTCGGTAGTACACCTCCCTCCCATCGACCAGACTTTCCAGATACTCCTTGGGACTTCTCATTGCGATAATCTCGGAATGAAATGCAGCAGCTGGCGTTAAAGGCTTCTCATGTGCCAATCGCTCGCGTTAGGAGCCTCTGCTGTTCCTAGGTCGCCGGGGCAGCCGGGCAGGGCCTCGCGTAATCAGACTAGCTACACCTCCATGGGACTCGCACCGAGCCCATTCGCCTGTTTACCCGGCCGGACGGTGAAGCTCGCCCTGCGCGAGAATGTGGTCGACAGTCTTCCAAACGGGCGACCAATCAAGGCTCTCTAGCCGGTACCTCCGGCCACTCCCCTTCGCCCTGCGGGCCACGCCGCATCCAACCAGGAACTCCAGATGTGCAATCGTCTCCATGACCGCAAGCCACCTGTTGACATGGCCCAGTGATTCGTACGATCCTCTGGACCACTTGACCGCAGATGTCACTTCGGCGGTCGAACGCTCTCCGCCGCTCAAGCCTTGAAGCACTTCTCGTAGTCGCTCCTCGTGGTGGGATGAGATGGTTTCGATCCTTTTCGAGACATCCCTTATCGTGTTCCCGTGCCCAGGCAGGACAGTGCTCGGCAGCAGCCTCTTCACCTTGGCAAGCGAAGTGAGATAGGACCTCAGTGCGTCGTACCGGGGAATAGGATAGAAGGCCACATTGGGAGTCTCCCCTGGAAGAATATGATCCCCCGATATGAGGGTGCCGTCACTCGACCGGTACAGGCAGACGTGGCCAGGGGAATGCCCCGGCGTGTGAACGACGCGCCAGGTGCCAATCTGCGTCCTGATCGTCTCCCCCTCGACCAGAAACGAGTCCGGCTCGGGTATGGTCGTTCTACTGTCAGAAATCGCGCCCTTCACAGTTTCAAGGACGTCAGTCGGGAAGCCAAGCCGATTGGCAGCATAATCCATTCCTCTGTTTAGGACGCTGTAGTAGTAGCTTCTGTGGAGAGTCTCTCTCTTGTGATAGGACACCCTCGATGAGTAGTTTCTGAGTACTGCCTTTGCCCCGCCGAAGTGGTCAGGGTGAAGGTGCGTGATGAGCAACCTTTCGATTCTCACTCCTCCAAGCACTTGCCGAATCTCCTCAACCAGATCACCGCCGGCACGCGCCCAACCACAATCTACAAGCACGTACTTCTTCGGCGACGCCTCGATGAGATAGCAATGGACCCGATTCACGATGCTATCAGACTCCCCCGGCTCTGACGTGGTCAGCCGGATTACTCCCTCGTCGACTTGCCTAGTCTCCGCGACCAACCATCGCGCCCCAATGGTCCGCATTTATGACTCTGTGTTCATCTGCCTTCGGCCGTCGAATACTGGAAATCCGAGATTACATCCTTCGGGTCCGAAGCCACCCCGGGACGCAATCGGAGATACTTGACGAATGATAAGATTCCAAATCATAAATAACCGTTGTCCCGCTGCCATCAACGTTAAGGCGTATTCTGGGAAATGCCCCAACAGAACAGGCTACGCCCCGGGAATCCGATGACTGGGTTCATGGAAGGCCTTGAAATCAAGAGAATCAGCCCGGCGAAGAATGCACTCAGGAGCGAGATGGGTTCCCTCGACGAGCTCGCGGCTTCCATCGCAGAGAAGGGATTACTCGAGCCAATAGTTGTGAGGTTCGCTCCCGGTGGTTTCGAGGTCGTTGCGGGGAACAGAAGGCTTGAAGCATGCAAGATGCTCGGCATGAGAAGCATTCCATGCCACATTGTTGACCTCAACGACAGGGAGGCGTTCGAGGTCTCGCTCGTCGAGAACATCCAGCACGAGACGATGAATCCCATCGATGAGGCGATGGCCTTCAAGAAATACGCCGACGACTACGGGTATGGAGGCGTTACACAGCTGGCTGAGAAGATAGGAAAGAGCCAAGCCTATATCAGCAATAGGATTCGGCTGCTTGCTCTTCCTAAAGGAGTCAGGGAGGACGTCATTCGGCGCCGAATAAGCCCAAGCGTCGCCCAGGAATTGGTCTCCCTCGGTGACGACGAAGCAGACGAGTTTGTCGAGATAATCCGTGAGAGACACCTCTCGATGAGGGAGGTCAGAAGGATAGTGAGGCGGCATCGTGGCCATGGATCGGGGGAAAGGGGTGAGTTCTCTAGCTCGGACCTTGACGCCCCCGCGCCGGACCAGAACGAGCTAAGGACGCAGGTGGCAGACAGGGCGATTGCAAGGGCCGTCGCTTCGATGCGAGTAGATTCGTACAGGCTTGGAGAGGTTATTGACGACGTCGCAGATCAGTGGGTGCTCACCGAGACGCTCCTTCCCTGCAGGGCGACTCTGAACGAACAGATAGACATCTTGCTGCGTTTCAGGAAGAAGTTCCTGCGAGAAGCAGCGAGACACTAGCCTTTCATCCAGCTCGGAGACAGACGACTCCCGTTCGGCGTGAGAGGCAGCCCGCTACGATAATGGATAAATTGAATGGAACAACTCATTCTCCAACCATGATTCTCAGCGCAGGAAGCACATCAATGCCCGAGTCGGGGCGGATGAATGCGAAGGCGATCAAAGAAGTCGCCGTACTCGGCGCAGGGACGATGGGGCATGGGATTGCTCAGCTTGCGGCACAGATGGGATGCAGCGTCACCCTCCAGGACGTTGAAGACAGGTTCCTGGATTCGGGGCTTGAAAAGATCAGGTGGAGCCTCGGGAAGCTGGTGGAAAAGAACAGAATTACCAGGGAGCAGGCCGATCTCGTCTTTCATCGGATAAGGAGGACAACCGACCTGAGGCTAGCGGTTTCGGAATCAGACCTCGTTGTCGAGGCGGCCCCGGAAGTAATGGAGCTCAAGAAAGAGCTCTTTGCTTCAATCGACCGGTACTCTCCCCAGGACGCAATTCTTGCATCCAACACGAGCTCTCTCCCGATAGGCGAGATAGCCAAGGCGACCGCCAGGCCCCAGAACGTAGTGGGGATGCACTTCTTCAATCCGCCTCAACTCATGCGTCTGGTGGAGATAATACTGGGGCCACAGACCGCCTACTGGGTTGCCCAGACGGCAACCGAGTTTGCAAAGGGGCTCGGGAAGGAAACAATAGTCTGCAGAAAGTACGTCCCAGGGTTCGTCGTGAACAACGTCCTCCATGCTCTCGGTGCGGTCCCCATGGCGATGTATGTGAGTGGAGAGGCCACCCCGGAAGAAATAGACTCGGCCTTGATCAACAAGGCCGGCTTCCCCATGGGGGTCTTCCTGCTACGAGACTACAGCGGGATCGACGTTGGGTACAACGTGCAGAAGCTGTTCGAGAGCTACGGTTACCCTCCCGAACCCGGATCCCCGCTAGAGAAGATGGTCAAGGAAGGGAGACTTGGCGCGAAAGTCGGGCACGGATTCTACGAATGGAAGGAAGGGCAAAGGCCCAAGATATCTGTCGACGCCGGGAAGAGGATCGACATCACCCCGATAATAGCGAGCGGGGTAAACGCCGCGGCTGAGCTCATAAGACAGGGGGTTGCGACCCGAGAGGATATCGACAAAGGGATCAGGCTGGGACTCGGATTCCCCAAGGGGATTCTTGAGACTGGGGACGAGATTGGGCTCGACGAGCTTGTGGAATCGCTTACCCTGTTTGACGAGAGGCATGGACGGAAGAATCGCGAGCTTTCGCCTCTGTTGGTCGGGCTCGTGCACGAGGGGAAGCTCGGCAAGAAGAAGGGGAAGGGTTTCTACAACTACCACTGATAAGAGCCCGCTGCCCGGGTCGAATTCTGGAGGGTCCTGGAGCCCCAGGTCGCCTGCATGGCGTGAAGGGGGCTAGGGCGCAAGATAGGCTTCTCTAACGTGGGGGTCGCTCACAAGGTCCTGGTTCAACCCGCTAAGTGTGACCCTGCCGACCTCCAGGACGTAGGCGCGATGAGCAATGGTCAGCGCCTGCCTAGCGTTCTGCTCCACCAGTAGGACGCTCATCCCGCTCTTCGCTATCTCCTTGATGCCTCGAAAGATGGCCTCTTGCACGAGAGGAGCCAGCCCAAGTGAGGGCTCGTCTAGCATTAGCAGCTTGGGATCGGACATCAATGCGCGACCTATGGCCACCATCTGCTGTTCTCCTCCGCTCAGTGTCGAGGCGACCTGCTTGGACCTCTCCTTCAATGTAGGGAAGAGGTCGTAGACCCTGTCTCGGTCCTCGTCGATTTGTCTGCGCTCCTTTCTCAGGTATGCGCCAAGAAGGAGGTTATCAAGCACCGTCATCTCTGGGAAGAGTCTCCTACCTTCGGGGCAATGTACGACCCCAGCCCTGACGATCTCATGGCGGTGAAGGCCATCGAGCCTCGCGTGGTCGAATCGGATTTCCCCCGTGCCGCGGACAAGTCCTGAGATTGCCCTCAGGAGGGTGCTCTTCCCAGCACCGTTGGCACCCAGTACCGCGACTACCTCGTTCCCTTCGACATTCAATGTAACGTGGTCGAGAGC
>OCOJ01001796.1_pt1 | contig 13141 bp, 11 predicted proteins | sample 1539251 | NCBI WGS metagenome assembly OCOJ01 (sample SAMN01911457, study PRJEB22624) | soil metagenome | biome: Soil | place: Malaysia | collected 2012-04-30 | depth RA_metagenome m | reverse complement strand
GTCACTCCGGCCCGCCCGGCACCTTCGGCGACCAGCAGGGCGGAGTCTTCGCGGAAATAGCGCAGGGATTCCCCGTCGCGCCATTCGATGTCACGCGAGCCCAATGCCTCGGGCCAGTCGAACCGCGGTGCTGCCACGGGCAGCGCAAAGCGTGCCATCGCCGCAGCCAGTTCTCCAGCGGATCGCCCCTCCCATACCCCGGCAGAGACGTGGAGCATCTCGGCCAGCGTGCGGTTGAGAAAGGCCACGCGGTCCTCCGCGTCGAGCACTAGCAGGCCCGAGCCGAGCGAATCGAGGATGTCGTGCTCCGGGGTCATTTTCGCGCGCCGGGTCCCTTTTCTTCAGTTCGGCCAGAAGGCTCGTCGAGTAAGGCCAGAATCTGGTCGTGCAGCGTCATGGGGTCGAACGGCTTGGTCAGATAGCCCAGGGCGCCGAGTTTCATGCCGCGCTCGCGGTCGGCCTTCTGGACGCGCGCGGTCAGGAAGACCACGGGAATGTCCCGGGTGGCGGGATCCTGCTTCAGCCGGCGGCAGGTCTCGTACCCATCCACGTGCGGCATCATTACGTCGAGCAAGATTACATCGGGAGTGAAGCCGGACAGGCGTTCGATGCACTCCGGCCCGCTCTCCACCATCACCACCTCGCCCACCCCGCGCATCTTCAGGCTCATGCGGATCACCTTCTGGATGTCCGCATCGTCTTCCACCACGAGCACGCGCGTCAACTTCAACTTGCTGCTCCTTTATCGCACCGTGGCCAGCGCTTTGCCGGATAGCTCGCGCAGGCGGTCAATATCGAGTGGCTTTTCCATGCAGAAATCAGCGCCCAGCGCCAGCGCCAGGCGAACGTCCGGCCGTACGGAAATGCAAATCACGGGAATGTGGCGTGATTCTTCCGAGGCGCGCATCCGCTTCAACACTTCGAAGCCGTCCACATCCGGCAGGTTCAGATCCAGGGTAATCAGGTCGGGACGGTGACGGCGGGCCAGCTCGAGAGCTTCATTGCCGCTGTGCGCGCAAATCACCTGATGCCCCTGGGTCTCGAAGATGTAGGAGAGGATCCGGGTAACGTCCTCATCGTTGTCAATCACCAGCACCAGCCGCGGAGCCCCCGAACTCTCCCCTGCGGCCGGCACCGGAAGAGGCTCCGGCGCCAGGATGGGGGAAATGCTCAACGGCAGGGTGAAGTGAAACGTGCTGCCGACGTTTTCCTTGCTTTCCGCCCAGATCCGCCCGCCGTGTGCCTGCACGATGTGGCGGCAGATGGCCAGGCCGAGGCCCATGCCCTGGCTTTCCCGCGTCAGCGACGTTTCGGCGTGTTCGAATTTGCTGAACAGGCGCTCGAGGAATTCCGGGCTCATCCCGCAGCCGGCGTCTTGAACGAAGACGTGAGCGGAATCCCCTTCGGCGCGGGCGACGACGAGCACTTCGCGCCCGCGGGGAGAAAATTTGATGGCGTTCGAAAGCAGGTTGACCAGCACCTGCTCGACCCGCCGCGGGTCGCCCAGCACGTGGGGTAGGTCGGCAGGAATCTGCAAGCGAACCTCGACCCCGGCGGCCTGCGCCGGAGAAGCCACGGCCCGCAGCGCGCGCTCCGCGCACGCCTCGAGCGGCATCGGCACCGGACGGATCAGCGCCTGGCCACGTTCCAGCAGCATCATGTCCAGAATCTGATTGATGATCCGCACCAGCCGGTCCGTGTTCGACCGCGCGATGTCCAGCAATTCGCGCGCATCCGCGGAGAACGCCCCAGCCGCCCCGCCCAGCACCAGCCCCAGGGAACCCTTGATGGAGGTGAGCGGGGTGCGCAGTTCGTGGGAAATCGTGGAAAGGAACTCCGTCTTCATGCGCTCGATTTCCCGCTCGCGGCCCAGGTCGAGCGACGTGGCGATCCGGCCGATGATGTTTCCATCCGCGCCGCGCACGGGAACGGAATAGAGGCGAATAGCCTGATGGCCGGGGTCATCCAGCTCCAGCGTTACTTCGTCCACCAGGCTCGGCGCCTGCTTCAGCTCCTTCACCTTTTTTTCCACCAGGTCCGGATTCACTAGCCGGTGCCTCACTTGCTCGATCAACAAGGCCAGGTCGCAACCCTGCAGCTGCTCCACCGGAACGCCGAAGATCTCGCTTACCCGCCGGTTGGCCATCAGAACTTTGTTGTCGCTGTCCAATACGATCACGCCGTCGCCGATGGCCGAGAGCACCGTATCCAGCCGCTCGCGTTCCTGGTCCAGCTCATGGGTGAGCTTCACCAGTTCGTTTTCCCGGTGCCCGGCCCAGGCGCGAAGTTTCTCGTCGCGCGAGCGCAGCGTATCCACCGTCTCGTTGAAGCCGCGGACGGTGTCGGCCAGTTCGTCGTTGCCCTCCGCCAGCAATCGCGGATAGCCGCCCCCGCGCACCTCCTCCATCCCCCGCAGGATGCGGCGCAGCCGCGGGAGCACCATGCCCGCCTGCACCAGGCTCGCGGCAATCACCAGCACCGAAATGAAGGTGGCGAAGATCCAGATCAGCCGCTGGAAATCGACGGGGCGAACCGAAGGATCGTTCCACTGCCGGCTCAATACGGCAGCCAGCAGAAAAACTCCGGCAATGACCCCGCCGGAAACGGCCAGAAACCGCGTGGTGAGTCCTCGGCGGCGCATCAGTCTATGTGGGGAACGCGAATCCTCGGCCGGGGCAGAAGGGTGGCCGTCCGGCACGTTTGATAATTATAGAAACTCTCAAAAATGGGCAGCAAGGAGATTGTCCCTCCATGCCGACAATCAAACACTCACAGGGTACCAGTCCACGGCGCCTTTTGGCGTAGTACTTCAGTTTCGGTGAAGGGTACCACCCGATTGAAACTTTGGTTGCATTGTCCCCGCATCGGGAAAGCAGTACCGTATGAGGCGTCAGGCTGGACCCAACCCGCGCCGACCGAGGGAGGACGTGATGGAGCAGTTGAGTCAGGGTCTCAGGCCCCAGGTCGCACCGCCGCCGAAGGCGCTCGAGGCAGGTGACAGATCCCCGCTCTGTTGCCAGCAGGAAATGCAAATCCTGCTGCGCCGGGCCGTGCTGCACAGTGATGGCAGCGTGGACTTTCAGACAGCATGGGGATGCCGCATCTGTGGCCGGCGTATCCTGTAGCGGTTCTTGAATTCAGCGAATTCCTGCCCCCTAGCAAGGGCTGCCCAGCCCTTCCCAGCCCAGATATTCAGCAGTTCAATCAAGGATTGCAGTCCGATACCCGCGAGTTACATCCGCCGCTGAGCCCGAAAGTGGGCCTGTCCGCAATCTCGTCACTCGCCACTGCCTCAACGGATGTCCACGTCGAACGGCATGCGCAGTTCCATCGTCGCAGACAGCCGCGCGGCGAGACTGTGCAGATGCGTCAGCAGGGCCGTGCCGGTTGGCTTTTCCTCCGGGGAAAGCAGGCTTTCCAGAAACGTGCGCTCGCGGGGATAGTAAACGAGCTGAACCTTGGCGTCGGCCGGGATCTTGCTGAGTTCGCGGGCCAAGGCGATCGCGCGGGAGAGCCCCCCGATCTCATCTACCAGGCCGATTTCCTTCCCCTGCGCGCCGGTCCACACCCGTCCGCGGCCGATCTGGTTGACTTTCTCCACAGTCATGTGGCGCCCTTCCGCCACGCCCTTGCAGAAGTCGTGGTAAATGCTCTGCATCATGGATTGGATTTTTTCGCGCTGGGCGGGTGTGAAGTTCTGCTGCTCGGAGAAAATCGAGGCGTTGTCGCTGGTCTGCAGGTGATCGGTGGAGAGCCCGAGGATCTCGTACAAGCCGGAAATGTTGAATTTGCCCAGCACCACGCCGATCGAACCCGTCAGCGTGTCCCCGTCAGCCACAATTTTCCTGGCTGACATGGAGATCCAGTACCCGCCCGATCCCGCCACGTCGGACATGGAGACCACCACCGGCTTCTCCTTTTCCGCCAGGCGCACTTCGCGGCCGATGATGTCGCTGGCCACCGCGGAACCGCCGGGTGAATCCACCCGGAACACGATGGCTTTGATCGAGCTATCCTCCCGGGCGCGGCGCAGGTCCGCGGCCACGCTTTCCGACCCCATGATGAATCCGCTGTTTGGTGTCCACTGCGATTCGCCCACCAGGATTTCCCCCGTGGCGTTGACCACCGCGATCCTGTAGCTGCCCTCGTTCCGGAGCTGCTTTACGTAGTGGTCCAGGCTCACCGGCTTCCAGTGGTTGACGCGGTCGCGAAAGAACTTCTGCACCTCGTCGTAATACCCGAGTTTGTCCACCAGTTTCCCGTCGAGCGCCTCCTGGGCCGTCAGCGGCCCCTTGGCAATCAGCTCCTCGGTCTGCGCGCGTTCCAGCTTGCGCGTCTGGGCGATTCCATCCAAATACTGGTCGTAGGTGCTGCGCATGAGCGACTCCGCCATCTCGCGGTGCGCCGGCGTATATTTCTTCTCCATGTACTGGTTGGCGGCGGTCTTGTATTCTGCGATGTGGTAGAACTCGGGCACGATCTTCAGCTTGTCGAACGTCCCTCGATAGAACATGGACTGCGTCATCAGCCCGGTGACTGTCAGCGGCGCCGTGGGCACCAGCCAGATCTGCTGGCAGCCCGTGGCCACGTAATAGTCGCGGTTCGCGTTGAAGTCCCCGCCCAGTAGGCAGATGCTGGGTTTCCCGCTCGAGCGGAAATCCATCAGGTGCTGGCGGATCTCTTGCAATTTGCCCCAGCGCGCCTCGGGGTTGTGAACCTTCACCACCACTCCCACCACGTGCGAATCCGTTTTGGCCGCGTCCACCGCGTCCAGCACCTGGTGAAGCACAATAATGTCGCCGCCGAAGAGAGCGCCAAAAAAGCCCGTGGCCTTCTGCTCTTCGACCGGGCCCGTTAGATCAATCACCAGGACGGAGCCGGGGGCGACCCGCCCTGTCCTGAACAGATAGACGGTCACGACCAGCACCAGAAGAACCACGAAAGCGAACCAGAATTTGCCCCGCCTGCTCATTGCTCGATTCCTCCGTCGATTGCTGCTCGAATTCGCACACTAACACCTCATCTGCTCATTTACCACTTCCGCGCGCACGGCGCACCAGCCGCATGCGCCCGCAGCGCTCCACGGCACGCTACAGCCCGCATGGAATACGCGCGCCAGCAGAATGCTGTTTCCAGGGAGATCGCCTCAGGAGACCGGCACGGCGGCTTCGCGCAGGAATCGCGCCGCTTCTTCCGGCGGCGTGGGATTCAGATAGAAATCCGTGCCCCATTCGAAGCCGGCCACTTTCGTCAGCCGGGGCATCATCTCGATGTGCCAGTGGTAATGCTCGTTGGTTTCTTCGCCCGCCGGCGAGGTATGGATCACGTAGTTGTAGGCCGGGCGTTCCAGCACCACGTCCAGGCGTCGGAGCACGTCGCGCAGCAACGCGGCCGAGCTTTTGTACAGCCCGGGCTGCGCGTCCTCGAACGCGGAGCCGTGCCGTTTGGGCAGCAACCAGGTCTCAAAGGGGAACCGCGGGGCGTACGGTGAGAAGCAAATGCAGTCCTCGTTTTCCGCGATCACCCGAATGCCGGATTCGCGCTCCTGCCGCAGAACGTCGCAGAAGATGCAGCGCTCCTTCTCCCCGAAATACTTCCTCGAGTTGTCCACTTCCTCGCGCACGCGTTTGGGCACGATGGGCAGCGCGATCAACTGCGAGTGCGTGTGCTCGATGGTGGCCCCGGCGGCCTCGCCATGGTTCTTGAAGATGAGAATGTAGCGGAAGCGCCGGTCGCGCTTGAGATCCAGGATGCGGTCCCGGTAGGCCCAGAGCACCTCCTCGACGGCTCGTTCGGACATGTTCGCCAGCGTGCCCCGATGGTCGGGCGTCTCGATGATCACTTCGTGCGCCCCGATCCCGTTCATCTTGTCGAAAATTCCTTCGCCCTGGCGGTCCAGCGTGCCCTCGATCCCCAGCGCAGGGAATTTGTTGGGCACCACGCGCACGCTCCACCCCGCGGTGTTCGGCGCGCCTCCGTTCCGCCCGTAAGCCAGCACCTCGGGCGGTGTTTTCGTCTCTCCGCCCGGACAGAACGGGCAAAAGCCCACGCCGCGGATCTCGACGCTCTGGCGGAGAAAATCGGTAGGTCGGTGGGCCCGGTCGGTGGAAATAATCACCCACCGCCCGGTAATGATGTCTTTGCGCAGTTCCGGCACAACAGCCCCGCCACGGCAGCTTCGGAGTCAGAACAGAAAGCTTTAGAACACCCCTGGCATCGCTAACTTACCACGAGGCGGCCCCGCGCAGAAAGTGCAGCCGTTGCGGCGTAGTGGAAGAATTCCCTTCCAGCGTGCCTGCGAGAGGTCCCGTTCGCTTCAGCTATACTGCACCGGTATTCGTCGGCAGGCCGAAGGCGACGCCGCGCGCCGCGTCCTGAAGCCAGTCCAGAGTTCGCGCGAAGGAGATTCTCATGTCCTGGAAACCCGGCCTGACGTGGAGGCTCGGAGCCCTCGCCGCGGCCTGCCTGATGGCCAGCGCCGCCCTGGCACAGCAGCAAACCGCGGGGAAGCCGGAACCCGCCACCCACGGAGCTCAGGCCCCCGCAGGTGCGCCAAAGGCGGAGACGCCGCAGCAATTCCTGGCCAGGCGCGCCGGGGAATGGACTCGCGCAATCAGATTTGTAGGGCAGTCCGATGGCCAGAGCGAACCTTTCTTAGGCACCGCAAGAATATCCGCCATACATGGCGGGCGATTCCTTCTAGAGGAATACAGCGACGTGGTATTCGGCCGGACAATCACTGGGACGCGGCTGTTCGGCTACAACACCGTCACCGGCCAATACGAAGCGGCCTTTACCGGTACTACTTCTCCGGCCATTCTAATGCTCAAAGGCACGAGCACGGATGGCGGGAAAGTGGTGGATTACTCCGGCGAAGCGGAGTCGGCAAACGGAAGCAAATTCACGCTGAACGTCCGCGTCCGCCAGGTGGACGACGACAGCATCGTCATGTCCTTTTCCATGACCGGGCCGGATGGCAAACCCAATACCTTCCAGGAAACCACCTACACCCGCAAAAAATAAGCCGCTGATGTGCCAATTTGCTGGGAGCGAGGAGTGCCATAGCTAGCGGCGATAACGCGGCCCCGATTGCGGCAGCGCGTCTTTGTGTAGCCGCACGACCGGGGGGCAGTTCGGACGGTTTTCAATGGCCAATAGGTCAAATCGCCAGGGAACTTCCGCCAGTCGCCAATCGCGCAGGAAACGCCGCGCCATTCGCGCCAGCGCCTCCTGCTTGCCGTAGGTCACGTTTTCTTCCGGAAGGATGTCGCCGGATTTTTCCACGCGGCGCGTCTTCACCTCCACAAAGGCCAGCACCCGCCCGTCGTAGCCCACCAGGTCGATCTCGCCTTTCACGCCCGGCGCGCGGTAGTTCCGCGCAATCAGCGTGTAGCCATGCCGCCGCAGGTACCAATAGGCATAGGTCTCGCCGCGCACCCCGGTTCGCTGGCGGATCTCCTGCCGGCGGGCCGCCGTGGTCGTCGCGTCGGAAGCCGGAGGCTGGTACAGCCCCTTGCGAGCTGCAAATTGAACCAATCCGAAGATGATTCGGGAAAACATGCACGGCGGCGCCTTCCGGCGGGGGAACGATATCGCAGTGGCGCCCAGCCTGTCATCCGCGCCCGGGTCGCAAGCCGGAAACTGCGACAATCGATTTACGCCCAAAAGCGCACAGGCCCGCGCGGGGCGGGCCTGTGGCAAACGAAGCCGGCAAAATCCCGGCTCTAGCCTTTCTCTATGCTCACGATGATCGATTCGAGCGTGCCGAAGGCGAAGTCGGTCTGCTCTTCGTCAATCAGCAGCGGCGGCGAAATCCGCAGCGTGGTGTCTCCCGAAGGCAGGACGATCAGTCCCTTCTGGAACGCGCGCTGCACCACCTCGTTCCGAATTTCCGGGGCCTTCTCCTTGGTCTTCTGATCGCGCACGAACTCGATCCCGATCATCAGTCCACGGCCGCGAACGTCGCCCACGGTCCGGAAGCGTTCCCGCCAATTGGCCGTGCGCCGCAGGATGTACTCCCCCATGCTCGCCGCGTTGGCCAGGTATTTTTCTTCCAGCAGACGAATGGTGGCCAGTGCGGCGGCTATGCATACCGGGTTCCCGCCAAACGTCGAGCCGTGTGCTCCCGGCGGCCAGTCCATTACGCTGGTCGGCGCGATGATGGCGCTCAGCGGCATCCCCGAAGCGATGCCCTTCGCCGTGCAGATAATGTCCGGCTCGACCCCGGCATGCTCCACCGCCCAGAATTTCCCTGTGCGTCCCATGCCGCATTGCACTTCATCGGCCACCAGCAGGATGCCGTTCTTCCGGCAGATGCGATGCAGACCCTGCAAGAATTCCGGCGGGGCCATGATGTATCCGCCCTCGCCCTGAATCGGCTCGATGAAGATCGCCGCTAATTCCTCCGGGTCCACGCGCCGCCGGAACAGCTCGTTTTCCAGATAGCTCAGGCAATCCTCCGAAGCGCGCTCCGGCCGCACCCCGTACGTTCCCCGGTAGGTGTCCGGAAACGGCATGTGGAACACGCCCGCGAGCAGCGTCCCGAACCCTTTCCGCTGCACGGAGCGGCTCGCTGTCAGCGAAAGCGAACCCATCGTGCGGCCGTGGAACGCGCCGTGGAAGGCCACCAGCTTGTCGCGCTTGGTGTGGAACTTTGCCAGCTTGATGGCTGCTTCGACCGCCTCGGTGCCGGAATTTCCGAAGTGCACGCGTTTCGGTTCGTCCCCGGGCGTGATGGACGCCAGCTTCTCCGCCAGCTCCACCAGCCGCGAGTAATAAAAATCAGTCCCGGACATGTGGATCAGTTCGGCCGCCTGCTTCTGGATCGCAGCCACCACCTCGGGATGGCAGTGCCCTGTCGAGCAGACGGCAATGCCCGCCGCGTAATCCAGAAAAATATTGCCGTCCACATCTTCCACCATGGCTCCGCGGCCCGTCTTCGCCACCAGCGGATAATCCCGCGTGTACGACGGCGAAACGTAGCGCTGGTCGAGCTTCAGGATCCGGCGCGCTTCCGGCCCGGGCAGCGGCGTCACCAGCCGCGGCACCTTCGTATCAATTTTTGTCTCGTTGTTTACTACCAGCATGGCTCTCTCCATCTTTTCGGAATCCCGCCCCGAGCGTTCGGTACGGGAGAAATGTCCGGCTGGGCGGACGGATGAATACACGGGAGGAAAGCGCCTGGAAGGTGCTTATAAATCGACGCCGAAGAGGTTGGGACGCGCGACGCTGGGCTGCGGGTTGTGGATGGGACGATTCATCTGCGTTTCCAGCGGATACCGCCACGCGTATCCTCAAGAATGATACCACGTTCCAGAAGCTCCTGGCGTATGCGATCCGAAGCAGTAAAGTCCCGACGGGCGCGCGCCGCCTGCCGTTCCGCGATCAGCCGCTCGACTTCCGCGTCCGTGATTTCCTCCCCGGCGCCGTAACCCAGCGCGCGCAGCCGCGCCGCGTCGTGATCTTCCAACACCGCAAAGATGCGGTCGAATTTCGCAAGCGCAGCAAGCACAGGCGCTGCATCCCCCGCGCGGAATTCGCCTCGGTCCATGGCCGTATTCGCGTCGCGCACTAGGTCGAACATGGCCGCAAGCGCCTGCGCCGTGTTCAGGTCGTCTGCCAGCCCGGCCTCGAATTGCGTCACGGCTTCTGCTGCGCGCGCCGCCATTTCCGGCGTCTCGCCCGCGGGAAATTTCTCCGCGCCGAGACGCGCCGCAAAGTTCCGCAGCCGCTCCACGGAGCTCGCCGCCTGCTGCAACCCGTCCATCGTGAAATTCAACTGCCGCCGGTAGGGCACCGAAGCAAGCAGATAGCGGATCGAAGAAGGTTTCTGCCCTTTGGCAAATAGGTCGCGAAGCGTGTAGAAGTTCCCCAGCGATTTCGACATTTTCTCGCCATCCACCAGCAGGTGCTCGGCGTGCAGCCAGTACCTCACGAACGGCTTTCCTGTAGCGCCTTCGCTCTGCGCAATTTCGTTTTCGTGGTGCGGGAACGCCAGGTCGATGCCCCCGGTGTGAATGTCGATGGTTTCTCCCAGGTAGTGCATGGCCATCGCGGAACATTCCAGGTGCCACCCGGGCCGCCCCGGGCCCAGCCGCGTTTCCCAGAAATGCTCGCCGGGCTTCGGCGCCTTCCACAGGGCAAAGTCGCGCGCGTCTTCTTTTTCGTAGCGATCCGTTTCCACCCGTGCACCCGCCTGGATGCCGGAGAGATCGATCTTCGAAAGTCTGCCATACGCGGGAAACTTCGCGATGCGGTAATAAATCGAGCCTTCGCTCCCGTAGGTAAACGTCTTCTCCGCCAGCCGTTCCACCAGCCCCACCATCTGCTCGATGTGGTCGGTGGCGCGCACCATCTGCTCGGGCCGCTCCAGGCCCAGCGCGTCCATGTCTTCCAGGAACGCTTTGACGTACTTCTCCGTGTACTCGCGGATCCCGATGCCCGCCGCGGCGGCATTCTGGATGATGCGGTCGTCCACGTCCGTCAGGTTCATCACCTGATGGACGCGGAAGCCTTTCATCTGCAAAAACCGCCGCAGTACGTCCTGGAACACAAACGTGCGGAAGTTTCCGATGTGCGCGTAGTCGTACACCGTCGGCCCGCACGTGTAGATGCGCACTTCCCTCGGCCGCAGCGGGACAAACGGCTCGACCCGGCCCGTCAATGTGTTCTGGAAGCGGATTTCGCCCATGCGCGTTCCGTCGGCAGCGTTCTCAGCCCATTCAGAACGCGCCCAACAAAGCGTACGATTCTATCTGAATGAGGTTTAGGTAGCACAGGCATTCCTGCCTGTGCGTATTTGCGGGGCGTCAAAACTCTCGAAGATGCTTCACTTTTTTCTCAATCCTATCGCCGTCTTATGCGTCGGCTGGTACAGCCCAATCTCACCGCCGCTCGGCATTTTCACGGTCGTGCGGATGCCCCAGTCTTCCTTCTCCACTTCCGTGCATTCGATCTTCGCCGCTTTCAGCTTCCGGATCGTGGCCTTCAAATCCTTGCACATGAGGTAGAGCACCGCTCCCAGCATCCTATGCCCCGCATGCGCCGCGTGGACCCTATCGTCCGCTGGATGCACAGCCAACTCCGCTGGCGGCAGCTTGAAAATCAGCCAGCCTCCTCCCACGTCCACGTGCCGATACTTCAGCGCGTCGCGAAAAAACGCGCGGTCCGCCTCCGCGTCCGTGCTGTAGAGCAGAATGTGCGCGCCGTGAATCATGGGCGCGATTTTACCAGTTCCGCTACCAGGTACACGATTCGGCGTAGGGGCACGGCATGCCGTGCTCCTACCATCGCGGATTGCGACTTGCGCCCTCTGCAGGCCGCCCACCCCTTTTCCACAGAAACTCNNNNTTTACAGGTGCGGTCCAGTGTGTTAGCTTCGGGAATGTTCGCCGCCCGGACAGCGCCAGGCGGCTGGGTCTCTGATCTGGATCCCGCCGGAACGTTTGTCGCGCAAAATCCTCCACTCGAGGAAAGGGGAAGTGTCTCCCTCCGCCTACCCGACCGCGGGCGGCGGAGAAGGCGCTCCAGACAGGGCTTAACTTGCTGAAACTGCGTAAGATCGAGCTCCTCGGCTTCAAGTCCTTTTGCGAAAGGACCGTCACCACCTTCGGCCACGACGGTATCACCTGCATCATCGGTCCCAACGGCTGCGGCAAATCCAACATTGTTGACGCCATCTCCTGGGTCCTCGGCGAGCAGAGCCACAAAATGCTGCGCGCCGAGCGCATGGCCGATTGCATCTTCAACGGCACCGCCAAGCGCCCTCCCATGGGCCTGGCCGAAGTGCAGTTGACGCTCGTCGATCCCGAATTGGCGGAAGCCGCTGCAAAGGTTCTGGAAGCGCAGGATCAGGAGCAGCAGCAGACTCAAGATTCCCCTGCAGACTTCCCTGAGGGCGCGGAAGACTGTCCGCAGGCCACAGAAGCCGCCACCGACGCTCCCCATGACGATCAAGAGACCGCGGACCCCGCCGGCGCCTCCGACCCGCCCCGGCGCAAGCGCGCTCCGAAGCCCGCGCCCGTCATGAAGCCCGGAGAAGTCGTCATCGGCCGCCGCCTCTACCGTTCCGGACAGAGCGAATATCTGCTGAACGGCCGCGTCGCGCGCCTTCGCGACATCCAGGAATTGTTTATGGGCACGGGCCTCGGCCCGGAATCGTACGCCATCATTGAGCAGGGACGCATCGGCCAGGTCCTGGCCGCCAAGCCGTTCGACCGCCGCGCCATCATCGAGGAGGCCGCCGGCGTCACCAAATTCAAAACCAAAAAGCGTCTGGCGGAGGCCCGGCTCGAAGCCGCCAAGACCAACCTCGCCCGCGTTAACGACATCTTCGTGGAAGTCGAGAAGCAACTCGCTTCGCTCAAGCGCCAGGCCGCCAAGGCGCGCCGCTTCACGGAACTGCGCGAGCAGGTTCGCTCCCGGCAGAGGATCGTTTTCGCCAGCCGCGCCCGCGTCCTCGATGCCGAAGCTGCGCGCCTGGATCAGAAATTCCGCGAAATCTGCGCCGCCGAGCAGGAGCAAGCCGCGCAGCTTGCCGCCCTCGAGGCCGAACACGCCGCGCGCGCCCAGCAGGCCTCCGAACTGGAAGCCGAACTCCGCCGCGTCTCCACGCACCTTTCCGAATGCTCGCTCGAGCTGGACCGCGCGGAAAACCGCCTGAACTTTCAGCGGGAGCAAAGCGAGCAGTTGGCCGCGCAGCTTGAAGCTGCGGTCCGCGAAGCTGCGCAAGCGGAAGAGGAACTCGCGGCGATCGAGCAGCGCGCTACGGAACACGCTGCCGCCCTGGCCGCTATCCGTGCGGACTACGAACGCCTCGAAGCCGCCGCTCGCGCCGCCATGGAAGCGGCTGCGGCGCAGGCGGAAGAAGAACGCAGGCTCGGCGAGCGCCTCGAATCGCTCCGCCGCTCCTCAAGCGACCTCGCTACCGAGCAGGTTTCCTGGCGCGCCGAACAGGCTCGCGCGGAGCAGGCCTTGGAACAATCGAGCGCCGTGCTCGCGCGCCTGCGCGAACAGGCCGAACGCCTGTCCATGGAGGAATCCCAGGCGCGCACCCGCTACGAATCCGCAGACGCCTATTCCGCTAACGCCACCGCCGATGCCCGCCGGCTGGCCGGAGAACTCGACGCGCGCCAGCACGACC
>OCOJ01034025.1_pt1 | contig 13142 bp, 10 predicted proteins | sample 1539251 | NCBI WGS metagenome assembly OCOJ01 (sample SAMN01911457, study PRJEB22624) | soil metagenome | biome: Soil | place: Malaysia | collected 2012-04-30 | depth RA_metagenome m | reverse complement strand
TGGAAACCATTCTCCTCGACGGGCACTTCGTTATTGAACACGGTGGCCGTTCGCGCCGCGGCACGTTCTTCAACTTCAACGGCACCGCCGGCGTCTGGCGCCGCGAGGCCATCGATGCGGCCGGTGGTTGGGAGCATGACACGCTCACCGAAGACACGGATCTCTCTTATCGCGCCCAGCTCAAAGGTTGGAAGTTTCTCTACCTCCCGCAGATCGAGTGTGCCTCCGAGCTACCAGTGGACATGAACGGTTTCAAAGCACAGCAGGCGCGTTGGGCCAAGGGCCTGATGCAAACGGCGAAGAAAATTCTCCCTAAGGTCTTTCGCTCGGACGCTCCCTGGCACGTCAAGTCGGAAGCGTTCTTTCATCTCACCGCCAACATTTCCTATCCCTTGATGGTGCTGCTCTCCACCATGTTGCTTCCCGCCATGATCGTGCGCTTCTATCAAGGTTGGTTTCAGATGCTGGTGATTGATCTTCCGCTCTTCCTCGCCTCCACTTGCTCGATTTCCAGCTTCTACATCGCGGCGCAAAAGGAATTGCGCCCCAGAACCTGGCTGAGCACCTTCCTCTATATGCCGTTCGTGATGGCCACGGGAATTGGCCTTAGCGTGCGCAACGCCCAGGCCGTGCTGGAAGCCATCGTGGGCAAGAAATCCGAATTTGCACGCACACCCAAGTTCAAGATCGAGGGCAAATCCGGCACCTTCGCCGCCAAAAAATATAAAAACAAGTCGGGCTGGATGCCCTATTTCGAAGTTGCCCTTGGCCTTTACTTTGCTCTCACCGTGCTCTATGCCTTTCGCAACGAAAATTACGCCACTACCCCCTTCCTTCTCCTTTTCGTGTGGGGGTATCTCTACACCGGCTTCATGTCCCTCAGCCAATCCTGGTTTGCGCAACTGCGCTTCGGCGTCAACGCGCCGGAAATGCGCCCTGCGTCCACCGGGGCGCCGGGCTTCTAAACTCGCAGACTCCGCTTGGAATGACGAATTCATTCTCTTTCCGCGAGGTAGCTAACGAAGCGACCGCGCCGCCTAGCCACTGGGGGCTGGTTTCCTCTGTGACTAAAGTCTCTTCCCTTCTTTTTCAGCAGGTATACAATCGGCACATGTGACTGCGTTCCTTCCTTTGCAGCCCCTTATCTGGAGGTCGTATGAACTTCCGAGTATTTTGCCTCCTTCTTGCGTTTGGTATCGCCCCTTTCGCTCTGGCCGACAATCAGAAAATCTCTGTTGAAGGCAAGGCCTGCCTGGAGTGCCACAGCGGTTCCACACCCGGCATCGTCGAGCAATGGCGATCCAGTGCCCACGCGAAAAGCGGCGTGGATTGCTATTCCTGTCATAAGGCCAATGACAAGGATCCCGCGACGTTCGATCATTACGGCTACAAGATTGCGGTCATCGTCACGCCCAATTACTGCGGCCGCTGCCACGCCGCCGAAGTCGTGCAATTCGAAAAAAGCCATCACGCCGCCGCCGCCAAGTTCATCGGCTCGCTGGACAACATGCTCGGCGAGATTGTCGAAGGCGGTCCCGCAGCGAACAACGGCTGCCGCCAGTGTCACGGCAGTGAGGTAAAATATGTTGGCGATGGAAAGTTCGATCCCGCCACCTGGCCCAACAGCGGAATCGGCCGCATCAATCCCGACGGGAGTAAAGGCACATGCGCGGCATGCCACGGCCGCCACTCGTTCAGTTCCGCCACTGCGCGCATGCCTGAAAATTGCGGGAAGTGCCACCTCGGACCCGATCATCCGCAGATCGAAATCTTCAATGAATCCAAGCACGGCATTCAGTACCACGCCAATATCGCCAGGATGAATCTCGATTCCAAGTCCTGGGTCGTCGGCAAGGATTACTTTGCTGCGCCGACGTGCGCCACTTGCCATATGTCCGCCACTTCCAAGCAGCCCGTCACCCACGACGTCGGCGACCGCATCAGCTACACTCTCCGCCCGGTCATTTCCATCAAGCTGGAAAATTGGGAACGGCGCCGCCTGAACATGATCGACGTCTGCTCCAATTGCCATGCTAGCGGCTGGGTGGACAATTTCTATAAGCAGTACGAGGGCACCATCGACCTGTACAACGAGAAATTCGCCAAGCCCGCCAAAGCCATCATGGACAAACTTTACGCCGCGAAGAAACTCACGCCCACTCCGTTCGACGAAAAAATCGAGTGGACCTACTATGACTTGTGGCACCACGCCGGCCGCCGCGCCCGCATGGGCACGGCCATGATGGGCCCGGATTACACGCAGTGGCACGGTTTCTTCGATGTCGCCAAAATTTTCTATACGGAACTCATTCCGGAGGCCGAGCAGCTCATGCCCGGCGTATCGGCGGACATCATGAAATCCGACTACCACAAGTGGACCGCGGGCCTGTCCAAGGAGCAGATCCAGCAGCAGATCGACTTCTACAAGGACCGTTATCAACAGTAAGACGTGGGAATGCTCTTGCGTCCAGGGCGCTTGCTTGAAAGAATGCTTGTTTCACAGCTTTCGCCATGACGCACGCTCACCGAACTCTTGAAGAAATCGCCAACACGGTTACCCACGGCATCGGCCTGGTGCTCAGCGTTGCCGGATTCATTGTTCTTCTTGTCCTGACGATTCTGCGGGGTACGGCTTGGCACATTGTCGCCTGCTCCGTCTACGGCGCTTCCCTCATTTGCCTGTACACGGCCTCGACGCTCTATCATGCGGTTATCTCGCCTCGGCTGAAGCGTGCTCTGAGAATTTTCGACCACAGCGCCATCTACCTGCTGATCGCCGGCACTTACACGCCGTTTCTTCTTCTGCATCTCCGCGGTCCGTGGGGTTGGTCGCTCTTCGGCGTGGTGTGGGGCCTGGCCGTCGCGGGAATTCTCTTTAAGTTTTGGTTCGTCGATCACTTCCACTATTTGTCCACGGGGGCCTACGTGCTGATGGGTTGGCTCGTCGTGGTCGCCGCCAAGCCGGTGCTTGCTCACGTTCCCTCCGCAACTCTGCTCTGGCTCCTCGCTGGCGGCCTCTTCTACACGACAGGGGTGATCTTTTACATCTGGAAGCGCTTGCCTTACAGTCACGCCGTCTGGCACATGTTCGTCCTGGCGGGAAGCACCTGTCACTACTTCGCAGTCCTTCGCTCTGTGCTCACCTTTCGCGCCTGACTTCTACGCGCCTTCTAGGAAATGGCCTGGCACGTGTTCGTCCTGGCGGGAAGCACCTGTCACTACTTCGCAGTCCTTCGCTCCGTGCCTCACCGTTCGCGCCTGACTTCTACGCGCCTTCTAGGAAATGGCCTGCGCCTTTGGTGTATCATCCACACGCATTCCCATTTGTCGAGGCCGCCGATGATCACAAAAATTCGCTTTGCCTTGCTCGTCATTCTTGCTGCCCTTCTGCTTTTTGCTGGTCTCAACCTCGCCCAGCAACCTCAATACGACTTCGTCCTCGCAGGCGCCCACATCGTTGACGGCACCGGCTCGCCCTGGTTTGCCGGGGACATCGGCATTGTTGGCGACCGGATCGCCGCCATCGGCGACCTCAGCAAAGCTTCCGCCGCAAAGCGCGTCAGCGCCGCCGGGCTTGTGGCCTCGCCCGGCTTCATCGACGTGCAGGGCCAATCTGAATTCAATGTCCTCGTGGACAACCGCGCCGCCAGCAAAATCACCCAGGGCGTCACCACCGAAATCACTGGCGAAGGCACTTCCATCGCCCCCATCAACGACCGCATGCGCAAGGATGCGCAGGACGCCGCCACGAAGTACGGCGTGACCCTCGACTGGTCTTCGCTCGCTGAATATTTCCGTCACTTCGAGCGCAGTAAATCCGCTATCAACCTGGGCACATTTGTCGGCGCCGGCGGGGTTCGCAATTACATCATGGGCTCAGACAATCGCGCTGCCACCCCCTCGGAGCTCGACCAGATGCGCCAGCTCGTGGCTCAAGCCATGAAGGAAGGCGCCTTTGGCCTCAGCACTGCCCTGCAGTACGTTCCGGACACGTTTGCCTCAACCGACGAGGTCGTGGAACTCGCCAAGGTGGCACGCCAGTATGGGGGTGTCTACTTTACCCATCAGCGCTCGGAAGGCGACCAGATCTTCGAATCGCTCGACGAAGTTTTTGCTATCGCCGAACGCGCCAAAATCTCCTCCACGATCTGGCACCTCAAAGCCGCCTACAGCGAGAACTGGGGGAAGATGCCGGAAGTTCTGCGCCGTATTGAAGCGGCCCGCGCGCGCGGAATCGATGTCGCTGCCAGCGTTTATCCCTACACACGCGGCTCTAACGGACTCGTGGCTTGTTTTCCCAGTTGGATTTCCGAAGGCGGCACGGACAAAATGATCGCGCGACTGAAAGACCCTGCGCAGCGCGAGCGCGCCAAAAAGGAAATGGACGAACCCAGCAGCACTTGGCAAAACCAGTGGCGCGGCTCCGGCGGTCCCTCCGGCGTTCTTCTTATTCAGGTTCTGAATCCCGGACTCTCCAAATACGAAGGTATGACCCTCGAAGAGATCGGCCGCCAGATGAACAAGGACCCGAAGGACGCTGCCATGGACATCGCCATTGAGGATCGTGGCAACAGCGGCGTCGTTATTGCCATCATGGAGGAAGCCGATGTGCGCGCGACGGTGTCCAATCCCATGGTCACGTTTGGCTCCGATTCCAGCGCGCAGGCCGAAGACGGCCCCCTCAGCAAGACCAAGGCTCATCCCAGAGCTTTTGGCACCTTTCCTCGCATCTTCGCGGATTATGTTCGCGGGCAGCACAGCATGCGCATGGAAGAAGCGGTGCGCAAGATGACCTCGCTTGCCGCCAGCCGTGTCGGCCTTATGGATCGCGGCATTCTCCGCCCCGGCATGTTTGCAGACATCACGGTCTTCGATGTCAACACGATCAAAGACGTCGCCACGTACAGCGATCCGCTGCACTACTCCCGCGGCGTGAAATTTGTTTTTGTGAACGGCCGGCCTGTGATCTGGGATGGAGCGATTACGGAGGAACGTCCCGGCCGAGCCCTCCGCGGCCCCGGCTACCGCCCCACTCCTTAATGCTTGGCCGCCTCTTCCATCCAGCGTTTGATCATGTATTCGTACTTCGGCTCGACATCCAGGAAGGCGACGCCGGCGCCCACATTTTGTGTCGCGTAAATCACTCGCGCTTTCGATTGGAACGTGAGATCGCCAGCGAAAATCTTCAGCAGGATGATGGTCCCCGGCGGAAACGGATTCATCATGTCCAAATAGCAGCCGTGCAAACTCAATTCGCTGACGCGCGAGGCCACGCGCACCTCGGAATGCTCCTCATACAACTCGGCGCTGGCGATAAATAGGTACCTGGGGGTGCGGCGCCTCTCCCGTTCCATTCGCCCTCCCGTAGACTGAGCCGGCCTATCATTGCATAGTAACTGCCGCCAGCCGCGCGTCTGGCAAAATTCCGGTAACGGTTCCCGATTCTAAAATAGTGGCTATGCAATAATAATCAATAAGTGATAACTCTGGCCCCCCCCGATCGATTCCGCCATTGGCCTCCTTTTCCTTCTCTGCGGTACAATCTGGCCTTTGCTCCTTTGGTCGGGGAGCATCCAGAGGTGATCGGATGAGTGGTCTGCGGTGTAATGCTTGCTTGTGCTGTGCTCGCGCGCTGCATCGCATTCCCTTCTTCTCGCTTGTCGTCGCTTCCTTCCTGGCCCTTTACGCCACACTTCCCGCCGCCGCACAGCAGCGCCGCCAACGCGAGCCCAACTCCGCTTATGCCGAGCGCCGCGCCAAGCTGGCTTCCAACATCGATGGGCCCATTATTCTCCTGGGCTACACCGGCAAGGAGGAGGAAGCGCAGACCTACATCTTTGCCCAGGAGGAAAATTTCTATTACCTCACGGGCCACAACGAAGAAGAAGCGGCCCTGGTCCTCCTGCCACCTGATACCAGCAAAGCCAAAAAGGACAATTGGGAGGGCCCACGCGAAATCCTTTTCCTGCCTCCCAAGGACCCTCGCAAGGAAACATGGAACGGCCCGCGCATGTCTCCCGCCGACCCCGGCATCGAGGCACGCACAGGTTTTGCGCTCGTCAAACCCATGCCGGAATTGCGCGCCACGGTGGAAAGACTTGCGCGAGTGTACCCAACGTTCTACACCATCCTTCCGTATCAAAGGGAGTTGGGCGGCTATCCTCACGAGAAAGAAACTGTCGACTGGCTGAAGCAAGCCGCCCCGGAAGTTACGGTCAAGGACATTCGCGCCAACATCACGCAACTGCGCCTGGTTAAGTCGCCCACCGAACTCGCGCTGATTCGCGAGGCTGTCGACCTTTCTGTCGACGCGCAACTTCAAGCCATGAAGATGATGCGTCCCGGGCTGTGGGAGTATCAGGTGGCCGCAAAAATGGTGGAAACCCACGCGCTGGGCGGCTCCGAAGCGGAAGCCTATGCGCCCATCGTTGGTGCCGGCCCCAATTCGACCGCCCTGCACTACGACAAGCTTGCGCGCAAAATTGAAAACGGCGATATCGTCGTCCTGGATGTCGGCGCGCAGTTTTCCGGTTACGCCTCCGACATCACCCGCACTCTTCCCGCCAATGGAAAATTCACGCCACGTCAGCGCGAAATCTATGACATCGTCCTTGGGGCGCAAGAAGCCGCCATGCGCGCCCTCAAGGCAGGCGCAGATATGTGCCGTAAGGGCGACAAAAGCGCTTACAAAATCGCCTACGATTACATCAATTCTCACGGCAAGGACTTGCACGGCAAGCCACTCGGCCAGTATTTCATCCACGGCCTCGGGCACAACATCGGCCTCAATGTCCATGATCCCGGCGACATCTGTAAACCTTTTGTGCCGGGCATGGTTGTTACCGTCGAACCGGGAATCTATATCCCCGAAGAAAATCTCGGCGTGCGCATCGAAGACGACTTTTTAATCACCGACACTGGTTACGAACTTCTCAGCCGCAAGCTCCCCCGCTCCCCCGAAGAAATTGAAAAAATCATGGCCGAAGCAGCGCAGCAACATGCTGCCGAAGGCAAATAACCGCTCTTCGCTGCTTCGCACGACTGCCATTTTTGATAAGATTTAGGCGACTTCAGCAGGAACCTCCTGCTTCCCTTTAGTCCCGCTGCAAGCCTACAGGTGCTACGACCATGAAACCGGCAATTTTTGTGATGGCGTTTGTTCTTTTGTTTTCCGCTCCTTTCTGTCACTCGCAGCAGGCGCCTCCCGATCCCTACAAGGCCACTCTCGATCACCTCGCTTCGCTCACCGTCGTGAACGAGCCGGAGTGGCGCTACACGCAGGACATCCCGCATCCCGAGGATCCGGCCATCGACGATTCGAGTTGGCCCACGGTTAAGGTACGTGAGCCGTGGAAGACCGGCTCTCGGGTGTTGCGGCGGTGGATCGAAATTCCCGCCAAGATCAACGGCTATGACGTGAAGGGGGCCCGGGTGGAGCTCCGGCTGCAACTCGACAGCCAGGATTCCTTGATGATCACCACTTTTTCCAATCGTTCGCAGGTCGCCCGCACGGATGAGGACATGCAACTGCCGATTACTCTCACGGAGAGCGCCGTCACAGGTGAAAGATTTCTGATTGCCGTGCGCGTCGACGCGCATGCCGTCGAGACGCAGATCGTGCAGAGCGAGCTCAGGATTTTTCCCCCTACCGCCCGACCAGATGTTTCGCTGCTCCGCGAAGAAGTTCTCTCCGCGCGCCCCATGGTTGAGGCTTACCCTGACGGCAAGGCTGAGCGGGAGAGCCAGCTCGACGCGGCTGTTCACGCCATCGATTTCGCCGCTCTGGAAAAGGGCGATCAGGCAGCCTTTGATCAGAGCCTGAGACTCGCGCACACCAAGCTCGAAGTTCTCAAGCCGTGGCTGAAGCAATTTTCCGTTCGCGCGGTGGGCAATTCACATATTGATATGGCCTGGCTTTGGCCGTGGACCGAAACCGTCGAAGTCGTTCGCAACACTTTCAGCAGCGCGCTGGACCTCATGCGCGAATATCCCGATTTCAAGTTCACCATGTCTTCCGCCAGAGCCTATTCCTGGATGGAAGAGAAATATCCCGACATTTTCAAAGAAGTCCAGCAGCGCGTCAAAGAAGGGCGATGGGAAGTCATCGGCGGGATGTGGGTGGAGCCGGATCTGAACATGCCGGGCGGCGAATCGCTGGTTCGTCAGATCCTCGTTGGCAAGCGCTATTTTCGCGAAAAATTCGGCGTTGACGTGAAGATCGGCTGGAATCCCGATTCCTTCGGCTATAACTGGCAACTGCCGCAAATCTACAAGAAGTGCGGCATGGATTACTTTGTGACGCAGAAGCTTCTCTGGGCGCAGGATTTTACGAAGTTTCCCTACCGTTTGTTCTGGTGGGAGGCGCCGGACGGCAGCCGCTTGTTGACTTATTTCCCGCGCAATTACGCAGCAGACATGAATCCGGTTCAGCTTGCCAAGGATCTCTCGTTCTGGGCTCCCTCGATCTACGGCACATCGACTGCCAACAATCCGGAGATGATGCACCTTTACGGCGTGGGCGACCACGGCGGCGGCCCGACCCGCGTGATGCTGGACGATGCCATTCGCATGATGCAACCCAATGTTGTCTATCCTCGGCTGGAGTTCAGCACCGCCAAAGGATTCTTCGACGATCTCGACAAGAAGTTGCCTGCGCTGAAAGTTCCCACCTGGAAGGACGAACTGTACTTCGAATATCACCGAGGGGTTTTCACCACCCAGGCGGAAACCAAGCGCCGCATCCGCAAAACCGAAGAACTGGTGCTGAATGCCGAAAAGTTTTCCTCGATAGCCGCGTCGTTTGGCCGCCCCTATCCGAGCGGGCACCTTGACCGCGCGTGGAAAGACCTGCTCTTTGACGATTTCCACGACATCTTTCCCGGCTCGGGAATTGCCGTGAACTACCTCGACGCGAAGCGCAATTTGGCAGACGTGGGCCGCGTGGCTCGCGGCGCGCTTAACGATGCTTTCGAGGAGATCGCCGCGCACGCCGACACTTCCGGCCCCGGCGTGCCCGTGGTGATCTTCAATCCACTCGCCTGGCCACGCACGGAAGTCGTCGAAATCACGGGGCAACTTCCGTCAGCCTCTGCCAACGTAGAAGTTCTGGATAGCGCTGGTAAAGCAGTTCCGTCTCAGTTGCTCCACGTCGACGAAGCAACGCATCGCGTGCGCTTGCTGGTATTGGCCACCCTGCCGTCTCTCGGTTATTCCACGTATTATCTCCGGGCGGCTCGCAAACCTGCTTCCATTTCGCAACGCGTAAGTGCCACCGACCATTCCCTGGAAAATGAATATCTCCGCCTGACCCTCGACCCCAAGACCGGCTGCGTCACCAGCCTCTTAGACAAGCGATCCAATTCCGAGACTCTTGCGCCTTCTACGACTGATACGGGCGGACCCAAAACTTCCACCTGCGGCAATCTGCTCCAGGCCTTCCACGACAAGCCCAAGGNCCTGGGATGCCTGGAACATTGACGACGATTTTGAGAACCAGCACTGGGACATCGACAAAGCCGACGAAGTCACGCTGATAAGTCCCGGCCCCCTCCGGGCCGTCCTCCGAGTGAAAAAGCATTTCCAGCGTTCCACTTTTGTCCAGGACCTCGTTCTGGACGCCGGCTCTCCGCGTGTGGACGTGAACATGACCGCCGACTGGAATGAGAAACACGTGTTGCTCAAGGTTACATTTCCTGTGAACNTGGCTCTCCGCGTGTGGACGTGAACATGACCGCCGACTGGAATGAGAAACACGTGTTGCTCAAGGTTACATTTCCTGTGAACGCGCACAGTGACTTTGCCACCTTCGAAATTCCTTACGGCACTATCGAGCGCCCGACGACGCGCAACACTCCGGCAGAAAAGGCCAAGTTTGAGGTACCCGCCATTCACTGGGCCGATCTTTCCGATTCCAAGCTCGGCTTCAGTCTCTTGAACGACTGCAAGTATGGCTACGACGCCAAAGGCAATGTTCTGCGCCTTTCTCTGCTTCGTTCGCCGGAATGGCCGGACCCGCATGCCGATGAGGGGCACCACGAATTCACCTACGCGCTCTATCCCCACGGCGGCACTTGGCGCGACGCGCAGACCGTTCAGCAAGGTTACGACCTGAACTATCCGCTTCTTCCCTTCGCCGCCACGAGCCATCAGGGAGCTCTGCCCGGCTCACACTCGTTTCTCTCTCTCAGCCCGGAGAACATCGTGGACACCGCCCTGAAAAAAGCAGAAGACGGCAACGACCTCGTCGTCCGCTTCTACGAGGTCTTGGGCAAAGAAGCCGACGTGCGCTTGCAGTTTTCCTCCGTGGTCGATTCCGCCTCTGACACCAACCTTCTCGAAGAGCCAGAAGGTTCCCTGCCCGTTCAAGGCGAGACTGTCACCGTGCACACCAAGCCCTACGAGATCAAAACCGTTCGTGTTCATTTCTCGGACAGGTCCTCCGGACACTGATTCCGCAAGCGGGGATCTTTCTAGTTTCCAGCTTCCTGACCCGGCGCATGAGCTGCCAACAGGACCGTATGTCCCAGCGACCTTTCGTGACCGAACGTGCGGCCAGCGGCCCGGTTAGCCGTCATAGACATACTCCTTACGCAGGTGTATGAGTGCGCCCAGGGGAGTCAACCGTGAGACTCTACGAGTTCATGGAGCAAAGGAGGGTTGGCCATGAAAGTGAAAGACCTAATGATCGGCACTCCGTACTACTGCAAACCAGACGATAACCTCGGCTCCGCAACAGAACTGATGTGGAATGGGAATTGTGGATTCCTACCAGTCCTGTCGGACGAGGGAAAGGCCGTTGGCGTGATCACAGACCGTGACATCTGCATCGCTCTGGGGACACGGAATCGTCTTGCCGCCGAAGTCACGGTAGCCGAGGTCATGTCCGGCAAACTGTACTTCTGCGAGCCGGATGATGATATTCACATGGCGTTGCTTACTATGGGGGAAGCAAAAGTGCACCGGCTCCCGGTGATCGCGCAGAACGGAACGCTCGTCGGCGTTCTTTCGATGGACGATATTTTGTTCCGAGCCGAACCCACGAGCCTTGGAAAAGAACCTGAACTGTCTGGCGACGAGGTAGTCAGAACTTGTCAGTCGATCATCCAGGAAATCGCGCGCGGTACTAGCTCCTATCGTGTCACAGTGCATTGAAAAGAGGTGTCGCAGGAGTCGCGGTGAGTGCTAGACAAAAAGCGAATCAGCATCCTCGCACTCTCCGGGAATAATAAATAGCATTTCCCTCTTTTCTTCGTCGACCGATGTGTCCAAGTGCAGCCTAGAATCACGCAGTGACGATGTTAATAGGTCCCAGAGGGATTCGTACGCGCCCGGTCCAATGGTCCACTCGACGCGGCATGTTTCTTTTAGCTCGGTTAGGTACTTGGAAAGAGTTGTTAAATCCTTTATGCACGGAGACTCAATTCGTACCTTGATTGTGAGATCTTCCTTCTTCAATGGCTCATGCACTCTTGTTCTTTCTGTGGTCATGGTGGTCATGGCCTACGCCTCCCATGTACAGAACAGATCAACTCAATTATACGCCGCCGGCAACCGTCAAGAGGTCCAGCGGCACTTGCGCCGATTGGTGGAACCGTAGCGCTCGTGCCGTGCGGGACCGCTGCCAGTCGCGTCTGTGGCACCACTCCGGGGCACATTCGCCAACTCAATTCCCTGCGCTAAGTCAAGAAGCGGAATACGCGATCCCTGCGGACGAGTGATCGGCGCGCACTGCCGAAACAAATGTAGCCGGTGGCCCAGCCACTGGCGTTGGTTTCGGCAACGAGCTTCGTGAAGGCATCGTCGGCTACGAAGCAGACGTGAGGATCTGAACGTAGACGAGTGGTCATACCAGGAGGGGGGTACACCCCCCCCATTTTTCGTATGTAGGGGAACCAAAGGGTTTACAGGAAAATGGCGCGTATCAGCGGGAAATAAAGAACTTGTATAAACCCTTCGCAAAATTCGCTCAGGGCAGGGGGAAACAAAAGACTTAGCGGAAAGTAGCGAGCGGCGGGGGCAAAATTGGTCTGACCAAGAAACCGAAGAAGGGTCTTGCTGAGGCACACCTATGGGGCTGGACCGACGGTTCATAAGGATTGATACCGCAGACTAGTTACCATGTCAATAGATATTTCAATAGATAACAGATTCGAAAGCTTTTGGAAGAACGCATACGGAGGGCCGGGAGATCCGCTGGAAGAACTGGAGAAGTGAAGAGAAACGCCGAGAGAACCCGCATCTATGAGGAAACAAAAGCCAAGGGGCGCGGCACCCACGACGTGCGGGGAGCGACGGCCACGCGGGAATTCTGTTGGCCACTCGCCAACCCCAAGACCCAGGTTCCCCGACACCGGAAGCTAGGGCACCCTTCGTGTCGCATGGGTCACACTTGGAATTCACGGCTGAGGCTTCGCGCCGATTCCCGTGCCACCCAATGTAATAGATAGGTTCCATGGGGGAGCCTCCTTGGTGTTCTGAATCAGCGTCTCCGCTGAGTTCAGCTTTTCTACACCAAGCGCTCCTCCCTCGACCTATCCATTCAAACCAACCAGGAGTTGTGCCCAATCTGCGAAACTTGGCATCTAAGCGCATGGCCGACTCTTCTAGACGCAAAAATAGTTCCGAGGTGTAACAATGAATGTCTCTTCTGATCTTCGGATGACGAGAATTCCACTGAACCACGGTGCTGGAGATATGCCCGCACTCGGGTTTGGGACCCTAATTCCCGACCCAGCCGTGACGATAACTGCGACGAGAGACGCACTGGAAGCGGGATTTCGACACTTCGATTGCGCGGAACGATACCGGAACGAGCGCGAGGTCGGCCAGGCACTGCAGGAAGGGCTTGCGGTTGGCGGACTCGCGCGTGACGACATTTTTGTTACCACAAAGTTGTGGAACACCAATCACCGGCCCGAGCGCGTCGAACCGGCGTTCGAGGCAAGTCTGGACAGACTGCGGCTCAAATATCTGGATCTCTATCTCATTCACACCCCGTTTGCATTTCAGGCGGGGGACGAGCAGGATCCTCGGGATCAAAACGGAAATGTTCTCTACGACCGCGACGTGACTTTGCTCGACACCTGGAAGGCAATGGAAACTCTCGTGGACCACGGCAAGTGCCGGGCCATCGGACTGTCGGA
>OCOJ01055912.1_pt1 | contig 13147 bp, 10 predicted proteins | sample 1539251 | NCBI WGS metagenome assembly OCOJ01 (sample SAMN01911457, study PRJEB22624) | soil metagenome | biome: Soil | place: Malaysia | collected 2012-04-30 | depth RA_metagenome m | reverse complement strand
ATCCGTGGAATCTCCGCCGCCGACGTCGTGGTCGCGCCCTCTGCCTGGATGCTCGAGGCGCTCGCCGCTGCCTACGTCCGCCCGCGGCGCGAAGCCGTTATCTATCCCGGTCGCAACCCCATCTTCTTCAACCCCCACGTCAGCAAAGAAGATTCCGTGCTCGCAGTCGGCCGTCTCATCGACGCCGGCCGCCAGGTTTCGCTTCTCACCGAGCATTCGCATCCTGTCCCGGTCTGCATCGTGGGCGCCGATCACACCGTGCCCACGCCGCGCATTCCGATTCGTGCGGACGTGAAAGTTTCGACCGACGAGACCCACGTCGCGGTCCGCGGCCCGCAGACCGACGCTCAATTGCGCTCTCTCTACAGCCGCGCCTCCATCTACGCCGCCACAGCTCGGTACGAGCCCCTCGCCATGCCCGCGCTCGACGCTGCCCTTTCCCGTTGCGCTATCGTCGCCAACGACATCCCCAGTTTCCGGGAGTTCTGGGGAGACGCCGCCTTCTACTTCCGCACCAACGATGCCGCCAGCCTGGCCGACAGCATCCGCCGGCTCAACTCCGACCGCGAGATGCGCCGCGCCTACGCCAATCTGGCCTATGCCCGCGCCCGCGAACGGTTCACTACGAAGCGCATGATCGACAGCTACCTGCAGCTCTATCGCAGCCTCGTGTCCACGAGCTCCATCGCCGCGTAAGAAGAAACTGACCGCCATTGTGAAGCCGCACTCTGACCTCCCAGCCTTAGCCATGTCCTTTGCGAGAAGTGAGCGGACAAGATTTCGTCCCTCGCGCGGTGCCCCATTCTCGCCCAGTTTGCGCAGGGCGCCGATTTTGACCTCCGCGACGACACATCGTCTCGCTAGAGGCTATCGGGGCCAGGACGGGGCTCGCCTGGAACGTCTGGTAATCCACCGTGCTAGCATTATCTTGAATCTTCATTCTCGGGCCAGCCATGTTCCGCATCAAACCCATCCCGCTGCGCCTGGCTTCTGCATTGCTCTTGGCGACGTTCTTGTGCTCGATTTCTGCCTCCGCCGCCGATCAGCCGGCCTGGCTTGAAATCCACTCGGCGCATTTCACCGTCATCACCGATGCAGGCGAAAAGCGCGGCCGCGAGGTCGCTCTTCGCTTTGAGCAGATGCGCGCCGTTTTCGGCAGCCTGCTTGGCAAAGACAAGCTCAATCTGCCGCGGCCGCTCACCATCCTTGCACTCAAGAGCGACAAGATGTTTTATCAAGTCGCTCCTCTGCGCGGTGGTAAGACCCAAGAAGTACCTATCGACGTCCCCGGTTTCTTCCTTCCCGGCGAGGATCAGAATTTCATCGTGCTCAACCTGTTCGAAGAAGAATCCTGGCGCGCCGTCGCCCATGACTTCGCGCACATGCTGCTCAACGATAACTACCCTCCCGCCCAGGGATGGTTTGACGAAGGCCTGGCCGAATATTTCGGGTCGATTCGCGTCGACAACAAACAGGTCGAAATCGGCGGCGATCCCGAACTGCGCGCCTCCGTCTCCGAGGATTTGCTGCTGAACCAGCGCGAAACTCACCCGTCACAGTCGCTGACCGAGTTGCTGGGCGCGCAGGTCTGGCTTTCCCTGCCGGACTTGTTCACCATGAAACACGATACGTCCAGCTCCACCGAGGGCACGCACCACACGCTCTACTACGCCGAGTCGTGGATCGTCATGCACTACCTGCTGCATGAGAAGAAACTGGCGGAGACCGGGAATTATTTCGATCTTGTTCTGAATCAACGCCTGCCCGTGGAAGAAGCCATTCATAAGGCCTACGGCATGAGCCCGGACCAACTGGAACAGGCGGTGAAGGATTATTTTCACTCGCTCACGCCGCTCGCCAATGCGCTCGATGAAGCCTGCCAGACGACACCCCAACGCAGCCAGCCGGCCAGCTCCGCACAGGTTTACCAGTTTCTCGTTTCTATCGGCCCTGACGATATGGCGATCATCGCGAAGCCCCTGCCCGATGCAGATGCCCGCGCGCTCTATGCGGGAATTCAAGCACGCGTTCCCGAACGGCGCGAGCTAGGCTTGCAGGCCTTGCAGGCGCTGGCGACGGCAACACTGGGCCCGGCTTCCGGTGGAAAAAAGGCGGAAAAGAAAATAGAGAAACCTTTCAACAGCAGTGAATCCGATGAGGACCAGACCCTCGCCACCGCAACTGGAAACGAGGTCGCACATCGCGCCCTGGCCTGGGACCACATCGAGCACGGTGAATTTGACGAAGCGTTTGCGGAACTTTCCGACGCGGCTATCCTCAATCCGCGCGATATGTGGATTCGCTATTACCTCTCGGTGCTCAAATATCGCTCCGCCCAGGCCAGGCGCGGTGACATTCAAGGCCTGGCCAACATGATGCAGGATCTGAAGAATGTGCTCGACTGGTATCCGGAACTGGCCGACGCCTACGACCTGTTGGCAATGGCGCGCATGGAAGGCGGTGGCCCCGAGGCTGCGATGCAGTCCGAGCGAGCCGCGATCGGCCTGAGCCCGCGCAACCAGATTTATCTCTACCACTTCGCCCAGATCTACATCGCCGACAAGAAGTGGGAAGCGGCGCAAAACCTCCTTGAACGCCTGAAGGCGAGCGGCAATCCGCAGGTCGCGGCGGCAGCCCGCGAAAAGCTCGACCAGATCGCCAACCAGCGCAAGTATGGTTTTGCAGTCGCCTCGTCTCCGGAGTCGCCCAAACTTGCACCCCAGAAGTCTCCGTTTGATGTGCTCGACGAAGACGCGGCTAAGCGTGCCGCCCAAGAGCAAGCTGCACAATCCGGCGGACCGGTGGACCGGCGTCCCACCAGGTTCGTCAAGGGCCGCCTGGTTCAGGTGGACTGCTCGCAGTCCCCGGCGGCCGTGGTTACTGTCGCCGGCGATGGCGAGGTTTTGAAACTGCGCACCGCCGACTACAAATCGCTGCTGCTGATCGGCGCTGATGAGTTCTCCTGCGCCTGGACCGATCGCCGGGTTACGGCCAACTACAAGCTTGGCGGCCGTTCCGACGGCGATCTGGTTTCGCTGGAGTTAAGGTGAAGATTCTTGCGTAGAGGAAGGAAGGTACCTACCCTTTTCGCTGCCAAGCCGGTCTTAGCCGAAGGCTTTAGCTGCCATGCTGTCTGGCATTCGACTTGCATTCAATGAGCTGTGCCGACGGCGCGTTTCGGCCGCCGGATGCGCTGGTGGTGTCTCCAGGGCGGCCGGGGAGATGTCCGGCTTGCAGCTTTCACGCGCTAGGCGCACAATTTAGAGGTTATTTGACACAGCCGTGAGGCTGAGTACGAAGCTCTGATATTCTCCGTTTTATGGGAGGTTGAAATGAAGAGTCGCATCCTGGTTACCTTGATCTTGTCCGCAGTCATCACGCTTCCGGCTTTTGCGCAGCAGGCCAGCTCAGATTCCAACGCACAGCAGCCGACGTCTGCTCAGGCCGCTCCTGCACCCAGCGCCGAAACGCCCAATCTGGAGCCGCTGCAGCCCATTACCAGCCGGGACTTCTGGGACGGTGACGAGCCCAGCCTGGTGAATCTGGTCTCGCATCCATTTGCGCGTAAGGCGTACGTAAAGCGGCAGATCGACCCCATCAAAGACCGTCTCAACGAGCTGGATGAGATCACCAAGTCGAACGCCGCGACGATCAAAGACATCGATGCCCGTTCGCAGCGCGGCATTCAGCTGGCGTCAGAAAAGACCAGCCTGGCCGACCAGCATGCCACCGATGCCACCGCCAAAGCCGATACCGCCAAGCTCGCTGCTACCGACGCCACCACACGCGTTTCTACCGCCGAGCAGATGGTGGGCAACGTCGACCAATACAGGGCCAGCGCCCAGACGGAAATTCGCTTCGGCACGGGCCAGACCGCGCTGAGCAAGAAGGCGAAAGACGCGCTCGACGACCTGGCCGGGATGCTAAAGAATCAACACAGCTATGTGATCGAGGTCCAGGGCTTCGCTCCGGGTCAGGGCCAGGCGGCCATCGCCGCGTCGCAGAAGATTGCCGACTCGGTCGTGCGCTACCTCGTGCTCAACCACGAGATTCCGCTCTATCGCATCTACGTGGTCAGCATGGGGAACGCATCAGTCGCGGGCGAAGAACGGCATGCGACCGGCCGGCGAGTGGAAATCAGCCTGCTGAAGAACGACTTGCTCAGCTCCGCGCAACACTGAGCTATCCGCTGCACGAAGAATGGGCGAGCTTCCGAGCTCGCCCATTTTTTCCCCCACGACACTGCAATAACTTGCCCCCCCTCAAGATCGAGCCATGCACACGTGTCAGACCTGCAGAGCGCGAAGGTATGGAACGCTGGCCTTCATCATCTCCAGCTTCATTTCGACGAAGTAGTTCTTGATGCCACCCGTTTTCGCCGCGGTAAAGATTTTCTTCCAGTCAAGGCTGTCCTGCCCCACCGGTACTATTTTCTTGGTTTCTGCAGACCAGCCCTGCACATGCATGGAAACAAAGCGGCCAGGATACTTCGTGAAGTATTCCGCCGCGTCGTAACCGCGGCTGATCGTCGAGACCTGGAACTGGAACTTCACCAGCTTGGGATCGAGGAGCTCAAACAACACGTCGTAGGTGCGTTTGCCTTCGACCATGGAGAGTTCAAAACGCTCGTTGTGGAGACCCTGCTGGATGCCGGCCTTGGCGGACTGCTCACCCACTTTGTTGTATTCGTCGGCAGCGCGTTTCACATCGTCCATCGTCGGATTCTCGGGGCCGTCGAGGGTTGGCACGATCATCTGTGTCAGGCCGACATCTTTCGCCCAGGCAATCCGGTCTGGCAGATTCTTCCTGAGTTCGTCAATGTTGAAATGAGAACTCGTGCAGGTGACACCAGCATCGCCCAGAATCCTTCTAAGTTCGGCGCCGCTGTACTTGGCAAGGCCGCCAAACCCGTCCTCGGAGTAACCCGCCGGCGAGCAGAGCTCAATGGACTGAAACCCGGCCTCGGCCAGCTCCTTGATCGCGCCGGGGAAGTCTTTGGCGATCATGTCCCGCACCGGCCACGTCTGGCAGCCGATGGGCATGCCGAGCGGATTGGCACGAAGTTCCAGCGTGGATGCGGAGAGAAAACCCGCTGCAGCAGCGCACGCTGCCACATCCTTCATGAACTCCCTTCTCGAAATCGAGGGCATAGGGTCCTCCCGATCGATGCTCACCTATCCAGCCGAACATCGCGATCTTTACAGTTCCCATCCTGCTCGGCGTTCCGGCCGAATGTAGTTCTGGGCAAAATCCGAGTTGTTGACCTTGAGGTTGGCGCGATCCCAGGTCAGCCTCTGTCCCGTGCGAACCGCCACGTTTCCCAGGAGCAGCGTCTCGGTGACNCAGGCCCTCAAACTCGAAGTTTCCGCCCGGCTTTACCATTCCGCCCTTGCAGGCGTCGAGCCACTCGCGCTCGTTGCCGGGAGATCTGGGCAGAGTTTTCGGCGGCTGCTTGTAGCTGTCCATTTTGGATTGCGGAATCAGCGCGGGATGACCGCCGTTGAAGGAACATAGAATCTTGCCGCGATCTCCCACGAACAGCAGGCCTTCGTCCTCTTCGCCTTCTCCCTTCAGAGGCCGGCCCTCTTCAAGTTCCTCGGGCCGCGGCGGCTTNTAGACCGCCGTCATACCAGGTGAACTTCACTGGTGGCATCTCGCCGCGAGCGGGAAAGTCATAGTGAATGATTGAGGCCATCGGAAACGTCTCGTCGTAGCGATCTGTGGAACTGGCTTCTACACTGATGGGAACCTCCAGCTTCAGCACGCGAAAAATTGTGTCGTAACTGTAGGATCCCATATCGCCAAGGGCACCACAGCCGAAGTCGCCCCACCCGCGCCATACGAAAGGCAAGTACGCATGGTTGTAAGAGCGCTGCGGAGCGGGACCGAGCCAGAGGTCCCAATCCAGGCCGTCGGGGACAGTTTCGGCGTCCTTCGGGCGTTCGAGCCCCTGCGGCCAGAAAGGACGGCTCGACCAGTTGTGGACTTCCCGCACAGGACCGATTGCTCCATCCCAAATCCACTCGCAGAGCAAGCGCGTAGCTTCGGAGGCCTGGTTGCCCACCGCAATCTGGGTTGCCACGCCGGTCTCCCGGGCGATCTCGGCAATGCGCCGGGCCTCGTAGATAGTGTGGGTCAACGGTTTCTGGCAGAAAACATGTTTCCGCTTCCTCATCGCCGCGGCCGACACGGTCGCGTGCAGGTTGTCTGTGGTGCACACCACCACGGCGTCCAGATCCTTCTGCTTTTCCAGCAGTTCGCGGAAGTCGTTATAGGCCGAGCAGCCCCGATACTGGCCCGAGCGCTGCTGCGTGCCGTAATAGGCCTCCACGATTTTCTGACATGGCTCGCGTCCGGCCACGCCCGCGGTAGCGGCCAGGGTATGGCTCAACTGAATGGGCTGGTCCGGGCTCAGCCAGTCCCAGCCACTGTCAACGCCCAGCAGCTTGCGCACGGAATTGCAGAATTCATGCGTGCTCCACTGCGGATAGTTGGCGCCGGACTTGTTGCAGTCGCAGACCGCCACGCCCTGGACATCGGTTTCCCGCAAAAAGCGCAGCATCACGCGCATTCCCTGGGCGCCGACGCCGATGAATGCGATGTTGACTTTGTCACTGGGTGGAACATATCCCATGCCACCTAGCACGCGACGCGGCACGATGGTCAAGCCGACGGCAGCGGTCGCAGTTTGCCCAAGGAACTGACGCCGGGAAATCGAGCCTGCCACTCCAGACCGAAGCGGGGTCTTCATTGTCCCTCCTGGCTGCAAATGCCTACCACGTGACTTTGAGGCAGTGCAAGGAAGCGTACTCGCCCACCAGCAAACTGTAAACGACAGCCGGTCTCTTTTTCCGCCCAATGAAAAACCTCCCGCTGCTGGGGATTGGGGAATACATTTGTGTTCAGCAATCCACGAAGGTGGCTCTCGCTGGAAGGATCAACTAGGGCAGCTCTGAATCCGTGGCGTGGCACTTACGTGGTCTGGCCGCGCAATAGAAGACCCTCCCGCCGGGAGGGTCTCGATGGCTCTGTTTCGCGGTTAAGCGCCGCCCGTCATGCGCGGACGACGTTGGCCGCCTGGAAGCCCTTGGGGCCTTTCAGCAAGTCAAACTCCACGGTTTCGCCCTCGTTCAGCGTGCGATAGCCGTTCTCCTGGATGGCGGAGAAGTGCACGAACACATCTTCTCCCGTGGAGCGCTGGATAAACCCGTACCCCTTCGCCCCATTGAACCACTTCACAGTTCCTTTCTCTCTCACGGAAAAGACTCCTTTCACTGATCGCGAAAAGTAGTTCTCCGGCATCCTCGATCGTCGCCCCGGTCGACCGAAGCCCCCCTCAAGAAAGCCAGTAGAACGCGGTTGCGTCTCCCTGCGCGGTAGAAGAACCCAACCAACCTGCCGCCAAAAGGAAAAGACTCCGCAGTTCCCGCGTGCAGTGGGAAGACCGCAGCGTGAACCTTCGGAGTCCGACAATTTGGTGCGTTTCGACCACCCAACTCAACGTCAACCTGAACCTTACGGTCTCACCACCGGACCGTCAGTCCGGCATGGCGGAAAGATCATAAGCACTATTAAAACGATTCGCAAGCAGAATTAGAAAGAATTCGTAACTATGACCGGCGGTCATGTGCAATAACTTTAACACAGATTAAGGAATCATCCACCCAGCTGCTCCGAATCGTGGTTCCTTCCACCTCCGGATTCCCCGGAGAGCCTCTGTTAGGATTACGGGAGCAAAGGCATGTCGACTCCGCCCCTGTCCGTGGTTCCGCGGCCCGCCACCGGCTCGACGCCACCCCCGCCGCGCCGCCGCTTCGGCCTGGTTCTTTCCACTACGAAGTACCTGATGCGCACTGAAGTTCACACCTTTGCCTTCTCGGTAGCAGCCAATGCCATCCTGTCGTTCTTTCCCTTCGTCATGCTGCTCATGACGCTGATCCGCCGCGTCTTCCACTCGCGAGTCATGTACGACGTAGTCGTGCAGTTATTGCGCGATTACCTCCCTGCGGGCCAGGATTTCGTCATCCGCAACCTGAACGCTATGGTCAACGCGCGGCATCGTGTGCAGATCGCCTCCCTGGTCATTCTGCTGGTGACCTCGTCCGGCATATTTTTGCCGCTGGAGGTCGCGTTGAATCGCGTGTGGCGCTTTCCGAACAACCGTTCCTACCTGGGCAACCAGATCATCTCGCTCGGCTTGGCCTTCGGCTGCGGCGTGCTGGCGCTACTGTCGGTGGGCATGACGGCAGGGATCATTGCGCCGTTCGAATGGCTGCTCCGCGGTCACGGCATGACCGTGATTCACTTGCTCGGCTCTTTGGCAATGAAGGTCTTCGCGGTTACGGCCAGCATCGCCATCTTCTTTCTCATTTACTGGCTGTTGCCGAATGGCAAGGTTTCGGCGCGAGCGGTATTGCCGGCCGCTGTAATCATGGGCCTGCTTTCCGAGGCGTTGAAAGACGCTTACATCCTCGCTCTGCCCCGCCTTAATTTTCAGGAAGTCTACGGTCCATTCGCCCTCTCCGTCAGCCTGATGTTTTGGGCGTTCCTGACCGGACTGCTCCTGCTCGCAGGCGCCCACCTGTCGGCCGAAGAGCATCTGCGACACTCGCTCTAGCGGAATGTGCCATCCGGAGCGGTCTTCGCCGCCTCAGCTTTCGTTGAAGCTGCTTGAAGCAACTGAGATCCCCAATTGTCACGACGCGGGCGGTCTCACTCTGCTCCGTTTCACGAGCGAACTGTCTTCGATGTCTCGTCCCAGGTCACCGGCTTCCTGCGGAAGTACGCTTCGTTGGCCATGTGACAGGCGATGGCGGCATGGTTGCCAAAGACCGCATCTTCCGTCACTGGCTTGCGCGATTTCACCGACTCGAAGAACACATTCAGATGCGGGCGCACATCGTCCCAATCGTGACCGCGATACACCGTGTCTTGCCGCGTTGGTTCTTTCCCCAGCGGTGGATCGTGCTCCGCATGCCACTGCTTGAAATACTCTTCCCGCATCTTCGCCGGGAAACCCGCGCTGTAGTAACTCGGCTCCGTATCCACTCCCTCCTGTGGCGAGTAGCGCAGCTCGAACTCACCCGCGTCGAAAATTCCTTTTGGCCCCATGAAGCGGGCAAGTTCCTGCGTTTCGCAGCCCAGGTCGAGGCGCACGTACACCGGAATGCCGTGATANGGGATGCCGTGGTAATCGAAGAGTACGGTGTGGAAGTCAGGCATGTCGCGGCCGTCATTGAAGCGGAAGATGCCGCCCAGCGCAGTCGCCGAGCGCGGCACTTCGTTCCAGCCCAGGGTGAACATCATGCCGCTGATCAGGTGCACCATCAAATCTCCGGCCACGCCGGTGCCGTAGGCCTTCCAGCAGCGCCAGCGCGCGAAATGAAACTTGTTGAACGGAATCTTGGGCGCGTCGTTCAGCCAGGTATCCCAGTCCAAAGTCTGCGGAGAAAGATCAAACGGCGGCGGATATTCCCAAGCCCCCGTCGGATCATTACGGCCCAATGTGAGCTCCACCATTTCTACGTCGCCGATGGCGCCGTCGTGATACATGTCGCGCGCCTTGGCACAAAGCTCCGAACTGACGCGCTGCGAGCCGATCTGCACGATGCGACTGTTCTTCTGCGCCGCCTCGACCATGGCGAAACCATCGGCCACCGTGTGCGACATCGGCTTCTCGCAATAAATATCTTTGCCCGCGTTGCAGGCGTCGACCACCACTCGCTTGTGCCAATGATCGGGCACGGCGGCGACAATGCAGTCGATATCCTTGCGATCGAGCAGTTCCTGATAGCGCCGGGTCGTGGGCAAGCTGGAATTGCCGGTGATCTCCTGCGCCAGCGTGTGGCGACCGTCGTACAGGTCGGCGGCGGCGACGCACTCGACCCCGGGCAACGTGATGGCGCCGCCCAGCAAAGCAGATCCCTGCATGCCCACTCCGATCATGCCGAAACGGACGCGGTCGCTTGGAGCGACGGCCCGCGCGCCTTTCAGCGGCTGTGCCTTGAGAAGCACGGTCTTGGGAAGCAGCACGCTTCCCGCTGCGGCCGCTGCTCCGCCCTGCAGGAATGCACGTCGCGAAAGCCTATTCGTCATCTTCTTCATCTGGTTCCTCCGAAAACCGAGTTTGCATCGCGGGCCTGCCGCCGCGTTTGGGCAAATCCGCGCTGATCGGGCAATCTGCGACCTTATTTCTTTAACGGCTTGATCGCCACTTCCTTAAAGAACACCACGTCGTCCTTGCTGTGGTTTTGCAGACCGATGTAGCCAAAACTCGGCCGCGGGCCGCGCTGCGGCTCGAAATCATACTTCTTCTCCGGCACCAGATCGCCATCAGTGTAGTCCGTAACTTTCACGCCATTCAGCACTACGATCGTACGTGGCCCGTCCAGCGTGATATCCATCGTGTTCCACTCGGGGCCCGGCTTCCACGCATGTTTCACGAGCGGCTTGGTCAGCGAATACAGCATGGCAGTCTCGTGGTACTCATCCTCATTCGCATCTTCGGGATGGTTGTCGATCTGCACCTCGAAGCCGTAATGCACTGGCATCCACTCTTCGCGCGGCTCGAGCGGGATGCGGATGAACACTCCCGAGTTGTCATTCTCATCGCGCATTCTGTAGACGACGTGGATTACGCAGTCGCCAATCTTGCCACCGGTCCAGTAGAGAAGGCCCATGCCACCGTGAGTCTGAATCAGGCCGTTTTCCACCGTGTCGCTACCCGGGCCGACGTGCTTCCATCCGGTGAGATCCTTGCCATTGAAAAGTTGCTTCCATTGATTGGGATCGCCTTTGCAGACGTTGTCATCCGCCGCAAAACCGGCGGCGGCGAAGGCAAGCAGGAATGCGAATAGGACAATGCACCGTTGCATGGGAATTCTCCTACGAACATGCCGCTGTGATTAAGCCAGACCAATCTACTCGCAGGGCGGCCAAAGAAGCAACGCAGAATGGCAGGCTTTCACGGGACGAAAATTGTTCTTCAGGCGAGGCCGCCGCCGTCGACCACCAGCGCCGTGCCGGTGATCCAGTTCGACATGCGGCTGGCAAGGAAAAGGACGGCTTGGGCTACGTCGTCGGGCGTGCCCAAACGGCGCAGCGGACGATCGGCCGCGAGTTCTTTGAATTTTTGCCACTCAGCGCCCAGTTGCTCGCATTCAAGGCGCAACATGGGTGTGTCGACATCGCCGGGGCAGACGCAGTTCACGCGAATGTTGTCCTTCCCGTAATCAATGGCCATGGCTCGAGTGAGATTGAGCACGCCAGCCTTGGCCGCGCAGTAGGCGGCGGCGCGTGGCCCGCCTTTGAGCGACCATCCAGAGCCGATGTTGATGATGCGCCCGCCGCCATCGCGGATCATGTGCGGGATCACTTCCTTCGATAACAGATAGACACTCTTCAATGTGACGTCGAGCACCTGGTCCCATTCGTCTTCGCGGAGTTCCGCGACTGATTTGCGAATCATCACGCCAGCGCAGTTGCAGAGGATGCTGACTTTTGCGAACTTCTGAATTGTTTGTCGCACGGCCTGAGCGCAGTCCTCAGCAGACCGAACGTCACAACGAAGGAAGTACGCTTGCCTCTTCTCTTTGCGAATCTCCGCTGCGGTCTTTCTTCCGCCTCGTTCGTCGATGTCGAGCACCGCGACCGCCGCTCCCATTTCAGCGAGAAGGACCGCGACGGCGCCTCCGATCCCCGACGCCGCACCGGTCACGATCGCAACTTCGCCTTCCAGCGACAGGAATTTGCGCGCTTTCTTCGCGATGTCTCTGTCAGATGTCTTCACGTCCGGACTCCGGCGAGAGCGTCCAGCGCTTTCTCAACCGAGGCGAGAGTGAATTCCGCATCGGCCTCGCTGTGGGCCAGGGTGACGATGGAATGCAGTGTGGCAGCGGGTGTGGTATAGACGCCAAACTCGAACAGCTTGAGAACAAACTGCTGATAGGCCTTCCGATCCACGTAGTGGCAGAATTCGCGATAGTCGCGGATCGCCGGCCGATCGGTGAACATGATCTGAAACATCGGCACAACGCGCTGCACGATCGCGGCCACTCGTTTTCGGTGAAAGATTTCTGTCAGTCCTCCACACAACTTGTCAGCAATCTTCCACGTATGGCGAAATGCCGCGCCGTCATTCTCCGTGAGCTTGCGCAGGCTGGCACGCGCCGCATGCAGCCCGATCCGCGAGGCGTTGTGCGTGCCATAGTGCAGCACGCCGCCCCAGGAGAGCGCATTCATCACTTCGGCACGACCGGCGAACGCCGCAACCGGCAGGCCGCATCCCAGGGCCTTGCCCAGCGTCACCAGATCGGGAGAGAGCTTGTAGTATTCCTGGCAGCCTCCCGGCGCGATGCGGAACCCGGTCACCGTCTCATCCACAATGAAGAGAATTCCGTTCCCGCGCGCGAGCTTCTGCATTCCTTGCAAATATCCCTCGGCCGGAGGAATCACGCCCATGTTTGCCATGACGGGCTCGGTGATGATTGCCGCAATCTGCCCGGGATGATTTGCGATCGCGCGCTCCAAAGCCGCTAAGTCATTCCACGGCACGACGATCGTGTCGTCGAGTGCGTGCCGGTTCAGTCCGGAACTGTCGGGAATTTTGACGGGATCGTTGGGATGACCGGCTACCGCCGGCGGCAAGGGATTCGAGCTGACAAGAACGTCGTCGTACCAGCCATGATAGTGGCCCTCAAACTTGAGGATCTTCGGCCGCCCGGTGTAGCCGCGCGCTAGCCGCAGCGCCGCCATCACCGCTTCCGTGCCGGTATTGGCGAAGCGCACGCGCTCGGCGTTCGGAATTATGCGCCGCAGCATTTCCGCCACTTCGATTTCGATCTCGGTCGCCGTGGCAAAGTGTGCGCCCGTTGCCGCGGCTTCGGAGATCGCTCGCGTTACGTCCGGATCGGCGTGACCCAACGGCAGAGCGCCGAAGCCCATCATCCAGTCGAGGTATTCGTTGCCGTCCGCGTCGTAGATTCGCGAGCCGCTCGCGCGCTGCATGAACAGCGGATATTCCCCATAGTTGGCTGGGCCGCGAGAGGACGAACTGCTACCCTCGATCAGCAGGTCTCGCGTGCGTTCATAGAGCTGCTTCGACTTTTCGGTGGGAAAAGCCATTCCAGACCGGAGGGAATTGACTGTG
>OCOJ01038136.1_pt3 | contig 13162 bp, 14 predicted proteins | sample 1539251 | NCBI WGS metagenome assembly OCOJ01 (sample SAMN01911457, study PRJEB22624) | soil metagenome | biome: Soil | place: Malaysia | collected 2012-04-30 | depth RA_metagenome m | reverse complement strand
ATGTATCCCTCTGAAAATACAAGGGATGCCCGTATGGTACCGGCGGGCCATTGAAGCTGCATTCCCGCCCGGGTAGCGTTGCTCTCAACGAAGCGGAGGTCGCGCTTATGAAGCTTTGGAAAGCGACCTTGATTTTGGCAGCCGCCCTGCTCTTCTTCGCTCGTCCCGCATCAGCCCAGTGTGAAGATGACTCCGCGCCGAACTGCGGCCCCGAGGCCTTCTACGATCCCAGCAACAACTTCTACAGTCCGGCGAACAACCTCTACCCGCCGTCCGTAGTCACGTATGCCCTGCCGTCCAGCGGATCGGGCCAGCAGTCTGAGTCCTTGACGGACGGCGTGAATGACGGTGAATACATCCCTTCGGAATTCGTGGATTACGATCGGGCGGTCGCGCTCGGCTATCAGCAGCTCCGCGAGATGACCGAAGGACCCGCGCCTGTCCAGGTGTCGTTTGCCGAGGCTGCTCGGCGAGCTGTGGCAAAAGGCAGATCGGACCGAAAGGCCACCGTGATCGCCGGGCAGGATGCCAACGGCAACCTGCAAGTCTGCGACGTGCAGAACGACCAGTGCAACCCTCTCTGATTTCTGTGTACTTGTAGCGCAGGGCGCCAGCCCTGCGGCCTTTCCTTGTGGGTTGCGCCGCCTGTCCTGCCTGCCCGCCGAAGCCTTGGCGAAGGCGGGAGCGTAGTCGAAGGGCCTGTCCTGAGCGACGCCGAAGGCCCCGCTCTGGTGCGAGGTGGCACGAGCAGGGCTACTTCTGCCTCGCCATTGTCTCGGCCATGAACAGGAGCAAGTTGATGTCTTTCGGGTCCATGTGGCCGAGCAGGCGCTGCAAATGGATCAGGAGGCGTGCTTCTTTCTTCGAGGTTCCCCAAAGCCCCACGTCGGAGAGTTTTCCCTTCGCAAGGCGCGGGGGTGCTGGCGGTTCTTCACCCTCATAGAAAATCTGGTACAGCGGCACTTCCAGGGCCCGAGCAAATCTCTCAATCGTGTCCAGCGACGGGACCGTATGGCCGTTCTCAACGCGGGACACATAATGCCGGATCAGACCCGTGCGCTTTTCGATGTCGCCTTGAGTTAGGTTTTTCTCTTCGCGTAGAGCCCGCAGGCGTTCTCCAATGATCACGTTCTCCCCCCGCTCTTCGGTGCGCTGACCCTAGACTCTGAATATACCGCTGCGGCCCCGCGCGAGCGAACCAACGACACGGCCGCGACGACCATCTGCCCGGCGACGGCGCCGCACGTGTCGATCAGTACGTCCAGCATGGAAGGGCCGCGCGAGGGAACAAAGGCCTGGTGGAGTTCATCGAGCCCCGCCCAGCCCGCGGACAAAGCCACGGCCCAAACGGCCCATTCCATCCGCCAGCCGCGCCCGGGGCCACGGATGCCATACAGCGCGAGCATGCTGAACAGGGCGTACTCGCCGACGTGTGCGCCCTTCCTGATGAGATGATGGAGGAAAATCAGCGTCCGGTGCTGCAGGACGGGGAAAATCCAGTGCAGGATGGGAACGATGAAACGCCTTGTATTTTCCGTGGAGAACGAATCCGTGGAGAACAACGCAATCAGCCCGGCCCACACCACCGCCGGCCACCACCAACGCAACCAGGTCATTTGCCTCGCGGAATTCACTCCAGNGCTGTAGTTCGGCGCTTCTTTCGTGATGATCACGTCGTGCACGTGGCTCTCGCGCAGTCCCGCCGTGGTGATGCGCACAAACCGCGCGCGTTCCTGCAGTTCCCGGATGCTGGCCACACCGCAATACCCCATCCCACTGCGCAGGCCCCCCACGAGCTGTTCCACCAGCCCGGAGAGCGGCCCTTTGTACGGTACGCGGCCCTCCACACCTTCCGGCACAGACTTGCCGCGGTCGGCCTCTTCCTGCGCGTAGCGGTCCGCCGATCCTGCTTCCATGGCGCCGAGCGAACCCATGCCGCGGTACGACTTGAAAGTGCGGCCCTGGTAGAGAATCGTCTCGCCCGGGGATTCCTCGGTGCCGGCAAAGAGGCTGCCGATCATGACGCAGGAGGCTCCTGCGGCAAGGGCTTTGGTCACGTCGCCGGAAAATTTGACTCCGCCGTCCGCGATGATGGGCACTCCAGTGCCCTTCGCAGCGCGCGCGGCTTCGAGGATCGCGGTGATCTGCGGCATGCCCGCCCCGGTCACCACTCGCGTCGTGCAGATCGAGCCCGGCCCGATGCCCACCTTCAGCCCGTCGATTCCCAGCGAGATCAGGTCGCGCGCGCCCTCGTAGGTGCCCACGTTGCCGGCGAGCAACGGCATTTCCGGCAACCGCTTCTTCACCGTGCGGATGGCGTCCATCACGCGCGAGGAGTGCCCGTGCGCTGTGTCGATGGTCAGCACATCCGCCTTCATCCGCGCCAGCTCCACGGCGCGCTCCAGAAAATCGCCCGTCGCTCCGATGGCCCCGCCGATACGCAGCCGGCCCTGCTCGTCCTTGGCGGCGTTGGGGTATTGCTGCTTCTTCTGGATGTCCTTGACGGTGATGAGGCCCTTCAGGTTGAATTCGTTGTCCACAACCAGCAGTTTCTCGATGCGGTGCTCCTGCAGCGTGTGCTCCGCCTCGGCGAGCGTGGTGCCCACGGGAACGGTAATCAAATTGGCGCTCGTCATCACGTTGCTTACGGGCTGGTCCAGGTTCTGCTCGAATCGCAAGTCGCGATTCGTCAGGATCCCCACCAGCCGCGTTCCGCGCGTGACCGGCAGGCCGGAGATGCGGTACTTGCGCATGATCTCCAGCGCTTCGCGGATGCTGATTTCCGGGCGGATGGTGATCGGGTCCACGATCATGCCGCTTTCCGATCGTTTCACCCGGTCCACTTCCTCCCTCTGCCGCTCGATGCTCATGTTGCGGTGGATGAATCCAAGGCCGCCCTGCCGGGAGATGGCAATCCCCAGGCGCGATTCCGTCACCGTGTCCATCGCCGCGGAGCAGATCGGCACGTTGAGAGAAATCTGTTTGGCCAGGCACGTCCGCGTATCCACCTGCGTCGGCATCACCGAGGATTGGCCGGGCACCAGCAGCACATCGTCAAAAGTGAGGGCTTCCAGGATCGGTCCGTCCATCATGCTCGCACTCCCCGGNAAAAAGTAGCACCTCAAAACGCAACCGCCCAGCGGGGTGCGCTGGGCGCGAATCCTATCAAAATGGCGCTCGATTGGTGTCACAGTGAAACCCTAATTTTAGGCGCAGACCAAGCCAGCGTCAAGGCAGCCAATCCGCTGGTAGTGCCTCAGTTTGAATTTTGGCTTACGCGATGCAGCGACGCACGGCGCCATGTTAGGCTCGCCCTAGCGAGGAGAACGAGTCCTATGACGCAACCGAAGATCGAGTCCATGTGGCCTTTCTTCATCGTAAGCGGCATCGAGCAGAGCATCGCCTTCTATCAGGAAAGGCTCGGCTTTGAGACCGAGTTCAAAGGACCGGATGAAGACCCATTTTTCGCGATTGTTCGTCGCGATGGTGCCATGCTGTTCCTCAAGGTCGGCGAAGTCCCGCCACTGCCCAATCCCAAACGCGATCCGGCGATGCGATGGGATGCCTATTGCTCAACGCCTGATCCTGACGCTCTGGCAGCAGAATTCACAGGGCGCGGTGCCCCGTTCAGCAATCCCCTCAAGGATACGACCGACGGTCTGCGCGGCTTCGAGATCACTGACCCGGACGGGTATGTGATTTTTTTCGGACGCCCGAGATAAAGAGTCAAGTTCGAGACATCTTGGAAGCGCGGTGCTGCTGTCGTCTGGAGCGCGTCGCAAGCAAGATTCAAACTGAGGCACTGCCAATCCGCTCTACGAGCGGCGAAGCGCGTAACGCGTTCGCTGCAGCGTGCTCTGTCCGCTCGGCCTCGCGGTTGCGCCTCGCAATCCCCTCCGTTACATTCGACGGGTGATTCCGTTTGTGCGGCGTCCGGAATTCCGCACATCCCGCGGAATCAGAATCTTCGCAATCGGAGAGGAAGCAATCCCATGAAGCATCCGGGCATCCTGCTTTCCGTGCTTTTCTTCCTGGTGGCGGCAGCAGTGCGCTCCTCAGGCAGCGCCGATGGCGAACATTCGGGAGCCGTAGTCGAGCGGAAGACGTGTGCGGCAGACGACGGGGTAAGAATTGTTTATTCCGCGGCCGGAAACGGCCCCGTGGCGCTGGCTTTGATCCATGGGGGTTTGGCCAACCGGACGTTTTGGGACAGTGAGCTTCGTGCCTTCGCGTCGCGGTACCGCGTGATCGCTCCCGACCTTCCGGGCCACGGCGAATCGGGATCGAACAGGCAGAAATGGGGCATCCCGGAGTTCGGGGCGGACCTCCGCGCCGTTGTCGAAGCCGAAAAGCTGAAGAAAGTGATTCTCTTCGGTAACTCACTGGGAGGGCCTGTTGGGATCGAGGCGGCCCTGTTGCTGCCCGGCAAAGCCCTGGCGGTGGTCGGCGTGGACACGTTTCACAGACTCGATTACAAAATGACGCCCGAACAGGCCAGCGAACGGGCGCAGGCGTTTCGCAGGGATTATTCCGGCAGTGTGAAACAGATAATGAAAGAACTCTTCCACCCCGACGCGGACCCTGCGATTGTAGCGGACGCGGAACGACGCTTGGCCAGCACCTCGCCGGAAGCTGCCTACAACCTATTCCTCTCCCTGGCCGGATACAATCCGGTGGATTCCGCGCGCCGTCTGCAGATCCCGCTCCTGGCGATCAACGGGGATCTTTACCCCACGGACGTGGATGGAAACCGAAAAATAAAGCCGGATTTTGAAGTGCTGATCATGAAGCACATGGGGCATTACCCGATGCTCGAGCGGCCCGCCGAATTTGACCGGTTGGTAGCGGAAGTGGCGGAACGTTTCTCGCGTGTGGCACGCTGAAGTGTCGGAGGCCGAGTCACGAACGGTTGCGCTTGCTGCGCCGCTTTCGCTAGAGTCGCACTGTGATTCCGTTTGAACCGCATCCAAAACTGAACAATCCGCATTGGATGACGCTCGCCGGCCGCTTCTGGCCGCGCAGCCTGGATCGCCTCCCGCCCCCAGTGGAGCGTTACTTCGAGGTCGAGCCGGGAATCCGTTTGCTGGCGCACTGCCATTGGCAGCCGGAGCCGGCGCGGCCTGCGCTCGTTATCGTGCATGGTCTGGAGGGCTCGAGCGAGTCGCGCTACGTGCTGGGAACTGCCGAAAAGGCGTGGGCGGCCGGCTTTCACGTGCTGCGCGTCAACCAGCGCAACTGCGGCGGCACGGAGGCGCTGGCTCCCACGCTCTACAATTCCGGCCTCTCCGGCGACTTTCGCGCGGTGGTGCGCGAACTGGCGCAAAGCGACGGGCTGCGGGAGGTTTTTCTCGCCGGGTACTCTATGGGCGGAAATCTTGTGCTGAAAGCCGCGGGGGAGATGGGCCGCTCCCGAGACTTCGGGACGGCGCCCTCAGCAGCGTTCGCGGGCGTAGCCGCTGTGTGTCCAGCGCTGGATCTGGCCGCGTGCGTGGACGCCATTCACGAGCCGCGCAATGCGTTCTACGAGCGCTATTTTGTCCGCAATCTCATCAAACGCTATCGCCGCAAGGTGGAGCTCTTTCCCCAGAACTTCGCGCTGAACGGAGTCGACACCATCGAAACGATCCGCGAGTTCGACGACAGAATCACCGCGCCGTATTGCGGCTACGGCAACGCGGCCAACTACTACGACCTCGCCAGCGCGAAGCATGTGCTGGCCACCATCGCCGTGCCCGCGCTGGTCATCACTGCGCAGGACGACCCTCTGGTGCCGCACGCCTCTGTGCGCCGCCCGGAATTGCTCGCCAATCCCCGCATCACGCTGCTGGACCCGGCCCACGGCGGCCACTGCGCGTTCATTTCCTGCCACGGCGGCGGCGACGAACGCTTCTGGGCCGAGTGCCGCATCGTGGAATTCTGCAAGCAGCACTCGAATCTGCTGAAGCATTAACTCCATGGAAGGCAGCGCGAAGCCCTTTGAGTGCGACAGGGCATGCTTTTCAGTGCCCTCTCGCCTTTGTACTCCGAGCCAATCGTTGGCGACCCGAAATCCTCCCCTGCAATCCGGAAAAGGCGAGAGGTGCCAAACTGCGGCACCTCTCGCACTCAAAGGCCTTCGGACTGGCTTCGCTCATCCGCAGGGCTTCTCGAGCGACGGTTGCAGGCCGGGGGTGAGGAGCTGCGCGGGACCTTCTGCCGTGATGGCCATGTCGTCTTCCAGGCGCAGCCCAAAATCGCCCGGTAGATAAATCCCCGGCTCGTTGCTGAAGGTCATGCCCGCAGCCAGCACCGTGCGGCTGCCGCGCACCAGGTAGGGATGTTCGTGGCCGTCTAGGCCGATGCCGTGTCCCAGGCGGTGCGTGAACACTTTGTAGCCGCCCGGATAGCCCGCGGCGGCGATGACCCCGCGCGCCGCGTCGTCCACTGAACCGGACAGCCTGCCCGCGCGCGCAGCTTCCAGCGCGCCCTCCTGCGCGCGGTGCACCGTTTCAAAGGCTCGCCGGTGTTTTTCCGCGGGCACACCGAACACAGTCGTACGCGTCACGTCGGACTGGTAGCCTTCCACAGACGTGCCGCCGTCAATCAGCACCACGTCGCCCTCGCGCAGTTTCTGCGGCGTTGTGGTGCCGTGCGGCTGCGCGGCCCAGCGGCCGAAGAGCACCAACGCACCGCCCTCGAGACCCATTCGTCCGAAGCCCGCGCGGACCATCGCGTTCACGTCGCGCTCCGTCATGCCTTCCTCGAGCGAGGCGAACACAGCGCGATAGCAGTCCACCGTCGCGGAACAGGCTGCGCGCATCAGAGCGAGTTCCGCAGCCGATTTTTGCCCGCGGCAGCCGATCGTGACACTATTCGCGGACGCAAATTCGAATCCCGATCCGGCCCGCCGCAGCCCGTCGTAAAAGAAAAACGGCACACGCTCTTCGATGCCGATGCGTCCTGTGCGCACGCCGCGATCGGCGAGCCCGCGCACGACGAGCGCGTAGGAGTCTTCATCCTCCTCCCAGGTGCGGATTTCCGCGGGAGGTTTGGCGAGTTCGCGCAACCGCCCGGCCTCAAATGCCGGACAGACGAACAGCGGCTCGCTCCGGCGCGGCAGCACAAACGCCATCAGGCGTTCGCTCAGCCCCCAGCGAACGCCGGTGAAATAGTAGAGGGAGGAGCCGGAGGTAATGTAGAGCGCCTCGAATGCAGGCTCAGCCGACGCCATCAGAGCCTGCGCGTGCTCGCGGCGCGCGGCAAACTCCTGCGCGGCGATGGCACGGACGCGGTCGCCCAGCGGATGCAGCGAATCGAAGGCTTTGGGCAGCGGCCGCGCGGCCGGTCCCTGCGGTGCTGCGTCCAGGCCGAGCGCGCCGAGCGCGCCCGCTGCTGCCGGCCCCAGCAGATTTGCTCCCAACCATTTCCGGCGCGAAATTCCCATGAGGCCGCCTCCGGGAGTGCGTTGCCGGTTGTACTGGCGCGAGCAGGGGAAGTCAAGGCAGAAGCCCGCTGGGCAGCCGCAGACCGCTCCTCATTCCGCGCAACTTTTGTGGAGAGGTTGTGTTTCCACGATTGGGGTCGGTCAATCGGCCCGACATCCTCACAGCCAACGCCCCGCCCAGGGTGAGGCACGGCCGGTCCGCCGAGGCGGACTGGCGGGGAAGGAAGAAATGAAGCGTACCCGTTATTTCTTTGCAGGACTTTGTGTGCTCATTCTCGGTGCAGGTCTGATTGCCTGCGGGAGCGGCAGCACCAGCTCGAATTCCAACTCAAATCCTCCGCCGGCAGCCACCGCGCCCGTAGCCATCTACGGACAGGATGCGCCGCTGGCCAGCGTGGTCACCTTCCAGCTCACTCTGATGAGTCTGACCGCTTCCGACGGCGTGAACACCACGACTCTGCTTTCCACGCCCCAGATGGTGGACTTCGCGCGGCTCACCGGGCTCCGCACACTGCTGGACCTGAATACGGCGCCTCCCGGCTCCTACACCAGCGTCACGCTTACGTTCGCCGGCCCGCCCGTGATCGGCTACATCAACACGTCCACGAATCCGCCGAGCATCACCATGCTGAACGGCACCTTCACCAACTCGTCCGTCACCGTGCTGATGAATCCTCCCCTGGTGCTGACGAATAACGATTTGAACGGGCTGCGCATTGACTTCGACATGCGCCAGTCGCTCCAGGTGGATCTGAACGGCCAGATCACCGGCACGGTCGTGCCCACGTTCGACATCCGCCAGGTGAACCCCGCGAACGCGGAAGCGGAAATCGACGACCTCCGCGGCGGCGTGGTGTCCGTCAACACCACGAATCAGTCCTTCGTCATGCAGATCGCCAACGGCCGCCAGATCACCGTGCAAATCGGTCCCAACACGACAACGGACACCGGCGACGACCTGACCACCTTTAACTCCAACACGATTGTGGAGGTCTCCGGCGAATTCAACCGCACCACCATGGTGCTCGAGGCCGACGAGGTTTCCGTTCTCTCGCAGGATCACTTTATCGCCGACGGCCTGATCACCAACGTCCAGACGCCCACGGCCACGGACACCATGATCGGCATGTTCGTGCGCGAAGCCCTGCCGGCCAATCCGGCCTTTCCCCCGGACACGATTGATCCCTTCGACCTGCCCAGCAACGCGAAGTACCTCATCTACCGGCTGAACCTGCCCATCACGCAGTTGCTGTTCAACAGCTCGAACCTCATCACCGGCCAGAACATCACCGTGGGTGGGTCTCTCGGCAATTCGTCGCTCACGGTGAAGCGCGTGGTCCTGCACCGCCAGGGTGTGTTCGGACCCTGGGTGGTGGGGAGCACGCAGATCCAGAACGGCAACACGGGAACGTTTCAGATCACCGAGCAGGGCATTCTCGGCGTGCTGCTGAACAACACCAAGCTCACCGTGCTGACCTCGGATGCCACCGAATTCGACGGACTGAGCGGTCTCAGCGCCCTCAGCGGCAATCAGGCCATCCCGCTCGATGTCGTGGGATTGCTGCTCCAGGATCCTGTCACTGGCGGTCCGGTGCTGGTCGCCAATCGAGTCGCGACTCCGTAACCCGGCGTTCACTCCTGCAGGCCCCCACACACGCGCGGCGCCGGTCCCAACCGGCGCCGCGCGTGTTTTTCGCGCTGTCGGTCGGCGCTCTCACCCCAGTTGTAGCGCAGGGCGAGCAAGGCCTCCTGTCGTCCCTGGCGCAGCCACCATGAGAAGGCGGGGACCCGGCAGATGATCAGCGTGAGCCCTGCGGTTTGTTTCGGTGAAGGCGTGGTGAAAAGGCCGCGGCGGCGTGAGGGGATTATTCCGAGCGCGAGGCGATCACGTAACCCTTCTCAACTTTGATCTCCACTGCGAACGGCGGACGGATTCCCGGTCCGGCGGCAACCTTTCCGCGAATCCAAAAGCCGGACGCACTGCCCATGGCGAGCGGGTCGTACGCCACTTGCGTGCACGAATCCACAACCATGGGATGCGTGGCCGCATATCCGTATTCCTTGCGAATTTTGGCGAGGTCGGTCTCCAGCTCCAGCTCGCACCGCCCGTACGGCGCGACGGACAGGAGTCCCCAGTATCCCGCCGCGGAGGGCAGGCGGATGACCATCCCTTTCGCCGATTCTCCTGTGGCCCGTCGGAATCGGAACTTCCTCACGCTCCAAGGCTGGGCCATTTCTTCCACAGTTGCGACTGGTCCGGGAGCTTCGGGAATCTGGGAAGCTGCGTCTGCTGCCGTTGCGGAACTCGCGGGGGCGGCAGGCTCCGGCGCAGTCAGCACCACGGGAGCCGGAGGCGGCGCAGGCTTCATCTCATGCCACGCGAGTGCTGCGCCGGCGAGCAGGATCAGCGCGCCCACCCCCGCGCCGGCCATGGCCGTGGGAGACTGCCACGCCGGCCGCGCCACGGGACCGCGCGCCAGTTCCGGTTTCGGCGCCTCTTTTTTCCTTTTCTCTTCCGGCGGGCGCTGGGGCACACCCGGAATGACGGGCTCCGCAGGCTTGAACCGATCGGGTTTGTCAGGCGGGCCGGACATTCCTCCCCCAGTCTCCGTCCCTACCGCTTACGCAGATGAATCTCCGTTCCCCCACGCTCCCAGCGAACCTCGTCCATCAACATGTTCATCAGGAAAATCCCCCGGCCGTGCTCGGCCAGGATATTTTCCGCCACGAGCGGGCTCGGGACAGTGAGCGGGTCAAATCCTTTTCCAGGGTCGCGCACGATGATCAGGATGCCGCCGCCTTCCTCGCAGGCCACCGTGCATTCCACGCGCTTGCTGGGGTCCGATTGGCAGCCGTGGAGCACGGCGTTGGCCAGGGCTTCGCGCAGCGCCATCTCAATCTCGAACTCCTTCCCGCTTGGCAGCTCTCTGTCCTGCAGCAAGAGCATCACCTGGTCGGTGAACAGCGTGATGGCGTCCGCATCCGCGGCAATGACGGCGCTCAGCCGGCGGTCCAGGCGGTGCGCGTCGAATTCCCGGAAGCTGGGTGCGGACGGTTTCGCTTCTGTCATGCTGGGCGGCACAGGACATCCCTCAGCCCCGCGCGTGGCCTCCATGATAGGGAGATTTCCCGCCGGGGAACAATGGTACTAAGGTAATTCGCTACCGAATCGGTCAGCGGGGGGCTAACACCTTACCGGCGGCGCAACCCGCGCTTTACGCTCTGAAGTTCAGGCGTTGCCACCGGTGGCCGCGCGCCGCGCCGCATATTCGTTCACCGCCGCGTCCAGCACACGGGCTTGCATCCGGGCCGGTTCCACAGTCTGCTGGTGGAGGTATGCATGCACGTTGGCGAGCGCGGTGATCAGCTCCGTGATTCCCTCGCGGTAGGATTCATTCGAATCGCGCACCAGGGCCTTCAGTGCCAGTTTGGCATCTTCAAACATCCACTCGAACGCCTCAGCCTCGAGCGGAAGTTCCTTTTGGACGGCCTCCACGGCGCGCCGCGCCCGGCAGTACGTGCCATCTACAAAGTGGTCCAGGCAGTAGCCGTCCTCGCGCAGAGCCCGCGGGACTTCCTGGTTGCATCCTTCAACCTTGCACCGAGTTGATTGGCGGTCCGTCATGGTCGCCTCCCTCAGAAACGCAAATCGAGGTAGGTAGGGCACGCCCATGTCCAGAAAATTTCCCATCCCTATCTTATTGATTTTGGCTAGGTTAGCGTGGGGGCAGGGTGGGAAAGTGTTTTCCCTTGCGCCTGCCTTCGGGTGAAAAGGTTCCCGTCTCGGTAGTGATCGAAAGGCCTCGGCGCGTTGACTCAATCCGAAACCCATGCCAAGATGTAGATACAACGTTGATACCAAGGGAGCGGAAATGAAGGCCAGAGTCAAAAAATGGGGCAACAGCGCTTCGGTGCGCATTCCCGCCGCGGTCATGCAAGCGGCGCAACTGCGTTTGGATGAGCCGGTGGACGTGCGCGAGGAGGCTGGCCGCATCGTCATCGAACCCCTGCGGCGCAAGGAATACGATCTGGCTGAACTTCTGAAGGGGATTACCCGCGACAATCTGCATGAGGAAGCGGATTTCGGCAGGCCTCTGGGCAAAGAGGCGTGGTGATGTCGCCCGCCTACGTGCCTGATGCCGGCGACATTGTGTGGATCCAGTTCGATCCGCAGGCCGGGCATGAGCAGGCGGGGCACAGGCCCGCCGTTGTGCTGAGCCCAGCAGCCTATAACGCGAAGACCAGCCTGATGGTCTGCTGCCCCATGACTACGCAGATCAAGAATTATCCGTTCGAAGTGGTGATTGCCGGTCCCGNGGTGATTGCCGGTCCCGTTCCCAGCGCCGTTCTGGCAGACAAGATCAAGAGCCTCGACTGGCGCAAGCGACGGGCCAGGCGGAAAGGCTCCGTTTCCCCCGCGGAATTGGCGGATGTGCGCGCCAAGATCCGGGCACTGATAGGCTGATGGTCCGTATCAGGGTTCGCACGAACTTGCAGGGCAACGAAACACTCCCTGGCGCGAGCGCCCCACACTCGGAACCCCGCTAGCGCAGGTAAATCGAGCCGGACGAAGTTCTCAACTCCAGCAACGGCCCGCCTGCTCCGGCTCGTCCATGGATGTCGCGATGGCTCAATGTTCCCGACACGGTAATTTCGCGGTCGGTCTGGATGGTGCCGGAACCCGTGTGCGCGTCCAGCTCGAAACTGGCGCCCGGCGGCAATTGCACGGTGACGTTTCCGGATCCGGTCTTCAAATGCCAGTCGCCCTTCTGTTCACCGCTGGCTTCAATATTGCCGCTGCCGGTCGAGCCGCGCACGGCGCCCTTCACGCCATGCACCCGGATATTCCCCGAGCCGGAGGAAGCCTCCACATCGCCCGGGCCGCTCAACTCGACGCGCACGCTGCCGCTGCCCGAAGAAGCCCGCAACGAGCCGGCCACGTTTTCCGCCGTGACGTTGCCGCTTCCGGCGCTGATCCGGCCGCCGTTACGCGCGTTGCGCAATTGCACGTCCCCCGAGCCCGCGGAAAGTTCCACGCGCGCTCCCGTATCCTCCACGCGGATGTTGCCGGAGCCGGTGCGCCCGCTGATTTCGAGTTGCACGCCCGAGGCGGAGAAATCACCGGAGCCGGTCTGGGCCTCGAGGCGCGTCTGTGCCGGGACGCGGATATCGTAAGAGATGCTGATATTGCGGTAGAGATCGCTGTCGTGCGTGTGTCCGACGCGGATGGTGTTTCCGTCCTGCTCGATGGGCGGATGCTGTTCGATCTCGCGGATGCGTGCCTCGGCGTCGGAGCCGCTCCAATCACCGTGGCCGCTGCGAATTTCCGCGTGGATCGCCACGCTGGTCGAATCGCCCTGCTTCACGTGGATGTTCCCGGAGCCGGTGCGCACGTCGAGCAGCACCGGTTCGCTCACTTTCAGCGTGCGGTCGAACGAGCCCTGTGCGTCGCCTCGCGGCGCCCCCCAAGCCGCTGCCGCAAAGCCCGCCGCGCAAACCACCGCCAGAACCGCATTGCGCAGAACTGTAGCTCGGGTCCCGACGTTGGCCGGCGTCGTGTGCCGGCTAACGGCTGACCCGAGGTTTCTCGCGTTTATGATCATGTCGCCCCCTCCCCCGTCTGTTCTGAGAATACGCAAACAGCAGCGACTCGGTTCCACCCGGTCGCCCCTCATGGCTTTGGACGCGCCCCTGGCTCAGCCGTGAGCAGCGGGACAGGCATTCCTGCCTGTCCTGAGC
>OCOJ01033292.1_pt1 | contig 13168 bp, 13 predicted proteins | sample 1539251 | NCBI WGS metagenome assembly OCOJ01 (sample SAMN01911457, study PRJEB22624) | soil metagenome | biome: Soil | place: Malaysia | collected 2012-04-30 | depth RA_metagenome m | reverse complement strand
TTCGGTTTTGTAGTTCTAGCGCCGGGCTCTAAGACCAACTTCTCCCGCCCGCTTCCAGTATAGAACTATCTATTATTACAGATGAATCGATTCCCAAGGCCAGAGCAGCTGGTTTAGCCACTTCGGGACACCGGCACCTATTTCGGAATATACATAAATAAACATACGACCAGCTATGTGTTGCACGATAAATGCCAGAAAGGCGTTCGGCCCCTCTTCGTAGAATACTATGAATATTCTAACTTCTTGATGTAATTCATAAATACTTTGCATCATATCTTCCTCAAGACACGCAACGGATGAACTTGTGGCATTTGTTCGGCTCGTCCTGGATAGTGGTAAGGGCCGAATCAATTGACGAGGCTGGCGCCGGGCTCAGAGCCGCGTTGGCAACCGGGCCAAAGGTAAGGACGATCTGGCTTCTGTTCGACCCTACGAGCAACGAAGTCATACCTTGGTTGGAGTCAGCGAAAGCCGCCAGTCCTGAAATCAGAGGGCTGATGGTTCAAAGGTTCTTCGCTCGAATACTGAGCAAAGCAGGTTACGATATCATCGTCGGAAGGGAGCTAGACATTTTTGCGCGATGTCAGCTCAGGTCGCTTTTCATCGAAGTGAAGTCGTCATTNGGCGGGAGGAAGGTTCGGTTCGCAGGCAGACATAAGTCAGCTTGACGGTTATCTGATTGCGTGCCAAAGGAATGGTGCCGAGAGATGGCTTGGTACAATGGGAATAACCAAACCCATGAATCTGCACGACACTTTCAGAGCCGCCATGCGGCACAGGAACATCGGCCTTATCGACATCAGATGGGTATCTTCGAACGAGACACTGCTACCGCACATGTAGTCAGTACCTTAGCGTGACTCCACCGGAAGATTCGAAGAACTTGGCGGTGTCATCCATCGAGTCAGGATCATCGAAATCAGCGCTTACGGTTCCGACANTACGGTTCCGACATCCTCCCTTTCTGCCACAGGAGGGAACCACTCTTTGTCAACCTGTTGAACGTATGAGCTGGCGTCCCGTGGAGCAATTCCCTTCCTGATCTTCTGTGCTCTGGCTCTGAGTGCCGAACCGAGCCTTCTAGCTTCGCTGTCAGTAAGCGAATCAGTTGCGGAACCGCTTTGTGGAAGAGTTACGCCTTCTTCCCTCGCAATCCGACGGACCCAGCTCCAATACAGATACGACATCGATCGCGAGCTGCCATTCTTCGCTTTAGCATAGATGCCCAAGACGGTCCTTCTGCGCTCCAAGAACATGCCCTGTCCTTATAACGCCCTCCATCCGACAGTTAGGAGAAACCGGGTCTAACGGCGACTATCCTCGGACCAGTACTTTTAACGCAAACTCAAACGACACCAGAGCCCACATGAGCCTTGGCGCAGGCGAGGCGCAGTCTTTCTTCGTCCCCCTCAGGGGGAGGACGGCGACGTTCCTGCTGGAGGACAGGCCGGCGAATCTCGACTTCGCGCGTTCCATCATCAGCCTGCTGGCACAAACGTCGGACACGGCAGAGATTCTCGATCTCGACGCCTTCTACGCGTCGAACGCAGACCGCATTTTCAGGTCGCTCGGTTCGCCGGCCACAGTAACCCTCAGAATTCCCGAGCCCGGGGCGGACATCGAGGAAGAGTTGGCTGCCACGTTCGAAGGTGATCAGGGGATCGTAATAGTAGACAGCCTCAACAGCCTCTACCACCTGATCTCGCAGGAGGACGGAAGCTCGCGCAGCAGGAAGCTGAACTTCGCAATCGCGGCGCTGGCATACTTGGCAAGGACCAATGCGAAGGCGGTGCTCCTTTCTATGTATAGGCGTGAAGCCTTCACCCGCTGGGGGACTGGGCGGCCCATCTCAGGCCTTTCTGATATCACCGCTTCAGTAGACACTCGAACGCATAAGTTGCTTATCAGGGCCGAGCGAGGTACGGGCTGGGAAGGCGGAGTCTTCTCTACCCGAATCCCTTCAGGATAGCCATGTCTATGCCAACGAACACGGCCACCACGAGCAGCAGGAGCGCCAAACCCAGGTACAGGTTGACAGTCCTGGAGCGCACAGTCTGCCTCCCGCTTTGGTAGACGAGGTAGACCCCTGCCCCCCCGACTACGATTACAAAGGCGTCGACTATGGCTTCGGGGATAGTCATGGCGCCGCTACCTGGGTACGGGATGTAGCTCTGATTTGGAACAGGGAATACCACGGCGTTCACGAAACCCGCCATCAGAGCAACCAGAATGATGATGTACAGAGCCTCGATGAGGCCGCCCCCCCTTGTGAGGGATGAGACAAGGTGCGCCAAGGAGTCTTTGAGCGCCCCTATCGTCTTCTTGTAAACAGATTCGAGTGCTGTTCTTAGCATTTAATCACCTTNCTCAGAAGCTCGGCTATCTCCTTTGCCCACTGGCCCGTTTGAGGGTTGCGTTTAACATTATCCAAAAAGTCATTCCATTCTATGCTCCCATAGGCCTTCACCCAGAGGGGGTAGGCTGCTCGAACCTTCTCTTTCGCTTCTGCGTGATAGCGGCAGAGGTCTGAGACAGCTTCCCTCCCGCAGATATGACACTTCATGGTTTCCCCTTTCCCGGGCAGTTGGGGTTGACGCAGAGCCTCCAGGAGCGCCGTACCCCCGCCACGTATACAACCGGCCAGGAGCAGCGCTCGCAGGGCTTCGAAGTGGTCCTCAGAGTCCCTTTCTGAGGGAGCGGGGCCGACGCGCGGCACCCGCTTGAATAGTTGGAGCATCCCACGAACCTCTTCTTCGTTGCCTTTGACCTGATGATTCTGAGATCCCCTGTCTTGCAGACAGGGCACTTCCCCAGCACAAAGGACTTGGCCACACTCGCGGTCAGCGCCGAATCGATTTCTCGCCCGACCGCCTCCTCGTTAGCGCTCAGCTCTGCAAGCTGTCTCACGAGGGACCTCACGGTCTCCCGCAGCAGCTCAGCCTCGCCCCCGCTCCCGCCTTCGACCGCTTCTAGTTTGTCCTCTATCTCACGGGTTAGCTCTGTGCTGATGATCGATGGAGCGTACTCTGCCATCGTCTCCACGACGGACACCCCGAGGTCTGTCGCCTCCATGTTCTCCCCGGAGACATATCCCCTCCCCACTACGGTCGTGATTATGTCGGCGCGTGTGGCCTTGGTCCCTATCCCTTCCCTCTCCATCTTCTCGAGGAGGCTGCTCTGGTTGTACCTAGGCGGCCTCTGCNNNNACTTATCTTCCAGCGACACGCTGACCACTCTAAACCTATCTCCCTTGGAGACCGGGGGGATTTCGACGTCCCTGTGTCCGGCGTACCTCCCATAGTACTTCATCCACCCGGGGAAGAGGGTTCTCCCTCCTGCCAGCCTGAACTCGTGCTCGCCCACGGCAAGGGTGGCTTCGGTCAGCTCCCTCCGAGCCGAGGGGGCGAAGGCGGCTAGGAACCTCCTGACGACCAGGTCGAAGACAGCCGACTCCGAAGCCTCGAGGGGGCGTTTCGGCTTCTCGCCGGTGGGGTGGATGGCGGGATGTGCAGCATCGGATTTCGCGCCCTGGACTGGCTTCGGCTCCCCCTTCAGAAGCTCGGCTGCACTGGCGGAGTACTCCGGGATTCTGCCCAAGCCTTGGATGACGCCTCTGTAGTTAATCGAAGGGGGGAGCCTCTGGCTCCCCGTCCGAGGATACGAAATGAGGGCCCCAAGGTAGAGCCTTTCAGCGATCTGGAGGGTCCGGCTGGGGGTGTACCCGAACGCCCGGTAGGCCTCACTCTGGAGGTCGCCAATATTGAATGGGACCGGCGGCCCAACCTGGACGGTGCTCCTACGCACGGCGGCCGCAATTGCCTCCTTCCCCACGCACTCTCTGATCTTGTCAGCCGACTGCTTGGTCTCGATCCTGTCATTGGCGTACCCCGCCACGAACTTCATTTCGTCTCTCTCGAATGTCCCCAAGGCCTTCCAATAGGGGACGGGAACGAACGTCCTGATCTCCCGCTCCCTGTCCACCAAGAACCCTAGGGTGGGTCCCTGAACCCTACCGATGCTGACCGTCCTATACCTATGCCCGGAGCCGAGCGCCGACTGCGAAAGGGCCCGTGAAAGGTTCACCCCCCAGACGAAGTCTATCGCGTGCCTGGCCCTACCTGCTCGGGCGAGTCCCAGTCCCGCTTGAGGTTTCAGATCGTCGAAAGCTTTCACCAGATCTTCTTCGGTGAGCGTGGAGAACGTGGCTCTCAGCGCGCTCTTCTCCTTTCCTCCGCACGCATACCTCAGCAGGTTGTACCCGATGGTTTCCCCTTCCACATCAAAGTCGCAGGCGTTGACGAACTTTGATGCCCCCAACGCGAGCTTTCTAACGGCCGAAATCCGTCTCGCTGCTGTTGCGCTGTCCTCGTCGACAAGGTCGGACGAGTACCACTCGACGTCGAAGACAGGGTAGACTGTCCTTTCCCCGGCGGGGTCAGAGATGCCGTACAAGTGCCCCTGGGCGGCACAGACGACGAACTCCTCTCCCTTCCGGTTGAACCTGAATACCGTCGTCCCCTCCACCTGCTCGCCGCGGGACTCGCCTCCGGAGAGAGCGTCGGAGACCCTCCTGGCCGCATCAGGCTTCTCACAAATCACCAAGGTGTACCCGCTATTCATCCCCAAACGCCCTCGGAAAACCCAGTGCACCTACGGGAACTTTAGCCTATCTCACGAAAACGATCCATCTATCTTCTCGATGTCGACCTCGAACTTCGTCAGTGAAAGTCTCGTACCACACTTCTTGCACTTGTAGTCCGCAGCTTTCAGCACGTCCCCCGGGGATCTGAGGTCAAACCCGGAGTAGAGCGGCGCCCCGCAGGATGAACAGACGATTTCGTAGGTCAACGCACGCACTGCCCGACGCCCGGCGTTTTTAGCAGTATGCCGGCCCTACGAGGCCGGTCCGGAGTAGCCGAGGCTCCGCAGGTAGACGTCCTCGTCCATCGATATTGAGAACCTCCTGCCGCCGTACTCCGTGTTCCTCAGAAGCCTCCGGCTCAGTCCTCTTACTAGCACGATGGGCGTCGCTTCGTCAGACTCTCCCATCAGGATCTCGGCGGCGGAGCTCAAATCATCTGCGATACTCTGGGAAGTCACCTTCAGCACGTTGCCGAAGAGATCCTTCCACCCGCGCATGTCGAGCACGGCCTCTATTCCCGACGAGGCAACGGCCACCCCGATTGTCCCCCTTCTCGTCGGCGAGAGCCTACTGTCGCAAATCACGACGCCAACAGAGACTCCTCGCGAGAACTTGAGCGCCCCTCGTATCCTCCAAGCGGAGAGTTCGGGTCTCCTGGGGTAGAGCACTACACTCCCATGCTTCACATTCGACTTGTCTATGCCTGCGTTAGGGGTAAGGAGCCCGTCCCTGCTGGCAAGTAAGAATCCGGGGATCCCGCCGACGATTTCGTCTGATTCCCGAAGGACAAGCTCGCACAGCCTCTCATCCATCCTAAGCCGCGCCGCCAGCTGTTTGGCCCTCTGGCCCGCCCTGACCGAGCCGAGCTTCACCACTCTCCCTTCCGAGACGGCGACGAACTTGCTCGAGATTACCAAGACGTCCCCGTCCCGAACGCGCCCACCGAGCCTCTCTTCTATCAGGGACACTACGTCGAACCTTGAGCTCTTGGGCCGGACAACGACCGGCGTCAGCGCTAGCAAGCACCTGATGGGGACGTGGCTCTCTTAAATAGAGTCGGGAGTCGCGGGGCATTGTGCTCAGGACGACCCAGCTGTACGGATACCACGCGAAGCACGCCAAGCTGACCGAGTTCGCCGGGTACGAGATGCCCCTTTGGTATACGACAACTACTGACGAACACATGGCGGTCAGGAACAGATCCGGGATCTTCGACGTCTCCCACATGGGGAGGTTCATGGTCAAAGGGCGCCAGGCAGGGCCCTTCCTAGAGGGCCTTGTCCCTACCAACGTGCAGTCCCAGCCCCAGGGGAAGGCATTCTACACACTTCTGCTCAACGACGGTGGCGGAATCATAGACGACCTGATCATCGAGAAGCTTTCCGACGACAGGTACATGGTGGTAGTCAACGCAGCCAATGCCAAGACTGACATGGAACACATGGTCGCCCTGGCGCCCCGGGAGTTCGAGATCAACGACATGACGTCCGACTCGGCCATGGTGGCAGTACAGGGTCCAAAGGCGACCGATTCTCTCCAGCCTTTGGCTGAGCTGGATCTTGCAGGGCTGAAACGCTTCCGTTGCGCGGAGACGAAGGTGGTGGGGGAGGAGGCTTTGGTGTCGAGGACTGGCTACACAGGCGAAGACGGATTCGAGGTCATAGTTTATGGTGCAACAAACGAGCATCCCGAAGGCGCCATGCGGATCTGGGAGGGGCTGGCCGCGACGTCGACCCCCTGCGGCCTCGCCGCTAGGGACTCGCTCAGGCTGGAAGCCGGGCTCCCCCTGCACGGGTCGGACATCGATCAGAGCACAGACCCCTACCAGGCCGACCTGTCCTGGGTAATCTCGGCGGGCAAGACGGGTTTCGTTGGTTCCAAGGCAATTACCGGAGCCGCCGCGCGACACCCGCAGTCAATCCGCAGGGGGCTCGTCCTGGACGTGGGCATCCCCAGGCACGGCTTCGAGATTGATGGCGCATCGGGTTCACTGGGGACCGTGACAAGTGGCGGCTTCTCCCCGATAATCAAGAAGGGCATCGCCCTCTGCCGCGTAAGCTACGACAACTCCGGGTTCGGTACGAGGGTCAGCGTGAATGTCAGGGACGACCGGCAGGGGGCCACAGTCACCAGGCCTCCGTTCTACGACGAGCAGCTCTACGGCTGGAAAAGACAGAAGGATAATTAGTCCGCCGAAGGGGCGCCGTTCCCCGATGGACCTCCAGGGCTACCATATTCCAGAAGAACTGATGTACACGAAGGAGCACGAGTGGGCGAAGGAGGAGGGTGGGGTGGTCAGAATCGGCATTACAGACTATGCCGCAAAGACGCTGAATGACGTCGTCTACGTCACGTCTCCGAAGGTGAACGACGAGGTCGAGCAGATGAAGACAATGGGGACAGTGGAGTCCATCAAAGCGGTCTCCGAAGTATACTCTCCCATCTCAGGGACTGTGACCAAGGTGAACGGCGAGCTTGACCTTCACCCGGAGCTCGTCAACAAGTCCCCATACGGCGAAGGCTGGCTCGTAGAGGTGAAGCCCTCGAACCTAGCTACCGAGAGAAAGGGGCTCCTCGACGCCACGGCATACGCCGCGCACCTGAGCACTCTTCTGAAGAGTTAGGAAAAGCACGGTTAAAATAGCCCGATGAAGCTCGACGTCCAGAATTGGGTCTACTGGACACCCTAAGGTCCCGGATACACAGACCTGAGGTATCGCGCAGGGCACTCATGGCGACAATGGTGCTCTCCATAGTGTTCACAGTCGCTGTCTTGATTAGGTCGTACGCGGCGAAGTATGGGTACTTCCTGAACGAGTTCGACCCCTACTACGACTACTATGCAGCCCAGCACATCGTCAACCTTGCCCAGTCTCAGGGGCTCTGGAACGCCCTGTTCGCCAACCCCGCAAACTGCGGCCCTACGGTCTATACGGCCTGCCACAACATGCAGGGGTATTTCTACTGGCACGATATTAGCACCTGGTATCCCGTCGGAAGGAACGTCGCGGCGACTTCCCAGGGCGGGCTTCAGATTTTTGGCGCCCTGACCTACCTGCTGGTCCACAACGTCTTCGGAGTCCAAATCACCCTCTATGACTGGCTCGTGATCCTTCCGGTTTTTCTCGGAGCGCTTTCATGTATTGCGTTCTACTTCCTAGTAAAGAAGATAGCAGGCGACGCCGCTGGACTCTTCGCCGCCCTAGTGTTCGCCGTCTCCCCGCCGCTCCTCGAAAGGGGCAACCTAGGATGGTTCAAGTCCGAGCCGCTTGCGATTCTGCTTTTCGTCACAGCGAGCTACCTGATGCTGACCGTCTTCGACAAGGAGAGGACAGTCCGAAGCAGGATTCTCCGGGGCGCGCTGGGCGGCCTTCTGATTGGCTATTCCCAAACCGCCTGGGGTGGAGGAGACTACTTCGCCGCCGCCTTTGGGCTCATCTTCGTCCTCCTCCCATTCCTTAACTTCGATCTCGCGGGTTACACACCCGCCATAATCTCCTTCACCGCATCCACTCTCTTCGTCAGTTCCATCTTCCCGAGGCCGGGGGTCGCCATAGTCACCAACCCAGTCGGGTTGGTCTTGATTGGCGGGACGCTCTTCACCCTAGTGGGTCAGTGGGTGAAGACATGGACCAAGCCCGCCGAATACAGATCGACCATGTTCAAGTTCCTCCTCGGCTTCGCACTGGCCGGGCTGACGGTCCTCAGCTTCGGCTTGGTGGGAGGGCTCACCCTGAGGTACCTGACGGTTATTGCCCCCTGGGCACGTGTTTCCAACCCACTCGTCCAGTCAGTGGCGGAGCAATCCGTCCCTACGGGGGCCGACTACTTCACCTCCTACGCAATCATCCTCTGCTTCGGCATGGCCGGGGCCGTGGTGGCGTTCAGGCGTAAGGGAATCTCCATGATCTACGCCCTCGTGTTCGGGCTCACAGGCCTCTACTTCTCTGCGGCCTTCTCACGTTTGCTGGTCTACTCGTCGATAGCCCTAGGTGTCCTTGGAGGCATCGGATTCGCCGAGCTGGCCTATGCCATCGTGAAGCCCGGTACCACGCCGCTGGTGAAGAAGGCGAAGCAGGCCCCGACCTCCAGAAACGAGATGAAGGTCGTCTTCTCCGTAGCTGTGATTGCGCTCATCGCCCTCCCCGCCGGGTCCTACTGGATCCCCAACCCAGTTCAATGCACCTATACTGGGCAGCTATTCTGCAACAACAGCCCGGCCGACACAGGTGTGAGCATAGTTAATGGCGCCACCATCTACTCCCGTGCACCCTTCAACGACTGGATTCAGACCCTGTCGTGGGTGCGGCAGAACACGCCCACCAACTCCATAATCATCTCCTGGTGGGACTACGGCTACTGGTTCGCTGTGATGGGGAACAGAACTACAGTCGTCGACAACGCGACACTGAACAGCACCAGAATCTCCCAGGTGGGCCGATTGCTCATGTCCAACTCGACCCAGTCGGCTACAATGGCGAAGGAGATGGCGTACATCCCTGGCTGCACCCCCGTCAACTCCACTTCTTGCTACAGGCCTGCCTACGTGGCCATATTCATCACAGGCAGCATCTATCCGCTTTCCAGCTCCACAGGGGGGTCGCAATCTTACTACCTCCTGCAGGTCCCCGGTTCAGGGGGCTTGACTGCGGGTGGAGGGGACGAGAGCAAGAAGCAATGGTTCATTCGCATCGGCAACTTAACAGAGTCGAAGTACCTCGAGTGTCCAGGCAACACCCCCAACGAGTTCACGTCCGCAGGCCTGGCCTGCACTACCCCCGACGACTTCAACCTCACGCCCTACGCCATGACGCATAGCCTGTTCGGCCAGCTCCTGCCGTTCAAAATAGCCGGGTACCTGTACACCGCCACATCGAACGGCCAGACTTCGATACAGTTCGCGACGTCTTACACCAATGGCGCTAACGGGGCCCCGCCAATAGAGGCGTTCACCTATCCGAGCAGCTACACCTTTGGGCCAAACAGCACTAGCCTGTTCAGGCTGGCCTACGTCTCACCGAGTATAGCCGCCGCGGAGGCGGGTCAGTCCCCCTGTCCGGGTGGGGGGGGACTACAGTGCTTCAACGCAATACTACTCTATCAGGTAGTCTACTGAGACTCCCTCTCGTAGGCCATCGGGCTTCTGTACCTGGCGTACCTGTCGTCAGGTGAATACCTTGCGGGATGGACCGTGACCGCCTTCCCTCCGCAGCTGGGACACGTCTCCGACAGGGTGTACCTGCCACACTGGGCACACTTCAACATGAGGCTCTTCAAGTGGAGCCGCCGTACTTTCGCGATATTTCCCGCTTGAAGCCAAAGGCGTCGTGCTTGCCCACGCCATCCTTGATTTTCTCCAGGACCTCGTCAAGCGCCTTCTCCGCCTGCTTATAGTCGTCGGCGGTGATTCTCACCCTGTAACGAGGGGCACCGGCGTATGTGATGTGGACTTCGGCGGACGGAGCGCTGGCTGCTGCCATGAGCGTCTTCTTGACCTGCTCAATCCCTTCAGGAGATCTGGACGATACCTCCACGAGTGCGCCGACTTCGTACCTCGGAGGAATAATCTTCTCCGACGCAATCTCAGCAATAGCCTTCGTCTCCTTCTCCGGGAGGGCCAGGGGCGCCAGGGCCCTCTCCCCCTTCCGCGCTGCCCTTTCCAGGGCGGCATAGAGACTGCCGAACTCGTCCTCGAGCCTACGCTCTAGTTCCTTCTCATGGACATCATCGAAGCCGAGCTTCTTCTTCACGGCTTCTATGATGGCCACGGCCCTCTCCTCCCGCTTCCACTCGATTACCTTGGCCCTGCGTTCTTCATTGGTAACCTGCCTGAGCGAAAGGTCGATCTCCCTCCTTGCCTTGTTGACCCTGATTACCTTCAGAATGAGCTTCTGTGACACCTTCGCCACCCTGTCGATGTTCCTCACCCAACCTGTGGAGATTTCTGACACATGGAGGAAGCCGTTTGTCCCGTCGTACTGGTCAAGGTTGACGTAGATGCCATGGGACGTGATTTCCCTGACCGTGCATACAACCACCTCGCCTGGTTCAGGGAGTGGCCTTTCTACGCTCATCTTGGATGCGCCGTCCGTGCGTGGTATTTGGCGTTTAGCCTAAGCGCTTCACGAAGGTGGCGAGGACCAGGGACTTACCTCCCCTGCTCTCAGCGAGCTTCCTGCCGCACCCTCTGCACCCGATGTCCTTCGCCGAGTTGGAGAAGAGGATTCTCTCTTCTCCGCAGTCAGGACACTTGACAAGAATGAATGTACTTCTGGTCTTCGGGATGGGCTCGCGCTCGCGCTTCATGCCGCAATCTCCGCCTTCCTCAACCGGATGCCGTAGGTCATCATCTCGCGATTGCATTCCTTGCACTTCAACCTCAAGGTCGCTTTCTTGGTGGTCTTGGCCGTACGAATCAGCTCGGGGAACTTCTGCCCTCCATAACCACGCTTTCTGCCGGCCTGCCTCCGAGCGCCCCAGGAGCCTGCACGCTCCTTTCCTCTCTTGTACAGGGCCACGGAATGTATTGTGTGTTTCCCGCACCAGGGGCAATTCCGGCGGATTTCTTTTGGAAATTTCATCCCTCTCACGAAGCGAATTGCCCCCGCTTTTATTCGTGCTTTTAAGCTTGGTCCGGCCAAATCTGCCTAACCTCAGCGCAGACACGGCGAGTCAGGATCCTGTGCAGGATCGCAGTAGCTTCAAGGCCCAGCGTGGTCGAGCAACCATGTCGATATCAGACCTTCTAGGCCGCAGCCGCTATCATCAGGCTATTCCCAACGACTCCTCGCAAGCACGTTCTTCCTTACAACCAAATACGAGAACAAAACCAGCACGACGAAGACAGCGACAGCCGCCGCTTGGTATGGGAAAACCGGGATACCGCTTCCTGTGCTCGAAGCGGAGCTGGTCGCGGTGTAGGTCGAGGTGGTCCCTTCGGTGGTCGAAGACGATGACTTGGTCGGCGAGCCAGTGATTCCAAGGGCACTTTCCACAGATGCGAGAGAGAAGCTCCCTGAAGCCGCACCCAGATAGTCATAGTTCGGCGTGCCGACGGACACCCTCGCTGTTCCGTTCCCAAGATACCTCACCATCACGTTGTCAGCGGCCTCGGCTGTGTCCAGACCGAAGCTGAAGTACGAAGGGAACGTGTTCACCCGGTCGTTGGTGCTGTTGGCATAGAACAAACCGAGATTGGCCCCAAGCTGCATGAAGTTGGTCGCCTCTCCGCCACCTTCGCCCCCAAACACCAACTCGGTATCATAGAACGTGCCCAGTGGCGTGGTGTAGTTTCCTGCTGTGAAGAAGTAGGCGCCGGTGGCAGTGGGGTCGTGGATGGTGACGTTATCGAACCAGTCAGTCCCGGTCCTAGCCCCTAGCGTGCCGCCAGTCAACCATGCCCCAAACTGGACCAAGACTCCCGTCCCTGGCTCCGCGGTGGCGTTGATGAGCAGCACCAAACCGAGGGGGAGCGAGTAGGAGGAATTACTCTCTCCATAGGCATAGTAGTATTCGGTAGTCCCGTTCTGCAGGAACGTGGAGACATAGCCGCCTCCTCCCTCTGACGTGATAGAGTCGTTCGAGAGGAAGCCGCTGGCGCTGTAGTTCCAGACATTGTCGGCTAGGGCCACCTGCGACGCCGACGTCACGAAATCAGGAGTGTTCTGGCACCAGTAGGCCTGGGTCCCCCCTCCTTTCTCGTCGACCACGAGCACAGAATTGAGCTGGAGCGTGGCACCTGACGGGTTCTCCCCTGCAGACTCCGCCGTGGAGTTGTACGCGTTGATTGAAGAGACTGAGGCTACACCAATAACATCCGTGGAAGCGATTGCATAAGGTGCATCAATGCCGGACTGGTTCGTAAGACCATAGGAGGCAATCCCCGTTGGCTCTGGAGGTGGCAGGCGGCCGAAGCTGAGCGGGTTGTTCGGAAAGACTGCCAAGTCGAGGCTTGCGTTCGCCGTCCTGCCGTACGCATACACGAGGACGTCATACGAACCGACGGTCACTCGCAGAGTCCGGTCGCTTTCGGTCCCGTTCTGATAGGTTACCGAATTGGACAACAATCCATCGCTGCTGTTGAAATCTTGGAACTGGGCCGATGTCATGAACGCCGTCGAGACACTCGTGTTGCTTGTTAGAGAGTAATGGACAATGGTCACGTTCGCAAACGCATCGACAGGGAAGTACGTGAAATAACCCGGGGGCAATATGAACGGGAATTGTGAAGACGCCGAAGCCGAATTAGATCCACGGACCACCAAAGCAGGTCCCTGAATCAAGAGTGGCATCAGAAGAAGACACGCTATGACCTTGCGCTCTTCTTTCACGCTTGCAACGGAATTTGGTTTCATTCCGAGATATTTACGGATTCCAGATTTCTGGATCGTCCGCACTAATTCCGTCAAACACGCTTGGTCAAGGGAATGGGCACCGAAAGCATTTGCGGGCGAGGGGCGATGAGAGCAGCGTGGCTGGTGGCTGCAGGTCAGCAACTCGAGGAGATGCCAGTCGAGACTCCTC
>OCOJ01775743.1_pt1 | contig 13169 bp, 12 predicted proteins | sample 1539251 | NCBI WGS metagenome assembly OCOJ01 (sample SAMN01911457, study PRJEB22624) | soil metagenome | biome: Soil | place: Malaysia | collected 2012-04-30 | depth RA_metagenome m | reverse complement strand
CACCATTTTACTCAGCACGTCCCGGTCGGCCTTTTCGAAAGGTGAAAGAGGGCCGAAACCGGGTATTTCCCCGTCTCCCTTTCGGAGAACCGGGGCGACGGTTTCGAGCCAGTCAACAGTCAGCTTCCTCGCGTCGCCAATCTCTCCCAGCAGTTTGTTGGGGGCAGCGATCTCTCCCAGCAGTCCATTCCCGATCCTAATGGGCTTGAACTGGTCGGCGTTGGACGTGACGAACTTGAAGTCAAATTCCTTGAGTTCCTTGGGGACCCCCTTCCTCCACCCGTCAGCCGATTGGATGAAATCAGCCTTGAACCGGGTGACCTGGGACATCTGCTGTAGGATCTCTCTTTCTTTGGGTGTCTCCACATTCGCGAAAGCCGAAATCTCGGCATCGGACCTGTGGCAGAACCAGCAGCGTGACTGTTCCGACATGGTTCTACCGTTCCCCCTGGACTCGATTAAAGCATAATTTCCGTTTTGGTGGGGAACAGCACATAACTTTCTTCCATATCGGCGATAGCTATTTGCACTCCTTCGAGCCCCCGAGACTGGCCGTAGCGGGGGTCAGGAGCACCCATGGCCATCTTTAGTTTCCTCGTGGCTAGTGAATGCTGCGCCTCTTTCCCTCCATGAATCCCTTGCAGAGCAGGACCTTTTCCATCCGCGGGAGCTTTTTTATCTGAGCCTCACGCTTCAACGCCTTCCCCAGGCCCCCGACCCGCTCAGTGTAGCAAAGGGACACGGGGAGCCTTGTGCGAGTGTACCTTGAAGCGCTTCCTGCGTTGTGCTGTCGGAGCCGGCGGGCAACTTCGTTCGTACACCCGGTGTACAGAGAACCGTCGGAGCACTTCAGGATGTAAACGTGGTAGGTGCGCACCCCTCATGCTCCCTACTCATCGAAATACAACGATTTCGGACACTGTCAACAATGGTTTACTATGCGGACGTGGAACATTTCACTGTGGTCTCCCGGTCAGACGCCGTCCGATATACCCTCGCATTCGCCTGGACATTCGTGCCAATCTACGTTACGGAGAGGCTTGCGGACTTCTTTTTCCTGTCCGACAACACATCATCATTCTACTTCATGTCGGGGTGGCGGCTCATCCTATTCATTGCATTCGCGCTGGGGGGATCTCTGGGCGCGGGGGCCCTGCTGGGTCGCGTTTGGGGGGCGGCAGCAGCACAATGGGCAGCCATTAGCACTGCAATGGTCCTTTTCTTCTATCTCTGCAATCCGAGGGTCTGCTTCTCGGCAGGGCCTGACGGTCTCGAGCCCTTCAGACTAGGTTTCTTTCTGGGCTCGGTGTCCTTCTCGGGCGCCACGCTTGGAGTGGCGGTTCGGCATAGGGACAGCCCATCCTCCGCCCAGTTGTTCACTGGCGTGTTCGGGTTTGTCGCGATCGGGTACTACCCTGTCATATTCACCCTTGCGGGCACACGACTCTTCCCACCCCTCCACCCATGGGCTTCGGCGGCGATTCTTTTTGTCGCGGCGTTCTCTGTCTCCATGACCGCTTCGAACAGGTTCGGTGCTAGGAGGGGACCACTTGTTCCGCTTGGATCCATGGCGCTTCTTCTGCTCCTATCCTACGGAATAGCTGTGGCCTATCTCCAGAACGTGCTCTTTGACATCGAAGTCCTGTCTATCGCTGTCGCAGCTGGGGCCGTGGCCGGAGCGGCGCTGACCCCGAAAAGGAAGAATACCGTCGTCGCGCATGTGCCCTGGGCCTCGGCGCTCCTGGCTGTTGGGATCACATTCGTTCTTGTGATGATGCTGCTGACAACTCCTGACGCCGTGAACGGTGTCGCACCGACCGCCGGGTCTACCATCGCTTTCGCCCAGGGAGTCCCGGTCTACTCAGGAGCGGCAATGGAGGGGTCCGCCGGTCACACAGAAGGAGCCGGTGTCACAGTCAATTTCGAGGGCACAAACACACAGTCAATTCAGAGTGACAATTACTTGTCCGCGGGGATAGGAATACACGCCGCCGGGTGCTGCGTGGATGGGATTGACTACTCCTACAGGTACGACTTGATCGTCTTCAGCTCCGGAAACGAGTCCATGGTCGCGAGTGCGTGGGAGGTCTGCGATGATAATGCCGCGTGTGGAGGGCACTCGTGGAAGGTGCTCATGTTCCTGGACACAATGGGCTTGGGGAGGGCTAACCTCAGCGAAGACACGACCCTTAGGATGAATTGGGTTCAGGGGAACGGAGGGCCCGAGGTCTTGTGGTCCTATTCAGTACCCGGAGCTGGCTCTCGCGACTTCGCAAGCTTCGTACCCCCTGTGGCTGAGAACCACGATTTTAACACAGGGGTGCTTCAGGGGGGAACTCTGAACTCCGCGCAGACGGCGAGCTACTTCTTCCAATTCGGGGTGATGAGTCGATACCCGATAGGGCAGGGGGACTGGAGGGTCCTCATTTCGTGCCCGTCCCTCTTCAACGGCACCTGGTCCTGCATTGATCACGCGATGACGCTAGACGGCAGCCAGTCCTTCTGGAAGATTTTCTGGAGGTGGGGGGAAGACTATCAGGGCGTGTCAGTCACAAGCACGCGGCCCGGGGAAATTCAGTTCGGATACTCTGGCGAGTCGACTCCGAGCTTCCAGCGGCTCTGGTAGCTTTGAAAATCCAGATTGGTCATCGGTAATTGTTGTCGCAGGAATTTGTTTTTGCCGGGGATATGTTTTTAAGCGAAATTCTGCGGACAAGGTTCAACAAAAAGTTGGTCGACACTCGCACGCAGCCTGTGTCACGCGCAGGCGTTGCGGCGCCGAGGTTCTCGGACAGAGAATTATACAGCCTAGCAGAAAAGTATGGGACGCCGTACTTTCTGATAGACGAAACCACCTTGAGGAAGAAGGTCGCTGACATGGAGCAGGCATTCTCTGATTTCAGGGGAGGGTACCGCGTTGCATTTTCCGTCAAAGCGAATTTCAATCCCTCCGTAATCAAGACGTTTGCGAGCGAAGGGATACTCTTCGACCTCACCGCGCCCGGCGAGCTTGTCTTCATCAGAAAGTCTGGAGCGACCGCCGAGAACGTGGTGTACACGAGCATCACTGAGACAGCGGCCGAATATGAGGAGGTTCTCAAAATGGGAGTGAGGAAGGTAGTGGTAGCCAGCTACAACGGCCTACTCAACCTAGCAGAGGCGGCGAGCAGGGTGAACGCCACCGTGAAGACAATGATCAGGGTAAATCCAGAGGTTCACGTTCATGCAGAACTCAGAGGATCAATGGGGCACGGAAAGTTCGGGCTTCAGCTCAGCGGTGTTGGGCAGGACAGCGCACTCGGCGTGCTGAAGAAGATCCTAGGCCTGCCGCTATTGCAGTTTGAGGGTTTCCACTTCCATCTTGGGAGCCAAATCGAAGACCCCGCCTGTTACGCCGAAGCGATCGAAAAGCTAGAAGCGTTCATCCTTGACGCGAGAAGGCAAGTCACCGAATTCCACGTGAAGACCCTCGATATCGGAGGCGGGCTCCCTGCGCCCTACGGAAGGAAGGTCCAGACTCCGAAGGACTTGGCCCTGAGGATCGTCGGGCAGCTCAACAGCCTCATCGAGAGCATAGGGGACAGGTTTACCCTCGTTTCGGAAAGCGGCAGGTACCTGACGGCCGAGTCCACAGTGCTTGTCTCCAGGATCGTAAACACGAAGAGCTTTGGCGAAAGCAAGTACGTCTACCTGGATGCCGGTTACCACGTGCTTCTCGACTCCGCGCTGCTCCGACACGAATATCCAGTCGAAGTGATACCCGGGGGCAAGCAGTCCTCGGAGAAGGTCGAGCTCGTTGGCAGGCTCTGCGACCCGCTAGACGTCTTCCCCACGTCCGGCAGATCGAAGCTGGGTGGTGCCGAGCCAGGGAAGTTGGTATTGTTCAGGGATGTTGGTGCGTACTCCATCGTCATGGGCATGCCTTTCCACAGTCAGCCGAAGCCATACGTGCTGATGCGAAAGGAGGGGGGAGTTATCTCCGTCGCCCGCAGAGGGCAGGACATTAACCGGCTGTTCCTAGACGAAGGCGGAGACTGCCTGGACGGCTAGAAATGCCCAAGAACTAACATCTGAATGGCATCTGTCGATGCGGACAACCGTCGTCACGTTTCGATCCTTGGATGGCCGGAGCGTAGTTCTCAGACCGCTCAGGATGGGCGACCTTCGTGCAGCGACGAGATTCGCCAACACTCTCTCGCGAGAGAAAGAGTCAAACGCAGACCTGGGAATCATCTCCCTGGACAGGAGGGTAACGGAGAGGGACGAACGAAAATTCGTGAATCGAATCATTGCAGGTAGAAGGACGGGGGACGAAATCAGCCTGGCGGCCTTCGATGGGGGAAGGATGGTAGGCCATTGCCACGTGTCCAGACGGAAGCAGCGAGACGTGCGGCACACAGGGGTCTACGGGATTTCGATACTGGATGGTTACAGAGGAGTCGGGATAGGAACTAGGCTCACCGAAGAGGTTCTCCGGGAGGCCCTCGGGATGGGGGTGTGGCTCGTCGAACTCGAGGTCATGGGGACGAACAAGGGCGGCCTCAGGCTCTACGAGAAGATGGGATTCCAAAAAGCAGGCGTCATCCCCAACAAGGTCCTGCGAAAAGGGAGGCCCATTGACATCGTGGTCATGTACGTCGACCTCAGGAATCGATAAATTCCCCCTGAGACGGCGCGAGGAAAGTTGACACTCGAAGTAATTATCGGACCCATGTTCTCCGGAAAGACGTCGGAGCTGATCAGGCTCGTGGAGAGGGAGGTCTACGCGAAGAGGAAGGGGGCCATCTTCAAGATCGCATTCGACAAACGGTACAGCGCCAGACAGGTGGTCACTCACAACGGGCTCAAGTATGAAGCCTACACCGTCGCCTCTACGGCAGAGGGATTGCACAGGATCGAGGAGCTAGCAGTTTCCCAGGGGCTCGACGCCATAGGGGTCGACGAGGTGAACTTCTTCCCCGAGGCTCTGGTCGGGGTCCTCGACAAGCTCGCAGACACACGGCGGGTGATAGCGTGCGGACTGAACCTCAATTTCAGGGCGGAGCCGTTCCCCACCACAATGCAGCTCGCCGCAAGGGCGGACAGAGTGAGATACCTTAGCGCAGTGTGCGTCGTCTGCGGCCAGGAGGCGACGAGGACCCAGAGGCTGCTCGGCGGGAAGCCGGCGCCAAAGGATTCTCCCACCATCGTCGTGGGGGGGAAGGAGATGTACGAGCCTCGCTGCAGGAAATGCTACGCCCCTGCCGTCTAGGCGGCGCGGGAACCCTTGTTAACCACCCCGATTGAACTGGACGGGAGGGTGCTCCAATAGATGGCCGAAGAACCGAAGGACGAAAGGGGGAGACCCTACCATATCAGGCTGGCGAAAAGGGACGTGGGCCGAATCGCGTTCCTCCCGGGGGACCCGGGAAGAGTTCCAAGGATTGCGGAGAGGTTCCGGGAGCCAAAGGATCTTGGTTCGCACCGGGAGTACCGTGCTTTTGCGGGGAGGGTTGGGGACGAGAAGGTTGTGGCAGTGAGCACGGGGATAGGCGGGCCGGCGGCGGCCATAGCAATCGAGGAGTTGGCACGGCTTGGGGTGAAGGTCATGATTAGAGTCGGGACCTGCGGCGCCATAACTCCTGAGGTGAAGACTGGATCTGTCATCATCGCAGACGCAGCGGTGCGAATGGACGGCACGAGCGCCCAGTACGTCCCGCTTGGCTACCCCGCGGCTGCCACTCCCGCCGTGGTGATGGCCCTCGGCGAGGCGGCGACGGCGAGACGAGTGGGTTATGCCGTGGGGATCACAGCTTCCACGGACGCGTTCTACGTCGGGCAGGGGAGGGAGTCCTTCGGAGGATACCTCCCGTCAGGAAGTGCGTCGTTTCTCGATGACATGAGGGCGGCAAAGGTCCTGTGCTTCGAGATGGAGGCCGCCACGCTTTTCACTCTGGGGAGGGTGTTCGGGCTCAGGACAGGGGCTGTCTTCGGGGTCGTGGCTAACAGGGCCACCAACCATTTCAGGCTCGAAGCGGGGGTGGACGACGCAATTGACACCGCGGTGGATGCCGTCAGACTTCTGAAGAAGTACGGGGTCTGAAGTCATCCCTCACCACCTTCTCCAGTACCTCACTCCCCCTCAGGTGGCCCAGCGATCCGATTGCTGCGTTTGCTTCGTTGAACCTCCTGCCGTCCCCTCTCTTTCCTCCGCTTACGAGAAGTGGGACAGGATCTGCAGAGTGCCTCTTTAGAGTGCAGGGGGTGGCGTGGTCGCAGGAAACGGCAAGTGTGATGTCGTCGATGTGCCGGAGCGCCACCGAGAAGAATTCCCTGTCGATCAACTCGATGTTCTTCTTCTTTCCCCGGGCGTCCCCGTCGTGGCCGAACTCATCCGGCCCCTTGATGTGGACGTAGACGACATTCTCCTCCTTGAGCTCGCTAGAGAAGAGTCTCGCCTTTTCCGAAATGTCGTTCCTGTCCTTTATGGGCACCATCTTCATCCCAAGGAGTTTCGCTATCCCTACCTCCGCCGGCATCTCGACCAAGGCTGTCCCAGCGACCCCGTATTTCTTCTCGAAAGGCTTCGGATTGGGCAGGTGGTCCCCGGCGTCTCTGAGCAGGACGATGTTGGCGGGGAGCTTCCCCTCGCGAACCCTCTCCTTGTTCACCTCGCTAGAGTCAAGGACCTGCTGCGCCTTCCGGGTGAACTCGTTAACGAGTCTGGCTGCTCTCACGGCCCCTTCCTCCTTGGACTCGGGAACGCAGCGCATGACGTGGTCCGCCCCAGAAGGAGCTTTGGCCGCGCCGAATCCTCCGACTCTGGCATAGGCAGGGTCAGTGTTGGAGATGGCGGCGTTCAAGGGCGCCTCCCCTCTGATCACCAGGACGCCCCTGTACGATATGGTGGCCCTGAACTCGAAACGCGCCCCCTCGAGACTGATGCTGTTCAGATCCTTCGCCAGAAGCTCCGCCTCCTCCTGGGTCAAGTTCCTGCCGGCACGTCTATCGACGATTCTCGCGCCCCTGGCAGAGGCGAGATTGGCCCGAAGGGCGAGGTCCCCGTCCTTCACTTCAAGTCCCGAACCCACGGCCTCGATGACCCCCCTTCCGGGGTATCCCTTCTCGAAGGGGTAACCCAGCATGTTGAACACCGCTATGTCTGACTCGGGCGCAATCCCCCTTCCTACGGTGATGACGCTCCCGAGCCTCGATCTCGTCGCTATCCTGTCCAGGTTGGGGGTGTAGGCTGCCTCGAGGGGCGTCGTGTAGTTCAGGTCCGGGACAGGCCTGTCCCCGCAGCCGTCCAGGAGCACGTAGCCTATCTTCATTGCTTGGTGCGGATGCCATCAGTCCTCTCCATTTGTTTCTTTCGCAATTAGGGTCGCGCCTTGCAAACGCTTATGTGGCGATTGCATCGCGATGGCGCGCCCATGGTCGAGATCAGGAAGGACTACTTCTCAGAGAAGCTCTCGATCATACTTCCAGACAGGGGTCTCAAGCCGGGACAGGTCATCCCGCAGAAGGCGGAGAAGTGCAACTACTGCGCCGGCAACGAGGAGATGACCCCACCCGCCGACCTCGTGCTTGTAAAGAGGGGAGACACCCTTCTCAAACAGACAGATTCGGAAGGAGACGTTGTGAAAAACTGGGCCGTCCGTATATTCCCAGCGAAGTACCCGGTTGTCACTCCCAACGCGCCCCCGTCTTACGGGGAATCCCCGCACTACAGCGAGCCAGCGGTGGGATATCACTATGTGCTCGTCGCCACGCCTAAGCACGACCAGCCCTTCGCGAAAATCGATGTGGAGCAGTGGACCAACATACTGGCCTCTCTGCAGGACAAGGTCCGGTGGCTCTATTCGCAGAAGGGGGTGAGCTACGTCCTTGTCTACGCCAATAGCGAGAAGGAGGGGACGCCGACGGCAGTCCATCCGAGCATACAGATGGTCACCACCCCAAGGGTGCCTCCTGTGGTGGAGGAAGAGGCGGAGACTGTCCAGACGTCCCTCAACGAACTGGGCGTCTGCCCCATGTGCCAGGTCGTGGGGACGGAGACGGGTGGACCGAGGCAGATACTTGCCACGGACTTCTTCCTCGCGTTTGCCCCCTGGGTCTCAACACATCCCTTCGAGTTCTGGGTCTATCCGAAAAGGCACATGACAAGCATTCTGAAGCTCTCGCAGAAGGAAATGATGGACCTTGCCCTGATGCTGAGGTCGACTCTGGGGGGAATGTCCAAAGCCCTCGAAGCTCCAAGTTTTACCATGGTCTTTCACAGCTCTTCGGAGAAGAAGACTACCAAACAGATTCACTGGCACATCGAAGTCTATCCGAAGAGGGCGCAGTGGACAGGGTTGGAGCTTGGGGGAGGCATTTTTGTGAGCGATGTATCCCCCGAAGGCGCTTCTCAGGTGCTGGGTGCGAGCGCCAGAAAAGAGCTCGCCCAGCTGGTTGGTATTCGCTAGCCAGCCATCGTCTCCCGGGTCCTCTGCCAGCTAGCCCTTGTTCAACGCATTCGCGCCGGTGCCAAGGTCCGATGTGCGGACCTAATTCACCCCAAACGCCCCTTCTTCACTCCTGCGGTCCTCCTCTCCCTGGCCGTGCGGGCAAAAGCCCGCCTGATCAGCCCTTCCTCTGCCCTCCCCAGCGCCATCCCCCTCCTCTCCATCATCCTTCTCTGCGTCTCGATGACCGACTCGAGGAGGAGTTCCACCTTCCTGGAGGATTGGGAATCATAGAACGTGAAGCTCGGCACGTTCCCGGCGGCGAGGCCCGACACCTGGGAGCCGGTCCCGATAGCCATCCCCGCGTACACCAGCGCGCCGATCGAGAGCTTGGCCATGTCTCCGACGACCGCTCCAAGCTTCGTCATCCCGCTGTCTACCCTCTCTTCCCCAACGTCGAGCCGTACGTTCCCGTAGGTGTTCTTCAGGTTGCTGAAGGTGCATCCGGCCCCGACGTTGACCCAAGAACCGACATAGGAATCCCCGATGTAGCCGTGGTGCGCCTTGTTGGTGAATGGGAGTATGACCGAGTTCTCGACCTGGCCCCCTATCTTGCAGGAGTCGAAGATTGAGGTCCCCCCTCCTATCTGCGCGGACATGATGCTCGCTCTGGGGCCGATATAACAGGGACCCATTATTCTGCTGAAGCTCTCGACCGAAGCCCCTCTGTCAATGATGATGGGGCCCAGCCTGACGTCTAGGGTGACGTGCCCTTCGATTTCCACCCCCTCGTCCACCATGAGGTTGGTCGCCGGGCCTCTGACTTCGACACCCCTGGGTACAGGGAGGGCCTCTTCGAAGTGCTTCGCCTGCTCAGCTATGGCCAACCCGTTGCTCTCGACCAGGTCCCAGTATCCCCGGAAGAGTGATTCGGCCGGGGGAGTGACTCTCTTGGCCCTCCTGGCCAGTGAGGTGATCTCATGCGTCGTCATGACCCCTGGCCTCAGCTCAACCGAGTCGAGCCGGGCCACCACCAGTTCCCCTTTGGATACGGCAACAAAGGGCTCGGACAAGGAAGCAGGGAGGAGCAGCCCTTCGCTCGGCCTGGCTCTGGCGTTGACAAGAACCGTTGGCCCGTAGGCCTTCTCGTTGTACGGGCCCTTGGTGACCTCCCTTGTGGCATCCGCCAGTTCAGGCCTCCCCCAGAGACCAACGTCGGTGGCGTCCGGGATCTTCTCCACCAGCGCGTCAAGGAGCCTCTTCGTCCCCAGACGCAGAAGGCTCACATGCCTCAGAAGGGCGGGAGGTCCGAACCCCGCGAGCTCCTCGTCCTCAAAGACTATGACTCTCATGGCGGGGCGAACCAGCTAGAGTAGCAGACCCATCTTCTTTGTGAACTCATCGTTGGCTTCCCTGTACGACTTTGTGTCCCCGATGTCGGTGAAACGTCCCCCTATTTTCAAACCGTAGATCTTCCCGTGCTTCATCGCCTCCTCGAATGCCTCCCTCATCCCGTACATCTGGTTCGGGGGGATGAACCTCAGGAACTCCTTCTCCATGACATAGCACCCGACATTGATGTATCCCGAGATTGCGGGCTTTTCTCTCCACTCGGTGATGAGGCCGCTATCGTCCGTTTCAAGGAAACCATACTTCAGGTTGGTGCTGTACTTCATCAATGCCATGGTGGCCAGGGCCGAGTGGGCCGAGTGGAACTGTATCAGCTTGTTCAGGTCCATCTCCAGGATGGCGTCCCCGTACACGCACACGAACCTCCCGCGGAGCTTGCTTTCTGCAGACTTCAGCTGCCCTGCGATCCCGAGTGGGTGAGGAGAGGCCGCGTATTGAATCCTTACCCCCCAGTCTTTTCCTCCCTCGAAATAGTCCTGAATCGTCTTTCCGAGATACCCCGTGGTGACTACGACCTCCGTGATGCCGTTCTTCTTCAGCCAGAGAATTATGTGTTCGAGGATGGGGCGCGGGCCTACCGGGAGCATAGGCTTGGGGAGGAGAAGGGTATAGGGCCTCAACCTCGTGCCTAGCCCTCCGGCGAGAATGACCGCTTGGACTCTACTGGACTTCTGCAAGCCTTCCCCTTGGGCTTAGGCTCGCTATTTCCGCCTTATACGCTTCATCGGTCCCCGAAAGGACGCAGGGGTCTATCACGAGGCCCTTCACACCGAGTGAAACGACGTTGGAGACGTCCTCCCTCGTCAGCTTCTTCTGGGTCCGGAGGAGGATGGGCTTCACCGACAATTTGGCTATGACGCCGAGGGTGGCGTAGTCGAGTACGCTGAACGGCGCTCCACGGGACTGGTGTGGAACAGTTGCGACGTCCACGGCCTCAATCCCATCCATCTCCGAGAGCTGCTTGACCTGCTCGAGGATGTACCCTGTGGAAATCGCCGTCACCTTCCTCACTCTCTGATCCGAAAGGACGAACGTTGGCATCTGGTGTGCGTACATCTCGACGAAGCTGAAGGCGCTCGACATTATCCTCTCCCAATACTCTTCGGTGAGTAGCCTTGCTCCCCCTATGAACAGGCCGCAGGGTACGGAGACGGTCGAGATCACATCGTTGATGTAGGCGTCATGGAGGTCGTAACTCCCAAAGTGGCTCGGAGACGAGCTCTCGTCCCCGTCTATGTTCAGCATGACCGCGTCGGCGCCCCCATCGACCGCCTGGAGGGCAAGGGAAGTGCTGTTCTTCGGCAGACTGGCTATCACCGAATACTCCTTCGCTACTGACAGTAACTCGAGTGGCCTCCTCGTCTGGCCGACAGATTCCATCTGCCTGGCGGGAAGTCGTCGTGTTTCCTTAGAAGAGAACGGCTCAAATGTGGACAACCCTTTGATATGCGCGTTTTAACAAAGGTAATGACTCGAGGGAAGACCACCGATCGACGGCTGGCTCAGTGCATTGGCGTAGGCCGAACAGACCTCAATCGGATGGCCTGGGCGCTCTGATTCCGATGATCAAGAACGAGGGACCGTCTACTGACGGTTCAGTGTTTTTTCGAAAGAGTTCTTGAACGGCGAGCAACACGTCCCTTCGATTTCCTGCCTGCTGAGGCTCTCCGGCTGCGACCTTTTCTCGACCGATTGCGCCCCGCACCCTTCTTGCTCTCGCTCGCCATCTGGTCCTCCCTCTCCTCGATTTCGTCTGATTCTCTGTCTTCCTCCTCGACTTCTGTCTCGGCCTCCCCCCTGTCCTCTTCCAGTTCTTCTGCTGGCTCGATGTCAGGGCTTGCCATGACTTCCTGTTCCTGCAAGACGGACTCTTCATCTTCCTGGTCGCTGCTCAATCGCACTGCCTCAAGGGAACACGTTTTGCGTTCCGTTATAAAATGTGACCTGTCTGTTTCTGGTTTCTTAGCACTCTTCGGAAATCTCCGATGGGAAGTGGCGGCATCAGCACTTGGGTCGTTCGCGCCTTAATCGAGCGCAATTCTGTAGTGGAAGTCCATAATTGATTAAGAGTCGGAGCGCGTCATTCGACCACAGTGCCCCGACCAATGTCATCCGGTTCCCCACAGGGAGGAGGTTCGGTGTACACCCCGCCCCCTGTCCCCTCCCATAGGAATCGCACCGTCGCAATCGTTATTGTCGTGATCATAGCCGTCGCTGCTGTCGCGGGGGTCTACTTCATCGGGGGGTTCGGATCTTCAAAGAAGCAACCATGGCTCTTCGATGGGGCCTACGGCACCTACTCGGGGGAGACGTCCTCTGCGACAGTCACCTTCAACTTCACCATCAGGGTCCAGGTCATCAACTTCAACAGCACCGCCGTCGACACCCTGAGCTACTATATCCTCAAGTACGGAACACACAGCGACACCAACCAATCGACCCAGTGGCATCAGCTCAATTCCAGCGGAGGCATCGAGTTCAACCAGCCCTCGGGGTACACACTCTCACGGACCTACGGGGAGACGAGGTATGTCTCCGGCTACACTTACGACTGCACAGCCTACGAATACACGAAGGGAAGGACGACCCTCACCGCATACGTGAGCAACTCCATAGACTTCCCAGTCGAATTTACGTACTCGGCGCCCGCGCTGGGGACCCCCCTCGATCTCCCGCTCGTTCAGACCAACATCGGCGGACTCTAGCCAGGGGTTAGGACGCGACGCCGACCGTCAGCCCAAGGACGAGGAAAATGACGGCCAGGTAGGGGCTGGTCAACTTGAAAAGGGTCCAGGCTGTCTTGTTGCTCTGGGTCAGGGCCAGTTTCGCGCTGTAGAGCAGGACGAGCCCCCCAAGAACAAGCGCTGTCAGGATGTAAATGATGCTAATGGGTGTTACGAAGAATATGGCCACAGAGAAGACAGTAAGCAGGGCACTCGTCGCCGCGATGCAGACGGACGCGATCTTGTCGCCGAAGACTATGGGGAGCATCGGGACCTTGGCAGCTTCGTAGTCCTTCCTGTTGAAGATGGCAAGGCTCCAGATGTGGGTCGGGATCCAGACGATGACGAGCGCGGACATGTACAGAGCTATTGGGGTCACCGTCCCAGCGACAGCCGAGTATCCTACGAGCACGGGCATCCCTCCCGAAATCCCACCGAGGATAATGTTCAGCCAGCTTCTCCGCTTGAGAAGCAGGGAATAGACGACGATGTTGTCCAAAAGCCCTAGGAGCATGAAAGCGGCAGAGGTGGTGTTGATCAGGGTAAGTGGAACGAGAATCGAAAATGCGGCCATCACGAGCCCAAAGACAAGCGCGTTCCTGGGCTTTAC
>OCOJ01048901.1_pt1 | contig 13173 bp, 15 predicted proteins | sample 1539251 | NCBI WGS metagenome assembly OCOJ01 (sample SAMN01911457, study PRJEB22624) | soil metagenome | biome: Soil | place: Malaysia | collected 2012-04-30 | depth RA_metagenome m | reverse complement strand
GGGAGGGGGCCGTCCCGAAGGCCCAAGGCTGCCGCCTAGACAGAGGGACCTGCGCGGCGAAGACGGCAGGCGACAAGCCATGACCGAACGCCTTAGTGAGTTCCCTTGTAGCGTATCACGCTTTAATATCACTCCCCGCCTGTAGTGGCCAATGGCGGAGATGGCCGCCTCCCGGTACGAGCTAACCATCGACAAGCTGCTACTGAACACCTTACATCGCCAGAGCCGCCAGGAGATCGTCTACGGCAAGACCAGGTACGACTGGGTCACCTTCTACGAGAGGGTAAGGAGGCTGGCGTCTGGGCTCGAGCAGATGGGTGTGAGGAAGGGGACGACTGTGGCTGTCATAGACGTCGACACCAACAGGTACATGGAAGCCTACTACGCCATTCCGATGATGGGGGCGACCATGCACACGGTCAACATCAGGCTCCCCCCCGAGCACCTAGGATACACGATGGTCCACGCCCAGGACGAGTACGTCCTGATCAGGGACGAATTCCTCCCCATCGCGGCGAAGCTGGCCGGCAGCATCAAGTCCCTGAAGGGGGTCGTCACCATGAGCGACACGGGGGCAGCTCCCGCTGTGCCCTTTCCCAACACGAAGTTCTACGATGACCTGCTGGCAGGGGCGGACCCCAAGTATGAGTTCCCCACGCTTGACGAGGACACGAGGGCCACGATATTCTACACTTCTGGCACTACGGGCCTCCCGAAGGGGGTGTGGTTCACACACAGGCAGCTTGTCCTGCACACCCTCGGCACGCAAATAGGCCTCGCCGGGAGCTACCCCAGCAACAGGCTCGAGGTACGGGACGTCGTCATGCCGCTGGTTCCCTTCTTCCACGTGCACAGCTGGGGAGTGCCCTACGGAGTTGGGCTGAACGGCCAGAAGACTGTGCTTGCGGGGAAGTACGATCCGGCCAACATCCTCGAACTGATAGCCCGGGAGGGAGTGACCTGGTCCAACATGGTCCCCACTGTCCTGAACATGATACTTGTCCATCCGGCCGTCGAGAAATATACCGACGCCCTGGCCAAGTGGAAGGTCAGCGTGGGCGGCGGAGCACTGCCGAGGGAGATGGCGCTCAGGGCCCAGAAGCTGGGGATCAACGTGATGGCAGGGTACGGCCTGAGTGAGACTGCGCCGGTTCTGACACTTGCCAACCCGACCGACCGTAGCATCGGGCTGAGCAGGGAACAGAGTCTAGACGCTGTGCTCCTGAAGACTGGGATCCCGATTCCGCTCGTAGCCGTTCGGGTCGTGGACCCTGAGATGAGAGACGTCCCGCGGGACGGCAAGACGGCAGGGGAGATAGTGGTTCGGGGACCGTGGCTGACAAGCGAGTACTACAAGGAGCCTGCCAAGACGGAAGAGCTCTGGAGGGGCGGCTGGTTGCACACTGGGGATATGGCCGTGATGGACGAAGAAGGGTATGTGACAATCGTCGACAGGATCAAGGACGCGATCAAGAGCGGGGGGGAGTGGATTCCAACCATCATACTCGAAGATCTCCTTGTCCGCCACCCTGCGGTGTTCGAAGCCGCCGTCATCGGGGCCAAGGACCAGAGATGGGGCGAAAGGCCGCTCGCCGTGGTCTCCCTGAGACAGAACCAGTCGGCCACAGTCGACGACCTCAAGAGGCACATGGAGGGGTTCGTGGCCGAAGGGAAGATGGCGAAGTTCTGGGTCCCCGACCATTACGTCATACTCGAGGAACAGCTCCCTAAGACGAGCACAGGGAAGATAGACAAGAAACCCCTGAGAGAGAAGTACTCCAGCATCGCGATCAAGCAGTAGGCAAGGCTGACCGACAATCCGCCGAACGGTCGAAAGTTCTGGTCATCCCTGCTCCCCACTTGGGTCCGGCGCGCGACGCAGAATACATATTAGAAGTTGGAACCGCGCTCTCCTCATGGGGAGCGGCATGAAGGCGAGCCATTCGGGAGGAGGCACGGAATCGAAGGCAGAGGAAAGGACGTCGAGACCCAAGTACCTCGACGAGCTGGTCTTCAATCCGGAGCTGGGTGAGCTGTCAGCTCCGAACGGAGAGGATGTAGTAGTGCTCAACATGGATGCCCTGAAACAGGTCCTCGCGAGCGTCAGGGAGATGTTACACGTAGGCTCTGACCTCATCTGGTACAACGCCGGGGACCAGGCGGGCACCGCCGAGGGAAAACGCCTGAAGAGGCTGGTGGCGAAGATCGGGCAGGAAGGGTTCCTGCAGCTCATGGCAGATCTGTACACCAACCTTGGGTGGGGGAAATCGACCGTTGCTGACTTCGACATGAAGGGGAGATCGGTCACCCTCTACACGAAGAACAACCCCCTGGTCCGAGGAGTAAAGGCGTCGCGCCCAGTCTGCCACTACATCAAGGGGTTCTACAAGGGATTCAGCACTGTCGCATTCCAGTCTGACCACGTGTCTGTTGTCGAAATCGAATGCGAAGCGATGGGGGCGGAACGGTGCAAGTTCAGGATAATGTGGTGACTGGGGTGCGAGGCAAGGAGAGCCCCTGCCCTCCCCCCAGGGAGTTCGACATGACGAAGGTGTCTGACGTGGTCCGCTTCCTTGAAGGTCACAGCTGGAAGGTGATTGCATCCACAGAGCCCTACGGCGAACAGAAGACCACTTTCGCGCGGTTTCGGTGCACGAAGTGCAAGGCCGAATGGGTCTCCTTCGCGTCGAACCCCGAGACAGAAGGGTGAGACTGTCCAGAATGAGATCCATGAGGCTCCTGGCCGAAGGGCAGCCGCTCAGGGAGGAGTCCCTGGATATGCCCCATCTCGGTCCGCGCTCGGTCCTGGTCAAAGTGGGCGCTGCTGGGGTCTGCCACACAGACATCCACCTGATTTCTGGGGCCTACGACCTGGGGGAGGGGAGGAAGCTCTCCGCCACTGGGGGAGGGACCCTCCTGCCGCTGACCCCCGGCCACGAGATAGCTGGGAGCGTAGAGGACCTGGGCACCGAGGTCGGAGGAACGGGCTTCAAGAAAGGCGACCAGGTGGTGGTCTACCCCTGGATAGGCTGCGGCGCGTGCAGGAAGTGTCTCGCTGGTAGGGAGAATGTGTGTGAGGGGAGGCCGGCATTCCTAGGATTCATGAAGGATGGGGGGTACTCCGAGTACGTCCTCGTGCCTGACGCGCGATATATCATCAGGTCTGACGGAATCGATTCGACCCAGTCGGCAACCCTTGCCTGTTCAGGGCTGACAGCGTTCAGCGCCATAAGGAGGTGCGCGCTCAGGACAGACGACCTCCTTCTGGTGGTGGGCGCCGGAGGCCTCGGGACTGCGGCAATCCAGATAGCGAAGAAGACCACAGGCGCAAGAATCGCGGTGGCGGACATCGACGACGCGAAGCTCGAACTCGCCGCCAGGCTTGGGGCGGATCACATCTTCAACACCGCAAAGATGGACGCGAAAGACTTGGTTTCTGGAGTCAGAGGGCTCAACGGTGGGAGGGGCGCCGACGCGGTCATCGATTTCGTAGGCAAGCCGACAACAGTGTCTCTCGGAGTCAGGCTGCTCGGTCATGAAGGGAAGCTAGTTCTGGTCGGATTGATGGGAGGGGGGGTTCAGCTGCCCCTACCGATGCTCCCCCTGCTCGGGGCCCAGGTCATCGGAAGCTTCACCGGGTCCCTGGCTGAGCTGGCGGAGCTTGTCCAGTTGGCAAGAAGAGGGCTGGTCGCCCCAGTCGTCACAGCCTCCTACGGTCTCGCTGAAGCCAATGAAGTCCTCTCCAAGCTAGAGCGCGGCGAAGTTCAGGGGCGCGCAGTGCTGAGGCCCTGAGCTCCCCTAGGAAGGACCACTTTTCTCTGGCGGCTGGCGGGTGCCCGCACTCGCTCTACATGAACCCCGCTTTAGATTCGAAGACCGCCTGCGACAGCCTCTCCATGTCCTTCGCCCCTCTCGAGAAGAGAAGTGGGAGGGCCATTGCGTCCCTGTAGAACTTCTCTACGCCGAAGTCCCCGAAGTAGCCGTAGCCGCCGTGGACCTGCAGCGCCTGCTTCGTAGCGTTTCGAGCCAGCTGGGTAGACTTGATCCGTGCCATCACCCTGGCGGTTCCCGAAAGGCCCTCGCTGTAGATGAAGCTCCTCAGCATCTCCTCCTCAGACTTCAATGTGGACAGTGAGAACGCCACAGGTTGGTAGTCCTTGAGAGGGTGCTCGAACGTAGTGCGGCCCTTCGAGTAGTCGATTGCCTTGGCGACTGCCCCGGCGGCGATCCCCAGGCCAATGGCCGCGACTCCAAGGTCCATGGCGTTCAGAGTCTCCTCCAACAGACCTGGACCGTTCTCTCCGAGGACCTCGAAGTCACCGGTATCGACCTTGATCGACGAGAATCGTAGCCCCCGGAAGCCAAGGCGAGTCCGGTCGTTCAGGGCCTCGACTCCGCCCTTTACTAGGACGAGTGCCCCAGGGGCACCGTTCGCCACCAGGATCACCAGTCTGGCGTCGCTGTTGAGGACGTAGTCTTTCATGCCCTGGGCGCGGGAGCCCGCGACTGCGACCCCCGTCTGCTCCCTGTACCCTTCCAGCAGGCTGGTGTGCGCCACGGTTGCGTTGGCCTTCCCAGAAGCGACGTCGCCAAGCGTCTCCTTGCCTTTCCCTGTGGCCATGACGAGAGGAAGGTAGATGGAGTTGGCGATGAGGACCTTCACTGCTGCGGAGGGAGNAGACCCGGGCCAGTTCTTCCAGCACTATCATGTACCCCCGCTCGTCCAAGCCGGTTCCGCCAAGTTCGCCCGGCACCATGGCGCCGAGGAAGCCCTGGGCGGCCATGGCTGAGATGGTCTCCGGGCGAAGCCCGTCCCGCTCTATCTTTGCCGAAATGCCTTCTATGTTCTTCTGGGCGAATTCTCTGACACTGCTTCTGAGCAGCTGGTGCTCCTCGCTGCTCATGCCTTCGCACCTCCCTTCTGACCGAGAAACTCTTTCATCATTTCCCTGAACATCGTCCTCGCTATGGTCAGCTTCTCGACCTCGCTGGTGCCTTCCCAGATTTCCATGATCTTCGCATCTCTGAAGAACCTCTCCAGGTCCCCGGACAGACCCTGAAGGCCCGTGATCTCCAGTGCCTTCTCGGTGACCCACACCGCTGTTTCGGAACCGAAGGCCTTTGCCGAACTCGTCAGCTTCGGATCTGGGTTGAACTGGAAGAGGCGCGAAGCAGCGCTGTACGTGAGAAGCCGCGCCGCTTCGATTCTCATCTCCATTTCGCCTATCATCATCAGGGTCTCCTCCTTCAGGTTCTCCATGCCCTGGGCGAACACGTAGTCGAGGACCCTGTCAAGGGCACCCTGGGCGATGCCGACTGCCTGTATTGCCGTGTATATCCTGCTGATGTCGAAGAAGGTCATCACGTAGTAGAATCCCTTCCCCTCTTCGCCGATCAGGTTCTTGGCCGGGACCTTCACGTCGTTAAGCACGATCTCGGCCGTGTTCGTGGCACGGACGCCGAGCTTCTCGTGGAGCTTGTTCCTCGTGACCCCTTCGGAGCCTGTCTCGACTATGAAGAGGCTCAGCCCGTGATGCCTCTTCTGAGTCTGAGGAGATGTGCGAGTGAGCGTAACCAGGAAGTCGGCCAGCTGGCCGTTGGTGATGAACATCTTCGCGCCGTTGAGCGTGTAATAGTCCCCCGACTTCGTCGCCGTCGTCTTGATCCCGGCGACGTCGCTGCCTGCAGACGGCTCGGTTACTGCAAGGCCCATCATCGCCTTCCCGCTGGTGACCATGGGCACGTACTTCGCCTTCTGCTCCTCGGTCCCGAACAGCGTGATTGTCTCCAACCCGAAGTAGCCTGAGACTGCGCAGATTCCTGTTCCTGCGTCAGCCCGGCAGAACTCTTCCTGAAGGATGAGGACCGACCAGGGGTTCGAATAGTCGACGAGACCGCTGGCGTAGGCCTTCTTCCTCAGCTCCTCGGGGAAGGTCTCCTCCCTGTCATACTTCTCGGCGAACTCGGACGTGATCTCCTTGAGAGCAAATTCCCTCGCCTTCCTCCGAATCTCTTTCAGGTCCTCAGGAAGTTCGAAATCCATCTATGCCACTGGCGAACTTCGTCCCCGTCCCCTCTTATTAACAGAGTCATCGGCGCGATGTTCGATTGGCGCACCCTAACCCCTTAAGTCCAATCTGCGGCCTCCTCAGGCTAGAACGGGTCGTTGACAGAGGTGAGTCTGACGAGCTTCTTGTTGACGAATTCCGTTATGCCTAGAGAGGAGAGTTCCCTGCCGAAGCCGGAGTTCTTGATCCCGCCGAAGGGCAGCTCGGCGGAGGAGAGCGTGGGGTGATTGACCCAGACCATGCCGCTCTCTACCTGCGAGGCCACTCTTCTCCCGCGCTCCGGATCCTCGGTGTAAACGGCGCCGCCGAGCCCGAAGGGGGTGTCGTTTGCCAGGCGCACCGCGTCGGCGTCGTCCTTCGCCCTGAAGAACAGGGCCACAGGACCGAAGAACTCTTCCCTGTATGCGGGCGAATCTGGTCCGATGTCTGTGAGTATGGTGGGCTCCAGGAACGCGCCTGGCCCGGCGATGCGCTTGCCCCCGACGAGGACCCTTGCCCCGTGAGATACGGCCTCGTTGATCTGCGCCTCGAGCGTTCTTGCCTGGCCCTCTGAGCTGAGGGGGGCAAGGGTTGTCTCCTGGGCCATGGGGTCGCCGGGCTGAAGTTTCCTGAGCGCGTCGGCGAATCCTGCAAGGAAGCGGTCTGCGACCTTCTCTGAAACGATGAAGCGCTTCGCAGCTGTGCACTGCTGACCGTTGTTCAGCATGCGGCTCCAGACGGCCTGGGCCACCGCCTTGTCGATGTTCGCGTCGTCCAGCACTATGAACGGGTCGCTGCCTCCGAGCTCGAGGACGACCTTCTTGAGACTCCCCCCGGCCTTGGCTGCTATCGCCTTCCCGGCGTCTGTGCTCCCGGTGAGGGACACGCCAGCAATCCGAGGGTCTTCGATGATCCTGCCGACCCTCGAGCTGCTGATGAGCAGATTGGAGTAGAGTCCTTCCATGCCCCCCGCCGAGCGGAACACTTCCCCAATAGCCACCGCTGTCTGTGGAACTGTTGAAGAGTGCTTGACAAGGACGACGTTCCCGGCCATCAGGTTCGGGGCCGCGAACCGCACGACCTGGTAGTATGGGAAGTTCCAGGGCATGACGCCGAGCAGTGGCCCGAGAGGCTCGAAGTGGATTTCAGCCTCGCCGTATTTCGCATCGATCTTCTGCGGCTGGAGGAACCTCTCGCCGTTTGCGGCATAGTACTCGACAATGCTTATGCTTAGCTTGAGCTCGCCAACGCTCTCTCTGATTCGCTTGCCCATCTCCAGGCTGGCAAGGCCCGCGAGTTCCTGGATTCTGTCCTGCATCGCCTTGGCGACACGGCCGAGGTAGTCCGAGCGGTCCTTGAAGCTCGTCTTGCGCCAAGCACCGTAGGCGTTCTGGGCCTGCGAGAGCATGTCGTCAACCTGCTTGTCTGTGTGCTCCTCGAAGGTCTTCAGGACCTGATTGTTGTACGGGTTCACAGATTTGATTGCCATAGAAGCCAGTCTCGGCAAGGAGCGGTGCTCGGATATTAAGGGTCTCGTCGCTATGATTGGCTAGCGGCTTGCCCATGCTCGCTCGGCCAACAGAATCTCGATCCGCCATCCCAGAGTTCCGCTTCGCAGCCGCAAGAGCATGGGGTTCACCAGAGCCAGTCGGGAACCGAACGATACTATCACCGAAGACGAACGTCCACGACTCGGTCCTCTGCCTCTGGGACAAGGGATACCTCGAATCGTCAGGGACTGGCGCCGGCTTCCGCGAAGCCCTAGCTACTAAGCAAGATATTCAATAAAATGTTCTCTTTTCAGGAATAATTCTATACTATCAGGGGACCGAAGCAGGTCCGCTGTGCACGCCTCTGCAATCAGAGCAGCTTGATTGCGCAACGAGTAGGGCCGTCATCGTAGTTCCTAGCCCTAGTGAAGCCGTTCCGTACATAGAAATCCCGGGCGAGCCTGTTCTTGGCGTTGTAGCTCACGAAGTACCTCTTCGCCCTCTTGGCTCTAAGGAACGATTCCCACCTCTCGAGGAGGCCTTTGCCGACCCCCCTGCCGATATGATCGGGCAACAAGTAGATTCTGGTCAACTCCCAGCCGGACACGCGGAAGACTCTCCCTCCAGGCTTGGAGGGATCCCTCCATTGGCTCGGTATCCTCTTGCCGTTGGCGTATCCCACGACTTGGCTTCCGTCCAGCGCCAGTAGGAAGAAGGAATCGCCTCTTCTCGAGCTGCGGATGGCCGCAGCGAGGCTCTCGGTCGTGTAGAACTCCGCAACCTTCCGTGCTATGGTGGACGGGGCGTATATGCCTCGGTAGGCGTTTCTCCAGGCCACGACGGCGACCCTCCGTATGTCAGCAATGTCGCCTTCGGTGGGCTCCCTGAAGCTAGTCGGCGCCATCCCTTCGAAAGATTCTATCTACTGCAGGCCGCGCCAGATCTTGACGCCGGGCGGGGTGATCACTACCCTTTCGTCCCCCAGCCTGGCGATGTCCCCGCCGACCGAAGTGGCGAACTCGTAGAGCTGCTCCACCGAAGATTTCAGCTCCTCGAGGCTCTTCTGGGCGAGGGGCGTGACCTTCAGAATAACTATAGTCTTGTTCGTGACGTCCTCCTGAATCTTGGGGATGTCCTCGATGCTCCTGAGAGCCAGGGCCTTCAGTAAGATCTCCTTGCTCTTCNCCTTCCAGCTTCCTCTCCTGCATCACTCCAGACAATCTTCGCTGTTTCTCCTTGAGCCTCCGCCCATTATTAAGCGTAGGGCGCCTTCGCAATTCTATGATACTACTGATTTAGTTAGACAGAGTTGTAGAGAATAGTTCAGAGACTGCAGAATCCGTTCTCAGCATATAAGGAGAGGGGTCCCTGAAACTAACATCGGCCTAGACGGATTTGTGGAGGTCCCAGTACCTGTCCCCTACGTGGTGCAGGTTCTTGACGCACCCTCCCTTTGACATGCCCTGGGCGTCAGCGCTGGCCACCATGGAGGGGCCGACAGCGATAGCCCTCCCCTTCTTCTCCTCTCTGACCACTACCATCCTCCCCGCCGGGCCCCAGTCGTCGAATCTGCGGATCCCCGGGCGCATGACGTCAGCTCCGTTCAGCAGGAACTTGATCGCACCTTCGTCTACGTAAGCCTGTGGGAAAAGGGCCAGGGTGGTCTGGGACCCGAGGTATGGGAAGTATGTGTCCCCCGACTGCACGAACTCATAGGCGTCCAGGAAGACGAAGATCGCCCCCTCTTCAGGTTCAGCGCACTGCGCCTGGGCCGATTTTGGCAGCTGGAGTGAGAGGCCCAGCAATCTCTCAACTTTGGAGATCGTCTCGGCCGAGTCCCGGCGAGACTGGACCCACTTTTTCAACTGAGGTCGCGCAGATGACAGCTTAAATAAATCAATTCGAGAGGCCGGCTCAAGGATAACAATTGTCAGTAGACATGGCGGTCAAGGTCCTGGACGANGAGCGTGGGGAAGGTCGTCCTCATCAAGCTCAAGGGGGGGAAGGTCATCAGAGGAAACCTCCAGGGCTTCGACCAGCACATGAACCTCTCCCTCGAGAAGGCGGAGGAGGTGGCCGAAGACGGAGCTTCTACTTCTCTGGGAACGCTGATCGTAAGGGGAGACAACATAATCATGATTTCCCCTCCGCCCAACTAGGCCGGACTCGGCTGGGCATTCAGCGTCCGCGCCCTCAAAATCTACTTTTATACCGAAGGCGCGGGCACACAGGCAAGGAATCACCCGCATGGTCGATATTCTGACCGCCTTGGTTGCTGGAGTCGTGGGCCTCGGCCTTGGGGGGGTAGTTTCCTACTACGTCTTCTACTCAAGAGCAAAGCCTGAAAACGTCGTAGTGGCCCGCGCCGAGCCCGGCTCGAGGCCGGCACAGACGACGGTGACCACCGCCGACCTGGAGCGTTCTAGGAGAGAGATGCGAACCATCATGGTCGAGAGGGACCTGCTCTCCTCTGCCATGATGAAGCTGTACGAAGCCGAGACCGAGGGGAGAATCACCCAAGAGGAGAGGGAGATGATCTCGAAGAGGTACAGCGACCAAATCAAGGATCTCCAGTCGAAGCTGAAGGACGTCGAGCTCATTGTTGAGGTCGGTGAACTCGAGGGCCTCAGGAACGAATTGGTCGCACTCTTCGAGGGGAAGATCCAGAACATAGAAGCGAGGCTAGAGGTAGCGAGGCAGCGCCTGGGTCCGGCTGCACCATCGCTCGCCAGGAAGGAGGCGCCACCGAAGGTGGAGAAGGGGACCGAGCTGGAGAAGGTGGTCGAGAAGAGGGCGAAGGCGGAGATGACAGAGTCGGAGAGGAAGAGGAAGGAGATCATGGACGATGTCATGAGCGAGCTGGCCCGCCTCGAACAGATTGACATAGAGAAGAAACAAGAGAGCTAGCGGGAAGAGAAGACCCTCTCGGAGGCCGCGCGCCGCTTCACGACGGGTGTAAATAGAAAGTCGTACCGGGCCTGGTAGCAGGTGGAGAACGGGACCTGACAGACAAGCTCCGAGACTCCCTTAGGGAAGTGGCCAAGGAACTTTCTAAGAGCATGCGCCCTGGGATGACCCTCGGACTGGGGAGCGGGTCCACAGTCGCGACCCTCCTCGAGGAGCTTTCGCCCCTGGCACTCGCGAAGGCGAGGTCCTTGACAGGGGTGCCCACGTCGACCCAGATCGAGCTGGTCGCAGCCCGCAACGGGATAGACCTGGTCCCATTCAGGGGCTCGGTCGACCTTGTGATCGACGGCGCAGACCAAGTGGACCGAGGCCTGAACATGATCAAGGGAGGCGGGGGAGCGCTGTTGCGTGAGAAGGTTGTCATGGGAAGCGCGAAGAGCATCGCCATAGTCGCTGCGGAGAACAAATTCGTGCCGAGGCTCTGCGAGAATGCCGTAAGGGTGCCCGTGGAGGTGTTCCCCATGGCCAGGGAAAGCGCCAAGGTGAAGCTGTCCATGCTCGGCGGAGTCCCCGAGGAGAGGCTGATGCCGAAGGGGTACCCATACTTTACTGAAAACGGGAACCTGATACTTGACACGCTCTTCGAGCCCGTGGAGAATCCGAGGGAGCTCGAGATGAAGGTGAGGTCCACCCCAGGCGTCGCCGAAGTTGGGATATTCACGTTCAAGCCGATCACTGTATACAAGCTGGGAAACGACGGGAGCTACGAGGCCCTGAACAAGGACGCATGACTTATAACCACCTCGAGGGACGGTTTTCGCAGAACCATGACTCGTGATGTAGGCTACAAGTCAGCGCCGATTGATCCGAACTTCCTGTCAAAGCCCGACCAGTATCCAGTGACTGGAGAGCACAGCGGCCACAAGGTCAGGGCCCAGGGGATGACGAGGATGGACGGGGAGGGGAAGCCGTACCCGACGTCCAACGGAATCCACGGCACACAGGTCGCCATTGACTGGGAGTCGTGCGTTGCTGACGGGGTCTGCATGGACGTCTGCCCGGTGTTCGTATTCGAATGGAACCTGAACCCGGGGCAGGCAGGAACCGGGAAGGACAAGATACTCGAGCAGGGTTCTGAAGAGTGGAACCAGTACAGAAGCGACAAGTGCGAGCCTGTGCGGGAGATGGACTGCATCTTCTGCATGGCGTGCGAGACCTCGTGTCCTACTCTCAGTATCAAGATCACCCAGCCATAGGCCTGCTCGTCGGTCGAGGATTCTGCTGTTAAGGCGAGTTCAGCAGCGTTCTTTCTACATGCAAGGGGGCAATCAGAACAACGGGGCTGCGACAGTCAGCAATCGTTTTATGGCGAAGGAACCGGGTGCCCACGGAAGCATGGAAGAAGACGCAGACCTGAAGCTCCTGGAGCAGAGGAAGCTCGAAGAGATGAGGAGGAGGCTGAAGGCCGCGGCCCCTGCAGCGAAGCAGGAGAAGACTGACAGACAGGTGGTAGAGGGGCTGCTGTACGACAGGGGGGACGAAGTGCTAGAAGCAGCCTACTCTTTCTATCCGAACGAGACCGAGAAGCTCGTGAAGGAGATCGCTGGCATGATCAGGGACGGAAGGCTCACTGAGAAGATAGCAGGAGGCGAGCTGCTTTCGATATTCAGGCAGCTTGGGCTGAGGTTCAGGCTCAGCACGTCGATCAAAGTCATGGACCAGGGGAAGCTTGTGGATTTGAGCGAGAAGCTGGGAAGGAAGGAAAAGGAGTGACGGGAGACAGGATTCCGGTTGTCACGGAGCGGGTGCTGGAGGTCCCGAAGGGGTCCAACCCCGTTCTCGTCTGCGGACTGCCGGGGAGCGGCTATGTGGGGAAACTGGCGGCAGACCACCTGGTGAGCTCCTTCAAGCTGAAGAAGGTGGCAGAATACGCGAGCCCGACGTTCCCGCCCCAGGTCAGCGTGAAGGAGGACGGGACAGTCGAGCCCCCGAAGGGGGAGCTGTACTACGCCTCGGCGAAGCGGGGGAAGGGGCTCTTCGTCTTCACTGCCGACGCCCAGCCCACCACGTCCGAAGGGGAGTACGAGCTCTCCGACGCTGTTGTGAAGTTCGCGAAGAGGTGCGGGGTGAAGCAGGTGTACACCCTAGCCGCATACATCACCGGGTCATTCTCGAAGTCTCCGAAGGTCTACGGCGCAGGCACATCGAAGGAGATCACCGGGCGGCTGGCGGAGAACGGTGTCACGCTGATGAAGGATGGGGGGATAAGCGGGATGAACGGCCTCCTCATAGGCGTGGCAGCCCTCCGTGGGCTCGAGGGAGCCTGCCTGCTGGGGGAGACGTCAGGCTACGTGGTCGACGCCGGCGCCTCCAAAGCTGTGCTGGAGCTGCTTTCGAAGGTGGTAGGCCTCCCCATTGACACCTCAAAGCTCGAAGAGAAGGCCCAGGAAACCCTGAAAGTGATCAGCCAGCTTCAGGCCATGGCCGACCAGGCCAGGGAAGCGACGCCCCAGCCGTCGCGCGAGCAGCGCCCTGGTTACATAGGCTAGAACGGGAAGAAGTCGGGGAACTTCACCCCGAAGGCTGCCACAAGCAGGAAATCCAAGACGAGCAGGATGAGCCAGGCTATCACGACAATTCCTATGGCGCCCAGCCACGAGGTGTGGAAGGTCCCTCTGTACACAGCCAGCCACGCGAGGAGCCCGAGGATCAGGGCCAAGGCATCGGCG
>OCOJ01042061.1_pt1 | contig 13175 bp, 16 predicted proteins | sample 1539251 | NCBI WGS metagenome assembly OCOJ01 (sample SAMN01911457, study PRJEB22624) | soil metagenome | biome: Soil | place: Malaysia | collected 2012-04-30 | depth RA_metagenome m | reverse complement strand
TTCCGCATTGATATCGGGCGAAGTGAGCACCGCGCCGACGACGCCTGGGTCGCGGTGGGAGAAAGGACGCATGGCGTTGAAGACATGCGTGGCGCTGCGGGCTCCACGCGCCATCGCCGCGCGGGCCTGTTCGTAGTTGGCGTCCGTATGTCCGATAGACACCACCAGGCCGGCTTCGCGGGCGGCGTCAATGCACGGGGCAGCGCCGAGCAACTCCGGCGCAATGGTCATCATCCTGGCATTTCCGGCAGCAGCCTTCAAGAACCGGCTAAGCGTCGGCGCGGATGGCGGTTGTATCAGTTCCTGGGGGTGAACGCCGCGGCGTTCTTTGCTAATGAACGGTCCTTCGAAGTGGATTCCCAGGACTTCGGCGCAGGGCTCTTCGGTCTTGTACTGTCGCGCAATGTAAGCGGCAATACCTTCCACGGCCCGAACCGTATCGTCGACGCTGGCAGTAACCGTCGTGGCGACCAGCGAAGTTGTGCCATGCTCGGCGACCTTGCCCGTAATTGAGCGGAAAGCTTCGGGGGTGCCCTCCATGACGTCGTGGCCACCGGCGCCGTGGATATGCACGTCGATGAAGCCCGGAATTGCGGTTTTGTCCGTCGCCAGAGTTTCCTCTGCTCCTGCCGGCAGGCGCATTCCAGCACGCGGCCCGATGGCTTCAATAACGTCTTCGCGGACTAGAATGCCGACGTCTTTGATTTCCGCAGTGGGCGTGAAGGCACGGGCAGCGTGAATAAGAATGGTGGCCATAAGAGAACAACATGGTAGCGGAAATATATCAGCGGACAAAACAAAACGGGCGGCCAAGGACATCGAACCGCCCGTTTTCAGAACAGGAAATGTTTACTTGCTGGAAGCCATTTCGATGCTTTTCAGCTTGAGCGTGTCGCCGTCCAAAGTGCCCTTGACGGTCACATGGTGGCCGGCGTGATCCGCCACTTTGTCTTGGTCGTCCACCACGTACACCTTCTTGTCAGCGTCATTGACGAACACGTACTTGGCGCCATGCTCCTTGACGCACTTGATCGTACAGTCTCGAGCGGCCTCGTTCGCGCCTTTTGCCCCGCACTGGCTATCCGAAATCCAGCCGGTCCAGGACTTGTCGGCCGCCATCGCGAGAGTTCCCGCGAAGAGCGTTGCTGCAATTGCCATCGAGAATCTTAATTTCATGATTTCCCCCTCCAGAAATCCACCGCGGTTAATTGAATGCGCCGCGCCATCCGTTAGCTTGGCACAGCCAGGCCCCAGTGTCCAGCCGCTTGCTAGACCGTTATATTGAGAATCCTTATTCCCGGATCACCGCAAAGAAAAGCGGGAGGATCCTCTGGAATCCTCCCGCCATCCCACCGTGCTCTCAAGGAGTCAAAGCTTGAGTTTTGAGTTTACTGTCCGGAAGTTGCCGTGCTCGCCGAAGTAGCGCCCGAGGATTTCGGGATGCTCAGGTAGCCCGTAGCGGTCGTCTTGGTGACCTTGTTCACCACGAGTTCAAGAGCTGCGCGGCCGCCGCCGGTGTAGAAAAAGATCGGTTCGTTGACGGAACGGTTCTTCTTTTCGAAGCTGTTATCGTCGGCCAGCACGTTGATCGTGTACTGNGTTCTTCTTGGTGTTGGTGTCCTTCAGTTCGATCTGGATGCTGCCTACCTTGGTCGCGCCGCTCTTGCGCTGCACGGTGAACTCGAAGTAATCGCGTTGGCCCATGCGGCGGAGCTGGTCGATTTCATCGTGGTTCCGGGCAATGAGCGTACCCATCTCGCTGCGCGCCATCTGGATGCTGTTCTTGGTGGCGTCGAGGTCGGTTTTCACACCACTAACGTCGCCATTCAGCTTGTTCACGTCATCCACGTTGGCTTTCGTGGAAAGTTCGGTCTTTACGGAAGAAGCGAGGTCAGTAACCTTCTGATCCACGGCGGCCGTTGCATTCTTATCCTGCTTACGCGCCGCGTTCAGGTCCGCCTGCGTGAGGTTCAGCTTGTTCATGACCACTTTCAGGTCACTCTGAAGCTGCTGGTTGATTTCGTTTTCCTTAGCGAGGCGCTGCGCCAGCGCGTCATTCGCTTGCTTCACGGATGTTTGCGTGGTTTGCTCGAGACCCTTGGCTTGATTCAAAGCAGTCCAGCCGATCCCGATGCTGACTAACGAGATGGCTCCCAAAGCCGCCACCGCCAGTGTGACCCAGCGGGGTGCGCTGTCACTGCTATAATTGGGGGAACCTTGAAAATCGCTCATATACTTCATTCTCCTTTTGCTTTGCCCTGCGCAGAGGGAACGAGCACCACCTTGGCCAAAACCGGGAGGCGGGGCTGTTTTGCCCTAAGTACTTCTGAGATTGAGAGTTAGGTGCGAAGAGGCATTATAACAGTCTTGGGCTTAGTAGTACTAGTACGTATAAGATTTACTCGACCCACTGCTTCTCCAAGGGTTAGGCAGAAGGTCCGATTCCGCAGGATATCGACTCATCTTGAAAAAGATTACCTGCGAACCCTCGGCGAAATGCGTCCCGCCAAAGATGTACAAATAACTGGTTTTTTCTTAAGAGGTTAGGTCGGCGACGAAATTAAGCAGCTTGAGTAGAAGCGTCGGCATCCACACTGCGTTCCGTGACGAAGTAGCGGTCCAGCGTGTTGACCGCCGCTTCTAGAACGAGGTGGCAGTCCGGACAGGATTGAAGATGGCGCTTGATCTCGCTCTCGACGGACTTGGAGAGGCGCCCTTCTAAGTACCAACAAATCAGATGGATAGTATCCCTGCAGCTCATATGTCCCGCCCCCCCAGAAGCGTCGAGACAACCCGTGGTAGAGAATGCAACTGCACTTCGTCCGCCAAACCACGACTCTCTGATGGTTTTCAGTAACGCCCAAATAATCAATCGCTTACAACTGTGTGANATTTCCAAGGAGCAGACAATGAGCATAAATTCTTGAAAAGTTTACACCCAAACTGGTTCAATTGTGCAGAGTTCGCGCCTCTCTACCTCCTGGGGACAATGGTCATAGCGCGCAGCGCCGCGATGCGCTCCTCCAAAGGCGGGTGCGTGCTAAAAAGGGACGTCAGCGTGCCGCTGCCGAACATGGGCTTCACAATGCATAGGGCTGAAGTCGAGGGGGAAAGCGAGGTTGTTGGAATCCGCTGGTTATATGCCCCGAGCTTCTGCAGCGCGCTGATAAGGCCATACGGCTGACCAACCATCCGCGCTCCCGTCTCGTCCGCAGAATATTCGCGCTGCCGAGACAGACCAAGCTGCAGAAGCATTGCCCCCAGTGGTGCCAGGATCATAAGCAGCAAACCGACAACCCAGTTTCCCCCACGGCCTCCATTTTCGTCTTCATCTCCGTACCCAAGCCACGGCCCCCAATGAGCAATCCAGGTAATCGCACCCGCGAGCGTGGCGGCAATCGAGCTGATCAAAATGTCNGTAATTCCGCACGTGCGAGAGTTCGTGCGCGATCACGCCTTCGAGTTCTTCATCGTTCATCAATTCCAGGAGGCCTTGTGTGACGGCCACTGAAGCATGGTGCGGGTTGCGGCCCGTGGCAAAGGCGTTTGGCGCGGCTTCTGGAACGACATAAAGCTTCGGCATGGGTAAATTTGCTTTCGCCGCGAGCCGCTCCATAACGTCGTAGAGACGCGGCAATTGTTCGCGCGAAACCGGCACCGCCCCACTCGACCACAGGGCAATCTTGTCCGAGAAAAAGTACGCAAACGCGTTCGTGCAGATCGCGAAACCCAGGCCGATGGTCAGGCCATTTCGTCCACCGAAGTACTGGCCGACCATCATCAGCACGAGTGTCAGAGCAACCAACAGTAAGGTTGTGCGAAAAACTCTCATTGTCCCCCTCTGTCTTACTTAGATGCGCACGAGCTACTACGGAATTTTTCCGTGCCTTCAGTCATGCACGCACAGAAAATATTCCTGCGCCTGCCCGTTTAGATTCGAGCCGCGGATGCAGGTTGTTTAGGCGACACGCGTTCAAAACGCATGGCGTCTTTCTGGCCATCGCGGTCCACCCGCACGTGATCGCCAGGAAGGATTTTGCCTTCCAGGATTTGCAAGGCCAGCGGATCCTGAATCATCCGCTGAATCGTTCTGCGCAACGGCCGTGCTCCGTACGCAGGGTCATAGCCTTCGCGCAGCAGCAATTCTTGCGCCGCCGGCGTCAACTCCAGCGTAATTTGGCGCTCTGCGAGCAGCTTCTCGACGCTCTTCAGCAGCAAGGTCACGATGCTCGCGAGCTGTTCCTTCCCAAGCGGATTGAAAATGATGATTTCATCAATCCGGTTGATAAACTCCGGCCGGAACGCCGCGCGCAATGCTTCCATTGCTTGCTTTCGGGCCCGCTCCGGATCTTTGCTGGCCAGCTCGAAAATCGCAACCGAGCCGACGTTGCTGGTCATGACCAGCACGGTGTTCCGGAAATCGACCGTGCGGCCTTTGCCATCGGTAAGCCTGCCGTCCTCGAGAATTTGCAGCAGCACGTTGAACACGTCGGGATGCGCCTTCTCGATTTCGTCAAACAAAATGACCGAATACGGATGTCGCCGCACCTGTTCGGTAAGCTGGCCGCCTTCTTCGTAGCCGACGTAGCCCGGGGGCGCGCCGATGAGCCGGGACACGGTGTGCTTCTCCATGTACTCGCTCATGTCGATGCGGATCATCAGTTTCTCGTCGTCGAAGAGAAACTCCNGCCAAGGCGCGCGCCAATTCGGTTTTGCCCACGCCAGTCGGCCCCAGAAAAATGAAGGAGCCAATCGGGCGCTTGACATCGGAGAGCCCCGCACGGCTGCGCCGCACGGCATTCGATACGCGCGCCAGCGCGTCATCTTGGCCGATGACCCGCTGCCGTAGCCGGTCTTCCATGTGCACGAGTTTCTGGGCTTCGCCTTCCAGCAACCGCCCCACGGGAATTCCCGTCCACTTGCTCACCAGCTTGGCGATGTCCTCCTCGTCGACCTCTTCCTTCAGCATCGGCGAGTTTTTCTGCACGGAAGCGAAGCGNCTGCACGGAAGCGAAGCGGGATTCCGCCTGCTTCAATTCCTGTTCGGCGGCGGCAATCTTGCCGTATCGGATTTCCGCCACTTTGGCCAGCTCGCCGGCGCGCTCGAACCGCTGCTCTTCTTTTTTCAGTTGTTCGATCTGCTCTTTCAGCTTGCGAATTTTTCCAATGGCTTCTTTTTCCGCCTGCCAGCGGGCTTTCTTGGCGCTGGAGTCTTCCTTGAGCTTCGCCAGCTCTCGCTCGATCTGCGAACGGCGCTCCTTCGAGTGTGCATCTTTCTCNTTTCAGCAGGGCTTGGCGCTCGATTTCCAATTGCATAATGCGCCGCTCGATTTCATCAATCTCCACGGGCATCGAATCGATCTGCATTCTCAGGCTCGCGGCCGCCTCGTCGATCAGATCGATGGCCTTGTCCGGCAGGAAGCGGTCGGAGATGTATCGGTGCGAAAGAGTGGCCGCCGCCAAAATCGCGGCANTCTTTGATGCGCACACCGTGGTGCACTTCATAGCGCTCTTTTAGCCCCCGGAGAATCGCGATGGTATCTTCTACCGTTGGCTCGCTCACCAGCACGGGCTGGAACCTCCGTTCCAGTGCCGGGTCTTTCTCGATGTATTTCTTGTATTCGTTGAGCGTGGTTGCGCCAATGGCGCGAAGTTCGCCGCGCGCCAACGCCGGCTTCAGCATGTTGGAAGCGTCCATGGCGCCTTCCGCAGCGCCCGCGCCAACCAGCGTGTGCAGTTCGTCGATGAACAGAATGATCTGCCCTTCGGCCTCGGTAATTTCTTTTAGGACAGCTTTCAGCCGGTCTTCAAATTCGCCCCGGAACTTTGCGCCCGCCACCAGGGCGGCAAGATCCAGTGCCACGAGGCGCTTGGTTTTCAGCACATCCGGCACGTCGCCGGAAACGATGCGCTGGGCCAGGCCTTCCACGATGGCAGTCTTTCCCACGCCCGGCTCCCCAATCAGCACCGGATTGTTCTTGGTGCGTCGCGCGAGAATCTGCATAACGCGGCGAATTTCTTCGTCGCGTCCAATGACCGGGTCAAGTTTGGACTTGCGCGCAAGCTCGGTCAGGTCGCGGGCGTATTTCTCCAGCGCTGCGTACGTAGCTTCGGGATTCTGAGACGTCACGCGCTGCGTTCCGCGCACACCTGTCAAGGCCTGCAAAATCGCTTCGTGTGAGGCGCCCTGGCGCTTGAGCAACTGCCCGGCCGGGTCGCCGTCCTGGCCCGCAATGGCCAGGAAAAGGTGTTCGGTCGAAACGTATTCGTCCTTAAAGGTGTCCGCCTCTTTGAAGGCGCGCTCCAACACGTTGTTCAGCGGGCGTCCCATGTGCTGCTGGGCAAAGCCCTGCACCTTGGGCAGCTTGGCAATTTCCCGTTCAACTTCCTGCGCCAGCGCTTCACTGTGAATCCCAAGACGCGCGAGCAGCGGAGGCACAACACCGTCGGTCTGTGCCGTTAGCGCCGCAAGCAAATGCACCGGCTCAATCTGCTGGTTCTCGTGGCTCGCAGCCACTTGTTGTGCGTTCTGCAAGGCTTCCTGAGCCTTCACCGTCATTTTTTCAAATCGCAACATACAACCCTCTCTACCACAAAAAGGGGCTGGCACCGGCGCCAGCCCCTTACTCTAACCCTGTATGACACCCTTCAGCGTGAATTACTTGGCGGATGCAGAGGCGGCTACCGCCGGCGTGCCGACGTTGACCTTGATCTGCTTGGGCTTGGCTTCCTCACGCTTCGGGATGGTGAGCGTCAACACACCGTTCTGATACTCGGCTTTGATCGCTTCGGAGTTGACCGTGTTGCCCAGCGTGAAGCTGCGAGCGAAGGAACCGTAGGAGCGTTCTACCCGCAAGTAGTTGTCCTCGTTCACCTTCTTCTCGAATTTGCGCTCTCCGCGAATCGTGAGGATATTGTTCTCCACCCGGATGTCCAGATCCTTGGGATCGATTTCCGGGAGATCCGCCTTGACCACCAGTTCCTGTTCCGTCTCGTAGATGTCTACGGCCGGCGCCCAGGTGCTGAGGCTGGATTCCTCGCCCACCCGTTCAAAACGCTCATTGAACAGGCGGTTGATTTGATCCTGCAGAGTGGTAACAGCGCGAAAGGGTTCCCATCGTGCTATCGTTCTCATTGTGTGTTCCTCCTAAAGCTTATTGCATGTACATAATAAAATATGAGCGTAATAGTGTCAAATATTTTCTTTGAAGCCCGCAACGTTGATCTAAGTCATGTAATATCAACACTATATGATAAGCATAAGAGCTTTCGCGAGGCGCGAAGAACGGGAGTGAAACCNTCATGCTAAGGACTGACAGCAGCTCACCCGTAAGCTACTTTGCGCTACAAAGCCATAAGATGTTGGAGGCCCACTGCACCTCGCTGCACTTTGCTGCCTGGCTGATAGACTGTGACCGTCATGCGTCTGGACGAACTCGACTATTTGCTCCCGCCAGGACAAATCGCGCAACGGCCCCTGGAAAAAAGAGAAGCTTCGCGTCTTTTGTTGCTGAGCCGTTCATCGGGAGCCTTTGAAGATCGGCGCTTCGAGGAACTTCCCAGTCTGCTGCGCGGAGATGAGCTTGTAGTCCTCAACAACGCTCGCGTCATTCCCGCGCGTTTATTTGGGCGGCGCAAAGGAGTCCACTCTCAGCCTCCATCTCGGGCCACCCGTTCGGAGCACCTGACAGGAAAGGTTGAGGTCCTCTTGACGCATCGCGTCGAAGACGACACTTGGGAAACCCTTGTTCGGCCGGGTCGCAAGATGCACATCGGGGAGCGCGTGCTTTTCGGCGAGGGCGAACTCGAGGGCGAGATCCTGTCGCGCGGCGAACTAGGCCTGCGGACCATCCGATTTGTCTCACATGATGGNTGTCTCACATGATGGCCAAAATGTAAGCGAACATTTCGAGCGTCTCGGCCATGTTCCCCTTCCTCCCTACATCGACCGCCCGGATGAGGCCGCGGACCACGAGCGATACCAGACGGTCTTTGCCCGGCAGCCCGGTGCGATCGCCGCCCCGACAGCTGGGCTTCACTTCTCGCCGGAGATTTTGGATAAGATTCGCGCGCGCGGGGCAGAAATTTGCGAACTCACGTTGGACGTGGGCCTCGGCACGTTTCAGCCGATTCACAGTGATACCCTCGAGGGCCATACGATGCATTCCGAATCGTATGAAATTCTGCCCGAGACTGCGGAGCGAATTCAGAAGGCGAAGCAGGCGGGGCGGCCTATCCTGGCAATTGGTACAACGGTCGTACGTGCGCTCGAGGACGCGGCAAAGCGGGCCCGGGACACTGGGGCCTCAACTTTCGTTCTCGCGGGGAAGGCCGAAGCACAGATCTTTATCATTCCGGGATTTCATTTCCAGATTGTCGAAGAGTTGCTGACCAATTTTCATTTGCCCCGTTCGACGTTGTTGGCCCTCGTCTGCGCGTTCGCCGGCCGGGAAAATGTTCTCGCCGCATACCAACACGCGATCAGCGCTGGTTACCGCTTCTACAGTTATGGAGACTGCATGCTGATTCGCTAGCGCGTGAGAATGCCCTTTGGGAAAACCAAAGCTCAGGGATTCTGTGAAATCGCCGAAGCATCGAGCATGCTCATGTTAGAGAGGGCAGATGTTGCCATATGTAAATCCCCGCCGCAAATAAACCAAACAGGGAGACCGCAGCAGCGCGCAGCCTCCCTGTCTTTTCGTATGGACTTGCAGATTGTCTTCGTTTATTCGCTAAAAACAAATACGCGGGCCTGTCCGGCAAAACGGACTTCCTTGACCTGGCCGGACTCGTTCAGCAGCACGGCATCATAGATGGACTTGGNTGCTGCGATCTTCCCAGCGGCCTTCCGATTCGGCAACGACTTCTTTTCCTTTTTGAACGGTGGCTTTGTTGCCGTCAATCATCAGGCGGTATTCACCGGCCTGCAGCTCAGCTTTGCCGAGCTTCGCGGTCTGAGAAATATTGATGGTCTTGGTGAAAGGCTTTGCAAAGACTGGGATGGCCAGGGCGATGGCCGCCAGCAGGGCGATACTGCGGAAAAACGAATTCGTTTGCATGCGTGTCAGTTTCCTTTCAGTCAGGATCGAGTCTGCCGCGTAGCAGGCCGCTGTCGGCGAGAAGGAGTTGACACGCACACCCTGGGCGAGTAATCTCGCCCCTGCAGACACCTCTTCTTCCTGGACTAACGGCCGGAAAGAGTTGCGTGTCAAAACCCCGCGGCTGCCACCGCGGGGTTTTCTGAATCTCGCTTTGAACAGCTGCGATACTAGCTGCACCCGTATAGACGAACTGCCCCCTCCGAATGTTTCGTGAATTGCGGATATTTTTTCGACTCGGCAATCGCCTCGACTAATCTTGGCCAATCCCGCGATGCAGAGAATATTTGCCGGATATACCTGTTTCTTAACAATCTCTCAAATTTTCCGATCCTCGCTAAACCTTTTGGTTTTTCCTGCGTCCGTCTGCCGGGGTACTATCCCTTTCCCGTCGTGCATGGGCTGGCAGGTTCATCTATACTCAAGGACCATTCGAGACCTCTGAATGCGCATCCTCGTTCTCAGCGACTTGCACTCAAACGCCACTGCGTTTGAAACCGTTCTGGAAGCAGCCAAGAACCGCTGGGACGTTTCGGTGTGTCTCGGCGACGTGGTGGGCTACGGTCCCGATCCCAACGAAGTCACGGCGCGCTTGCGGGAAATGGGCACACAAACGATCCGCGGAAATCACGACAAGGCCGTGACTGGCTTGATGGTCACCGATGACTTCAATCCCGTTGCCAAGGCGGCGGTGGACTGGACTCGCGCGCAACTCAAGCCCGAGCATCTTTCCTGGCTGGCAGCCTTGCCGCAAGGACCTTTGGCAACCGATGGCATTGTATTGGTCCATGGCGCGCTTCAAGACGAAGACGAATATGTGTTCACACCGGCGCAGGCACTGGATGGATTGCTCGATTCCACCGCCGCGGTCACATTCTTTGGACACACTCATCATCAGGGTGGATTCTCCTATCAGGAGGCGCATCTGGAAGTTCTGCAAATTCGCCCTCGACCGGGGGAGACCATTGCCGCGCTTCAGATTGAGCTTCCGCGCCGCTATTTGCTGAACCCCGGTTCGATTGGCCAGCCGCGCGATGGCGATCCGCGGGCCTCGTTCGCCATCGCCGATCTCGACCACAAGGTCGTGGAGTTCTGGCGAGTGCCTTATGATATTGCGGCAGTGCAACGACGCATGCGCGCCGCCAAGCTGCCCGAGCCCTTGGTCCAGCGCATCCTCGTCGGCCGGTAAGGCGGCCTAGCCCCTGTCATGCAANAAAACGACGCCATTCGAGCCGCCGCAGCCTTCTGGAGAAAAGCAACGTGCCGTTCCCCCCGGAATCGTGACTGCGGTGGTGGTGATCATCGTTTCGATTGGATTCTATTTCTGGTTTAGCTCCTCGAAGTCTCAACCCGGAGGCAGCCGGCCGCATCTTCCCTTTGGTCCTGTCGAGCAGGCTTACGCGCCGAAGATCCAGGTCGAAAAGATTGCGCTGAGCCGCGCCGAGAGTTTCGCGCACCAGGAAATCACAACTCTCGCCGCGGAAATGGCCAACAATGGCGACCGGCCTTTGAAAGCCGTGGAAATCACCGTCGAATTCTCCGATGAAATGTCACAGGTAGTGCTGCGGGAATCACGCATTCTGTTCGGAGGTCCTTCCGCCCCGGTTGCGCCGGGGAGCCGCCGCGAATTTGAAGTTTCCTTCGAGCACGTCCCTTCCTCCTGGAACATGCAAGAGCCTGTCGTAAGAGTAACTGGAATGGAATTTACTTCTAGAAATAACTAGTTTACGGTATATAGCCATCATTTATACTGGGGTGCGTGGAATTCTCCAGCGAGTTACAGGCTAGCCTCCAGGAGTTCACCGCTGCGGGCGCCGTCGAGCTTCACGAGAACGGTGGCCGCGTTGCCTCCTTGTCCGGAATCTCTTGGGAAGTTCGTGGCTCCCCGGAAAAGCCTCTGCTTCACCTATGGTCGGAGCAGCTCAACCTGACTCGGCGTGTGCTCGCCATTACGGATCACTCGGCGGAGCGGCTGGCACTCGCCGTCGAACGTTTTGGCCGTTCCAAGCCGGACCGCCTTGAATTCGTGCGCGTGGATTTTGAGCGAGACGCCCGCGAGCTCTCCCGCGAGGAGTTTCGCGAGCATCTCAAGCGGCTCCTCGCCGAACAGTTCCCAGACGAAACCCTCGAATCGCTGACCGTGTCACCCGATCTCGAACACTCGCTTTCGGGNCAATTACGCCCGCGGAATACTGCGCCGCGGTTCCGCGGAGATTGCGTTTCTCGCCGTACCCGATGGCGAGTCCGCGGATACGGTCGACAACAGCCTCACGTTTGCGCTGCTGTGGCTGGGGCGCGCGCGAAGTTCCAGCCGCCGTGGATTGATAACGGCTTTGCGCCTGATCGTCCCAAAGGACGCCGGGCGTACCGTTGCACACCGTCTCGCCGCGCTCGATCCGCATCTGCCGATCGAACTGTACGAACGCGATCCATCGCACGAAACGATCCAACGAATCGATCCGCGCGCCGCTGGAAACATCGATACTTGGCTCGTTCCCCATCGTGACTCAGAATCCCTGCGCGACCAGGCACTCCCCGCTCTCGAATCCATCATCGCGCTCGCGCCCCAGGCGATCACTCTTCATCCCGCCGTGCATCTCAAAGAAGTCTGGCTGCACTTTCGCGGGCTTCCGTTCGTTCGCTGGCACGAAGGACGCACATTTTTCGGTTCCACCGAGGCTCGCGAAGAACTCACTGCCTCTTCGCGCACGGCCCTCAAGAGGCTCTTGCATGACCTTGAGGCGTATCGCCACCCGCTGGCTACCGACACTCGGCATCCCCTTTATCGCGCGCAGCCTGAGCGCTGGCTCGAATCGCTGGTGCGCGAGGATGTCACGCGCATCGACGCCACACTCGACCCGCGCTTCGTCTACGCCCAGGTCTTCGCCAACGCAGGCGGCGAGCATGGCATTCTCGATCTGCTCACCGTCACGCGCACCGACCGCCTGGCTATCATCGAATTGAAAGCCAGCGAGTACATCCATCTTCCGCTTCAGGCCGCAGACTATTGGCTGCGCGTGCGGCGACACCAGCTTCAAGGCGAGATTGCCCGCTACGGGTATTTCCCACGCGTGGAGCTGCAAAAGCTCCCGCCGCTCGTTTACCTCGTCGCGCCCGCCTTGCGTTTTCATCCCACCACGGATGATCTTCTGCGCCAACTTTCTCCCGAGATCGAAGTTCTTCGCGTCGGCCTCGCCGAAAGCTGGCGCCGCGGCTTACGTGTAGTCATGCGCCAATAAATGTGATCTGCCCCCATCTCCTTTTCGCGTACATGGAAGAAATTTTCGAGACGCAAGCAGCCTTGCCAGGTCCTTGCAGGATCTACCCGGCGACGAAGCCGCGGTTGACCTTTCGGAGGCACATCCGCAGGAAATGCCACCAAAGGTTTTGATTGGCCGGAAAAAGGGCCTAAAAGGAGAGAAGCGGTTAGGATCTTATCCTAACCGCCTCCCGGGGTGTGTCCTCGAAGTGGTTTGATAAGTTAGATGTACGGCAGCGAAAAAGGTTTCCTTAGGACTGAAAAAATTTAAGTAAATCGATTTATCAGCCGCAAGCCTCAGTAAAACAAATACTTACGCCACCGCTCATCCCGGTGCCCGATCAGCCTCATCAGCTGCCTCGAAGTGTGCAAGGTAAACGGCCGGGGCCTGCGGGCCAGTTTTAGCCCCGCCTCCTCCGGCGTTCGGTCGCCCTTGCTGTTATTGCAGCGGTAGCAGCAGGCCACCAGGTTTTCCCAGGTGGAGCGTCCGCCGCGCGAACGAGGCACCACGTGGTCTAGTGTCAGTTCCGAGCTGGAGAAAACCCTCCCGCAGAACTGGCAAGTGTTGCGGTCGCGGAGCAAAATATTCTTCCGAGAAAGCGCCCGGCTCTGCTGCGGAATATGCCGGTACGCCAGCAGGCGAATCACGGACGGCACTTTGTGAGCATGCGCTGCGGAGTGGACCTCCGCGCTGTGCAGCTCCTCCGCCTGAGCCACACCCTTCAGCATTAGGACCATCGCTCGCCGCACGGCCGTCACGTTGATGGGCTCGTACGTGGCGTTCAGCACGAGCACAGGTTCTTGCATCAGCGATGCAC
>OCOJ01033508.1_pt6 | contig 13184 bp, 16 predicted proteins | sample 1539251 | NCBI WGS metagenome assembly OCOJ01 (sample SAMN01911457, study PRJEB22624) | soil metagenome | biome: Soil | place: Malaysia | collected 2012-04-30 | depth RA_metagenome m | reverse complement strand
CTTCGAGGACGTCTCCTACTCGCTGCAGGAGACGGCCTTCGCCATGGTCACCGAGGTCACGGAACGCGCCCTGGCCTTCACGGGCAAGAAGGAGGTCATGATTGTCGGAGGGGTCGCGGCAAACCGGCGCCTTTCCGGGATGATGACCGAGATGGCCAGGAGACACTCCGCGGCGGTCACCATGGCCCCGGTAGCCTACAGCGGCGACTGCGGGGCGCAGATTGCCTGGACAGGATGGCTCGCGCACAGGAGCGGGGTCGAGGTTGATGTGAATGACTCGAAGGTCCTACAGTCATGGAGGCTTGACAGGGTCGACATCCCCTGGCGCAACTGACCTGCCAGCGGGCCGACTCATCTACAAGGGTGCCGAGGCAGACATAATCCGGGGGACCTGGCAGGGACTCGACGCCGTCTTCAAGGTGAGGAGGCCGCTGACCTACCGCCTCCCCGTCCTGGACGATGCTATCAGGCGGCAGAGGACGCTCCGCGAGGCCGACATGATCCATCTCGCGAAGCTGGCTGGCGTCGAGGCTCCCTTTCTGTTCGACGTCGAGCTCCCGGCCGCCACCCTGGTCATGGAGTTCGTGGCCGGGGAGAGGGTGAAAGACCTAGTCGGCTCGGCTACGCAGGATGAGGTCGCGACGCTCTTCCGAGAGTTCGGCCGAGACGTGGCACGGCTCCACGCGGCCGGGATGATGCACGGTGACCTGACCACAGCCAACGTTGTCAGAAGGGACGCGAGGCTCGTCTTCATCGACTTCGGTCTGGCCGTCCATACGACGAGGGTCGAAGACCACGCCGTCGACCTGAGGCTGATCAAGGAGACGCTGGTGGGGGCCCATCCCAAGATTGCAGTCGCCGCCCTAGATGCGCTGTTCGCTGGATACACCGAAGTGGCGGGTCGCGCGCGTTCCCGGGCAGTCATGAAACAGCTCCTGAACATAGAGCGGAGGGGAAGGTACGCCCGGGTCGCATGAAACGAGCAATTAGCAGGCAACGTTTATCAGCCCAACCCGCAGGACTCGCCTGAAAGTTACTGACATGGCGCGCATCCACTCACACAGGCACGGTAAGTCCCACCAGACCCGACCGCCGAGCAGGAGTACCCCCAACTGGGTCACCACGAGTGCGGAGGAGACGCGCACGACTGTTCTCAAGCTAGCAAAGGACGGGACGTCGCCGAGCAGAATCGGACAGACCCTTAGGGACGACTATGGAGTCCCTCTGGTGAAGCCCCTCGTCGGGAAGTCCATAGGCGAGATACTTGTCGAGGGGAAGGCAGCCCCCAAGGTCCCCCAGGACCTGCAGGACCTTATTGACAGGGCCCAGCGGGTCCAGAAGCACCTCCAGGTCCATAGGAGCGACAGGAAGAACGTGCACTCCCTGGAGCTGGTGGAAGCGAAGATCTACAGGCTGTCGAAGTACTACAAGGAGAAGGGCATCCTCCCGCGCGACTTCAAGTACACGGCTGTCGTCGCACAGCTGGCGTAGCCCTGAGGCGGTCCGATGGCCGACCTCGATCGCCTGACGGCAAAGTACAGGGCCATCGTCCCTGACATCCTCGGCCTGACCAGAGCAGGGAAGCGGATCCTCGTTGTCACGCACATCGATGCGGACGGGCTGTGCAGCGGGTCTGTCGTCTTCGCGGCTCTGATGAGAGAAGGGGCCAACGTGACCCTGCGGGCCATCCCCGACCTGGACCAGAGAGCGATCGCTGAACTTGCGGCAGAAGGCTATGACTTCCACATCTTCACTGACCTCGCCTCCACCCTGGTCCCCGACCTCGAAGCAGCCTTCGGGGGACAGTTCCTGGTGATCGACCATCATCAGATCTCCGAGGCCGACGGGGGTAACCCCCATGTCATCAACGCCTGGAGCTTCGGCTACGACGGAGGCATCGAAGCCTGCTCCTCGGCCATGTCATACTTCTTCGCCATATCCGTGAACCCGACCAACGATGACCTCTCCCCGCTGGCGATAGTCGGTGCCCTTGCCGACAGGCAGGACACGGGGCCAGGAAGGTCACTTACGGGGCTCAACAGGTCGGCCGTCACCGACGCCCAGGGGAAAGGCCTTCTCTCCGTTTCCAAGGACCTCATGTTCACAGGGAGGGAGACACGGCCGGTCCATGAGGCCATAGCGCTGACCTCTACGCCATTCCTCAAGGGCCTCACCGGGAGCAAGGATTCTGTCCTGGCAATCCTTCACCAGTCGGGGCTGGCACTGAAGGACGAAGGTACCTGGAGAACGATATCCTCCCTCACTCCCGAAGAGAAGAAGAAGCTGACGGAGGTCATCGCGAGCACCCTTGGGACGGAAGAAGGAGCCACCGAGGCGCTGGTGAGCCTCGTCGGTGAGGCGTACATCTTCGAATTCGAGGACTCCTTCACCCCCCTTAGAGACGCGAGGGAGTTCGGGACCCTCCTGAACGCCTGTGGCAGAATGGACGCCACAGGCACTGGCGTCTCCGTATGCCTAGGGGACAGGTCCGAGGCTCTCAGGGCGGCCATGAAGACGCTGACAGAATACCGCTCGGGAATCAACAAGGCCCTGGAGGGGCTCACTTCCGAGCCCTCCCGCATCGAGCAGCACGGGAGCGTAGTCCTAGTGCGGGGTGAAGGAGTTGTGGACGAGAAGATGCTGGGACCTGTCATCTCAATCCTCACGTCCTCCCCAGAGTTCAAGGACAAGGTGGTCGTGGGCAGCTCGACGAGCCGCGACTCCGACCTGAAGATCTCCGCACGGGTCGGGGACGACTATGCCGGCGCGGTCAACCTCGGGCTTGTCATGCGAGAGGCCGCCGAGGCGGTCGACGGCGTGGGAGGCGGCCATGCCATGGCAGCGGGGGCCAAGATTCCGTCGTCCAAGGCCGAGGCTTTCTCGAAGGCCGTAGTGGAACGCGTGTCGGCTTGAAAACAACCGCGATCCTCAGACTGAAGCTCGACCGCGACCTTACCCGGCGCAGTCTTGTTTCCGTTCTCGCCCCGGACAACAGAGAACTTCCGAGAGGGCTCGAGCTCTCCGTCCAGGCGGCCGGGAGCGAGGTCCTGTTCGACATAGTGTCCCCCTCGTCTTCGACCTCGCTTTCGACAGTCCTGGCCCTCCTGCGTGACGCCGCGCTCTTCCAGGAGGTATGGCTTTTATCGCGTCGGAAGGATGCCCGCGGCCGCAGGGACTAACGCGCATTGATGGACATCAAGCTGGTGAGGGAGAACCCCAAGGTCATAGTGGAGAGCCTCAGGCGCAGGGGAGCCGCCGACAAGGTCTCCCTCGTAGAAGAGGCGGCGAACGCCGACGCCGAGTGGCGGAAGCTGAAGACCGAGGTCGACAGGCTGAGGCACAGGCAGAACGAGCTGACAGCCGAGGTAGCCTCACTCAAGAAGAAGGGGATGCCCATCGATGACAAGCTTGCCGAGGTGAAGGGAATCCCCCAGAAGATCAAGGAGCTGGAGGCGAGGTCAGCGGAAAGGAACGCCCGGCTGACCAAGATACTCCTGACACTCCCTAACGTCCTGCACGAGAGCGTTCCCACGGGCAAGGATGAGACCGAGAGCGTCACGGTCAGGACCTGGGGGCGGCACCCGGACTTCGGGTTCAAGCCCAAGGATCACATCGACCTACTCACAGACCTGGGGATGGTCGACGTCGAGAGGGGAGCCAAGGTCGCCGGGGCCCGCTTCTTCTTCCTGAAAGGGGACGCGGTAAAGCTCGAGCACGGCATAATGCAGTACGCCCTCGACTTCCTCCGCTCGAAGGGTTTCACTGCGGTGGAGCCCCCGTTCATGCTCAACAGGGCAGCCTACGAAGGGGTCGTGAATCTGGAAGACTTCGGCCCAGTCATATACAAGGTGGAGGGGGAAGACCTGCATCTGATAGCGACTTCTGAGCACCCTCTGGTGTCAATGCACATGGACGAGATAATCGACGCCTCCAGGCTCCCCATCAGATACTGTGGCTTCAGCCCTTGCTTCCGCGTCGAGGCTGGCGCCCACGGCAAAGACACGAAGGGGATATTCCGTGTCCACCAGTTCTACAAAGTCGAGCAGGTCGCCTTCTGCAGGCCCCAGGACAGCTGGAGGATCCACGAGGAGCTGATAGCCAACGCCGAGGCAATCTACCAGGCCCTCGCCATCCCCCACAGGGTTGTAGCCCTGTGCAGCGGGGACACCGGCTTCATGTCGGCAAAGACCTACGACCTGGAGGCGTGGCTTCCCGGCCAGGGCAAGTACAGGGAGATGGCTTCGGCCAGCAACGTCACTGACTTCCAGGCCAGGCGCCTCCTGATCAGGTACAGGGAGAAGCAGAACGAACCCACGACCCTGGTGCACACCCTCAACTCAAGCGCCGTCGTCACCAGGACGCTGGTGGCCATGGTCGAGAACTACCAGCAGAAGGACGGCACGGTGAAGATACCGAAGGCCCTGGCTCCCTACATGGGCGGGATAACCGCCCTGCAGAAGCGCTGAAGTTAAAAGCCCGCTCGGAACGGGGCGCCTTCGCTTGCCAAAGAAGGTAGCGAAGGTCAGGGACAAATGGAAGCTGAAGTCCTGGGTTACAGTCACAGCGTCTCCTTCGTTCGGCAACGCCCCCATCGCAAGGGTACCCCTGACCGACATCCAGAAGCCGGAAGGGCGGGTCATAGAGACGACGCTCTACGACATCCTAAAGCAGGACCCGCAGCACTACGCGTTCAAGCTCTTCTTCCAAATAGACAGGGTGGACGGCGAGACCGCCTACACCGTCTTCAAGGGGCACGAATACTCCCGTGAGTTTCTGAGGAGCCTGATCCGCAGGGGCTCGTCGATGTCTGACTTCATCCGCGACTACACGACCAAGGACGGATACACCGTCCGCGTCTACTGCACCGCGCTCTCACAGGGGAAGATGAACAGCTCGAAGAAGCACGACCTCAGGCTGATCATGGACAGGGTGATTGGGGAAAAGGCGGCGAGCATGAACTACGAGGGGTTCGTCCAGGAGTTGGTCCTCCAGAAGGTCGCTTCCGATGTCTACAACGAGGCAAAGAAGGTAACCCATCTCAGGCACGTCGGCGTCAGGAAGAGCAAGCTGATTTCGAAGCCCGAGCCCAGGAAGGCTGAGCAGCTAGCCCCGCTTGCTGCTTGAGACGATCTTCACTACGTCCCTGTTGTTGAGCACGTGGTCTGCGCCCAGCCTCTTCCCCGTCCTGGCGTCGACTGCGTAGAGGAATCCTTCTGCGAGCTCGCTGTGTACAGTCTTTGCCAGGTCAAGGGCGGTCGAGCCTCCCCTCATGACGTAGGCGTCGGGGAGGACCCTGCCGTCCTTGTCGGAGAACTTCGTCTCATCCTCAACCGGGAAGACGATTATCGCCTTGAGGAGGTCGAAGAACGCACCGTCGATGGCGTCCTGGACGCCGGTCCCTCCGTAGACCTTCATCACCCGCTCCTCGACCATCTTGAGGGCGTTCGCCTGGGCCAGGCTCAGCTTCGCAGGGTCCTTGACCGCGAAGGCCCGGTCCCCGGGAGAATAGGTCACAAGGCCATGCTCGGCGGCCTTCCGCAGAAGCAGCTCGGCCTCCGATGCGCATGGGACCACCCTCCGCCCCGTCTGACGTAGCCTCTCGATGTTAGGAGAGGACGAGGGCAGGTCCGCCTTGTTCGCCACCACCAGTGAAGGCTTCGTCAGCTTCCTGGTTTCGACCACGAACTGCATTATCTGGTCGTCGGTCCAGGAGCTGGGCTTTTCGGTCCTCAGATGGAGGTGCAACACAACCTGCTCCACGTCAGCGAAGGTCACGGAAAGTCCCGACAGCCTTTCGGCAAGATGTTCGACTATCTTCCCGCCGGTCTGCTCCAGCGACCTCGCCGCCTTCTCCCAGTCCTTCTTCAGAATCCCGAACATCCAGAGGTCGAATTCATGCTCCACCATGGTCACGTCCCCCAGCGGGTCGTGAGACCCGGGGGGCACCTTCCTCCCTTCGAGGTCCGTCGACCCCGAGGCGTCCACAACCTGAATCAACGCGTCAGCCTGCCTGATGTCGTCCAGGAACTGGTTCCCTAGCCCCTTCCCCTTCGATGCCCCCTCCACAAGTCCGGCGACGTCGACTATCTTCACTGGAACCAGCCTCGTGCCGTTGAGGCAGATCGAGTTCTTCGGGGTGTCCGTGACTCCGAGCTCCTTGCAGACGCATTTTGCTTTGATGTGCGCCACTCCGATGTTCGGCTGTATGGTGGTGAACGGGTAGTCAGCAATGGGGACGTCCTTGAGGGTCGCTGCCGCAAAGAAGGTTGATTTGCCGACATTAGGTTTGCCGACGACCCCTACCAGCACGAGGCTCCCGGGCTTGCTGCCTGTTATAACCCTCTCAAGTTGTGACTAACCCAATGCTTCGCGTTTGCGTGATAGGAGGTGGGACTGCCGGCACGGAGGCTGCCATGGAGGCTGCAAGGGATGGAGCCCAGGTCACGGTCCTGGAGAGGTCCGCCGACCCCGCGCCTGCGTGGAGGTCGTGGCCCGAGCTGATCGACAACCCCAGTCCCACAGTNCGAGGAACATCGCCCCCGCCTCCCGTCGACCATCACCCTGCTCCAGACAGAGGCAAAGATTGTCCGGGGAGGATCTGTCTTCGGTGTTGACGGGAGTAAGAGGCAGTTCGACTGCGTGGCGGTGGCGACAGGGTCTGGCTTCGCGCCGGTAGCCATCCCCGGGCATCGGAAGCAGGGGGCGTGGGTGTTTTCATCTCCAGAGGTGTACGCCGGGTTGGGTCGCCTGCGTTCGTCAGTCGCTCGCGTGGTTGTGGCCGGCGAGGGAACGAGGGCCCTCCAGGTCGCGGACAGACTCCGCGGCGACGGGAGGATTGTCCAAGTGGCGGTTTCTGGGTGGCGCCACGGGCCACCCGGCACGGACGTGTTCGATGTCCTCCGGCGCGCTGCCACGGAACGGGGCGTCTTCATCGTCGCCGGAACCGTGTCCCGGGCCGTCGGGGAGGGGCGCGTGGAAGCCGTGATTGTCGGTGGTACGGTGGTTCCCTGCGACGCATTCGTCATCCTCCCAGACCGAGTCCCACGGCCAGTCCCCACGGACGCTGAGTACGGCGTCTGCGGCGGCCTTTCGGTCGACCGTGCCATGCACAGCAGCTCGTCCTACATGGTTGCAGCCGGAGGCTGCGCAGAGCTTCAGCGCCTCAACGCTCGAGCGCGCATCTTCGACGAGGAACCCCGGCTGTCGGGACGCATCGCCGGAGCAAACGCAGCGGGTCTCGGGCTGCAGGTAGGCGCGACAGTGCGGTGGGAGGTCGAGGCGTTTAATCTCCGTTGGTCCGGGGTCGAGGTCGAACCGAGCTTCGACGGTCTGCGGCCCTACGCCAGCACCGTGAGCCGGTGTTGGGGGCCGGAGTCTGCCTGCTCGATAACCTTCGACCGGCCGAGAGGGAGGGTTTCCCGGGTAGAGCTGGTGGAGCCGGCGAACGTCGGGACCTCCGAGGCACCCTTACTAGGCTCGTCGACGGAGACGCTACGCTCTCTTGCCTACAGCGGTTCAACCGATATATCGCTGGTTTCGGAGACCGCTAGGCTGGGACTCCAGCAATGGTCAAACTCCTAATCTGTGACCACGTCGAGGTAGAGAAGCTTGCTCTCGGGCCGGGGATAGTGGTAGACTACAGGCCGACCATCACACGAGACGAGCTTCTCGCCGTGGCGGGGGACTACGACGCGTTCATCATCCGAAGCAGGACCAAAATCGACAGGGCGGTGCTGGAAAGTGCGCCTCGGCTGAGGCTCATAGCAAGGCCCGGCACGGGTCTCGACAACGTCGACGTGGAATATGCGAAGTCGAAGGGGGTGTCGGTCGTAAACAGCCCTGAGTCCCTGGTCGAGGGCGTCGCTGAGCACGTCGTACTGCTGATGCTGGCGCTCAGCCGCAAGCTGGTGGTCGCCGACGCTGGGACCAAGGCCGGCAGATGGGAGAAGAGCGCCCTTATGGGCAGGGAGCTGAAGGGGAAGGTCCTCGGAATCGTAGGCCTCGGCCGGATCGGGCGCCGAATAGCAGAGATCGCCCGCACGCTGGGGATGTCCGTCCTCTTCTACGACGTCATCGCGATTCCGCCCGACATCGTCTCGAGCCTCGGCGCCAGGGTCGTAGGCCTTGACGAGCTCTTCGCGTCTGCCGACTACGTGACCCTCCACGTGCCGATGACACCCGAGACCTCCCACATGGTGGGTGCAGCCAGGCTCGCCGGGATGAAGCCGTCCGCCTTCATTGTGAACACGTCGAGGGGCGGCGTCATCGACGAGGAGGCGCTGGCGGCTGCGTTGAAGGAGGGGCGCATCGCAGGGGCGGCCCTTGACGTCTTCGAGAAGGAACCTCCGACGGGAGCCATCCTCTCGGCTCCCAATGTCGTCCTCACACCACACATTGGGGGGCAGACCGAAGAGGCTCAGGTCAACGCAATAACCGTCATCGGCGAAAAGGTCCGCGCCTTCTTCTCATCGGCCTGATTTCTCTAAGAACGTTTATTTGCCGACCGAAAATGAGGCGCCCCGATGCCCATGTACCGGCAAATTGCAAAGACCTGGCAGGACATCTTCCACGAGAAGGGAGGGGACATTAGGGCCAGGGCGGTCGAGCTCAGGAAGCAGCCGGCCATGCTCAGGGTGGACCGTCCCTGGAGGCTCGACAGGGCTAGGGCTCTTGGCTACAAAGCGAAGGAGGGGGTTGTGGTGGTGAGGATGAGAGTCTCGAGAGGGGGGATGAGGAAGCAGAGGCCCACCTCAGGAAGGAGGCCGAAGCACATGGGGGTCCTGAAGATCAAATCCGCTGTATCGTCGCAGCAGGTCGCGGAGCGCAGGGCCGCGGAGAGACACCCGAACATGAGGCTCCTCGGCTCCTACCCGGTCTGGGAGGACGGGATTCATGCATGGTACGAGTGCGTCCTCATCGACCCCATGCACCCAGCAATCCGGAAGGACTTCGACTACAGGCGTTTCCTCGGGATAAACGACTAGGCTACTTCTTCATCTCGCTGCTGTGGCCTGGGAAGATCTTGGAGTTCGGGTCGACGTACGCCTTCGCCACGTTCACCGCCAGCGCGGCCTGGGCGTAGCCTGTTGCTATCAGGTTCAACTTGACGCCGTCGTGGGGTCCAGCGATGTCTCCAGCCACGTATACCCCGGGGATGTTCGTCTCCATCCGGCCGTTGGCCCTGATTTCCCTCCCATCAATCTGCAATCCCCAGTCCTTAATCGGCCCTAGGTCCGCCCTGAACCCTATGTTAACGAGGATGGCGTCCACGTCCAGGGTCTCCTCCACTTGGGTCCTGTTGTCGAAGATCACAGCCCTCGATAGCTTGTTCCCGTCTCCCGTGACGCTCCTAACCTCGTAGAAGAGCTTGATTTCGACGCCAGAATTCTTCAGGGCGATTACGCTCCCTTCGTGGGCCCTGAAGACGTCCCTCCTGTGGACCAGCGTGATCTTCCTGGCGATGTCCCTGATGTTGAGCGCCCAGTCGACGGCAGAGTCCCCGCCGCCAACGATTAGGAGGTTCTTGTCCTTGAAGATGCTCTTGTCCTTTACGAAGTAGTAGACGCCCTTCCCCTCATACTCTGAGGCTCCCTTCGCTTCCAGCTTGTTCGGAGAAAACGCCCCCACGCCAGCGGCAACGAGGACCGCCTTCGAGTAGTGCTTCGTCCCTTTGTCCGTGCCGACCTCGAAGAAGCCGTCGGCCTTATGGAGACTCGTGACTCTCTCACCGAGGACGACGGTTGGGTTGTACTGGAAGGCCTGCTCGACCAGGTTCCTGACCAGGTCTTTGGCCAGGACCTTCGAGTACCCAGGGACGTCGAAGATGTATTTCTCAGGGTAAAGGACCGCCACCTGACCTCCAGGTTCCTCCAGGGCGTCGATGATCTTCGTCTTCATCTGCCTAAGGCCGGCGTAGAACGTGGCGAAAAGGCCGGTCGGACCCGCGCCGATGACGGTAAGGTCATAGACGTCCTGCGACATGGGCTTTCCGGCTGGCCATCCGAGAATCCTGTATAAGCGTTCCCGGAATCTATGCCAGCCCGGCGGCGGCCGGGTCGCCCGGCTTGATCATCTCTCTCAGGAGCACCGTGGCGTATTGGCCCCGCCCCAGGGTGAATCCCAGGCGCGCCGTCCCCCCTTCGACCCTCCATGCGGCGTCTCGGACGGCCATGTGCGGCCTTCTGAATCCTCCCTCGCTCGACACCTCCTGCATCTCCTGAACGTAGAACTGCGCCGGCGAGATCCCCTCTTCTTCCAGTACCTCCTTCGCGCACCTGTCGAACCTCGAGCCGTAGTCTCTGAATGCGTAGCCGACGACCTGGACCATCGGGACAGCGTCGCCCGACGGCAGGTCCTTCACCCCCATCACCGGCGAGGTCGCCAGCCCGTCCTGGGAGACCTCGGCCCAATTGTCTCCGCGGACGAGCTCAGAGATGTCTTCTCCACTCGCGATGGCGACGCTCAACGTCTTGTTGAAGATCGCCGACTGGTACGCCTGGACGTACAGCCTGCGGACCTTCAGGGGCACCGCCCTGAGCGCCCGCATCCAGTCTCCAGGGTGCCTGCAGAGGTCCTGTGCAACGCGCCGTTCGATGTCTTTCTCCGGGGGGAGCAGCCTGCACGTCTCCTCGTAGTCTCCTCGGGACAGCGCATCCCTCGCCGCACGGACGGACTCTTCATCTCTGCCATTGGGCTCAAGCAGCATCATAGTGACCGCGCCCTCGAACTCCCTTGCCACAAGCGCCCTCCCTATCCTGTGAGTCCCCGCCCCTGATGCCCCAAACCTCTGGAGCCCATAGAAGTTCGGGAGTTTCCTGGCCTCTGCCAGCTTCAGTACCTCTTCGATGCGCCCACCTATGTCGGGACAGCATCGCCTAAGGGTAACCTCGAACCTGTTCCCCNCTGAGCGAACCGCGAGAGAGCGGGCTAGGGACGTATCCCACCAGCTTCGCAGTGAACCGTTCCCGTTCGACCAGCGCCGGTCTGGACGCGCGTAGGCTTGTGGGAGTCGCGTACTGGACAGCTTCGGCCCTCTTGTCCTTCAGGCCTCCATAACTGACTTTGCTCTTGAGCGACTCGGACAGCTCTTCTCCCATGTGCAGGGTGTCGATTCCCCTCTTCTCTATCCGGTACAGCGGATAGTAGCCGGGTTTCTCGACCTCGGAGACATCGCCGAGCTCGATTCTCTCGTCCACAATGAAATCCCCCTCCTGAGATTTCGCGCTTGCGCCGCACGGCTCTCCGGCCGTGACGTACCACGTGATGCCCACAGCTCTCTCTGCGTCGGCCGCGGGTCTCAAAGCAGCTTGAGCTTCCCCGTTATGGCGTCCAGCTCGGCCTCTGGTCCGGGGCCGATGCCGAGGCAGGTCACCGTTCCAGGCTCCAACTGCGTCAGGCCCCTATCTTCGATGAGCGAGGCGGGCAACCCGGCGCTCTTCGCCTTCCGAAGAAGCTCGCGCAGAGCCTGTTCCGAGTCCACCTTCAGGACTATCTTAGCCTGGCCCCCCTCCTTCCACCCCTGGTACCATCCGGGCCTCCTGTGCTGCGCTTCTTCAGCCGCCGAAAGTGAGGCGTGGGCGACCTGGGCAGCCACCTTCCCCTTCCCCATCTTCAGGTCGCTCCTCACGACCATAGCCTGTTTCATGCCGAACGTCTTTCAACGGTTATTACGAGAACGATTAAGCCTTTGCAGGAAGTTCAGCGACTTGGAGGACTTCGACTTTCTCGTCGCCGGGGGGAGCATCGCCGGGCTGACATTCGCGGCCGAAGCGGCGAAGAGAGGGGCCAGGGTCCTGGTCGCCGAAGAACATGACGAAATCGGGGAGCCCGAGAAGTGCGATGGGCTTGTCAGCCTTCGTGGGTTGAGAAGGTACGGCTACCCGCCCGACCCAGCTGTGATCCAGGACCGGATCGCCTCTGCGGTCGTCCACTCGCCCGGTGGCAGAGAGCTCGCGGTCAACGCAGCGGCCCTCGAGGTGGTCGTCCTAGACCGGAGCGAGTTCGACAAACAGGCTGCCAGGACAGCCGAGTCCTACGGCGCCGTGGTCTGGAAGGGCTCTCGCGTAGGCGCTTTGGTGCAAAAGCCTGATGCAGTGCAGGCGAAGGTGGGGGCGGAACACATCCGCGCTGAATACTTCATCGACGCGACCGGCCCGGCCTCGAGCCCGCGCAACGGGATCCTCCCGGCGGCCAAGTACGAGCTGGAGGGGGACTGGGTGAGGGAGCACGTCGTAGAGGTGTTCATGGATGCGGAGAGGTACCCAGGGTTCTTCGCCTGGGCCATTCCATCCGGCAAGCACAGGGCCAAAGTTGGTGCGGCCGGACGTGGGATTAACCCCTTCAGGGCGCTTGACAGCTTCTTGGAAGGCAAGGAGTCCAGGATACTGAGGAGGGTCTCGGCTCCGATATACGTCGGGGGACCGGCCCCACAATTCATCGACGGCCGCCGCATTTTCGTCGGCGAGTCGGCGGGCCAGGTCAAACCCACCACTGCAGGTGGAATCATGACCTCTATCGCGGGCGCAGTCATAGCTGCTAGGTGGGCCTGCGAGAGCTTGGACAGGAAGGACCCTGAGGTGCTGGCGAAGTACCAGCCGGAGTGGGAGGCCACGTTCCTCAGGGAGATGAAGACCATGCTCAGGCTGCGGGGGGTCCTGGAAAAGCTGTCCAACCCTGACCTGGAGGCGGTCATGAAGGTCTTGGCCTCCCCAAGACTCGTCAGAAGCCTCTCCGGCACCGATTTCGACTTCCATGCCTCCGCCCTTCTGGGTTCCTTGGGCATTCCGGGGCTCCTGAGAGTGGCGAAGGTCGTCGCCTCAGCTGAGGTCCGCTCCCTGCTCGTTGAGAGCTGACTCCCCTCAACCCAGCAACGTATATGAGCCGGTGAAAAAGGGCCTTCGCAGAAATGTCGCAGGGAACAGTTACGCTCCCGCTTTGCAACTCCTGCAACCGGCCCGTAAAGCCGGCCGAGAGGGCCGTCCACTTCAACTGTCCAAACTGCCACGAATCTGTGATCTGGCGGTCGGAGAAGTGCAGAAAGTTCTCCAGGAAGTACAAGTGCGTCAACTGCGGCTTCGAAGGACCATAGGGGAGCCAGGATGGGTTCCTACGTCATCAGGATGAAGATACTCCCCGAAGACACTACGACCGACCTCCAGAAGCTTCTAGACACGGTCCGGGGGCTT
>OCOJ01034098.1_pt3 | contig 13191 bp, 15 predicted proteins | sample 1539251 | NCBI WGS metagenome assembly OCOJ01 (sample SAMN01911457, study PRJEB22624) | soil metagenome | biome: Soil | place: Malaysia | collected 2012-04-30 | depth RA_metagenome m | reverse complement strand
ATAAAACGGTTTGCGAGGGGCCCGAATGAGCCTGGTTGGCCGGTTCTCTTGCGGCCGGTTGCCCGTTTCACAGCGGCGACCGATTCCTTGAAGGGAGGCCGAACGGAGCGGCCAGGCGGGGCGAAGTTGCCTGCCTTCGATGATCGACGTCAAGGACCTGGAGGTGGTCTACTCGGACGGAACGAGGGCGGTCGACGGAGTCTCCTTCGAGGTCAAGGAGGGAGAGTTCTTCGGCTTCCTAGGCCCCAACGGCGCCGGCAAGAGCACCACGATCAAGGTCCTGACCACCCTCCTGAGGAAGACGTCTGGCAGGGTCATCGTGGCCGGGTTCGACCTGGACGAGTCGCCTCAGGAGATCCGGAAGGCGATCGGCTGCCTCAGTCAGGAGACCATCCTGGACGTCGACCTGACAGGCAGGGAGAACCTCCGCTTCCAGGGCAGGATGCAGCAGATGCACGGGACCCTCCTGGAGGACCGCGTGACCGAGCTGCTGAAGCTGGTGCAGCTGGAGGAGGCCGCCGACAAGCCTGCCGGGAGATACTCCGGCGGGATGAAGAAGAGGCTCGACCTCGCGACCTCTCTCATCCACAGACCCAAACTGCTCTTCCTTGACGAGCCCACGACGGGGCTCGACCCGCAGTCGCGGGTCTCGATATGGGACTACCTCGAGGAGCTGAACAAGGGGGAGGGCGTGACGGTGTTCCTGACCACCCAGAACATGGAGGAGGCGGACCGGCTCTGCAGGGACCTCAGGATAATCGACCGGGGCCGGATCATCGCCGCCGGCTCGCCGCCGGAGCTGAAAGAGGCGCTGGGGGGCGACGCGATAAGCATCTCCTACCGGCGGGAGACGGACCCTCACGAAAGGACCAGGGCGAAGGAGCTCCTCATGACGATCAAGGGAGTGACAGGGGCGGTCGAGGCCGAGGACTCTGTCATAGCGTACGCGAAGAACGCGGGGGAGCTGATTACGGAGATAGCCACGGCGCTGGACAGGAACAACCTGCGTCCGGCCTCCATGACCGTCTCATCCCCGACGCTCGACGACGTCTTCCTGAAGGTGACCGGGAGGAGGATCAGGTCCGAGGAGCTCGGGGCAAAGGAACAGGAGCCGTTCCTAATGTGAAGTGGCCCGGTTGACTCTCCTCTACGACGTGGAGTCGTTCTTCGACAGGTCCCTGATCAAGCTGGTCAGGAACCCGACCCTCCTGGCGACCAACCTCGCCCAGCCTCTGCTCTTCCTGATACTCTTCTCGCAGCTGTTCCAGAAGCTCAACTTCTTCTCCGCGTTCTCGGGGAACTACCTCACATATCTGACACCTGGTATCATCGTGATGAACGCCTGCATCAGCGCGCTCCAGTCGGGGACGGCGATAGTGAACGACCTCAATTCCGGGTTCCTCCGGAAGGTGCTGCTGACGCCGGTGAACAGGTCCGCCATCCTCCTTGGAAGGCTGATGACCGATGTCTTCGTGGTCCTGATCCAGTCCGTGCTCACGGTCGCCGCGGCCATCACCCTTGGCGTGGTGTTCGTCACAGGAGCCTCGGGGGTCCTGCTGATCCTGGCGACTGCCGCCGCATTCGAGTTCGCGCTGTCTGGGTTCTTCCTCGCGCTCGGCATGAAGACCAAGAGGCTCGACACGGTCTCAGCGATCGGCAGCGTGGTCTTCTTCTTCCTGATCTTCGTAAGCACGGCGATCTTCCCCAGCTCCTTCTTCCCGTCCTGGGCCCAGGTCTTCTCATCGCTCAATCCGGTCACCTACGCGTCGGACGTTACGAGAGACCTGGTGGAAGGCGGGCTGACCTGGGGTGCCCTCGCGCTGGCCCTCGAGATGATCGGGGCTATCTCGGTGGCCACGTTCGCGGCCGCCCTCTACCAGTTCAGGAAGGTCGTCTCTTGACTGCCCGTGCACGGGGCGGGAATCCTTATATCGATATGCACAGCGTTGAACGCTTGGATTAACGATGGAGACGGTTAAGGTGTCCCGGAAGTACCAGGTCGTGATACCCGAGAGACTGCGAGAGGAGGCCAACATCAAGCCAGGAGACAAGATGGTGGCCATCGCCAAGCACGGGATCCTCCAGTACGTCCCAGTCCGTCCTCTGAGCAAGACAAAGGGGATGCTCTCGGATATCGACACCGGCGGGCTGCGCGACAAGAACGACCGGGCTTGATCAGCATAGACAGCTACGGCTGGGTCGAGAGGTTCACCAACGGGCCAAAAGCCGCCGCTTACAACCGGATCATCGACAGCGTCAAGCCAGAGGAGCTGGTTACGTCAGTGGTGGTGTTGTACGAAGTCTATAGGAAGGTGAAGAGTACCAAGGGAGAAGAAACCGCCTTGGAAGCCGTCGCCGCACTCAGTCAAACGAGAGTCGTGGGAGTTGACCAGACGCTCTCGCTCGAGGCCGCAGACTACAGCCTAGAGCACGGACTGCACATGTCGGACGCTCTCGTCTATGCCACCGCAAGGCGGGCCTCTTCGGAGTTGTACACGAGCGACGAGGATCTTAAAGGGCTCGCAAGCGTCACATTCGTCTGATGCCGGCTGCACTGGCTCGAGTTCAGGGTCGGACGCGGGACAGGGTCTTCGTGGGCCGGAAGGGACTCTATTAAGGTGTAATGTATCCCGCATTTCAAGAAGGCAACCTCGTAGAGAGTTAGCCTGTTGGCGAGAGCGCCCCCCCAAATGGGTGTAGAGAGGAGAGATTTGCACCCATATAGGGGCAGACCGCAACTTGGGTTTGCCCCCCACCTTAGGTGAAGATGCGCCTGCCTGGGGGAGCATATCCTAGCCGTCAACAGTCATCCGAGAGAAGTATCTTCAGGACTGAACGGTCTACATCTTTCCAAAGTGCTCCTCTAGGATTTTCCTCTGTGTCTTCCGAAGAGATTCGTGGAGGGCTGGCGGCGATATCTCTAGGACTTTCGCGAGACCGCGAATGTGGATTCGCTTGGGACTGTCATAGTATCCATTGTCGAGGGCCTGGTGGAGAATCCACTCCTGTCTCGCCGTCACTCTACCCTTGCCCTTTACCATCGACATGTCCCCTATTCTGTATCGAATGCCTCTTCTCTCGAGTCGAGCCAACAGACCCTTGAAAGAGCGTTCTGTGCCGAGCACTCTCCACGATATCACCGGGCTGGACCCATTGGAAGCATAAAGAAGGAAGCAATCTGAATCAGCTATACACCTCGATATCGCACCCCTTGCCCGTACAACGCCCATCAATCTCCCGAGGCTGGAGCTTGTTATCTTCAACTCCGATATCTCAGGTTCATCCCTGAGGTAGCTGAGGAGGCTCTCCTTCACTTTGCCATCGACTATGATTTCAAACAGCTGTAGTACCTCGTCCTTCTTCTTGGAGGGCTTCGACTGAAGAAGTCTCAGTTTTGCCCCGTACCTCTGCGTTATCGTTTCTATCCATCTTTGATGACCCCGGGCGAGAAGAGTCGCCTCAACCAGCTTCAAAGTGAGCTTCTAAGGAGGGCAGAATCTTAAAAGTCTGGTGTGGGCAACTTCGAGTTGCCTTACGTTAGTTAGGTTCAATTCTTATCCCCCCCTGTGATTCTCGCCACGAGGTTTGAGTGGCTTCCATGTAGGGCGAGCCGCGAAGTGGCCCAAGGTCCAGCTCCGATGTGTGGACGGTATCCGTCATCGGAGAAGCGCGGCGGATTGGCCCAGATTGCATGTCGTTGCATATCTCCGCCTTCAAGTTGATGCGGACAGCATAGTCGGCCGCTCAGAAGAGTAGCGTCTGAGTAAGTTGTCCGCGGATACAGAGGCAGCGCGCCCTCCGAATGGTCGCATGGGCGTCGACGCGCTCGGCGATTTTGCCACTGCAGACCGGGGGATGATCTTGATCAGTGCGATGGCAGTCGTCGTCGGACTCGTCGGCGCGTTCATCGCCGCGGCGCTCTTGGACCTGATTGGTTTCTTCACAAACATATTCTTCTACGGAAGGGTCTCGTTAAGCTTGGTTTCGCCCGCTACCAATCAGCTAGGGTACTTCGAGATTGTTGTGCCCGTGATTGGCGGCCTGATTGTGGGTGCGATTGCCAAATACGGGTCAGAGCGAATCAGGGGGCATGGCATCCCCGAAGCGTTAGAGGCCATACTAAGTAACAAGAGCAAAATAGAACCCAAGGTTACTATCCTTAAGCCGGTATCGACAGCGATATCCATAGGCTCAGGCGGGCCTTTCGGAGCCGAGGGTCCAATCATCATGACGGGCGGTTCTTTCGGCTCTGTCCTCGGACAGATGATGAGGCTCACTTCTTCGGAAAGGAAGACGCTCCTTGTCGCGGGTGCAGCTGCCGGAATGGCGGCGACATTCAACAGTCCGGTCGCGGCAGTGCTCCTCGCCGTCGAACTCCTCCTCTTCGAATGGAGGCCTCGAAGCTTGATACCTGTTGGAATTGCTAGCGCTACTGCGACAGTAGTTCGCTGGTCAATCCTGGGCAGCGCCCCGCTTTTCCCTGTTGCTTTGACGCCGCCGCCCGACTTGATTGTCGCCCTCTCGTCGGCCCTGGTCGGGACGATCGCAGGGTTGGCAGCGACGTTGCTCACCTATGCGGTGTACGCTTCTGAGGACGCCTTCAAGAGACTACCGCTTCACTGGATGTGGTGGCCGGCGATTGGAGGCTTGGTCATTGGCATTGGCGGTCTCATCGCGCCAAGGTCGCTCGGTGTCGGCTACGACACCATAGACCTTCTACTCCTCGGCAAGCTTGCAGTGGGGGTCACGGCTGTTCTTGTTCTTGTAAAGTCGGTAATCTGGTCAGTCTCTCTGGGTTCCGGGACGTCGGGGGGAGTCCTCGCCCCCCTCTTGATGATGGGAGGCTCGCTCGGTTATCTGGAGTCCCTCTTCCTCCCCTCAAGCCTCCTGTCGCTGTGGGTAATGGTGAGCATGGGTGCAATCTTGGGCGGGACGATGAGATCTCCTTTCACTGGAGTGGTCTTCACCCTGGAACTGACGCGAGACGTCAATGCACTGTTGCCCCTATTGGTGGGCGTTCTGCTTGCCTACTTCGTGACAGTCTTCACGATGAAGAGATCTATCCTCACGGAGAAAGTAGCGAGAAAAGGCGTCCATGTAGCTAGGGAGTACGGCGTAGATGTGCTTGAGCAAGTCCCTGTTGCTAGGATGATGCACGTTCGCTTCGAAACGATAGAGAAAGACATGCCCGTTGAGACTCTCCTGAGGAAGTACTCCGCAGCCGACAGCAAACCCGTCGGCTACCCTGTACTCGACGCCGCCGGTCGCCTGAGCGGTTACCTTTCGGAAGGAGACGTAGACAAGCTCGCGCGGAAGGGTGGAGTGTCTGGCCTTACGGTGGGCGAGCTCACGACCGCACCGAGAGCCGTCGCCTACCCCGACGAACCGACGAGGGTCGCTGCAGACCGGATGGCAGAGATTGACTCAGACAGCATACCGGTCGTTGACCCCTTAGACCCGAGTCGGGTCTTGGGCCTCTTCTCGAAGGAGGACACTTTCATGGCGCGCGTCATTTGGTTCAAGGAAGAAGGCAAACGGGAAAAGCATTTGTCCGTCTCTGCGTGGCTTTCGCGCCTGTCCCGGAACGCCCGACGGCGGGATAACAAAGAGGAAGAGACGGGACCGACCTGAGTTGCTCCTGCAGAATTGGTGGTTCACCACACTCGCCGGGATAAGCAGGCCAATTCAGCCTCCTCTCAAAGGGGATACCGAGTGCGAGGTCCTGATAATTGGAGGGGGTGCTGCAGGCTTGGCAGCAGCGGCCAGGTTCATAGGTACCGGCAAGAAGGTGGTATTACTCGAACGGAACATCTGCGGCGGAAGCTCGACTGGGAAGAGCGCGGGGTTCCTTACTCCCGACAGCGAACTGGAGCTGTCACAGCTGGTTAGACGGTTCGGCACGCAGGGAGCGAAGGACCTGTGGGAGGCTCCCGTAAGGGGAGTCAATCTGATGCTGTCGCTAATCAAGTCGGGTAGGATTGATTGCGATCTCCAGAGGCAGGACAGCCTTTTTCTAGGCAAGGGCAAGAGTGGACTAAAAGATGTAAGAGAGGAGGCGAAGGCGAGGATTGCCCTCGGCTACGAATCTGAAGTCTACGAAGGAGACTCTGTGCGTTCAGTCATTGGCTCGCCAGGATATTCGGCGGCAGTCAGGTACAAGGACACCTACGGGGTCGACGGACTGCGGTACGCACAGGGGCTGAAGGGAATGCTTCTGGATAATGGCATAGACATCTACGAGTCATCGGAAGTTGTAGACTTGTCAGGCCACACGGCCAGGACGCACATGGGTTCGGTCACCGCTGATCAAGTCATATTCTGTGCCGATAAGCTTCGACCGGAGCTCAGCAACTACTCTTGGAATGTCTATCACGAGCAGACTTTCCTGTCGATTACTGAGCCCTTGAGCCAGACTGACCTGCGGTCGCTATTCCCTGATGAGCCCTTCCAGTGCTGGGACTCGGACCTGATCTACTCGTATTACAGGCTGACTGGTACGAAGAGGCTACTGCTCGGGGGCGGAAGTCTGTTCACTACTTACGCCAAGAATGACACCACTACCCCCCGCGTCATCGACCACGTGATAGGGGGTTTCAGGAGAATGTTTCCCGCCCTCACCGGCGTGAAGTTCATCCAGTATTGGATGGGCCGGATAGACATGACAAGGGATCTCCTGCCGACGGTGTTGAAGGAGCCGCAGGCTCCATGGGTACACCATGTGCTCGGTTGTGTCGGCCTACCATGGGCTACGTTTTGCGGGGACTTCGCCGCCAGACAGGTGCTTGCCGAGCGGGAGACAGGAGATGAGAAGTACTATCAGTACTTCAACGTCGGTAGAGGTTTCATGGTTCCGCTTTGGCTAGAAAAGCTACTTGGAAAGCGGATCACTTTCCCGCTCAACAACGCCTGGGCGAAGTACCGCCAGGTCAGCATCTCAAGAGTCTAGCATGGAAGAGCCGCTCCCGCCTTACGCTGGTTGGGCAAAGCTCCCAAGGTCTGCTCATCATAAACGTCGAAGCATGGAGGGAGTTCATGGCTAACACATCACGTTAGGGTGGTTGGAAGGGGCAGGTGGGCTCGTGCGGAGGTGGCCGTGGTGGGCCTCTTGACGCCGTGGGCCTGGGGATTCGGAAGCTTGAGCCGCACCTCGGGGAGCGGAACGAGGTTCGCAGCGTAGAACCCCCTGATCCGGAAGTAGTTCTTCCGTCTGGTCTCGTTGGCGTCGCCGTCGAACTCCCCGCTCCTCGCGTAATCCTGCAGCGCCAAGAGGTGTGCGACGAGCGTCTTCTGGGTCCCTTCCATGCACTCCTCCACCCACCTCTCGGGGTCGGTCTCGAGGCCCTTCGCCCTCCGCCAGATGACGTACTTGTTGATGCCGTACAGGCCGTGCCTCCTGCTGTGCCCCTCGGTTAGTCCGTCGAGCCACCTCCTGACGGTCGGCTTGGCGGCCAGCGCGTCCAGGCCCGTGTAGACCTTACTCCTTCCCCCCATGTTCCCCCCAGACATAATGGGGGGCCCGTGGGGCTTGACGGCCGCAGGGATACGTTGCATGAGGGTGATGGGCCGGAAGGCACTCGAACCCCTCGCCAAGTTCAGTCAGTCATAGGCCTTGGCCCTATGTCTTATCCTAAGAACTACAACATCGTCACCGGACAAGGTGTAGATCACTCTGTACTCCCCCACTCTGAACTTGTAGAGCCCTTTGAACTCCCCCTTCAACCGCTCCCCGCTTCCAGGATTGCGACCCAGTTCATCTCTGATCTGGCGTAGGATCCTCGTCACGTCGTCTCGGCTCACCTTTCCAAGGTCACGATTCACCGATGACTTGTAGAGGATCTTACCGGCCAGGCTTGAGCAGCTCTTTTTCCGAGACCAGTCTGTCGTCCTTGTCGTTCAGCCTGTGAAGGGCAATCAGATAGTCCTCGTACTCTTCCAGATACTCCCTCAGAGCCTTGGTCACGATGTAGGTCCTGGGACGGTCAAGAGAGCGCGCTAGCTCGTCGAGACGCTTGGCCACATCCTCCGGTAGCCTGACGGAAACCGCTTCGCTCATTACTTGTCATACAACGCACACATGTATTTATCAGTTGCCTACAGGGTCGGCCCGCACTGTCAACAAGATTCAGGCCGAAGGATGTCGGTCGGTCTCACTTTCACTCGTTTGAATGCTCGGTGACCGTGTAGAACCCGTAGTGGCCGGGCTCGGCGTACTTCAGCCCCTTGCTGAACACCGAGAAGCTCTGGGTCGACGTGACGTTGATCTCCTTCGTCACGATACCGTCCGGGAGGAGTATCTGGGCCGAGGCTTCCGCTCCCGAAACGGGGTTCCTGTAGTGCGTCAGCGTCGCCTGCGCCTCCGTCCCTGCCTTGTACCGGCTGTTGGCGCCGTCGAACTCCCACTCGAACGGTACTAATGACACGGGGAGCCAGTTGTCGATGGTGTTCATGAAGATCGACCAGGGCAACCCGCCGTACTCGCCTTTGACGATCCGCTCCATGGCCAGCTTCTGATTGGGGGCCGCCTCCTCGTCGATCAGTATCTTGCAGGTCCCCCGCCCTTCGTGGATCGCGCCGGGCCAAGACGCGGCCCAGACGACCTTCGCCCCCGATAGGTCCGTGCCGTCTGCATGCCCCCTCCTCACGTTGAAGGCGTATGCTCCGTTGCAGTACCCGTGGGTCGGGCGAGCGTTGAAGTTGNGCGTTGAAGTTGCAGGGACATCCCCAGTCGCAGCTGCAGGCGGTTATCATCTCGGCGGTGTATCGGTACTTTGGAGGCACGAGCGTTCCCTAACCCGTTAGGACTGCCCTTAAAACCGTTGCAGCCTCAGAGACCCAGCGCAAGGGACGCAGGATATGCCAGCGCGAGAGCGGCGAGGGAGAAGAATATCCCCGCGGAGAGCCACCTGAACCAAGGCCTCCTCCCGACGAACGCCTTCTCCACGATTATGATCCCCGACAGGATCACCATGGAGACAAGGCTCATGGCCGCGACCGCCAGCATGACGAGCATGTACAGCCAGCAGCAGGCCACGCAGTAGGCTCCGTGCTCGGCGCCCATCCTGAGCGCTCCTGTCTTGCCCTTCTTCGAGTGGGTCATGAAGAAGCCGACCGGGGAGACGCACTTCGCGAGGCTCTTCTCCTTCAGCGGCGACAGCTGCCACGCCCCGGCCAGCAGCAGCACGGCGGCCACCCCGTACAATCCATATTGCGAAAGCCAAGGCAGCAGGGCGCCTGCCTGGAAGACCAGGTACACCGCTCCGAACAGGCCGAGGCCCAGCAGGGCATAGAGCGAGAGATATCCTGCCAGGAAGATGGAGCTTCCCAACGGGGAGCGGCCTACCTTCCCTTCCCTGCCCACGCCCAGCCCGTTGTAGATAGAGATCACAGGTATCATGGCCGGGAACATCATGGCAATCATCCCGACCACCCAGACCAGGAGGAAGGACAGGACGACCGGAAGGCTGGGGGAAGCGAACATGCTCGCCATCGACGCGATCGGGAGAGGGGACATGGAGGGCCCCATCGCCATGGCTGCGGAGCCCTCCGTAGAAACCACCGAGAAATACCAGGCGACGGCCGTAACAGCCAGCAGGGGGAGCCCCACGGAGAGCCTGAAGCCCAATTCGGACCGTCCTGAAGCTGTCGCGGCCAAGGCCCGTTAGGCCACAACTCAACCGTTATATCCTAATCTATTAGGGATACGGCCGATGCCCAACTGGGAGCTGAAGGGAGACTACTTCGAGGCGTGCAACTGCGAGCTGGCGTGCCCCTGCGTATTCCTGAGCCCGCCGACGGGCGACGACTGCACGGTGCTGCTTGCGTGGCACGTGGAGAAGGGGAGCTTCGGCGAAACGAAGCTGAACGGGCTGAACGCAGCGCTGGCGGTCTACTCTCCCGGCAACATGCAGAAGGTCAAGTGGAAGGCAGCCCTCTACCTCGACTCGAAGGCCGACAAGGCGCAGGCAGATGGACTGGGTCAGATCTTCGGCGGGAAATTCGGAGGGTTCCCGGCCGCGCTAGGTCCCTACATAGGAGAGATGCTCGGGGCGAAGAGCCTGCCCATCAGCTACGAGGCGGCAGGCAGCAGGCACAGCCTGAACATCCCCAAGGTCGCTGACCTCCAGGTGGAGGACGTGACGGGGCCGGACGGCGGCAGGATCTCGATTCAGAACGCGCCTTTCGGAAATCCCCTGTTGTACCTAGCGAAGTCGAAGAAGTTCTCGTTCACAGACTATGGGATGAACTGGAGAATATCGGACAAGAACAGCTTCCACTCTCCGTTCACTTGNNNAAAGGGCCCTAGCGAGCCGCTCGCCCGGAGCCACGGGAGGCGTCATGAGGAGTGGTAAGCAAGACTGATGTCATCGCAGGACCTGCCGACGGGAAGACCCTCTCCCTCGGCGGGCTCGGCGTCATCTACAAGGTGATGCCTGAGGACACCGGCGGAGCCCTCGCAGTCGTCGAGCACCCCATGGAGCCATTCAGGCTCGTCAGGCCGCACACTCACGCCCGCGAGGACGAGATCTCCTACGTCACCGAAGGCGAGTTCGGGCTGAGGATCGGCGACAGGGAGCTCGTGGCCAAGAGGGGAGACTGGGTCTTCAAGCCGCGGGGGGTCATGCACACGTTCTGGAACCCCACGCCAATTCCGGCGCGGCTGATTGAAATCATCACGCCAGGCGCCTTCGCGCACTACTTCGAGAAGCTGGCGTCGATACTTGGGACGGGCGGACCGCCGGATGAGGCGAAGCTTGCGGAGTTGGGCCGATCCTACGAAATCACGTATGACCTGAGCTGGGTCCCTGCTCTGAAGGCGAAGTACGGCCTGAGGCTGCTCGGCGAGCCCTAGACGTCGAGTCAGGGTGAGGACCACCCTCAACGGGGACAGGTCTCTCTCGGTTTCCATGAGGCGTAGAGGTTAAGCAGAGACAGACGGTTGTACCGGAGGAAGTGTGAGGCCCTGTCAGCTCAACAAGATGAAGATTAGGGGCGGGGCTTAGATAGGCCATTGGACGGACGTCCAACGGGGAGTGCTTCCATCCCTGCCCGAGGACGATAGAGTTGGACGTTTGTCACGCCACCGTAGGGAGATGTCGCTGTGACTGACATCAATCTCATCAACAACCTCTGGGTGGTCATTTGCGCCCTCCTCATATTCTCCATGCCTGTCTCTGTAGGCCTGCTTGAGATAGGCGAACTTGGAAAGAGATACTCCGGGAGCCTGCTAAAGACGCTTCTCATCACCGGAACCGCATTGGTGGTCATGGCGTTTGTCGGCTTCAACATGGCGTTCGCGCCCACGATTGGAGGACTCATCGGCAATCCGCTCTACGGCCCGGGATTCTTGCTGGGGGGCTTCTCGCCAAACGCGACGGGTCTGTTGAACGGAGTGTGGTGGTCGACAGGTCCCTCGTACTTCGCGACGGGTCTGACGACAGGCACCTACTTCCTCTTCGAGGCAGCGTCGGCTGCGGTAACGCTCGCGCTTGTGGGTGTGGTGGTTCTCAGGAAGATGAAGCTCGAAGCATTTCTTGCCTACTCCGTGGTGTACTTCATTGTGATATGGACCATTCCAGCCGCGTGGGTGTGGAATCCCACAGGGTGGCTGTACCTCATGGGCGTAAGAGACTTTGCCGGCGGGTTGCTGGTGCACGCGTCCGCAGGCGCCGCCGGGCTTGCAGTGGTCTACCGGATCTGGAGGGAGGAGAAGAAGAAGGGGCTGAGGGCGAGCGAAGTCGTCCCTGTGGACGTGAACCCGACGTGGCTGGCCCTTGCCATGGTGCTCCTCTGGGTGGGTTGGTTCGGATTCAACCCGGGCAGCGTCCTAGCCATGAACAGCTCCGCGACGACCGTGGTCCTTACCACCTTCCTGTCCGCTGCAGGATGCCTCCTCTCTGTGGCCTTCTTCAGGCGGGCGTTCCTGAAAGGCAGTCCCGATCTGCTCTATGCGAGCAACGGCATCCTGATGGGGTTGATCGTCGTCACCCCCCTGGCCGGCTTTGTCAGCCCGGCGAGCGCCATCATCCTCGGGATAGCAGCAGGTCCCCTCTACCTTGCCGCCGAAAGATGGTTCGGCAAGCGCAAATGGTTCTCAGACCCCGTGTCTTTGTTCCCAGCACATCTTGTAGGCGGCGTGTTCGGCCTGATGATGATACCCTTCATCACACAGAATGCATTCGCGGCAGCATCGGGAAACTCTGGCCTCCCGAGTGGCCTCCTGTTCGGAGGGGGCTCTGCGGCGCTTAGCCAGTTTGGGCTCGAAGCACTGGCCGCGGTCGTGGTCCTTGCCGCCGTGTTCGCGATGACCTGGGCCGCGCTTGAGGTGATAGCGCGTGCCATGGGCGGCATAACCACGGACTACGGCAAGGAACGACTCGACCAAGGAAGATGAATCGGCCTAGAGGGGCAGGCGGAAGTCCTCCTTGACCGTGGCAAGGACCACATGCGTGTCTGCTCGCTCTACGAAGGGCATGGCGAGCAGGCCCTTCGCGAACGTACTCAGGTCCTCCCGCCTCTTGAACTTCGCGACGATCAACGCATCGTAGTGACCCGTCACGTCATAGACGGCGCATACCCCCTGGAGATTTGCGATCTCCTTCTCGGTCTGGGGCAACTTCCCCTTGGACACCGTGACCTCGGTCAGGGCGGTTAGGTCGTAGCCAAGAGACTCGAAGTTGACCGCCGCGTGGTAACCAGTGATCACACCCGACTCCTCAAGCCGTGAAACCCTCGAAGACACTGTCGACGTCGACGTACCGAACTCATGGGCCATTTCCCTGAAGGAAGTCCTCCCCTCCGCCAGCAGGCGGGTCAGTACACGCATGTCCAGTTCGTCAAGCTGGCGCCAGCTCCTGCCAGGCTTCGCATGCGGACGTTCGTCTTGCGATTGTGCGGTAGGTTTCATTAACGTCCAAGGCGCGGAGTCGCGAGTTTAAATCATTTCGACATCCGGGTAGGGAGGTCTGAACCTGTTTGATGGGCGACAAGAGCTTCTATTGCCCGAATTGCAGGCGGATGTACATGCTTCCCTCGGACGGCTATTACCTTTGCAACGAAGAACGCAACTTCGGGCTCCCCTCCCACCGGCCCTGGGCAATCCCCGAATTCGTGGACTTTGACGCGGGCGCCCGTTCGCTTTCCTGTCTTCTGAGCAGATGTGACGTGCCAACGCGACCCCACCCTACCCGACAG
>OCOJ01035053.1_pt1 | contig 13201 bp, 34 predicted proteins | sample 1539251 | NCBI WGS metagenome assembly OCOJ01 (sample SAMN01911457, study PRJEB22624) | soil metagenome | biome: Soil | place: Malaysia | collected 2012-04-30 | depth RA_metagenome m | reverse complement strand
CAGTCCATCCTGGTCATGGGGATGACCTTTGAGGACGCGATGGAGCTCGGACGGATGTTCGGGCAGGAGTCCGTCATCTGGAAGAGCCCCGAGGGCGTCGTCGGTGCGTACTACACGGATGGGAGTGGCCGCGTGAACTACGCGCTCACGCCAGAGGGCGACCTGGCGCTTGGCCCCGAAGCCGCGCCACGCATCGAGCCGCGCCGACCGAAGCCAGCTCCGGGCGGACCGCCAGCGAAAGAGGACCCTTGGTCCAAGGCGCGCGGCATCGGCTTCGAGTTCGGCATCGACTGGGGAAAGACGTTCGACTACGACCCCGCCGTCGGGCCTCCATCCGCCGACGAAGCGCGCGAGAGCCTCCAGCCGATGGTCGCGACCGTGGTCACCGCCTCGGAGCTCCTTCAAGCTCGCGCTTGACTCCTGCCCGAAAGCGCGCCTAGAAAGGCGTTACTATGTTCGCAGCTCTTCCAGAGCTGTCCCACGTCCAGTACCTTGTCCTCCGCATTCTGCGCGACCACGCCTTCCGGACAACCAAACCGGTCGAGGCGCGCGACTTGCGTAAGGTCTGGCTCGCCGCCGGAGCCGGCAACCGCTCACTCCCGGCCTTCTACCAATTCATGCAGCGACTCGTCGCCGGACGCTTCGTCGAGGCTTCGACCACGACGGGTCGGACGAGCTACCGCATCACCGCTATGGGCCGCGACGCCATCCGGCGCCAACGCGCCTTCTACAAGGAGTAAGGATGACGCAGGACAATGGAGAGATCGAGGTCCTCGAGGACGCGGCCGAACAAGCAAACAACGGACCCGCCTTCACGCCGACTCAGGACGCGATGCGCCTCATCGGTGAGTGGCTCGCCGCCTACGCACGCGGGCAGACCAAAGACCAGAACACGGTACTGCTCGACCGCATCCTGCGCGAGAAGGTCCAGGCCGCAAAGCAGCCGCGCCGGCCGGTGAACGTCGAGGGCGAGCTCAAAGCCTGGATCGACCGCTACGTGCAAGGCGTCTTGCCGGACAGCACGCTGAAAGCGGCGCTTGATTCCGCGGTCCAGCAGAAAGCTGCTGCGATGGCCGCACTGATGGCACCGCCGTCGCTGCCGCCCGCGCGGATGGAAGCGCACCGGACTGCGACAAGCGAGAGCTATCAGGACAATTCAGGCGACGTCCGGATGCTCGGCGAGCGCATCGCCGAGCTCGAGGTGAAGTGCGATGCGCTTCAGAAGGAGTGCGACCGCGCCCACGACTGGCGCTTCCACCTCGAGTCCCGCGCACGCGAGGTCTACCGAAGCGTCCGCCACCTCCTCGAGGTCGCCAAGCGCGCTCCGAGCAAAGACGAGATGGCCGGCATCGTCGAGACGCTGAAGGAAGCCATCGGGTGGTCACCGTGACCGTCGCTGAGCTGATCAAGGCGCTCGAGAAGCTGCCGCGGGAGATGCTCGTCTTCCACTACGACAACGATACCGAAGACCGCATCCCGGTGCGGGAGGTCAAGCGCGAGGATGGGCGCGCCGTTCTGCACGATGGCGGCTACTGCGACCGAGAGCGCATCCCGCCGGAATGGGTGAAGCCGTGACGGTGATGGTCGAGCTGTCGGACGAGTGGGCCAAGGACTTCGCCGACCTGGTCCACGACAAGTTCGAGGACGAGTGGCGCTCGTGGCGCCAGAACAGGAACGCGCCCGAAGACGCCGCCGAAGACCTGAAGTCGATGCGCGTCCTGAACGACGTCCACAAGCAGCTCACCGGCGAGTCGCTGTTCGAGGAGTTCGGCGTCAAAGAATCGGAGGACCCATGAAGAGGACCAGGACCGAGCTCGAGGCCGACAACAAGAAGCTCGAGCAGCTGAACGCCGAGCTCGTGCGCGTCAACGTCAGCCTCGAGCGAGAGTGTGCTGGCATCATCGCGAGCCTCGAGCAACGCCTCGCGACGCTCAAGACCGACAGCGAGCAGCAGCTGAAGCGCACGTCCCTGCGTAACGCCGAGCTTCACGGCTTGCTCAGAACGATTGAGACCCGTCGCGAGCTCTCGGACCGCTGGCGTTTCGAGCTCGAGACCGCCGCCCGTGAAGTCGCAGCACAGCTCGAGCAAGCATACGCACAGCCGACGCCGGACGAGACGCGCACCAAGCTCGCGGACGAGCTCCCACGCCTGATCAACAAGCTCAAGCTGGCCGTCAGCGAGCGAGGTGCCGCATGAAGGTCATGATCAAGCACCTGACCATCCCGCCTGAGGACCAGCTGCGCGTGCTGAAGGCCTCGCTCGATGGTTGGGGCATCCGGACGAGCTTTCAGGGCGACGGGCAGGTGCTCATCAAACAGGCCGACCTCGCGCGGCTCGTCATCGCCATCCACGAGCAGCACTCGCACATCCATCTCGCACGCGAGCACCTCGCCCAGGTGTCGCCTATCGTCACGCTCGACCGCGCGCTCGCCGACATCTGCGAAGACCACCACAAGCACTTCCCGAGCACCGAGGAGACGTACAAGATCACGAACGAGGTGACAGAGCGCGCGGTGCAGCAGCTGAAGACCGAGCTCGCCGCCGAGACGCTGCTCAACAACGCTGACCCGGCCGGGTTTCAGAAGGAGTAGACCATGCCCACGACGAAGAAGCGGCGCGAGCCGGAGCCTGAGCCCGAGCGAGATGACCTCGAGGACGTGCCGGACGATGACGACGACCTCGACGCCGAAGACAGCTTCGAGGACGACCCCGGTGAGGAAGACGATGACCCCGACGCGCTCGACGAGTTCGATGACGACTACGTCGAGGACTCGGACGACCTGCTCGACGATGACCTGCTCGAGGACGACTGATGCCGTACGCCGTCTACGACCCGAAGACCGAGAGCTACTTCCGCGGCGTCCACGCGAATGGAAAGCCGCGTTGGACGCGCGTCCTGGATGAGGCTACGTTGTTCAACTTCCGCCATGCCGCGCTGAACCTTGTAGCGGAAGAGCTCGAAGTCGAAATCTTCGACCGCTTCGAGCTTCGCGAAGTCGCGCAAACGCTACGCGGGCTCGGCGTGTTCAAGCGCGAGGGCGGTATCAAAGACGGACTGGACCCGCTGCCCGAAGCATACCGGATCAAGTTCGCGAACCCGGAGGAGTAACATGCCTTGGCGTGAGCAAGTCAGCATCGATGAGGTCCTCGCGTTCCTGAACGAGCTCGTGAAGGTCGACGAGCCGGCCATCCGGTCGTTGGTCGAGACGCGCGTCCCATGCGGACTCGCGCTGGCCGAGCATCCGACGGTGCAGGTCCAGGCCTACCCGAACGGCACGCCGCTCGTCGGAGTGCTCGGAGTCCTGAACGGCCTCTTCGGCGTCGACGACAGGAACTACGGACCGATCACCGCCGAGTTCGAAGACGACGGGACGCTCACCGGCTTTCACCGGACGCTGCACCTGCCGGAGCTGCCATGAACGGCGACAACCACCTCGCACAGGAGGTACGGACGAAGCGCCTCCGAAAGCTCGCGGCGTCCGACGACCCCGAGGTCCGCGCGCTCGCGTACGAGGTCAAGCGCGCGCACGACCTGCTGGACCATCTGCGGGTCCAGGCGGCGCAGTACCGGACTGGCGGGCGTGAGCTTGCCCTCCGAACGCGGATCGAGCGCGCACTGGCCCGCGCGCGGGTGAGAGCACGATGAACGAGCGGCGGCTTCCGTTACGCCGGGTGGAGTAACTGACCTGGCCGGCTGCTTGCATGTGAGAGGGGTTACATGTTCGGCAAAAAGAAGGACACGCCGTCCACGTTGCTGACGCAGAAGCACCTGATGGAGTTTCTCCGGCTCTGGACGCGGCTTGTTTACTTCGTCGACGAGATCAAGAGCGAATGGACGCCGGATAAGCACGAGCCGCTGCTGTTCGACGTCACGTTCAACGTCGACTACAAGCGCATCGGGTACATCCGACCAGGAACGCTCGAGCGATTCGTCTCGCTCGATGTCAAAGACCGCGTGCAGCCGGGCGACGTTACGCACGACTTCAAGCCTGTCCCGGAGGACCAGCTTGGGCGTCTGGCTCGCATCGAATGGAACGTCTGGCGCCCGGTCGCGAACATTCGGAGGTTCTTCGCGTGAACAAGGAACTTCGCGAGCTGACGCTCTCCGGCCGGCGCCGGAAGATCGCGTTCCACACCCCGACACGGAAGCGAATCACGGTCACGCTGGTCCGCGGCTCGAGTGTAGTAGTGGACTGCGGAACCGGCGACCCGCGGATGCAAGTCGAACTCGCTTCACCCGGAGCCGAATGGGAGCCTTCCTCAGAGTACGTTGGTCCGGTGTACGCGGCCGGGCCGATTGGAACCATCCTTCGCGTTGAACAGGTAGCCGATTGAGCAAGCCGATACCAGACCCGCTCCGCCGGCTCGAGTTCGACCTCGACGGCCACTTCGACCCGAAGCGTGAAGGCATTCGGTACCTCGGGAAGGCAACTCGCTTCACCGACGACACTTGGCGCGTGCTCGCGGACGTCTATGGCGCGCTCTGCGTCGTCGAGGTCAAGCTGCGCCTCGACTTCGGCCATCCGCCATCAGCGTCGACGCCATGGCCGGAGCTGCTCCCATGACCACTACAGCCGAGTACCTGAAGCGGAATCCGCTCACCGAAGCCGAGCAGCGCTTCTGCCGCGAGAGCGCCCATCCGATCGCCGCGCTCATCCGGAACATCTACGCGATGGGCGCGCGGAGCTGGGACCGGGTGATGGACGGCCTTCTTCTCGGCGCGCTCGAAGACCTGCGGAAGCTTCCGCCGGAGGAGGTCTCACGATGAAACTCCGAGAACGATTCGAGCTGATCGGGCAGCAGGTCCACGGGCCGAGTTTCCGCGTCGAGAAGGACAGCGCCCTCGACATCCTGCTTCGAGCCATCGAGGACGGCGTCGTGCGGCACGGCTTCGACCGAGCGACGGGGCACGTCGTCTGCGCCGGACTTCGACAGAACCATCTCCCGATGCAGGAAGGCGTGGTCGACGTCGACGCCGACCCGGACGAGCTCAAAAAGTACCCCATCACCTGCGAGCGCTGCCTCGACTTCATCAAGCGCCGCGTGCGCGTCCAGCCTTGGGAGCCGGACCACTCTAGTCACGGAGACGCGTTCGAGGACGGCTCCCCCATAGACGCGGACTGTCCGTGCCGAGGGACGGCCCAACAAGGCTTCTGCGCTGAGCAAGGATGCGGCTTCTGTACCGCCGCCGAGCTCGACGACCACGGAGAGCTCAATGGTTGAGCTGAACCTCGTCGACGTTGCGAAGGCGCTCGCGGCGGTCCAGACAGCGCGTGCATCGTTTCGGACGCTCGGCGCGTGGTCGAACCTCCCATCAGCCATGAACGAGGCCTGCCTGATCAACGAGCGCGAGCTCGCCCTGGCCCAAGCCGTGCTTCAGAGGCTCCTCGGCGGAACGGTCCAGGTGCATCTCGACAGCGACGACAGCACAGACCGCGAGGAGAAGCGCGGCCTGCTGAGCATCTTCGGAGGAAAGCGATGAGCAACACGCGCGAACCGGCCACCATCAAGAGTGCGCGCGACGCCGAAGAGGACCACGGCATCCGTACCGTGATGGTCCAGCTCGCCTTCGACGGCGGGGGTCAGATGTTCGGCGGGTTGATCTATGGCCCGCAGGGCAGCACGAAAGAAGCACACCTGCGCGCGGACTTCATCGAGGACCTGTGCGCGACGTTCGGTGTCGCCGCGCTCTCGGAGCTCGTCGGCAAGAAGTGCTGCGCGCTCCGGTCGTGGAAGGACAGCGACCAGCTCGAAGGGCTCGAGTCGGCCGACACCGGGCGCCGGTTCTTGCTGACGCGGTGGCGCCGGAAGCACTTCCCGGAGACGGCCTCGCCGCTCGATGACCGTCGCGCGTCGATGACCGCCGCCATCGAGCGCCACGAGCGCGAGAACTCGCGGCTGCGTGCGCAGCGGCTGAACCTCGAGGTGCAGTACGTGAACTGGGAGGCGATGTGAAGAAGCGCTACGTCTACGCGTGCAGCGGCTGCGGAGCGACGGGCGTGAAGCTTTGGCGCGAGTACCAGACCAGCGCCGTCGAGCTGCGCTGCCTCAACTGCGCCGAGGCGCAAGAAGGCAAGAAGCTCAAGGCGCATTCTGACCAGATCGGCGGCCTCGTCCCGGCCGTCCCGACCGAGCTCCCGGACAAGAAAGGCCGCGTGCCGAAGGGCGAGACCTTCTGGGGTTACTCGAGCGTGCCGGACTGGGGTCTCAAGTGGTGGCTCGAACTTCCGCCCGACATCGGCATTCCAGTGCCGTCTTGATAGGCGACGACTTGCGCGCGGCGAGGCGAGCATGAACGAGCGACAGCAACAGACGGTCAGCTTCACGATCGGCGCTTTGATGGGGCTCGCGACGCGCCCGGATCTTGCCTCGGCGTCAGAGCAGCTCGAGGTCCTTGCCAAGGCGCTGGCCAATGCATTCGAGATTACGCACCCTGCACTTGCGACGCTTGAGGAGCCGCCGAAGTTATGAACAAGCCGAAATTCCGGCCGCTGCACCCAGAGTTCCCGGTCGAAGCGTACAAGGCCATCGTGAGCATGCACCTTGCGTCGGAGTCGACCATCCTGTCCGAGACGCCGGCTCCGTTCTCATGGACGAGCTTCAAGGGGCTCGATGAGTCCGCTCCGGCGCTCGGGTGGAGAAGCCTNGGTGCGGATCTGGCGCCAGGACAACGCGACGTGCGAGGCCTGCGGCGGCCCGCTCCGGGTGTACGGGCTCGGCGCGCAGATGACGCGAGCTTGCATCGCGCGGGCGTGCCTCGGCTGCAAGCTCGAGTATCTCGAAGACCTGACGCGCGGCGACCTCGAAAGTCGGTTGCGCGCGTGGGGCTTCCGTAGTTTCAAGGTTGGCCTCGGGCGAGGGCTCGTCGCCGCCGGTGTCGTGTGGGGAAGCGGGCAGCCCGCAACGCCGGACGAGGCGCGCGCACACCTGCTCGGAGGAGGAAAGGGAGAGTCATGAAGGCACGCATTTTTGGTGGTGAAGATATGACGGTCGAGGTTACGGCAAGCGAGCGCATGGTCGACGCTATCGGAAAGGACGGCGTTCACACCGTCGAGGTGTCGCCGCCGCCGTACGACCTCGGGGATGAGATCAAGGTCTGGGATACAGCCGAGCGGCCGCAGAAGTTCGGGGCGCGGCTCCGGACGGTCATCGAGATGACGGCGAAGATCCGCGGCAAACGAACGGACGAAGACCCGCAGCGTTTCGTCACGCAGTACTTCTCGCTGGAGGGTGCTCTTCTGGCCGAGAAGGACGCCTGGGCCGAGCCGGTCATCGAGGCGCTCGAGAAGAAGGTCGAGGCGAACGAAGCGCGCGTCCAGGCGACCGAGCGGAAGCTTCAGGAGACGGTCGCCGAGCTCGATGCGACGCGGAAGCAGCGTGACGAACTGACCCACGCCCTTCGCGTCGCGATGGTGAAGCTCGAAGCCAGGCCGTCGGCGCGGAGACGCCGATGAAGCCGCCGATGGAGCGGGTCGCCGACCACTTCCTCGATTCGTTCGGGAAGCTCTTCAACCAGGTACGCGCGAACCCGCCTCCAGAGTGGGACGCGGACGAAGGCTCCGCCGTGATGATGGGCGTCGTTCAAGCGATGGTCGAGATGGCGCTCCCACACCGAACGCCCGAACACCAAGCGTTGGCGAAGCAGGCGGCCGACTACGTCAAGCAGGCAGTGACCGTCACCAACCAGGCGCCGCCCCGCGGGCCGGCGTCGTGAGCACGACTTACCGCATCACGCGCGGGAAGGTGGCCGAGAAGCAGCTTCGGCACCCGCCGGCACCGGTCGAGTTCCACGTCGACTATCCATCGGGGCGCTTTCCGGTTCCGTGCTTCATTCTCAGAATGAAGAGCGACCGGAAAGAGTACTCGTTGCCCTTTCCGTTCGAGCCGGACGACGCCACGCTGCCGGCGACGCACGCCCGCGGCCCGTTCGAGTACCTTCACGTGTTCCTCGAGCCGGCTGGGCCGTCGTTCGAGCGCTTCGGGAACAACGAGGTCGAGCTGATGCTGCACGTGCTCTGCAAAGCGTACGGCTTCGCGGTTCAGGACGACGAGGGCCTCGTTGGCGTTGACGAAGTCGGCATCCAGTACGGCTGGCCCGTGGGCCGGTAGGTTAGGTCTTGCGCGGCCGGGGCGGCTCGGGCAGTCTCAGCGCGTGGACGAGGCCCAGGCCAAGCTCCGGGAGATCGACGACAAGCTCGCCGTCATCCGGGATGCGCGCGACAAGCTCGCGCGGCTGGACTCATTCCTGGTCGAGCAGCGGAAGAAGATCGCGAGCGACCTCGACGGACGTTACGCGCACCTGGTCCGTGTGAGCTCGGCCGAGATCGACCAACAGGTCACGAAGGTCACGGAGATCCTGTCCCGGTGGCAGCGGCGATGATCGTCCAGGTCAAGCTCGAGGCCACCCCCGAAGGGTGGACCTTCTCCGCGGTCGATGCCGGCGGCCGCACGGTCGCTCAGTGGGGCGGCCGCCGGAAGAGCGACAATGAGTTCGTACTGTTCGGGGCGGCCCGGACGAGCTCAAGGAGGCCCTGCTCGATGTCGTTCCAGTCGACCTCGCGCAGGGCTTGTTTCGGGTCAAGGCCGCGGCGTAGAAAAGTAACTATCAGGAGACGCGCAGGTGAGTAACTTGGAGTGGAAGACCGTTCATGAAGTGCCGGGCGCCGACGACGTTCTCGTCCGGGTCCAGCGGAGGGGCGACTTCAAGCCTCTCTACTCAATCCAGCTCGGAAAACGNCCGGAAGGACGACCCCGAGCGGCTGATGGTCTTCGTCCCGGTCAAGACCGAAGGCCAGGGTCGGCTGACGTTGAACCGAGACGTCGAGCGGATGCTCAAAGAAGCGCTCGACTGGGTCGAGGCCGACGCGAACCAGTACGAGGACATCCGCGTCCAGAAGATGATACAGCGCGAGAGCTCGCGGTCCTCGCGTGAGGATCAAGGCCTCGACCGGCATGTCGGCCACAACGGCAAGACCCAGCGGAAGCGCGAGCGTTCGCGCGGCGGCAGCAACGGCGTCGCCCGCGGCGTCTCCTACGACGACTCCGAGGGCTGAGCCTTGGCCTACTTCGGCTTCGTCAAAGGCGGCCAGCTCCTCGAGATCGTGCGCCTTCACCTGAAGGGCAAGTTCTCGCTCGCTGAGGCGCGCGCCTACCTCACGCGTCGGCTTGGGAAGGAAACCGACATCGACGGCTGGACGAAAGAACTGACCGCGCGTTTCGGAGCCGAGGTCGGCGACAAGTTCCGCGAGGTCATGACCGTCGACGTCGACATGCGCGGCGTCGGCGAGGCGCTGGTGTTCGACGGGCGCCTGGTGTGGCGGCTATGAGCGAGCCGGACCCTGGACTCATGCTCGACCGCGAGCCGTTCGGGCAGCTCGAACAGGAGCTCGTGAACGGCCTCCCGCAGATCGACGCGCTCGAGGAGATCTGGGTCCGCGAGGTTGGCACGCAGCTGACACGTGGCTATCCCATCATGCGCATCTATCTGGCCGTTTGCTCGATGGACCCAGAAGTGCGCCACCTCGCCGAACAGATCCAGCAAGCCTTCGAGGCGCGTCACTACTGGGACAAGGTCGAATTCCAGTGGCACCTGATGCCGCACGGGCGCATTCCGAAGGACCTGCCGTCGCGGGTCTGGAAGCGGCCGGCACGCGTGTGGACGCCGCGCGAACACCGAATCGAGCTCGCGCGCAGGCCGACTATCGCGCTCGGCCGTGGGAGGAACCGATGAGCGGCAAACCAAACGAAGAGGGTGTCGCCGCGCTCGCAGCGACACTTCGTGCGCTCACTGAGACCCAGAACGAGCTCGCGAAACAGAGCAACATCGCTGCCTGCGCGTCCAAGCGCGTAGAGGAGCTCAGCGAACAGTTTCACAAGCTGTCGCGCCAGATGCAGGATCAGCTCGTAGCGATGGACGTCGACTCCAAAGGAAACGCTGGATGGTCCGGCCGCATCACCTGGATGATGTGCGAGCTGACCCGGCAGCTTTCTGTCACCGCCGTTGAGAAGGGCGCGCCACCAGGTTCTGGGAGGGCGCCATGATCACGCCGGAGCTCGCGTCGAGCTACTTGCATGCGGCCGGCATCGAGAGCCGCTTCCGCGGCCTCTGGGGCGCGTCGCTCTTCGGCGCGCTGGTCGCGGAAGTTTCGGGTGTGGCCATCGGCGTCCGATGGACCGGCGAACGATGGGAGGCGGACGATGGCTCCAGCGGCGCGCAAGTTTCTCGGCAAAGCGTTCGCCCGCGTCGGCGCAGTCGCGTTCGGGCGAAAGCGCGGACCTGACTTCGAGGTCGTCACCCTCGCTCCGGCCCGGCCCGAGGATTGCTTCGAAGTCTATCGCGATGCGCTCGACGACTTGGTCGAGTCCGGACTGGTTGACCCGGCCAACGACTCTGTGGTTTGGCTGGGCGTCCTCGACGTTATTCCGTCGGACTTCGCCAAGCTTCAATGAAAGAACAATGGCGACCAATCGACGGCTGGCCGGCATACGAAGTGAGTAACCTCGGCAGGGTTAGAAGCGTCGATCGTCCGGTTCGACATCGCTGTGGCGGGGCCGCTATGCGCCGCGGGCGTATACTGCGCCAAACTTCAGGTAAAGATACCTACTTGCAAGTGGTGCTCTCCTGCGAGAGTCGGCGAAAAACGTTCGCTGTACATCTTCTTGTCGCGCGCCACTTTCAGCCGAATCCGTTGCGGCTACCGGAAGTGAACCATCGAGACCTCAACAAAGCCAACAACCGGGCGTCTAACCTCGAATGGACTACGCACAAACGGAATCAGGAACACGCGGCGGCCGCGGGAAGGTTTCGTGCGCTGATCAACCCAAATTGTGGTAAGAAGCTTTCGCTGGATGACGTCGAGTTCATCCGGCAGAATCCGCACATCGGCGCGCGGACCTTGGCCGCACTACTTGGGGTTAGCGTGTCGCACATCTACTTGATCATCCGAAGGAAAACATGGGTATGACTGCACAACAACTTTCGCCGTTCAACCAGCAGGTTGTAACATGCTTTCGTACCGACCCAGGTGTTGTCTCCATCTGGCTGGACGCTCCCAGCGACGCAGCTGGAGAGCGAGGCCATCGATACTCTGTGGTAGTCCGCGGCGAACTTACGACCGAGCGGCTCAACTGCATTGCCGAATTGGGGCGCCCTCTTCAACTCGAAGACCCCGACTTCGCGTTGAACGTCTGGCCTGAAGGGGGACTCGACGACCATCCGCGCGTCGCGCTCTGGACAGAAGCCGGCGTGGTCGCCATCGGCACCGGGACGGTCAACGTCCGGGAGCTGGTCTGGCGCGCGTTCGCGGACGTACCCGAAGTCGTCGACGTGACCTGTAGCCCTGGTGACTCCGTCCCGCGCGGGACGCAGTGCTTCGTCTCGGCCGTGCTGCGCTGCCAGATGAAGCCCCCGCCGCTCGAGCTCTTGAAGCGCGTCGACGACATCGCGACCGAGCTCCGGAAGTCGATGCCCGAGATCGTCGAGATGCAAGCCGCGCCGGAGCTGAACTACCCGCCGAGCGGCGTCCGCGCGGACGACAGCGGCGACGGCTGGCTCGAGCTCAAGGCCGAGGTCATGCGCGTCGTCGAGCCGTACCGGTTCGTCATCGCGGCGTACTTCCGCGCGCCGGACGAGGACCACTCTCAACCGACTGTCTACGTGTACGGCGAGGACGCGCCGAAGCTGCTGGGAGAGCTGACCGCACTCGACGGAGGCATCCTCTGCGTCCACGCGGTTATGCACTGGCGGGACGTCCCGCGCGAGGCGCGCTGCATCTTCAACAACGTCACGCGCCTCATCAAGGCGCAGGCGCTCGGCGAGACCGCCGAGGTCGAGCGGCTCCGCGCGGCCATCATGGAGTCCGACGGGCCGAGGCTGACGCCGCACCCATGCGTCGTCTGCGGCGAGCCGGCCGAGGCTGCGTGCTCGGTCTGCCACGCCGAGTACAGCGCTTGGCTCCACGTCTGCTCGAAGCCGACCTGCCGCACGCAACACGAACGAGACGAGCGAGCACCCGGCCGGATCCGTGAGCAACTTGCGCACTTCGCCGTGATCGAGGGGCTCAACCAGCCCCGCGACCCGCAGGGTGCGCCGCGGCCGCGCGCTCTCACGTTCGAAGAGAAGGTCGCCGGCCGAAAGCCCATTCGGTCGGTTGGGCCGCCGATTCCGAACCCGCGGCCGGCGGTCGGCGTCGGCCCGGTCCGCGGCGACCCGAGCACGCACTTGGTCCACTGTCGTTGGTGCGGCGAGATGACGCCTGCGTCGACCAACCCGCGCTACCACGACGTCTGCGACGCGTGCGGCGCGCTCCAGGCGGCGACTACCATCCCGACGAAGAGCCAGGCGATGCCGCTCATCAGCGTGTTCGTGAACCCGGACAAGACGGTGTTCCTCGAGCTGGTCTTCGCGCCGCCGACGCCGGGCCGCTTCGACCTGAGCCGCGTGTGGCGGTATACGCTGTCGGCCGATGCCTGCGAGGAGTTCGACCAGCACCCGATGGGCAAGAAGAAAGGGTTCACGAAACGAGGCGGCGCATGAGAAAACACATCGAAGGGATGCGCGGCGAGCCGCCGCGCGCGGTGCTCGACCGGATGGAGGTCGACTACCTCGCAAAGGAGCTCGGCAAGTTCGAGAACATCGACGACCGGGCGGAAAAGGAAATCTTGTCGCGCCTCAAAGAGGGCGCGGCCGAGGTCGCCATCACGCTCGTGTACCGGAGGCCTCGGCCGATATGAAGCGGGTCATCGAAGGTGCGGACGGCCCAGTCGCGAAGCTGACACGAATCGTCGCGCGTCGACCCGGCGACCGTGCCGACGCGCCGCTCGACGAGACGACGTGTCCGCAAGACGCGGACCCAGGCTTCGCTCTCGCGCGCTACTACGAGGGCGTCGTCGCGCACGCGATCCGGATGGGCGCCGAAGAGGTCACCGTCGAGTACACGTACCGGAGGGCGAAATGAACAACGAATCGTGGAGGCAGCCTGGCTGCCCAAGCTGCGAGGAGCTCACCATCTGCAAGCAGCACTACCGCGAGTCTGTCGAAGCGGTGCTGCACGCGGCAGAAGGGACGCCCGGACGGTTGGTCGTCGCGACGATGGCTTGGGATACGTCGCACGCGTACCGCGTCGGCGACGGGCTGGTCCGACGGGGTGACCGCGTCGCGCCCGAGCGCGCGAGCCCGCTCGCCCGCTTCGTCGGGCGCGT
>OCOJ01039936.1_pt1 | contig 13203 bp, 10 predicted proteins | sample 1539251 | NCBI WGS metagenome assembly OCOJ01 (sample SAMN01911457, study PRJEB22624) | soil metagenome | biome: Soil | place: Malaysia | collected 2012-04-30 | depth RA_metagenome m | reverse complement strand
CCTGTCACGGCAGAGGCCGCGGGTTCGAGTCCCGTCGTCCCCGCCATTCCTTTCAAGCACTTGCGGTAGGTTCGCCACCGCAAGGTTGATCCACAATCAATCCACAGAACCGATCCTGCGCACTGATTTTGTTGTCGTTGTCGCCTTGAGTGTACAAGTCGAGGGTCGTCTGCACCTTCGAGTGCCGCAGCATCTCCTGAACCGTCTTCGGATCAATCTTCGCCTGATTCACCAGCCAGTTGCTGAGGCTGTGGCGGAGATTGTGGAGTCCGAAACGGTGTCCGTCTGGGATTTTCACGCCAGCCGCGATAGCAGCTTTCCGCAAGTGGCTCCTGTCGAACACCGAGGCGCAGATCGGGACTGAACCGTTCTTAGTCCTTGATGGAAAGACCAAGTCGTTGTCCCCTGCGTAGCCGCTGCCTTGTCTCCAAACGCGAAGGTAGTAAGCGAGTATTGATCCGAGCGCAACCGTGGAATCCGACGCTGACGTTTTAGGCTTGCCATCCCTGCCTTTCCGCCAGCGCTTGTTGACTCGGATACGGTTTCCCTTCCACAAGGTGTCTGACCACCGCAGTGACATCACTTCGCTTGCACGGAGTGCTGTCGCCGCTACGGTCAACACCAACGTGAAATGCAACAAATCGGTCATAGATTTCAGGATCGCGAGGGTCTGCTCGGGCGTGACGATGATCGCCTTGTAGCCGGACTTCACACCTTTCAGACGCCAACCGCTGCACGGATTCGAGGAGCACAGTTCCTCGAACATTCCGTATTCGTAGACGGAGTGCATGATGCCTTTGATCTTTCCGATTGTCGGGCCGCTGTAGTCGAGGGTCTTCAGCCACTCCCGCACGTCCTTACGTTTGACCTCGTCGGCAATGGCATTTCCCCACGCCGGAATCATGACCTTCTTAACGTAATGGACGGCGGCATCGTCGCGAGTCTCCGCGTCGAGATAGCGCAGTGCAAGCACACCGAACGTACCCGAATCCGGGCTGTCTTTGTTGATCTCGGCTCGAATCCCCATCCCATCAACCTTCTTCCACGCGTCTGACTCGATTTTCAGTTCACTTACGGGGCCGACGCGCTTGGTGTTCTCGACTCGCTTTCCACCCTTTGTAGTGCGGTAGCGCAAATACCAAACCAGTCCTTCCTTTCTTTCAACCTGCCTTAAACATCCGTGTTGGTATCGGTTCCTTGGGAGCAGCCTTCGACTCGGTAGTCTCCGTCTTTTGCTTGGCGGCGGGGGATTCCATTTGAGCGAATGCTAGCGGAAGCACAGCAACAAGCAGAACCACGAGACGAACGAGAGTCCGCATATTGCCTCCATCCGGCAAGATTCTACGCTCAACTATTCGAATTTCTTTTGGAAGCCTAGCCCTCGATTTCCCCCAGTTGGATTACAGGAGGCTCAGGTCGGCAACAGACACCATAGCGATGCCAGAGCCGAAACCACGGGCTATGCGCGTTCGTCTCGTCGTGCCTTCGATTCGCAGCCGAGAGGTCGCTTGCACTCGGCGGTCTGGTGTCGGGCATCGCAAAGATGCGCTCTAGCCTCTCGATTTCGGCAATAGTCTGTTCAACGCCCATCCATCTCAATCATCTAGTACGAAGCGGGAATGGGTCAAACGGAAGCGGCATTGGTCTTTCCTGAGCGATTCGTACGCTGCCAGTCAATGCGCCACCGCCCTCCTGCTACAGGCACCCAGAACAGTGTCTCTATCGGCGTACCTCTTGCGTGATGGTATAGCGCGGCGGTGCGCTCGTAGAATCCGCGAGTGTGCCATGAGTCCGTGAATCCTAACTTGTGATAGTCGAGGTGGTGGCAGAACTCATGGCAGAGAGTGCTCAGGAAGGTACCGAAGGAGGTGACCTCCTTGCGCACCGCCGTCCGCATCCAGACCCGGATAAGCATGTTTTCGGGATCGTAGTCACCGAAAAGCTCGAACGTTCCGCGCTCGCGGGTTCGTAGAGGTCTTGCGGCAAGTACCCGGACACTACAGGTTGGGACTGCATAGAAATTCGAGGCACTAGACAGAAACTCGGCGCAGGCACTCCGAACATCTCGAATGTTGTCCGACTTCATGGCAGATTCGAGCCGCTGGGCAATTTCCTGCAAATCTCCGTTCGGCGGTAGATTGAGGGTCTTCATGCAGTCGCTTTCGAGGAATCCAGAGCGGTTCCTTCTGGGTGGAGCGTCAGTAAGCATCGCACGCTTAAATGTCGCGATCTAGGCGGGTTTCCGCCACACAGCCTCATATTTGTTGAATGAGCGTGCGAGGTGAACAACCGCCAAGCGGTTCTCTTCCGCGAATCGGTTTAGGTCGTCAGCGGTGAGATAGCCAAGGCTCTTGGAGATTTTGCTGCCGAGGGAAGCCAGCCATTTCGGGAGAGCGAAATCCTTGTAGATAAGACAGCCGTTCGGCTTTAAGACTCGTAACATCTGGCGCAGGGCNATTCTGCCAGTCGGGGATGTGGTGCGTCACCATGTGCGTGCCGACAAAATCGAATTCGTTATCCTCAAAGGGCAACTGTGTTCCATCGGCAGTGAGAAACCGGACGTTTGCGGTCTGCCCGCTCTTCTCCCGCGCTGTTTCGATCTGCTCAGGATCGACATCTATGCCTGTCACATTGAGTCCCAGCTTTGACGACAGACGGACTGCCGCTGCTCCGTTGCCGCACCCGAAATCCAAATAGCTCTGTCCTGGTGCAAACCCCGCCAGTCTCAGCATTTTTTCAGCGTACTCGGCAACCCGGCGGCTGCGCCCTTCGCTGTTGACGAAGAACTTCTCGAAATTCGTCATCTTCATGCGCTTGGCTTCGTCCGGGCAGGCTCACTTTTTAGCGACAAACAGCGGCATGATGGCAAACACCACGAGCCTAGCGATTGACCGTTGTCCACCATTCGACCTACTATTNCCCGCCAGTGGCTACTCCGCCCCAACCCGTTGGACAGACCGTTTCCCATTACCGCATCCTCCGCAAGATTGGGGGCGGCGGCATGGGTGTCGTCTACGAAGCCGAAGACCTGAAGCTCGGTCGCCATGTCGCGCTGAAGTTCCTTCCTGATGATCTTGCTAATGACGCGCAGGCTCTCAGCCGCTTCCAGCGTGAAGCCAAGGCTGCCTCTGCACTGAACCACTCGAACATCTGCACGATATACGAAATCGACGAGTCCGATGGGCGAACCTTCATCGCGATGGAACTGCTGGAGGGGCAGATCCTCCGGCACATGATCGCTGGCAAGCCGATGGAGATCGGAACCGTGCTCGATCTGGGCATCCAGATCGCTGATGCACTAGACGCCGCACATGCGAAGGGAATCATTCATCGGGACATCAAGCCAGCAAACATCTTCGTAACGCACAGGGGTCAGGCGAAGATTCTGGACTTCGGGCTAGCAAAGGTCTCTCTCAGGTCGGACAGCGTTGCTATGAGCGCCCCGACCATAGAATCCGACGAACGCTTGACCAGTCCCGGCAGTGCGATGGGAACGGTCGCCTATATGTCGCCGGAGCAGGTTCGGGGGAAGGAATTGGATGCCCGCACTGATCTGTTCTCGTTCGGCGCAGTGCTGTACGAAATGTGTGCCGGGACGCTCCCGTTTCGAGGCGACACGAGCGGTGTGATCTTCGAGTCCATCTTGAATCGAGTGCCGCCGCCGCTACTCCGATTCAATGCTGACATCCCCCCTAAGCTCGATGAGATCACCAATAAGTGTCTGGAGAAAGATCGAAATCTGCGCTACCAACACGCCGCTGACATTCGTACCGATCTCCAACGACTGAAGCGCGACAGGGAGAGCGGCAAGAGCGCAGCTACGGTCGCAGAAGCGAGGACATGGATACTTTTGCGCCGAAAGGTCTGGAGGTTGGTCGCGGGCGCGGCAGTAGTCACCGTTGTCGGTGCTGCGTTTCTAGTGTGGCACTCGCTTCGGTCTCGCACTTCCGATGCTACACCGATCCATTCGATAGCCGTATTGCCGTTTGCAAATGCAAGCAAAGACCCGGAGATGGACTACCTCGCGGAAGGCATTTCCGAGGAGATTACCAATTCCATTTCTCGGCTCCCGAATCTCGAAGTCATGGCTCATAGCACCGTGCTGCACTACAGGGCTAGACAAGATGACCCACAAGGGGTCGGGCACGACCTGCATGTCGATGCAGTGTTGACCGGACGCGTGGTGGAGCATGGCAGTGAACTCGATGTTGAAAGTGAGTTGGTGGATGTCAGCACAGGAGCGCAACTCTGGGGCGAACGATACACTCGAAATGCCAACGATGCTTCCTTTTTACAAGCGGCGATCACCCGTGATGTTGCCAGTCAATTGCGACCTCAGCTTTCGGGGAGTGAGCGGGAGCGCGTAGCAAAAGTAGGAACAAAAGATGCTGAGGCGTATCGGCTTTACTTGAAGGGGCGGCACTATTACGAACAAACTTGGACTCCAGAAGACTTGAAAGCGGCTGCGGAATTCTTTGACAAGGCAGTTGCTCAAGACTCAGGCTATGCGGCGGCGTACGCTGGACTGGCGGATGTTTACGCGATACAGGGCTATATGGGCTACGTGTCTGACCCAGAGCTATTGGACAAGGCGCGATCCGCAGCGCGGCGGGCACTGACGCTCGACAGCCAGATTCCCGAATCCCACACTGCTTTAGCTAATCTCGATTTCAACTATTTCTGGAACTTCCCAGAGGCGGAAGCGGAGATTCAGAAGGCTCTCGCCCTTGATCCCAATTCTGCCTATGCGCATGAAGTTTCTTGTTGGATCGAAGTTGGTACGGGCAAGACTCAGGATGGTCTCGCCGAATGCCGCCGTGCGGTGAAACTTGATCCTCTCTCGTTGTTGAACAACATGATTCTCGCTTGGGAGTATGACTTCGCCCGTGATTATAGGCATGCCATCGAACAAGCGAACAACACGCTTGAGATCGACCCAAAGGATGTTGACGCCGTTTCGGTTCTGGGACTGGCATACGAGCAGACTGGGAACTATACGCAGGCGATGAAGCAGTGGGTGAAAATCCAACAGTTGCAGGGTCACGAAGCGCGAGCCAAGGAACTCATGCGAACCTTCGAGCAGTCAGGGTACAAAGGCTACCTCAGCAAAGACGCCAAGAATAACGAAGCCGAAGCCATCTACTACGGTGGCGGGTTGCCCCGCAGCGCGGCGGCTGATTACGCGATGCTGGGCGATAAAGATGCTGCTTTCGCGGCTCTGGACAAGGCATTTGTAAGCCGGGCGGGAGTTGTGGACGTCTATGTTGATCCGAGACTCGATAATCTCCGCTCCGACCCACGCTACGCGGACTTGCTGCGCCGAATCGGGTTTCCGCAGTGACCGAGTCAAAAGGTATAGTCGGCGGACTGCCGCCATCCGGGCGAAACAGGGGGCGAAAGATCGCGAAAAATGAAGCCCTGGAATGACCCCTTCTTGACCAGTGGTTGATTCCATTGGGTTTGACGATCTTTTCCCATCCGATTGGGGGATTTTGAGCGTAATCAGGATTTTTCGCCAATCGACGACTGGCCAGTCCAGCAGACCTGGACGATTTGTACAACATGCCTACCTTGGGGCAGGCGTTCTTAGCGATTCGTGACTTCACCACGTCGAAATCGCGAATCGCGCTGCAGCTGAATGTCTTTTCACACGTTACTAACTGATGAAATAGGAGTACAATCGTCGCCGTTCTTGAGAAAGTAAGAGATTTCGGTTCTTCTAACTCGATGGCGCAAAATTCCCTTTTTCAATCGGCAGTCAGGTCCAAAGCCCTGTTTTCGTCTCCTTTCTTCCATGCGGCAGGTGCGAGAGCAAGTCGCGCGGTTATGGGAGTCCAACAACATGTCCTCTCCAATCCAATTGGCATCAGTGAGTACAGTACCTCGACGTCCATTACTGTTACTGAAGGTCGCGCTGATGGGGTGCGCAGCTGCAATAAGTTCCTCGGCATTCGCCCAAACCACAACCTCGCTTGCAGTAACTTCAAGCGGCGTTGTCGTGACTTCTGTGAAGGCAGGCCGCGTTATCACGCTGACTGCTACTGTCGAGGCGGGAACCACGGCAGTGAAACAGGGCCAGGTGAATTTCTGCGATGCCACGGCGGCATATTGCACGGACATTCACATTCTCGCCACCGCGCAACTCACGAGTTCTGGCACGGCCACTTACAAGTTTCGCCCGGGGATCGGCGGCCACAGCTATAAGGCCGTGTTCGTCGGCACTAACTCGTATGCCGGTAGTAGTTCGAGCGCATCGCCGCTGACAGTGACGGGAACTACTGGGCCATTCGCGACAGCCACCTCGATTGCGGAAACGGGGGCGTGGGGGAATTACACGCTAACTGGAACCGTGACGGAGGCGGGAGGAACGGTTGCGCCCACTGGGACCGTCTCCTTTCTGGATGCCAGCAACGGGAATTCGGTCTTGGGGACCGGATCGTTAGGGGCGGCAGTTGCCGGGGTCGGCTGGCCAAACCCGGGATCGCTGTCGAACACACAGGGCACTTATTTCGTGTTGGTGGCGGACCTTAACGGAGACGGCATCCCCGACCTGGTATTAGGCTCCAATGTGGTGTCGATCTACTTGGGCAACAAGAATGGGACCTATACCCAAGCGGCCACGCCTAACATTAATGGACCTACGAGCTATCCCATCGTCAGCGCCGACTTCAATGGGGACGGAATTCCGGATTTGGCCGTACCGTTGTATGGCTCAAACCAGATAGCGATCCTGCTGGGTAACGGGAACGGAACGTTTGCAGCGCCGGTTATGGCTTCCGTACCAGGCTCCATTGTCGATATCGCGCAAGTCGTGGTCGCAGATTTCAATGGAGATGGAATTCCTGACCTGGCCGTTATTGACAGTGACAATTCGATCGTGGACATTCTTCTCGGCAATGGGAATGGGACTTTTACCGCAGAAGCGACCAACCCTCCTGTTTCCGGAACACCTTTGCACCTCGCCACGGGCGATTTCAACGGAGACGGCAAGGCGGATCTGGCCGTCGCTCAGAACAACGGTACGATTGCCATTCTTCTGGGAAACGGGGATGGCACATTTGCGGCGACGGGATCCGTGAATTCAGGAACCAGCGGCTCACCCATCGCCGTGGCCGACTTCAATGGTGATGGCAAGTTAGATATCGCTGTGCCGGCAGGCACCGGTACCAGTGAGCTGGTGACCGTACTCACTGGCAACGGGGATGGGACCTTCAATTCGCCATTTTCCGGTTCGAACCCGACATCAACGAGCGTGACCTGGATCCAGGTGGCAGATTTCAACCAGGATGGCACTCCGGATGTGGTTCTGGCGGATTCGAGCGGCAGTGCAACGGTTTTTTTGAACAATGGCAGCGGCTCACTCAGCGAGAGTTTTCCAGTGGTTTCCGGTCTCAGTGTTCCTTACTATCTCGAAGTTGGCGTCGGTGACCTCAATGGGGATGGATACCCGGACATCGTGGCCGGTGGCTATTACGAAAACACCCAGGGGCTTTACCTGACCGAGCCGACGGAAACGGCGAGCGCAAGCGCCAGCGTTCAAGTCAACGGCGTAGGTCAGCATTTGGCTCAGGCAAGTTTTCCTGCTGAGGGCAAATACGAATCCAGCGTTTCCAGCTCGATCCCGTTGTGGGGTCTACTGCCTACCACATCAACCACGTTGAGTGTGACGTCGGGAGGGTCGCCGGTCACGAGCGTTACTCCCGGAACCGCGGTGCTCCTTACCGCGCAAGTGAGAGTCGGCACTACCCCGGTGACCGGCGGGCAGGTCAACTTCTGCGATGCCTCCGCGCCACATTGCACCGATATACATATTCTTGGCTCGTCCGCGCTGAACAGCTCCGGAACCGCGACCTTCGAGTTTGTACCCGGGGCCGGCGCTCACAGCTACCAGGCGCAGTTCGTCGAGGACGGTTTCGGCCTGGCGAGCGCATCGAACATTGCATCGCTGAATGTAGGTCCTGCTCCAAGCCCCGTCTACAGCGATACGGCTGCCATCACAGCCAATGGGTCGCCGGGCGACTACAGCCTCACGGCAACCGTAATAGGATATGGCGGCCCGGCCTCGCCCACCGGAATTGTTTCGTTCGTCGATACCAGTTTCGGCAATAACGTGCTCGCGACCGCTTCCCTCGGAACTGGTACACCCGGTATCGGTTTCCTGGAGTCTTCGTCACCTTCGTTTGGGACCTATCCAGCCAGTGAAGTCACAGCCGACTTTAACGGCGACGGAATACCCGATCTGGCTATTATCTCGACCAACAACACTATTACTTTCGGAGGTCCCTTTACCGTCGCAGTTTTCCTCGGTAACGGAGACGGAACATTCCGGGCCGGACCGACGATTCAACCTTCTGGAATGCAGAATTACCCATTCATGATTTCCGGGGACTTCAATGGGGACGGTAAGCCGGACCTGGCCATCTTGAGTTACGACGGCTACTCCACGAGCTACCTCACGATTCTGTTGGGCAACGGTGACGGCTCGTTCAGCGCGAAACCCACCGTGGTTGTCTTCGCCCAGGGAGCCACGGGCGGTGATGTCATTCTCGGCACAATGGCAACGGCGGACTTCAACGGCGATGGCAAGTTGGATCTCGCCGTTGTCGGCGACTACGTCTCATCCGGAGGCGTAACGATTCTCCTTGGAAACGGGGACGGGACGTTTACGGCTGCGGGACCGAACCTTGACCCCAGCGGGGATTTTGCTTTGATTGCAACGGGAGATTTCAATGGGGACGGCATTCCGGATTTTGTGACTCCAAATTACTTCGAATTCGGCGGCAGCCCAACCATTTTTCTCGGCAAAGGCGATGGGACGTTTACATTCAAGAAAACATCACTCACCCTGGACTATTTCCCCACATCCGTGGTAGTCGGAGATTTCAATGGGGATGGCGTTCTCGATTTAGCGTTCTCAGACCTGAATGGGATTGAGATCGCGTTAGGCAAGGGCGATGGAACGTTCAACGAAACTCCGGCCAGCCCCATCCCAGTTCCCAGCGAACTCTATAGCTTGCAGGTGGGGGACTTCAACCACGACGGCAAACTGGATCTGGCGGGATTGGACAACTACAACGATCGGATCGTTTTGCTCGAGGGGGCTGGAGACGGTACGTTTGTGGTGACAGCAACGACTCCAGTCGTGAGCACTTCTTTCATCGGCCCATTTCGAATTGCAGCCGCCGACTTCAACGGTGACGGTGTACCCGACCTGGCCATGTTGACCAAGAACGTCAATACAGCCTCGATCCTGCTGACGGTGCCGACCGAAACCTCGACGGCGACAGCGAACAATATCGCGCCGGTCGGCGCTGGAACGCATAACGTGGATGCGAGCTATGCGGGCGATAGCAACTACGGTGCAGTTACTTCCGGCACGATACCGCTCACCGGCGGTCTGGCGCCGCCCGGGGTCTCGCCGAATTCGCTGAGTTTTGGCAATGAGGTGGTCAGCACGACCAGCCCCGCCAAAACGGTGACGCTGAAAAACACCGGCACGGCCACGCTCGAGATCAGCAGCATCACGCCCAGCGGTGACTTCGCGATCTCCGCGAACACCTGTGGGGCCACGCTCGCTGGGAAGAAAGGCTGCAAGGTGAGCATCACCTTCACGCCGACGGCTTTGGGTAAGGTAACCGGAACGCTCACCTTTACCGACGATGCCGTTAATAGTCCGCAGACGGTACCGCTGTCGGGGACAGGCGTCGAACCTGCGACGTTGACGCCGGCCAGAGCTATCTATGCGAAGCAGAATGTCGGCACCACCAGCGCGGCGAAAACCTTCACCCTAACCAACAACCAGACTGTGGCGCTGACCAGCATCGCGATCTCGACAACGGGGAATTTTGCCGCATCGGCGACGACCTGCGGGGCGAGCCTAGCGGCCAAGGGCAAGTGCACGATCAGTCTGACGTTCACGCCGACGGCGACCGGAACTCGGACGGGTCAGTTGCGCGTTAGTGACAGCGCGAGCAACAGTCCTCAAACGTCGACTTTAACCGGCACTGGGGACTAAGCTCCCCCTCTTGCCGACGGAACTCTGTCGACTGCTTCACGTCATCTGCCGCGCAACAATGCGGGGCCTTTGTTCCTTGCGTCGACACTATTGAGCGTCAACTGATGTAATCATCCGTTTTCACAACTTTGCGCCGTTTGTTCGCCCCACCCACGGAACGTGGGTATCCCGCTCTCGGCGCTTACGCAGCCACATTTTTCAACTGAAGATTTGCCCCAACTGCCTGTTGAAAAGGTTCTTCTTGTTGCCGACAATCGCATTCGCCCAATGGGTAGCACTAGCCGAGCATTTAGTCAAAGTGCCGCAGGCAAAGTAAATTCGAGTTGAGAGGAGGGCACCATGTGGCGAGAACGGGCGCTGAAGGTTGTGCTTGTGGTGGTGGGCTTGTTGTTCGTCGCAGGAGTTATTCCGCTGACCATGTTTTTCTCGTGAGAACCTGCGGTGCCAATGATAATGAGTATCTATGTCACGCTCGGAATTTTCTTGCTGCTGGCGGTGCGCGACCCAGCGGCGAACCGCAGCCTGATCGCTTTCGCCGGATGNGGCGAATCTTGCGCATGCTGCGGTAATGGCAGCGCAGGAATACCGGAATGTGATCGAACGGCGGGAACTCGCGGGAGTGGTGGTGTTCGCAATCGTCGGTGTGGTGCTGGTCGTGCTGGCTCCGGCACACGGCGTTTTCGCCCGAGGTGATCTACGGGACTCCCGTGGCCAACCGTTTCGACCTCGCTGCCAATCGCGGTAATATCGCTGCCGTGCGCCGTCATCGCGTGCTGGTCTCGGCCATCTATGCGTTGCCGTTCGGGGACGGGCGCCGCTTCTTCAGCCAAATGAGTCGCGTCCCACAAGTGTTCTTCGGTGGATGGTCCGTGAGCACGATCAGCCTGTGGCAGACGGGCCCTTTCCTTACTCCGATCACCAGCCCGACATACGATCCAGGAAATCTGAATCTCGTCTATCGCGGCGCGTTCCAGCGTCCCGACTGCATCGGGGACGGCAACCTTGCTAATCCATCTCCTGGCGAGTACTTCAACCTCAGCACCTTCAATCCGATCCCGGCCGGGCCAGTAGGAAATTGCCGAGTTGGAAGTCTTGTGGGCCCGGGCACGGTCGCGATTGCCGCTGGAATCTCCAAGAGCTTTGCATTGGGAGAGAGAGTGCACCTGAAGTTCGAGAGCACGTTCACCAATCTGATCAATCATTCCAACTACGCGCCGCCCTCGACCGACGTGACGTCTTCGACGTTTGGGCAGATCACCAGCGTTCAGACTTCAGAGAACGCAGGAAACCGTACTGGGCAAATTGCACTGCGAATTGAATTCTAGGAGGCATTCGTACGAGCGTTCGCGTAAGCTTAAAGAACAACTTGGCACGACACCGTTTCCGGCTGAGGTAAATAAAGCCTAATCCGCTTCAACGTGCTGGCTGCAGGAGAGCTTCGTACGGCGCAAATCAGCAAGTGTTTTAGGATTCCCTAACCGACGAGTGTCATAACCTTCGGAGACAGGTCGTATCAGCCTGCGATTTCCGGACGGCAGCGGATACGGATGCGAAAGGTCTGAATCGGGACGCGCCCGGATTGCGTTTGTGGCGTCTGTCGTCGATCAATCAGCGGAATGGCGGGGACGACGGGACTCGAACCATGGTTCTCGGACGATAGAATGCGGCCCCCGTTGAGATAAGGCCGCTGATGGCTCCCCGAGAACCCTAAAACACCCTGGGAAAACGCTTGTCGAGCCCTTATCGAACCCTCGGCCAGTGCCCTAGTACACAGTGCTCTACGGGGCAGCGCCTTACGCCGAGTTCAGCTAGTTCGCCAGACATGCGACACTCAAAAATCAAACCGCACTGCCAGTTGCCCAGTGCGGTTTCCACCAAGTCCTTGGGGCAATGTGGCCGTCAATACGCCAAAGGTGCTCGCGTTGCTGATGTTTAGCGCCGGCGGCGCGAAGTTCGTGTGATTCAGCACGTTGGTGAATGTGGCCTCGAACCGCAACCGATAGTGCTCGTGGAAGGAGAATTCTTTGGCTAGACCTGCGTTCACATTGATCTCTCCTGGGCCTTGCAATATCCCCAAGCCGCAAGTCCCAAAGCGTCCGGCGTTTTGCGGAGGAACGGCAAACGCACTCAGAGCGTAATAGGCTTGCGGNCGATCGGTTCACAGAGATTGGATTGCCCACACAATCTGGCCGCGCCACCGCCCCTCCGATAAACCTCTCATTGTTCAGGTCAGTATTCGATTGATCCTCAGCTGGATTCATCGTGGGCGTCAGCCACTGCCCGGTCTGCAGCAGAGTAACCGTACTGAAATTCCAATTTCCAAGAACCCCGTTGAGGAACTTGCCTCCGCCACTCCACGCACGTCCATGTCCGTAGGGTAACTGATAACTACCCCTCAGCAAGAAGCGTTGCCGGGGTGTTCCCACCACATTACCCCGGTCGTAACGCAGATTGAAGCGATTGGCGATTTCTACCGCATAGGGTTCNTTCACCGGCAAATGCGGTAGGCGCATCCGTGCCTTGGGCATTGCTGATGTTCTTCGCCAAGGTGTAGCTGCCCAAGAACGACACTCCATGAGAATTCCTACGCTGGACCTCAACAGTACCAGCTTGATAGTTTGCGTTTCCGATGCTTTGCGCATACATCAACATGCCAAAGTTCTGATAAGGAGAGCGTGGGTCTGCCCAGCCATTGGCGGCTACGTAAGGAGTTGTGCTTGCCGGAATCTGGTTGAGATCCACGGTGATCGGAAGGTGCCACGTGCCTTGGCCGACATAGCTGAGGCGCACCGCTGTATCCGGCGTGACCTGCCGCTCCAAGGTCAGGTTCCATTGCGCTGAGGTTGGATCCTTGAAGTGCGGATCGTTTCCTTCTTCAAAAGAACCTCCGCCTAACGAGACCAGACCTGGAATGGACGTTTGGGGAAACTGAAAGGCTGGAACTCCGTTCTTGACGGAATTGGGGAAGCTAAGCAGATCTGAGAGACCGACACCAGCATTGTTGAAAGACAGAGGGCCAAGGGTTGTCGCCGTGAAGAGGCCGAAGCCCGCGCGAATCACGGTTTTGTCATCATTGAATGGCCGATATGCCAGACTTACCCGTGGGTCGAAATCATGCATCGGCGTATGCCTTAGACCTTGCGGAAGGCCGGCTTTGCTGGCCGCCACTACATTCGTACAGGCCAGTG
>OCOJ01033836.1_pt6 | contig 13203 bp, 9 predicted proteins | sample 1539251 | NCBI WGS metagenome assembly OCOJ01 (sample SAMN01911457, study PRJEB22624) | soil metagenome | biome: Soil | place: Malaysia | collected 2012-04-30 | depth RA_metagenome m | reverse complement strand
TAGCGCTGCAGCAGCGCCTTTTCTTCCGCGCTGCCTTTGAGCGCTTTCATGTTCTCGCGCAGGCGCTGCTGGTCGTCGAAGATGCGCTTGGTCTCGTCCTTGCGCGCCTGGAGCTGGGCGTCGAGCCCGGCGATCACGCCCTTCTGGGCCACGATGCGCCGCAGGGCCTGTTCGATTTCCGGATTGATGGTCTTCTGGCGCACGAACATGCCGATCTGGTCCGGGGTGATGTTGCTGATGGCGTAACGCGTCTCCACCGGACGGGATTCCTTGACGGTGAGCGTCTCCGTCTTTTTCGGCTCGACGGTCACGCGGAAGCGGTATGTGCCCGCGGTCGTTTCCGCCGGCTCCAGGCCCGCGGCCAGTTTGTATTCCGGCCGGCGCGGATGCTCGATGATGACCACGCGCGGGTGGGTGTCTTCATTGCGGATGGTGTAGATTTTCTGTTCGCGCACCTCGCTCGTCTGGATCATTATTCCGCGATGGATGCTTACGCGCGTTACCGGCTGCGACTGGCTCTCCGCTTTCGCGTCCACGCGCACGCCCAGGTCCGCGGCGTAGGAGAGCAGCCGCTTTTCTCCCGGCTTGATGGGATCGGTCAGGCCTTCGCCGGCAAAGGTTTCTTCCTCGAGCACGCTGAAGCTGCCGCCATCGAGCGTCAGCCCGCTCGAATTGGTCAGCCAGATGGCCAGCAGCGGCTGGGGGCGCCCGGAGGATTCATTCCACAGCGACACTTTTTCCGCGGTCACGTCCGATTGCAGGATGGGCACCAGCGCCGACTGGTTTTTCCGGATGGTCACCGGCTGCTTCAGTTTGTATTCGAAGAGGTCGCCCAGCTCGCGCGCCTGCGCCGCCGCTTGCTGCGCGGCGCGCGTCGCGCCAATCGTCGCCTGATTGATCGCGGGCAATGCATCGATCGCCATCCCCGACATCGTCTTCCTTTCGGCGCGATATCGGCCCCCGCCCACACCTCCAAAACTTGCGCTAGGCGCTGGGGCGGCTGCAGTCACCTCTATTACCTCAGTTGCTGCACCCACCTGCAATGACACGTCTTTCGATACTGCTTCCCCACCGGTCACCGTGACGCCGGATTCCCTATACATCCGGAATCCGGCCTGCGCCACCTCCACTCGATAATCTCCATCCGGGAGGCTAGTCACGGAGTAATTGCCGGATGCGTCCGTCGTCGACGTTCCCACTAGGTTGTTGCTTGCGTCATAGACGCGCACGGCAGCGCCGGCGACTGCTGCTCCGCTCGGATCCGTGACCGTTCCATTGAGCGTGCCGCTCCCGGGAATCAGCGTGGCTGCATGCGTCTGCGGGGAGAGCTGCACACTTTCCGGCAGGGGCACCACCGGCCGCCGCGAATAGTAGGGCTGCGAGAGCTGCTGGATGAACGACTGCGGCGCTCCGGCCACGAGCGACAGTTCCACGTCTTCCCAGTCTTCGCCCACGGTGTTGTCCACAATGGCCCATCCTTGCAGCAGCGGCTTCGCATTGGCCTTCGAGGGCATCACGATGCGGTAGGTGGTCTTCCACAGCGGCACTTCGCTGATGTAACTCACGTAGACCTGGCGGTCGCCCGCGCCGGCGGTGGAAATGGTCATGCGCCGCAGGTCCTGCGAGCGCGTGGAGGCGATCAGGTTCAGGTAACGCCCCACGTCCTGATTCAGGTCGCGCTCGAGCAGCCGCACGGTGGTGGCCGCGCCCAAATCCGCGGTGCGCACTTCTCCCGCGTCCGTCACCAGGGAGATTTCGTCGTAGGGAATTACCTGCCCTTCTTTTGTGGTGCGTGTTTTGCGCTCCACGGCCAGCAGCCGGCCCACCGCCGTGCCCTCCGCGGAGTGAACTTCAAGTCGTGCCCCGCGCAGCGCGCTTAGGAACTGGCTGACCGTGGTCTGCTCGCCCAGCGGCAGCCGCAGCGCGCCCAGGCGCCTGGCCAGCGGGGCTTCGGAGTTGTAATTGACCGCGGTGATTTTTCCGCCGCCCAGGTCGAGCACGGTGAGCGAGCTGAGCACGTCGTTCAGTTGCCCGCTGGTGAAGTCAATGGTCAGCGCCTGGTTGCCGCGCACCCGCCCGAGGTGCTCGAAATAGCCGATGCCGTTCTTGTAGAGCACCACGCGGCGCACCGGCAGTTTGGCGGAGGCCGGGGCGGCCGGTTCTTCTTCCTGCGGTGCGGCGGCCTGTCGGCTCATCGCCGCGCTGGGCGCGGCTTTTGGCGAGGGCTGGGGCGCAGGTTTCTGCTGGGTTCGCGCGGGAATGCACAACAGGCTCACCAGGCAGGCACAAAGAAGGAATCGTGGCATCGGCGGCCTCCCTTGAGACGCAGTTACATTAACTTAAACACTAACGGAACGGAATTGTCTGCAGTGAGCAGACACTCCCGCCTCTCTTTCTCTAATGTCCCGATGGCCCAAATAGTTCCCGCTGTGTTTAGATATCGTTTCTGCGCACCGGGAGGCCCCATGCCGCGCTATCTCACTTTGCACACCCTCGCCTGCCTGACCCGCCAGGGCGCGGTGGAACTGGTGGAGCGCTTCCGGCAGGCGCCGGGATTGCGCGTGGAACGGGCGCAGGTGAATCTCCAGGCCGGCAAAATGCTGGTGGAGTGGGAAGCTGCGGAGCGCGACGCCCTGGAACACTGGCTGGACACTCAGAAGATGCACCGCGACTGGCTGCTGCGCGTGGAATACGAAGCGCGCGACGGTCCGCTCGAACCCGCGGGGTAGGCAGCACCCCGATTCGCCGGGGCGCGACCGTGGAACCTCTCCCGTCTCTCGCGCATCACATCGGCATCACCCGTAAGGGCAGGCGATCCGGCTCGCGGGGGTGTCCCTGCATCCAGGGGCTCAGCGCGGCGCGGGACGCAGAGCCACAAAGGAGTCTGGACATGAGCGCGAACGGACAGAGGGAAGTTCTGGTTTCGACCGCATGGGTGGCCGAACACAGCCGCGATGCCGGCATCCGCGTGGTCGAGGTGGACGTGGACACGACCGCCTATGCGCAGGGGCACGTGGAGGGCGCCATCGGCTGGAACTGGCAGACGGATCTGCAGGACCCCGTGCGCCGGGACATTCTCGACGCGCATGGCTTTGCCGCATTGATGCGCCGATCGGGCATTTCGAACGACACCATAGTGGTGCTCTACGGCGACAACAACAATTGGTTTGCGTGCTGGGCCCTGTGGCTGCTGGCCTATTACGGCCACGCGAAACTGCGGCTGATGAATGGAGGGCGGAAAAAGTGGCTGGAAGAAAAACGTCCGCTGGCCGCGGCGGTTCCGGCCATTGCTCCCGGCAACTACGCGGTTCCCGCTCCGAACCTGGATCTGCGCGCCCGCCGCGACCACATCTTCTCCGTGCTCGATGGCCGGCTGCCGGCGCAGCTCGTGGACGTGCGTTCTGTGGACGAATTCACCGGGCGGGTCATCGCCCCGCCGGGCATGACGGAAACGGCGCAGCGCGGCGGGCACATTCCCGGCGCGGCCAGTATTCCCTGGGCCCAGGCGGTCCAGGAGGACGGCACGTTCAAACCCATCGAGTCCTTGCGCCAGCTCTACGCCGGAAAGGGCATCACCGGCGAGAAAGAAGTGATCGCCTACTGCCGCATCGGCGAGCGCAGCGCGCACACCTGGTTTGTGCTGCGTTACCTGCTGGGCTACAGCCGCGTGCGCAATTACGACGGCTCGTGGACCGAATGGGGCAATATCGTGGGCGCCCCGATAGAGAAAGAGCTGGCCGCCACCGCCGCAAAATAATCGCGGAGGTTGCGCCGCGCCCCGGATCTCTGTTTGCTCCGCAACCCGGGTGCGCATACAATCTCCCGGCTTCGTCCTTCTTCCGCCACCGAACAGGGAGATTCTTCGATGATGATCCGTACGCTTGCGCTTCCGGCCGCGCTGGCCGCGCTGGCCGCCGGCTCCGCGCTTTGGGTGCGCGCCCAGGAGCCACCCCCGCCGGCCCCTAAGCCCTCCGTAATCACACCGGCTACGGCCGATGCCGACGAGAAAATCCTCGCGGAAGTGAAAGCGCACAATGAAATCATGGCCAATCTCGAGTATCTCTCGGACATGATCGGCCAGCGGCTCACCGGCTCGGCAAACCTGAAGAAGGCCAACCAATGGACGCGGGACCGCTTCAGCGCCTACGGTCTGGCCAACGCGCACCTGGAAGCCTGGCAGATCGCGCATTCCTGGACGCGCGGAACGGCGCGCGGGCGCATCCTCAGCCCCGCCGAGCATCCACTCACGCTGGCGTCCTACGGCTGGGCGGCCGGCACGGGCGGGCCGGTGCGCGGCCCGGTGGTATACGTGAAAGCGCCGCAGGCGGAAGATCTGCAGGCCTACACGGGAAAATTGAAAGGCGCCATTGTGATCACTTCGCAGCCGGGCTTGCTGCCGGACCCGGATGCGCCCGCCATCAATCCCATGCTCGTTCCCTACCCCGATTCCTTTCTGCTGGTGTCACCGCGCCGGGCCGGGGAGCCCGCGCCCGCCGGGCCGCCGGCGCGCGGATTCATGCGGGCGCGCGATGAATTCTTCAAATCCGAAGGCGTGCTCGCGCTGCTCACGGATGCGCACAAGCCGGACGGGCTGCTGAACATGACCGGCCGCGGCGGCCGCACGTATGCCATCAATTCCATTCCTTCCGCGTTCATCACATCCGAGAATTATTCGCTGATTTGGCGGCTGATGCAGCGCGGCCCGGTGGAAGTGGAGCTGGACATTACCAACACGGCGAGCGAGCAGCCCGTAGAGGTTTACAACACCGTGGCCGAGCTGCCAGGGAGCGAGCGGCCGGACGAGGTGGCGATTCTCGGCGCGCACCTGGATTCCTGGGACCTGGGCACCGGCACGACGGACAACGGAACGGGCTCGATGGTGGTGCTGGAAGCCGCGCGGACCCTCCAGAAACTGGGCCTGAAGCCGCGGCGCACCATCCGCTTTGTGCTCTTCAGCGGCGAGGAGCAGGGGCTGTGCGGTTCGCGCGCCTACGTGGAAGCGCACAAGGCCGAGCTTCCCAAAATCTCCGGCGTGCTGGTCCACGATACCGGCACGGGAAAGGTAATCAGCCTCGGCCTGATGGGGAATTACCAGGACATGGAGATCACGGAGCAGGTGCTGGCTCCGCTGCATACGCTGGGCCTGCTGGAAGTGAGTGAACGGACCATGGGGGGAACGGACCATGCTCCCTTCAATGCCGCTGGAGTGCCCGGTTTTTACGGGATACAGGAGCCCGCGCAGTATTACCAGACGCACCACACCCAGGCGGACACGTTCGATCAGGCGCATGAAGCGGACCTGGTGGAAGGCGCGCAGGTGCTGGCCGTGTGGGCCTACAATGTGGCGCAATTGCCGGAGCTGCTGCCGCGCAAACCCGTTGCCGAAACCGGTGACGAGGACTAGCAGGATGCCGCGAATTTCCCGCAGGATTGTAGAGGGAGGTTTATCCCGCCAGCTTTCGAAGAGAGTGGCGGCATAAAGCCGGCGCTACAGCTTATCCCGCGTGCGTGGCACGGCGCTTCCAGCTTGCCTGATTCACGCGCTCTAGCGCACTGCGCAGCACGACGGCGCTGTGCTGCAATGCCTGCCGCTCCTGGTCGGTCATCTCCGGTTCAAAAACCCGGGTCACTCCCTGCCGGCCGACCACGCTGGGCAGCGACAGGGTGACACCGTAGTTCGGATTGTAGGAGCCGATGGGAATCACCGCGTGCTCATCGCGCAGAATGGCCTCGGCGATGCGCGCCGTGACCATGCCGATGCCCAACTGGCTGGCCCCCGTGCCCTCGATGATGGTGATGTTGGCATAGCGGACGTCCTGTTCCACGTCGCGATGAAACGCGCGTGGCGCCTGATGGCCCTCTTCGAGCAGTTTGGCGATGGGCGTGCCCGCCACGCGCGCCGAAGACCAGAGAAACACCTGCGACGTGCCGTGTTCGCCCACTACCTGCGCTTCCACCTGTTTCGGATTTACATTCAGGCGGCGCGCCAGATGCAGGCGGAAGCGCAGGCTGTCCAGAAACGTTCCGCTGCTCAGCACGCGGTCGTGCCCGGCAAGCTCCCGCGCCAAGTCCGCCAGAGGGTCCGGCGGATCTGTCACCACCAGCAGCAGCGCTTCGGGCGCCACCGTCACCACCTGGGGGATGATCTCCCGGTATACCCCGGCATTGACCTCGAGCAGGCGCAGCCGGCCCGCGGGATCGCTGCGGTCGGTGGCCCCGCCGGATTTCTCATTGATCCCCGCGTTGATCATCACCAGCGCCGCACCGGCCAGATCCGCGTAGTCGCCCGCGCGCAACTCCACCGCGGGGGACAGTGTGGCGCCGTATTGCAGGTCCGCCACCACGCCCTTGGCCCGCGCCTGGTTCTTGTCCAGCACAATCACCTGGCACGCTGCCGTCCCGCGCGTCACCAGCGCGAGCAGCGTTGCCGATCCCACTCCTCCTGCGCCAATGATTCCGACTTTCATGAAGGTATCGCTCCTTGGCGGCTACCGCGAGTATACGCCGCTTCCGCGTCCCTGGTTGGGAGCCCGCCGCGCCCTCCGCGGGGTGGTAGAGGCGGGTTGATCCCGCCAGTTTTCAACGAGAGTGGCGGCACAAAGCCGCCGCTACAGCGCTGCTCCGCAATCCTCCGTGCTCCTCCGCGTCTCCGCGGTGCAATCCTGCTTTTTCCTTCCGCGCGTCACGCGCGGACCGCGGCGCGCATCCAAGATTGGCCGCCTCCCGAGGCTTCGGGACCCGGCGAGACGGCAACTCTCAGAACGAGGTGACCCATGAATTACGGCGGGAAAGAACTGGCCGCGGCATTTCGCACCGTGCGCAAGAACACCATTCAGGTGGCGGAAGACATTCCGGAGGCAAAATACAGCCACGTGGCCGCGCCCGGGGCGCGCTCCGTGGCGCAGATGCTCACACACGTGGCCATCGCCACGCGCATCTGGATCGAGCTGAACAAGCTGGGACTCAAGACGCTTGTGGGTTTTGACTTCTACAGCTTCGTGCAGCCCTACCGGGCCGAAGAGGAGAAGCACCGCTCCAAGGCCGAGTTGATTGAACTGTTGCGCGCCGAAGGGGAGAAATTTGCGTCCTGGCTGGAGACGCTGAAGCCGGAATTCCTTGCGGAGGTGATCACCGAGCCCGACGGCAAGACCCAGAAGTCGCGCTTCGAGCGGATTCTCGGCGCCAAGGAGCACGAGATGCACCACCGCGCCCAGTTGATGCTGATCGAGCGTCAGCTCGGCATCGAGCCGCANCCTGACCCGCCAGTTCAACGAGCGCATGGCCCAGATGCAGGCCGCCAAAGCTTGACGCTTCGTCCGCAAGCATTCAAGCAAGTCCCAGCTAGGGCCAGAGGGCTTGCTGCAATTGCCGCACCCATAAGATCGGAGGTTACGCCCCGGCCCTTATGCCTGATGTACAATGAGCGCGGAGGAGGGGTGGCTTGATTCCAGTCCTTCACGAGCGTCGGGACGATCGCTACGAGCTGCCAATGTATGGCGTGGCCGAGGCCGCTCATTACCTCCGCGTACCCCCAATGACACTCGGTTACTGGCTAACCGGAAAAGGAAAAGTCCCTCCAATCGTTGACCTATCTTCAAAGGACCCCAAACGGCTATCCTTCATGAATCTGCTTGAGTGCCACATGTTGAGCGCAATGCGCTCGCTCTACCATCTCCGGCTGCCTAAGATCAGAAGGGCGCTCCAAAACCTCTCGAAGGTAGTTCGCCGGCAGGAACTGCGCCACCCACTGGTTCAGATTGCCTTTCTGACGGATGGGGTCGACATATTGGTCCATGAGATGGACAGACTGGTGAATCTTTCACGCGACCGGCAGTTGGCCATTCCTCAGGTCATGCAGGCGTACCTGCGGCGCATCGAAGTGGACGCGGAAGGCCTCTTGCAATTCTATCCCTTCGTGATGCGGAAGGGCCTGGACGAGCCGAAGTTCATCGTCATCAGTCCACGCGTTGGATTCGGCAAGCCTGTTGTTGCGGGCACCGGAATCTCCACTGCAGTGATCGCCTCTCGGTTTAATGCTAGGGAATCTGTGACCGACCTCGCACGCGAATATGGGCTCGAGGAGAAACAGGTTGAAGAGGCGATTCGCTGGGAGACGCGAGCAGCCGCCTGAAGCGTTCGTTCTCTTCCTCGATGAAAACCTCGACCGCTGCGCCCCAATCCTTCTAACAATTGAGGAGGCGGGCGTTCTCTGTGAAGAACAAAGTGCGCGATTTTCGCCGGGAGCAAGCGATGACCTATGGCTTCCGCAGGTCGCCGCAAATGGTTGGTGCATCCTCACCAAGGACAAGCGATTGCGCTACAACGAATGGGAAAAGCGGGCGCTACTTCAGCATAAAGCCAGGGAGTTCTGCTTCTCGTCCGGAAATATGAGCGGCCCGGAAATGGCCGCCGCGCTGCGAAAGGCCCTTCCTAGAATGCGGCGGTTCGCCGAGAGAACTCCCGGACCTTTCGTAGTCATGATTTACAAGTCCGGTGACACGAAACGGATCCTCTGAGCCCGTGCTCATCCCCTCACCGTCAGCCATCGCGGGGCACGAAGAACACCATCGCGCGCAGTTGATGCTGATCGAGCGCCAACTGGGCATCGTGCCGCACCTGACCCGCCAGTTCAACGAGCGCATGGCCCAGATGCAGGCCGCCAGAGCCCAGAAAGTCTTCGCGTAGGGATCTGTAGCGCAGAGCGCAAGCCCTGCGACAAGTTCCGCTATTCTCTCCAAACAAAAAAGAGGCCCATCCGCAAAGATGGGCCTCTTCCAGTTTCAGATCCTAGAGCGGCATCAGACTAGCTGCAGCCGGAGGTTTCGCCGCAATTGCCGCAGCGATAGCAACTGCCGTTGCGGGTCATCAGGCTGCCGCAGTTCGAGCAGGTGGGCGCATCCTCGGCGTAAGGAGAAGCGGCCGCGGCTTCAGCAGGGGCCTGGCCGGGAGCCATCCCGCCCACGGCCGGCATCGTGGACTGTGCGGCCGCCGTGGCCGCGTGGCCATTCTCGCCGTTCTCCACCGGCGGCGCGGTGCTCAGGTAATCGCGCGAGATGAATTTCCCGCCGAGCCAGCGGCCGATGTAATCCAGCACGGACTTCGCATACCGGATATTCGGATTCGCAGTGAACCCCGAGGGGTCGAACCGCGTGTTGATGAATTTGTCCACCAGCGACTTCAGGGGCACGCCGTACTGCAAGCCGATGGACACGGCCATGGCGAAGCCGTCCATGAAGCCGGAAAGCGTGGAGCCTTCCTTGGACATCTTGATGAAGATTTCGCCGGGGGTCCCGTCTTCATACATGCCCACGGTCAGATAGCCTTCGTGGCCGCCGACGTTGAACTTGTGGGTGAACGAGTTGCGCTCCGCGGGCAGCCGGCGCCGCCCCGTGCCCGGGAACAGTTCCTTCTGGGGAGAGGGCGCCGCCGCAGCTTCCGGCACCACGGGAGCCGGGGCCAGGGGATGAGCCAACGCCGCGGGCGGGGGAGCCGCGACGGGCTTCTCTTCCTTCTTGCCTTGACCGGCGGAGAGCGGCTGACTGCGCTTGGAATTGTCGCGATAGATGGCGACTGCTTTCAGGCCCAGCTTCCAGGCCTCCACGTACGCCTGGCTGATGTCTTCGACCGTGGATTCCTCGGGCATGTTGATGGTCTTGCTGATGGCCCCGGAAAGGAACGGCTGGGCCGCGGCCATCATGCGCAGGTGCCCGGTCCAGGAGATCGAGCGCGAGCCGGCCGCGGGCGCCAGCGAGCAATCGAACACCGGCAGGTGCTCCAGCTTCAATCCCGGCGCGCCTTCAATCGTGCCGCTGCGGTCAATGTGGTCCACGATGGCGGAGACTTCTTCCGGCTGGTAACCCAGCCGCATCAGCGCCTGGGGCACGGTGTTGTTGACGATCTTGATCATGCCGCCGCCCACCAGTTTCTTGTACTTCACCAGCGCCAGGTCCGGCTCGATCCCGGTGGTGTCGCAATCCATCATGAAGCCGATGGTGCCGGTGGGCGCGAGCACGGAGACCTGCGAATTGCGGTAGCCGAATTTTTCGCCCTCGGCCAGCGCTTTGTCCCAGGCGTCCTGCGCGGCGCGCAGTAGCGGGGCCGGAACGTTTTCCGCCTTGATGGGCCGCAGCGAGTCGCGGTGCATGCGGATCACGTCCAGCATGGGCGCGCGGTTCGGCTCGTATCCGGGGAATGGCCCCATGCGTTCGGCCACGCGCGCGGATTGCAGATAGGCCTCGCCGGTCATCAGCCCGGTGATGGCCCCGCACATGTCGCGGCCGGCATCGGAGTCGTAGGGCATGGCCAGGGACATCAGCAGCGCGCCCAGATTGGCGTAGCCCAGGCCCAGCGGTCGGAAGTCGTGCGAATTCTGCGTGATCTTGGGCGTGGGATAGCTGGCGTTGTCCACCAGGATTTCCTGCGCGGTGATGGTGACGTCCACGGCGTGGCGGAAGCCCTCCACGTCAAACTGCCCGCTGGGGCTCACGAACTTCATCAGGTTGATGGAGGCCAGGTTGCAGGCCGTGTCGTCCAGGAACATGTACTCGCTGCAAGGATTGGAGGCGTTGATGCGCGCCGTGGTCTTGCAGGTGTGCCAGCGATTGACCGTGGAATCGAACTGCATCCCGGGGTCGCCGCAGTGCCAGGTGGAATCGGAAATCTGCCGCAGCAGGTCGCGGGCGGGGTATTTATTGGCGGGGCTGCCGTCGGTGACGTTGTGCGTCCACCAGTCGCGGTCTTCCTCCACGGCGCGCATGAAATCGTCGGTCACGCGCACGGAGTGGTTGGCGTTCTGGTAGAAGATGGAGCTGTAGGCCTCGCCGTCAATGCCGGAGTCGTAGCCCTGTTCGATCAGCGTGTGCGCCTTCTGCTCCTCCTTCATCTTGCAGTTGATGAATTCGACGATGTCCGGGTGGTCCGCGTTGAGGATCACCATCTTGGCGGCGCGGCGCGTTTTCCCGCCGCTCTTGATCACGCCGGCGAAGGCGTCAAACCCGCGCATGAAGCTCACCGGGCCGGAGGCGATGCCGCCGCCGGAGAGCCCTTCGTGGCTGGAGCGCAGCGACGAGAAGTTCGTGCCCGTGCCGGAGCCCCACTTGAAGAGCATGCCTTCCGTCTTGGCCAGGTTCATGATCGAGTCCATGGAATCCTGGACGGAGTTGATGAAGCAGGCGGAGCACTGGGGCTTGGCCTGCACGCCCACGTTGAACCACACGGGCGAATTGAAGGCCATCTTCTGCTCGACCAGCAGGTGGGTCAGTTCGTCGCGGAAGGCGTCACGCGACTCCGCGCCGGCAAAGTAGCCGCCTGCTTCGCCCCAGCGGACGATGGTGTCCGCCACGCGGTGGATCAACTGGCGCACGGAGTTCTCGCGCTCCGCGCTGCCCATCTTGCCGTGAAAATATTTCGAGGCCACGATGTTGGTGGCCGTCTGCGACCAGGACTTCGGCGCTTCCACATTTTCCTGCCGGAAAATTACCTGGCCCTTCTCGTTCCCGATCTGAGCCGTGCGCCGTTCCCATTCCACCAGGTCAAACGGCGAGGTCTTCCCGTCCGTGAAACGCCGGCGGAATTGCAGTCCCGCCTTCTTTTGGAGTTGTGTGGCCACGCCGGTATGTCCGTTCAATACTGCTTTTCCCCCCATGTCTGCCTCCGCTCGCTCTGTCTCGCCGGTCCGCGCACCGGATTAGGGAGGCTCCCTGCCACAGGGGCACTCTCTAGTATATCGCCTCTCGCGGACGCCGGTTCCCATTGCGCACGACAGGAGTAACCCCCGCCCACCTGCGGGAGATTCACCTGCATGCCGGTGGATGGCGCCTTGTGCCGGGGCCCGGCCGGAAAGGAGTCCAGGAAAAGCGAAAGAAAACCGCGGAAGTGGCGCGCTGGAAAAAAGCGCGGCGGCGCACTCCCCGTTCACTTCAGCTGTTTGGACTGGCCTCCGGCGGGTGGCATTCGAAGCCGGGTCGGGTGCTGGGCCCTGACCGGTCCGGTTTCGTTCCCCCGTGCTGGGGCGGGAGTATGCGCCGCACCTGGGTGCGTGTCAAGGGGTGAAATACAAAATACTGGGGTGATGTGCGCAAAGCGGCCAGATATAGTAGACGTGTTCTCAACGCTCCCCTCTCTCTTCTCTTGCTCCTGCCGGCATTCCTCGTACAATGGCCTAACGGCCGTGTTCAGGAAGCCCATGGGTCCGCGAACCCTTCATGCCACTGCGGCCTGTTCGTTTGCCCTGCCCGTGCTCCTGTGTTTCGCCATGGCCGCACCCGCTCTGGCCTCTCCCGCGCCTGCGGGCTGCCGCAACGTCTCCGAACAGCCTGCTGGGGCGCGGCCCGCTCCGCGCGGCATCGCGAATTTCGGCCAGGTGAGCCCCACGTTGTTCCGCGGCGGGCAACCCTCCGCCGAAGGCTATCGCGAGCTGAAGCAGATGGGCGTCGAGTTTATAGTCAGCTTCCGCCACGAGCGCGGCGAAAACTCCATCGAGCGCCGGGAAGTGGAAGCGCACGGCATGCGCTTTGTCAGCCTGCCGTGGCATGCCTGGCAGACTCCCACGGACGAGGATGTGCGCCGCTTTCTCGAACTACTCAGCAGCAATCCCAACACGAAGGTCTTCGTCCACTGCCAGCAAGGAAGCGACCGCACCGGCACCATGGTGGCGCTCTACCGCGAAGCCGTGGACCACTGGTGCCCGGCCAGCGCCGTCTCGGAAATGAAGGCCTACCACTACCACCACTTCTGGTTTCCGCAGCTGGAGACCTACGTGGAAGCGTTTCCGCAGCGCATGGCGCAGGACAGCCGCCTGGCCGGCGCCGCCGCGCCTTCCCTCTCGCAGCGCTGAAGAGCCATCCGCGCAGACTTTTGAAACCGGGCGAGTGCTGCTACTCGTAGCGGAGCGCGACCACGGGATCGAGGCGCGCGGCTTTGAGCGCCGGCCACACCCCGAAGATCAATCCGATGGCCAGGGAAACGCCAAAGCCCACCAGCACGGCCCAGAGGGGCACGACCGCGCGCCAATCCAGCACTCCGCCCACGATCAGCACCACCGCCCAGCCCAGCAGGATACCGATGATGCCGCCCAGGCCGGTCAGCGTCATGGCCTCGAAGAGGAACTGCCAGGTGATGTCGCGGCGGCGCGCGCCGATGGCCTTGCGCACGCCGATTTCGCGGGTGCGCTCGGTGACGCTCACCAGCATGATGTTCATCACG
>OCOJ01035931.1_pt4 | contig 13204 bp, 12 predicted proteins | sample 1539251 | NCBI WGS metagenome assembly OCOJ01 (sample SAMN01911457, study PRJEB22624) | soil metagenome | biome: Soil | place: Malaysia | collected 2012-04-30 | depth RA_metagenome m | reverse complement strand
CGGAGGCCGCCGCAGCCAGTTTGTCCGCTCCTCGCTCGTGGTGGCGGAAATCGCGCTTTCGCTTGTTTTGCTGGTCGGTGCTGGCTTGCTCTTGCGCAGCTTTTATTTGCTGATGTCCGAGAATCTCGGATTCAATCCCTCGAATGTTCTGACCATGCAGATTTGGCTGCCCGAATCCCACTGTGCCTCCGGCGCCCCGCTCGTGAATTTCTATCAGCAAGTGATTGAACGAGTCGCCGCGCAGCCCGGCGTGAAGTCCGCCAGCGCCGTCAATTTTCTCCCGCTGAGCGGCTGGGGCGACTACTGCAATCTCGATATCGCCGGCCGCCCCGCGCCTCCCCCCGGCCAGCCCTACACCGCGCAGTATCGCGTCGCCGACTGGCGATATCTACAGACTATGAATATTCCCTTGAAGGAGGGCCGCGCGTTTTCCTCCGCGGACGGCCCCGATTCGCAGGGTGTCGCCATCCTCAATCAAGCGCTGGCGCGCCGTTACTGGCCCAACGAGGACCCCATCGGCCAGCAGATTCGAGTTCATCTTCCTCCCACGCGAAGCCCCTGGCAGCCCGTGGCGCGCGATTCCTGGCTGACCGTCGTGGGAATCGTCCAGGACGTGCGCGAATGGGAATGGGGCGAGGAAAAAGTCGCGCAAGTTTACTTGCCCTACGCGCAGAACCCTTCGCGCATCATGCGCCTGGCAGTGCGGACCGACGGCAATCCGGTGGCCTTCACGACGGCTGTCCGCCACGCCATCGAGAGCGTGGACGCAAATCAGCCGGTCACGGAAATTCGAACCATGGACGATTTCCTCGCCGCCGCGGTTTCCCAGCGCCGCCTGAGCATGCTTTTGCTCGGCAGCTTCGCGGCCATCGCCACGCTTCTGGCGGCTGTGGGGATTTATGGCGTGATGGCCTATGCCGTCACACTGCGCTCGCACGAAATCGGCATTCGTATGGCTCTCGGCGCCGAACCTGGCGACGTTTTGCGAATGATCGTCGCCGACGGGATGCGCCTCGCCGTCATCGGCTTGTTTCTCGGCATCGCCGCTTCCGCCATGCTGACGCGCTATCTGGCAAGCCAGCTCTACGGCATAAAGGCTACCGACCCTGCGACGTTTGTGGGAGTGGCCCTGGGGCTCGCAGCCGTCGNCCGTCGCGGCCTGCTATTTCCCCGCGCGCCGCGCCACAAGAGTCGATCCGTTGGTGGCATTGCGGTATGAATGAGAACATGTGTCGCCCCGAAGGCGATATTGCCCATCCGGAGGCAAGGCGCAGTATGATGCAAGGAGAAGATCACTCGGTCATGATGCCGACACATGCCAACAAAACACGAATCCTGGTTGCCGACGACCAGCCGGACGTACGCGAAGCCCTGCGCCTCCTGCTGAAAGGTGAAGGCTTCGAAACTGAGACGGTCGCCTCGCCCGCGGCAGTGCTCTCCGCCCTCGAAGCCCGCGAGTTCGACGGCCTGCTGATGGATTTGAATTACGCGCGCGACACGACCTCCGGCCAGGAAGGGCTCGACCTCCTCTCGACGATTCGCTCGAAGGACAGCACGCTGCCCATCATCGTTATGACCGCCTGGGGCAGCCTCGAGCTGGCCGTCGAAGCCATGCGCCGCGGCGNCGAAAGACTTCATCCAGAAGCCCTGGGAAAACGCGCGCCTGCTCGCCATCCTGAAAACGCAGATCGAATTGGCTCAGGCGCTGCGCAAAAGCCAGCGGTTGGAGGCGGAAAACCGCCTGCTGCGCGCCGACGGCCGCCCCACATTAATCGCCGAATCCCCCGCGATGCGGCCCGTGCTGGATCTGATTGCCCGCGTCGGACCCTCGGATGCGAATGTCCTGATCACCGGGGAACACGGGACCGGCAAGGAAGTAATCGCCCGGACGCTCTACGCGCTTTCCCCGCGCGCCGGCCGTCCGCTCGTCACCGTGAATGCCGGCGGCCTGCCCGAAGGCGTCTTCGAAAGCGAACTTTTCGGCCACGTGAAGGGCGCGTTCACCGACGCGAAATCCGATCGCGTGGGCCGCTTCGAACTCGCCGATGGCGGCACGCTTTTCCTCGACGAAATCGCCAACGTCCCCATGAACCTCCAGGCCAAACTCCTCCGCGCTCTCGAAACCGGCGAGCTGGAGCGCGTCGGCTCCTCGACTACCCGCCGCGTGGATGTGCGCGTCCTTTCCGNCCACCAACGCCGATGTCCAGGCGGAAGTTTCCGCCGGGCGCTTCCGCGAAGATCTCCTCTTCCGCCTGAATACCATCGAGATTCATTTGCCGCCGCTGCGCGAACGCAAGGAAGACATTTCGCTCCTCGCCCATCATTTTCTCCGGCAATCGGCCCAGCGATACCGCAAGCAGCTCGAAGGCTTCGAACCCGTGGCCTTGCAAGTCCTGCTCGATCATCCCTGGCCGGGCAACGTCCGCGAGCTGGACCATGCGATCGAGCGGGCCGTGCTGATGGCCGAGGGGACGCAGGTTCGCGCCAGCGATCTCGGCTTGCGGCCCGCGCGCGAGCCTTCCCTCCGCCTTGACGAAATGAGCATCGAGGATGTCGAGCGCGTGCTGATCCAGAAAGCGCTCGCGCGCTTCGGCGGCAACGTGAGCCACGCAAGCAAAGCTCTGGGCTTGAGCCGCAGCGCCTTATATCGCCGTTTGCAGAAATACAGCCTTTGAAACCACTCCTGTACGAGCGGCGCATTTTGTTCCTGGCGTTGTCCGCCGGGCTCGGGGGCACGCTCGTCGCTCTGATCCTTCTCTGGACCGGGCCGTACACTTCCAAGCTGCAATGGACGCTCACCGTCGCAATGGTTATTGCCTGGCTGAGCTTCGCGTTCTCGGCCCAGAACCGCGTCGTGTTTCCGCTCCGCACGCTTTCGAATTTGCTCGCGGCGCTGCGGGAAGGCGATTTTTCGATTCGCGCGCGCGGCGCAAACNGTGGACGATGCACTCGGCGAAGTCCTGCGCGAGGTGAACGCGCTCGGCGAAACTTTGCGCACGCAGCGCCTGGGGGCGCTCGAGGCCACCGCGCTCTTGCGCAAGGTCATGGAAGAAATTGACGTGGCCGTCTTCGCCTTCGACGGCCTGGGACGCCTGCGGCTGGTCAATCGCGCCGGCGAGCGCGTCCTCGCGGGGACGGAAGAGCGCCTGCTCGGTCGCACCGCGGAGGAACTCGGCCTGGCGGAATGCCTTGAGGGCGAGACGCCCCATATCGCGCAAATTGTTTTTCCCGGGAAATCGGGGCGCTGGGAAATTCACCGCGGAACCTTCCGCGAGGGCGGCCTCTCTCACCAGCTCCTGGTGATTACGGACCTGAGCCGCGCCCTCCGCGATGAGGAGCGGCAGGCATGGCAGCGCTTGATTCGCGTGATCGGCCACGAGCTGAATAATTCGCTCGCGCCCATGAAATCCATCGCCGAAAATCTCGCCAGCATGCTCAGCCGGAATGACCGCGCCCCCGATTGGCAGGAAGACATGCGCAGCGGGCTCAGCGTGATTGCCGCGCGCACCGACGGCCTCGCGCGCTTCATGAACGCCTACGCGCGTCTGGCGAAACTCCCGCCGCCGATTTTTCAGCCCGTGGATGTGGCCGGATGGATTCAGCGCGTCGCCGGGCTCGAGCCCCGCTTGCAGGTCCAGCTCAAGCCCGGCCCCGATGTCAGAATCCAGGCCGACCCCGCCCAGCTCGACCAGCTTCTCATCAATCTTCTGCACAATGCCGTGGATGCAGCGCTCGAGACCGGCGGCGGAGTTCGTGTCGGCTGGCTGCGCAAGGACGGTTACATCGAAGTCTGGGTGCAGGACGACGGGCCGGGCATCCCCAATCCAACAAACCTGTTCGTCCCGTTCTTCACCACCAAGCAAGGCGGCTCCGGCATCGGCCTGGTTCTCAGCCGCCAGATCGCCGAAGCTCACGGCGGCTCGCTCACGCTTGAAAATCGCGAGTCAGACCGCGGCTGCGAAGCCCGTCTCCGCCTCCCGCTCAACAACTGACGCCGCCTCGCATCGGCAAGCGCCGTTTTACCCTGAGGCACGAAGGGAAGCGCGGCCCCATCACTCTCGCTTCAATTCTGGCTTCCCAGCGCGTCAACGCATCGCTCGAGCTCGCGCGCGATTCCCTCCGCGGCCTCCGTCTCGCGGAAACTGACCGGTGCCCCGACGGTGACTTTAATCATCCCCGGCGGCGCCCAATGCTTCCCGGTTTGCTTGCGCTCGAACAAGCCCTCCAGCCGCATAGGCACGACCGGCAGACGCAATCTCGTCGCGAGCAATCCAATCCCAGCTTGGAAGGGAGCAATCTTGCCGTCCTTCGTTCGCGCGCCTTCGGGAAAAACGAGCACGCTCCACCCGCGATCCACCAATTCCCCCGCGAACGCAAAGCTCTTTCGAAATCCGGACTGCTGCGGCAGAGGAAAAACGTTGAACAGCGCCACGATCAGCCAGTATTGCACGCGCAAAATCATACCCGCGAAAACCCCCGTACCCGCGGGGGGGTTGCGCATTGCTTCGAGCAGCTCTCCCTCCATCGCCACCGCGACGCGACGGCGCAAACGAGCCGGCAGCGCCGCCAGAACGTAGCCGGGATCGAGAAACGTCACGTGGTTTGCAATCAGCAGCACTGGTCCCTCGACTCCGCGAAAATTTTCTCGCCCCCGAATGCGCGGCCACCCCAGCAGCAACATCGCTGGCAGAATAAGCGTGTAAAATGCGGCCGCGCGTATCCACCGCACCGGCCAGCTTTGCGCCCAGCGCGTAAAGTGGAAGGCCGCCCCGCGCGCGGGAGGCTGCTCGAGCAATTTCTCGAGATCCGCTGCCGATTCGGCGCTCGAGAATTCGGTCTCGCTCAAGTCCACCTGGTAGCGGTCTTCCAGCGCGCTGAGCAGCTCCACCCGCTCGACGGAGCTGAGTTGGAGTTGTGCCGCCCCGCCCGGTTCCGCCGCCGCGCCGCGGGAAATGCGCGCCAGCAACTCATTGACTGGACTCGAAACGCGCGATATCGGCGCGCCGGGCGCCGCGCCGCCGAGTTCTCTCTCTGCGAATTCACGGACGCGTGCGAGCACCGGCTTCTGCGTCGGCGTGCGCGGGAAATCCTTCTCAGGCCAGACCAGCCAGCGCCGCATTTGCTGAAATGGCGCTAGCCGGGCATTCGCGCGCTGCACGATTTCCGCCGTCGTAGATGCGGCAGCCCCGGCCGAGCCGTCGCGCAACAGCAGAACCGCGCACGGTTCCGCATTGCCCTCGCGCTCCAGCCCCACCACGACGCAATCCCGCACGCCCGGCTCCTTGCGCAGTTCCGCTTCCAGATCCTCGGGGTAGATCTTCAGCCCCGCGGGTGTCACGATCACNGTTCTTGCTTCGGCCCTTGAAATACAGATTGCCATCCGCATCGCGCTCGCCGAGATCGCCGGTATGAAACCAGCCCTCTTCGTCCACTACTCCTCGAACCTCTGCATCTTTCCAATAGCCCGCAGCCACGTTTTCCCCGCGAACAAGAATTTCGCCGTCCTCCGCGAGTTTTAGCTCCAGCCCGGCGAGAGTCTTGCCGATCGAGCCACGCCCGATGCGGAACGGATGATTCACACTGACGAGCGAAGTGGTTTCCGTGAGGCCGTAGCCTTGAATCACCGCGTACCCGAGGCGCCCCCAGAACTTTTCCACTTCAGCAGGGAGCGCGGCGCCGCCGGAAATCACCGCCCAGAATTTCCAGCCGAAGCGCCGGTGAATCGCGCGAAAGCGCCACCAGCGGCGGAGAAAATGCTCCTTATCGGCGGCCTGCAAATCGCGCTGAAATTTCTCAAGCCGGCCCCGCGCCGCGAGATCGCGCTCGATTTGATCGCGCACGGATTCAATGAGCCGCGGCACGGTGACTAATACAGAGACACGCTCCTCGCGGATCGCGTGAATCACTTCTGCCGGATTCAGCGTGTCGAGAAAGACGGTTGTGCCGCCAAGAATTTGCGGAAGCAAGATCCCCAGCAATTGTCCGAATACGTGGCTCAGCGGAAGCAGATCGAGAAATCGCAGCGGATGGAATATTCGTTCGTAGCGCCGGTAGCCCTCGATCTCCTTCTCGAGCGGCTCGAGATTGGCCAGCAGATTTCCGTGGTTCAGGACTACTCCTCGCGGCTCAGCCGTTGTCCCGGAGGTAAAAACAATCTCGACCGGATCGCCGCGGCCGACAGCCGGCGGAGAAAATCCATCCGTTGGATGCCCTGCGACTGTGGCGCGCAAATCTTCAAGAATGATCGCGGGGATCGATGCATCCAGAGGCGGGAGATCGCGCCCGGTGACGGCGAGGCGCACGCCGGCTTCCTGCGCCACGCGTCGCGCGAATCGCACATCCGAAATCGCGTCCATGGGCACGGCCACGGCACCGGCAAAAATGCATCCGAGAAACGCGGCCACCCATTCCCCGCAATTTTCGCCCCACAGAAGGACGCGCTCGCCCTTGCCTATCCTTCGCCGGTGCAATTCATGCGCGAATTGTTGCGCCATGCCGAGCAGGCCTGCATACGACCACCGCACCATGCGATAGCCGCGGCGCCACACAACGGCGATCTCGTTCGACGGGCGCGAATCCGGCTGGAAATATTCGACTAGAGATTGGCGCGGCATCCTGCCATGAGTTTCGCTCATTCGCGCCGGTATTGGGAACACCTTTGCGCGAATGGCAGCGCGCCCGGAGCCGCCGCTAGGCTGCGCTGCTTATACCGCAAGGTCGAATCTCGGAGTCTCCGTGGGTTACTTCAGAGTGTCGGCGCCCGCTTTGGCGCACTGCGCGTCAAGCACACTCCTCGCGGGTCCGCCAGTCCGGTTTCAAACCAGGTCGAACTTCAATTCGCCGAGCTTCTCGAGGCTGCACGCGATCTTGTCGCCGGGCTTCAACCACACCCGTTTTGCCTCCGGCATCCCTTGAATAACGCCCTGCGGCGTGCCGGTAAAAATGATGTCCCCGGGCCGCAGCTTGATCACCCGCGAAATGTAGCTGATGAGTTGCCGGCAGTTGAAAATCATGTCGCTCGTATTCGAGGATTGCCGCGTCTCCCCGTTTGCCCGGCATTCGAGTTTCAGGTTGTCTGGGTCAATCTGGTCGGCCGTCACGAAGTACGGGCCAATCGGGCCGAATTGGTCGGGAGTTTTCCCGGTCAACCACTGGCCTCCGGTTTCAAGCTGGAGATCTCGGGCCGTGAAATCATTTCCAGTGCAATAGCCTGCGACGTAGGAAAGCGCATCGGCCTCGCTCACTTCTTTTGCCTCCTTGCCCATCACGATCACCAGCTCCACTTCATAATCGAATTTCTTGGCGTACGCGACCGGCAGCTTGATCGTCCCGTTGTGGTAATTCAGCGCGTTATTGAATTTATTGAAGAGCACGGGCTGCTTCGGCACGGGCGCGCCGATTTCCTGCGCGTGCCTCCGGTAGTTCAATCCGATGCAAACGATTTTTTCCGGCCGCGTCACCACCGGCCCATACTCGATGCCTTCCTCTTTCAGATATGCTTTTTCCGCAGACTTGGATTTCGCGGCGGCTTCGACCAGTGCGTTGAGGCTCGGCCCGTCTTCATTCTGCAACAAATCGTCCATGGTGGCCGGCGCGTGCATTTTCAGCGCCTTTGCCGTGGCGCTCACATCGAGAATCCCCTTCTCGGTCTTCACTCCGAGCCGGTATTCGCCCTCCCGGCGCATGGTCAGCAACGTCAGCCCGCGAGCCATCCCGCGCGCTTGGTCACGCACCGGCCCCGCCTCCGCGCGTCCCCCGGTGAATCCTCCCATGGCTGCCATAGTCCAAGCTGCGCCTGCCGTTTTCAGAAAATTCCTGCGATTCTCTTTCATGGGAATTGCTCCTTGCGTATTTGCGTTGAATCCGCATCCGTGGGGCCGACAAGGGCGTGATTATACCCCAAGCCACCAGTGGCGCGGACACTCTTGCCTGATGCCCTGAGGCGCGAAGGGTCTGCGCTCATTCGTTCCGCGCAGCCGCCTGCAGGCACTCCCGCCTCGGACCTCGGCCTACTGCCCTTGCCCTCGAATCCGAGCAATTAGCTGCGGATCGTCCGGGAATAATCCCGCTGCCGGCAGCCGCCCGAGCACCTCACTCCAGAAAGGCTCGCGAGCCAAGACGCGCCGGAAAAGCGGCAGAGAATCCTCCACGTGCCCGCTCGTGACCAGTGTCACCGCATGCCAGAATACGATTTCCATTTGATCGGGAAGGATTTTTTCAGCCTCGCCGTATTCCCGCACCGCGCAATCCCAATCTTTCTTTGTCGAGCACGCGTCGCCATTTTCCATGTGTTCGTACGCGCGGTGATAACGCACCAGCCGCTTCAGCTCGTTGATCGGATCCGGCGAATCATCCACGCGCAGATCCATCACCTTATCGGCCCACGGCCGCCCCGTGGACTTCGCGCGCACGATCAAAATCGCCGCGGATTGTTTGCCGCGGATGTCACCGCCTTCGCCTTGCGCCGCTTCGAGCGCCGCGATCAAGCGATCGGCCAGGTCGCCCTGCGCTGCTTCGAACGCCTTGCCCATGGCAGGCCACACCGTCGGTTTCTCCATGATATTGGCCTGTGCCGAATAATCCTTGCCCACTTGATTTCCCGCAGCCGCGATGCAGAGTTTTCCCGTGTGTGACGCCACATGCCCCTGCGCGTCGAGCATGGCCACTTGACGAGTGTCGGCGTACGGGTCGGCGGCCAGCAGCCCGCGCAACGCCTCGGGCGCGGTCTTGCCCGCGCGCATCAGGTCCAGCCCGAGCGGCCCATAGCCCGGATCAATGAACGATTGCGTGGCCACCACGCCCACTCCCGCCTCGCCCCAGATGACCTCCGCCCCGACCGCGAACCAGTGCGATTGCACCGCCACGCCCATATCTCCCGTCACCGGATCGCGCGCCACGATCGAGAACGTATGCACCGGCCGCAGCAGGCGCGACGATTTCGTTTCGGCCCCCGTCACCGTCCCTGCGCCGTGTTCCAACGCGGATTGCGCGAAACTCGAGCCGGCGAGAACCAAAGACAAAATTATTGCGAGCATCAATCGGCTCATACAATTTTCTCCAGTCCGTGAATTGAGCGCGGGAAATTATAGGCCGCGGGAGTCAGGCGTACCACAACGAAAGCTGGCCCTCGATGGCCGGTGGCCTCGCACCCTGCACCGGTCGCAGAAAGTGAACCATGGCAAGAGGCGAAACCGGGAAGCTAATTAACGCGTCCATAAATATGGGAGAAGCAAATGTAGGAGGGCTACCATGAAACTCTCCGGCCCCCTGCTTACCCTGGCACTCACCGCGGGAGTAATTTTCACCCTTTCTCCCGTCTCAGCATCAACCAAAGACACAAACGAGGGGAGGCCGCCGCTCGCCCTCCTCAGCTTGGCTGAAGGCGACGTGCGCTACTCCCCGAACAATGAATCCCTGAAACCCTCGAAGCCCTGGGAGCAGGCCGAGGAAGGAATGGGTATCGGCCAGCACGGCGTCCTTGTGACCGAAAATGGCCGCGCGGAAGTGGACTTGCAAAACGGCGCGAAAGTCCTGCTCGCGGAAAACTCCGTGCTCGTGTTCCAGCAACTAGACGTACGCGATCAGGCTTTTCATGCCGATTTAATTCTTGCCAATGGTACGGCCACGATTTTCGGACGCGACTTGCAGTCTGGCTCGCTCGTCTTCGAGACCCCATTCCTCGGAATGCGTCCTAGCGGAGAAGTTTTTGCGCGCGTGGATAGCTACGAGGACGCGACGGCTGTCACGCCCCAGCCCTTTGCCGGCCAAGAGATTGCGCCGACCTCCAAAATGCTTTATGTAAATGCCATTGGCTACCGCTATTTGGACGTTCCGAAGCCTTCCGATCCTTCATCCCCACTTTCCGCGGGTGCCAGTTGGGACCTCTGGGCCAATTGGCAGATGCAGCATACTTGGCCCACCGGTCCATTATGCTTGACGCTTCAAGATATCCTGTCGAATCCTGCTTGCTCGTGCCCCAGCCTCTCTCTCTGTCCGGATGACCCGTATGCATACCTGAATCTTAGGACGAGGAAGATGCATAAGCATTACACATGGGTGCGCGTCGGGAAAAAGATCGGGTTTGTGCCGACGGATCCGAAAGACCGCAAGGGCCAGCCGCCTACCAAATTGAAAGATGGTCTGTTCATCCCTTCCAAGGAGCTGGGAAAGTCTCCAGAGCGGATTTCTGTTGACCCTTCGGAAAAAGTGACCGTCTTGAGCAAGCCGCCACGAGAGTTTCGCGGCCGGCTCTCGCCGGATTTCGTGCGGGTCGCGCCGCCGCACATTTATGCGCGCAACTTCGATGAGTCCTTACCACGCGGCCTGAGTGCAGATGCCAGCCATCCCAACGGCGGCGGAAATTCGTCCGCAGTCGGCCGCTCCATCCTGGTCGGCTCGAATGGGCGAGGAAATTCCAGCCGCGGATCTGGACCGTCGGGCTCCTCGGGCGGGCGCTCCGCCGGAGGCTCCAGCGGCGGCGCCCACAGCAGTGGCGGCTATAGCGGCGGAGGCCACGTGGGTGGCGGTTATGCCGGCGGTGGTTACAGCGGCGGCTATAGTGGACCTTCCGGTGGCGCAGCCCCGAGCGGCGGTGGTGGCAGCCATGGCCCGCGCTAGGGCACTGAATTCTCGTTCAATGCGCACCTGCTAATCCGAGACTGAACGCACATACTTCGGATACAAAGCTCAAAACCCACCAAACAAAAATGGCCCGGCAGGGAGGAGCGATCTCCCCACCGGGCCCACTTCAGGGAATCCAAAAGACTACTGCTGCTGTTGCGGCGCCTGCTGCTGCTTCTTGGCCAGGTCGGCCTTCGCTGGATCGGCCGTCACATTCGCCCCGGGCTTCTGGTAGCGCGTCAAGAAAGGCATGAACGGCGTGACCTCGAAAGGCATTTTCTCGCGCGCCGAAAGCAGCGGGACCGGCTTGGCCTTCACCAGTTCGACGTGGTCGCTCCAGGGATCAAGCTTGACGCGCGCGCCGATGGGAAGCGCCGAAATCTGATCCAGCTTCGTGGGATCGAGATTCGGAGCGCTCGTCGTCAGTTGCGCAGCAACGTACACGCCATTCCCCAGCCGCGGATTAATCAGCGCAGTCAGCGACTTTGATTGCGCATCGAGCTCTTTCAAGAAGAGCCCCGCGGTGCCGAGCTTGTCCTTGTACGGCGAATTTTTGAGCAGCTCAATGGCCTTATTGCTCGCCATTTGAACTTGCTCCGGGCTGTCCTTGAACGTGAAGTGACTCAAGGCCTCGACCGTCGAAACGTTGGTCATGTCGTTGAAGCCCCACTGATCCGTCGAAGGCTTCGTGACGATAATGTCCGCCAGCTCCTGCGCCAGCATGGTTGCCAGGCTGGCCTCGTCCGGCAGCACGTCCAGCAATCCGCGGCTCAGGACGATGGTGTGGCCGATGGAAAACATTTCAATCGTGCCGGTCGTTAGCACGCGGCAGTGAACCTCCGGCTCGACGTCCAGATTGTTCGTCACTTCCAAATTGTTTACGACCGTCTCCAGAACCTTGTCCACTTCTCCCGGAGGCGACAGCAGCCCGGTCCGCTGCAAGCGGTCCAGCACGTTGATTTCCGCCACGTGCTGCCATTCCCGCTCCGCTTCAATCGGCGAACGGTCCGTTTGCGCTGCGGCTTGGTCCTGAATGGCCGTCGGCGATTCGATGGTCAGCTCGCTGAACTCTTCCTGCCGGCCCACGTTCTTCAGGTTGTAGCCCCACAGGCGCGTTTGCGACTTGAACCGGATCGTCCCGCCCATGAATTCCCGCAGATTCGATTCCTGGCTGAAGATGTACGCCGGGAGCCACATGCCGGGCTGAACGTTCAAGCGCCAGCTATCGAAGTGCAGGTTGAAGCCGTTGATCCCCGCCAGCGGCGTGTATACGCCGTTGAATCGCACGATGGTGAAGTTCTGATCTTCCGCCCAGATGCGGCCCTTGAATCGGCCCCGTCCTGACTTCGGCAGCGGCGTAATATCGAACACCAGGCATCGCACTTCACCCAGGAATTCGCGGCGCACATAGTCGAACTGGTAGTGCTGCCGGTCGAACCCATTCGTGTCGATATATATCATTTGCAGGAAACCCTCGGGCACAAACGAGGAGGAGAAGATCCCGCTCATGTGCGCAATCGGGTTGAAGGCATCGAACTTGCCCTTCTTCTTCGACAGCATCGAATTGTCCACCACGCCCTTGGCCAGATCCGCCTGGCCCAGGAAGTAGTGGTCCTTCACCGGCACGGAGCCCATTTCCTTGTCGGGCTTCATGTCCTGAATGTAGGTTTCGATGATGGGGTTGTAGCGGCGGATGGTGGCGATTTCATCGTGCTCGCGTGCAATCACGCGGTCGACCGCCTGATCCACCGTCGTCACCGGCACGCCCGGCGAAGAACTCACCTGCGGCTGGGTCTGGTCGGCGGTTTGCGTGGGGGTCTGCGCCGCAGCCGAGACAGCCAGCGCGCCCACAAGGATCACTCCGAGAATGTACTTNTGGGTCTGGTCGGCGGTTTGCGTGGGGTTCTGCGCCGCAGCCGAAACGGCCAGCGCGCCCACAAGGATCACTCCGAGAATGTACTTCTTCGACGTGCGCATTGCCTTTCCCCCTCTTAGTACGCCAACTCGAACACGATGTGTACGATGGCGGTGGAATCCACTGGTTGGCCGCCCTGTTGTGCCGGGTGGAAGCGAATCTGGCGCGCGGCTGATTCCGCCGAATCGTCCAATCCGTAGCCCAGTCCCTGCACCACGCGCTGCACTCGCACTTCCCCTGATGCCGTGAAAATTACCTGCAACAAAACTTCTCCCTCGATCTTCTTGGCCCGCGCCTCGTCCGTGTACTGCGGCCTGGGCTTGAAGAGAATCTCGACCGGCTTGGNGAATCTCGACCGGCTTGGTGTTCGACGTCGCCGCGGTCGCCCTCACTTTCGGCGCGGGAGCCGCGGCCTTTTCGTCGGCGAACACACCTTGCTGCACTGTTCCGCGCGGCCCGGAGCTGTTCCCGCCGGTTGCAACTCCATTGCCAAATCCTGTGCTCGCCACGATTCCCCGAGCGCCCTTCGCCCCTCCCGTTCCGTTTCCATAGCCGGGTCCGGGCGGCAAGTCATAGCTCCCAGCCACAGCGATGTTCGGTGAATGCTTCGCCGCTTGTGCGTTTGTTGGCACGCCGTTCGGGTCCCCGAAACCGCCGGTCTGCACCGCT
>OCOJ01032974.1_pt3 | contig 13221 bp, 11 predicted proteins | sample 1539251 | NCBI WGS metagenome assembly OCOJ01 (sample SAMN01911457, study PRJEB22624) | soil metagenome | biome: Soil | place: Malaysia | collected 2012-04-30 | depth RA_metagenome m | reverse complement strand
CGCTCAGCGCCGTCGAGTTGCGCCGCATCGAACCCGCGCTGGCCCAGGACGCCACGGCAGGCGCATTCCTGGCGGAGGAAGGTTCGGTGGACAACCGCCTGCTCACCCCGGCGGTGGCGGAAGCAGCGCGGCGGGCGGGCGCGGAACTGCGAAGCGGCGAAGAGGTGCAGCGGCTTACGATCCTGACCGGCAAGACAACCGGCGTCCAGACGCGCCATGAAAAGATCGCGGCGGCCCACGTGGTGCTCGCCGCAGGCTGCTTTTCCGGGCAAGTGGAAGGAGCGGAGCGCTACGCCCCCACGCTGCCCGTGCGCGGGCAGATGGTCGCGTTGCGCCCCGCGCAGATGCCGCTGCGCCACGTGGTGCGCGGGCCGTCGTATCTGGTTCCACGCGATGATGGACGGCTGCTCATCGGAGCCACGGTGGAACGCGTCGGATTTGAGAAAGGGGTGACCGCGGCGGGCGTGGGCAGGCTGCTGGTTGACACCGTGCGCATGGTGCCCGCGCTCTCCGCGGCTCCGGTGCTGGAGACGTGGAGCGGGCTGCGGCCGGACACCCCCGACCATCTGCCCATTCTCGGTCCTGCGGACGTGGAAGGACTGTGGCTGGCCACCGGCCACTATCGCAATGGGATACTGTTGGCGCCGGCCACCGCCCGGGCGCTCGGCCAGTGGATCACCGAGGGACAAACCTCGCTTCCTGTGGAAGGATTCAGCCCGCTGCGTTTCGCGGGGAATAGCCGCGACCAGGCCCAGGCCGCCAGGGGCTAGTCCCCGCTAGAAAGGTGTGACGGTCCCGGGACGGACAGGCTCGTGGTTCGGCGGGCCGGGCAGGGTCGATGCATGACCCGGGTCCGTAAACTGGACACGAGCCGCGTCCAGGTAGAGCGGCCGGTCAAGCGAAATATCCACGGTGGTGCCGCGCGGCAATTCCAGCTCCGGTCCGCGCGTGAGCAGCACGGCGACTAAGCCTGCCGCAGCGCCCGCAGCCGCACCGATGCCCAGCCCCTTGAGCCCTCCGGCGGCGGCACCAATTCCCGCACCCGCTCCCGTGCCGAGCCCGATGGTGCGCGCGTCCCCTGCCTTGTTACTGGGCCCTTTGATTTTTCCCTCTTTGTCCACCTCGTCGTCATCGCCGGTGCTGGCGCCGGCGGGCGAAGCCAGGAAGCTCACCAGGTAGCCGTTGGGCAGGATCATGCTGGTGAGCCGCATCATGATCTCTCCACGGCCCTTCACGCGGCCGGGACGCTTGGTTTCGGTGATTTCGCCGCTCACGTATGAGCCTGCGGGAATCACAATGCGCTCGCCCACAAGCACGGGATACAGCGTCTCGAAATAGAGCGGATCGCCGACGTGGGCGTTGCGGGTGGAAATGCCATTGTGCAGCACCAGCGGAAGCCGGGTCCCCACGGGCACGAGAATTCGAGGCGCATGGGCTGCCGGCGCAGGGGAAGGTTTCGCAGCAAAGGCCATAGAAGATGCAGCGGGCGCGGGCCCAGGCTGAGCCGCAGGGGCGGATTGTGGCGGCGGAGAAATAGGCCCCGTGGCCTGATCTTGCGCCTGGATCAGAGGGGGAAGGAACAGGCCAACGGTGAGTGCGCAAAGGAGGACGAATAAGATCCGTTTCATGGCGCTTCCCTCACTTTCAGAATCTTCAGCGAATGGGCCAGCCATCAGCCGCCGCATAGACACCGCCTCGCTACAGAGCCCAGGGCCCCAGAAGGAATGACTCCGACTCCCCACTCAACCGTTGGACGCTCGCGAGCCGCTTGCCCCCACGCCTGCCCTGCGAGCCCCAGTATATTCCTTCTACTTATCGGATTCCAAAAGGGAGATTTATTCGGGGCTGACGATGCGATGGCCGGCCGCGTTCAGCACTTCCACAGCGCTCTCGAGCGTATCCTGTTGCACAAACACATAGTCGGTATCGTAGGTCGCCAGGACGGAGCTGCTGATGCCGGCCTCGGCCAGCGGGCCAGCCACCGAGGCAATCACCCCGGTTTCACTGAAGTCGAATGGCCCAATCAGCTCGAAACCGCGCCATCCCCGGGCGGCGCGCACCTCCGGCGGCACGCTGCGCTCTTCAGAATAAATGGAAAGTTCATCGGCCGTGCGGATCACCGCGGTGAAGCCCTGCGACGGGACCCAGGCGGGAACCGCCGCTCCGGGATCCAGGCGGCAGATCGCGAATGTGTCCGGCAACAGGCGCAAGCGGAGACGGTGAGCAGGCATCTTCGCGCGGTACGCTAGCCCTGCCGGGCATTCGTGTCAACTCCGCACTGCGCCGCCTCGCCCGCGCCTCCTTGCACAGCGCATCGATTGACGCCGGAGAGACTTGCACGTACGCTCGCACAAGCGGAGGAAGCGATGGCCAAACTTGCCCTGGTGTACGGTCTGCGGCTTTTTCCTTCGGAGGAGCTTGAGGAGGTGAGGTCCGCAATCGTGGCGCTCAAAGGCGGACGCACCGGCCAGGTTACCATGCACCTGCTGGAAGGCTCCAAAGAGGAAATCGAGAAACAGTTTCACATGTCGGTGGAAGCCTTCTTCGAGATGTATCCGGAGATTTCGTAGGCCGGGCCGGCCCCGCGGCAGGCTCGCTTTCAGCCGGCGCGCTTCCGGAGCTGCAAGGTCTGCAATGCGGGGCGCGCGCCGGGCAGGAGCCAGCACAAGCGAAAGCCTGTGCTAGAGCAGGACCACGGTCTGCCCGGTCAGCTCGAACCGTTTGCGGCAGCGCAGATTGCGGCAAGCCACCAAATCGTCCACGCGCACCATGTAGGTCCGCGCCTTTTCGAATTTCCTGCGGTCCTCGTTTCCGGCGCCGCGCGGCAACTGGTCCTTCTTGGTGCGCACCTTCCAGCGGACCGGATAGGCGTTCTCCTGCCGGCAGTGCGGGCACACCAGGGTGAGCTGCTTGGTTTCTTCCTTCTCGGTGTAGAAATCGCGCTCTTCCATGCAGGGATTATGCCCCGTCCCTGGCGGTTGGCCTAGCCCCGTTTCCGGAAAAGCAACCTCCAGCGAAGAACCGGCCAGCCCTGCGGCATGCGCCGCTGATTGCACCCTGCGGCGAGAACGGTTAGAGTCACCGGGTTCGTCCTGCGAGAGGAACCTCATGACCCGCCGCGTGCCTTCGCTCCCGATTCTGATGCTCATTCCGCTGCTTGTCCCGGCGGCTGCGAGCGCCGGGCCTGNTGCGCCGGCAAGGGAGGCGCTACCGCGCTCTGCCCCCTCCAGCAGCAACCCATCCCTGCCGCACTCCCCCGCCCGGCCGGCTCCCGCCGCGGCGCACCATGCAATCATCATTTCCATTGATGGGCTCATGCCGGCCAGCTACACGGACCCGGACGCTCATGGCCTGAAGATTCCCACCCTGCGCCAACTTGCCGCCACAGGAGCCTTCAGCCGCGGGGTGCGCGTGGGGATGCCGGCGGTTACTTACCCATCGCACACCAGCATGGTCACCGGCGTCTCGCCGGCGCGCCACGGGATTATGAGCAACGCCGTGTTTGATCCGGAAGGAAAGCGCGACGGGGAATGGTTCTGGTACACGGCGGAAATCCGCGTGCCGACGATTTGGAGCCTGGCGCACGACCACGGCCTGCGCACCGCACTTATCGCCTGGCCGGTAACCCTGGGGGCGCGCGCCGATGCGCTCACGCCGGAGTTCTGGCGCGGCCGCGGAATGGACGGGCCGCGCCTGCTGCAAGCAGTCTCGACGCCGGGCCTGTGGGACGCGGTTTCCCGCCGCTTCCCCGGCTTCGATGCCGCGTTCAGCGTTCTACCTCCGAGGGACGAAGCCTTCGCGGATATCGCGGTGGATGTGATCGAGCGTGAGCGCCCCAACCTGCTCCTGCTGCACCTTTCCAGCGTGGACCATTGGGAGCACCAGAAGGGCCCGTGGAGTCCGGAAGCGGCCGCTGCCATCGAAACCGCCGACGCACAGGTAGCCCGCGTGATGGAAGCCGCGCGCCACGCCGGCATCTGGGAACACACGCTCTTCCTGGTGGTTTCCGACCACGGCTTCGTCCGCCAGGAGAAAATTCTGCGGCCCTCGGTGCTGCTGCGCGAGAACGGACTGATTACACTCGATGCGCAGAACCGCGTGGCCAGTTGGCGTGCCCAGGCGCTCACCTTCGGGGGCGGCGCCTACATTTATCTCCACGACGCAGATGACTCCGCCACGGCGCAGCGCGTCGGCGAACTGTTTTCGCCGCTCGCGGGGCAGCCGACAAGCGGGATTGCCCGGGTCCTGTCGCGAGAGGAAATCGCCGCGCTCGGTGGCGACCCGGAGGCATTCTTGGCCCTGGAAGCCGCAGAGGGGTTCGGGTTTGGTGGCGGCGCGACGGGCGATGCCGTGGCTTCCGCGCCCACTCCCGGCATTCACGGTTTCCCGCCGGATCGCCCGGCGATGAACGCATCTCTGCTCATCACCGGCCCGGGCGTCCGTCCGGGGCCGGTGGAAGGCGCGCGGCTGGTGGATATTGCTCCAACCGTGGCGCGCTGGCTCGGCCTGACCATGAAAGATGTTGAAGGCAAGCCCTTGGATGTGATCAGCCTGCCAGCGAAAGCCGCCCGTCCCCAATGACTACGGTTCTGACCAGAGGGCTGCGACGGCCGGGCCCGCAGGGCAAACCTGAGGCCGCCGAAAGACCGGGCACGGCTGCCGATTATGCGCGACGGGAAGCGGAAGCGGAGCGCGCCCGGCCCGCGTCGTGGTCAGCCGCGGAGGCAGTGGTCCCGGCGCTTCGTGATTCGGCAGGCGCCGGCGCGGCCGCTGGCGCTTCCTGCCCTTCCGGCAGGCGCACAATGATGGCCGAGACCGACGGGGTGCGCGAAGTCTCGACCGTGCCTCCATGGTCGGAGATGACCGCTTGCGCGCTGGCTAATTCAAGCCCGGCGGTATAGACGCGCTTTACGGGAGCGGAGGAAAAGAGGCGCGCAGCTTCCTCCTCATTGGGAAACGGCCCAGGCCACTCCAGACGCATTACTGCGAAACCCGGAGCGCGCTCCGTGCGCACTACAAACGTTCCTCCGGCGGGCATGGAGTACACCGCATAGAGCAGGAACGTATCCACGGCGCGGGTGAGCGCCGGCAAATCTCCGCGCAGGGCGGGCAAATCCTCCGCCAAGGCGACTTCCGGGGCCACCGGCGGGCGGGTGACGTCCGCCGTGGCCGGATGGAACAGCGGCTCCAGATCGCGCAACACGCCGCGCACCACGTCATTCAAGCGGATGGTTTCCATCGGCAGCACGCGCAATTCGCCAAAATCGCGGAAGCGGTCCAGGACGCGATGAAAGCCCGCGATGCCTTCAGAAACGTCTCCGGTCTTGCGGGCTTCGGCCAGCGCATCGAGCGCGGCTTCGATTTCCGCGGTGACCCGGCGAGTCATCTCCCGCCAAGCGGCTACGCGCTCTGCTTGCATCAGGCGATCGCGCTCCGCGGCCAGTTTCTGGGATGCATGGTTCAGGGCGGAAGCCAGGGCCACGACCTCCGGTCCGCCGCGCTCTTCCGCGCGTGCGCCGGGCGCCTGCCCGCCGGTACGGGCGATCTCATGCGCCGAGCGCGCCAGGCGCACCAGCGGGCGCACCAGCCGCGCCGCGCTCCAATAGCTCACCGCCGCGCCGGAAAGGATAGCCAGCGCGAGCACAGTCCACAGACGGCGCCAGAGCGCCTGCTCCTCCGCCATCTGCGCGGCGGAAGAGTAGCTGAGCATGAGCGTACCCAGTGTGCTTCCGTCCGCGGCCGCCAGCGGAAGCGCAAAATCGCGCTCGCGCGCGCCGGCATCGTCGTACCCGTGCGCTTCGCCGCCGGCGGCGGGGCTGCGGCAGACCTGCGCCAGGAAGTCCGCGGCGCCCCCGGGAGTCGCCGGTGCGCCCGCCGCGTCCACGCCCTGCGCTGCTTCGCATTTTCCCGGGGCGTTTACAAAAATTCGGGCGCGCATCCCCGGCCCCAAGGGCAGCGCCGCCAGCAAGCGCTGGTCAACCGTTCGTCCACCCACGGCGTACAGCTTCCGATCGCCCACGGAGAGCGTGCGCACCGCCAGTTGCGCGATGGCCGGCTCGCCGCCGCCGGTAACGATGCGCAGGAATGCCGGGCTATTGGGCTGGCCCTGTGCCGCGGCAGCTACCCAGTCTTCCTTGCTGCCGATGGGAGGAAGCGCCCCGGCGGAAGAAATCACCGTACCGTCGCCGGCCACAAATTCGAAGAGTTCGAGGCTGTGGGTGCGCGCGGCACCGCTCGCGTCATTGGCATAGGTGGAGTAATCGGGCTGCGGGCGGCTCAGGTCCAGTACCATGCGCGTGGTGGATTCCGATTCGGCCACCAGGCCGACGCGGCGGCCGGCATCCTCCGCCCCGCGCTCGAGTTCGCGCCGCGCATTGACGAAGGCGGTTTCCACCTGGCGCGCCTCCATGCGTCCATAGGCCTGACGCACGCCGGCAATGGCGGCGGAGAAAAGGATGACAGCGGCCAGCACAAAGGCGGCCAGGAACGAGCAGAAAACCTTCGCGGGAAACGTCATCGTTCGCGCGGAATCATAGCACAGGCCGCGGGCGGCTCAGCGCGCATACCCCTGGGGATGCCGCAGGCGCCACTGCCAGGCGCTGGCAATCATGTCTTCGAGGCCCAGGCGCGGCGCCCATCCCAGTTCCTCCCGCGCTTTGCGGTGGCTGGCCACCAGTTGCGGAGGATCCCCAGGACGGCGGGGATGCTGGACCAGGGGGATTTTTCTGCCGGTGACGCGCTCCGCGCAATCCACCACTTCGCGCACCGAATAGCCTCGATTGTTCCCGAGGTTGTAGATTCCGGAGGCGCGGCGCGTGTGGTCCAGCGCCAGGACGTGGGCCTCCGCCAGGTCCTCCACGTGAATGTAGTCACGGATGCACGTGCCATCGGGGCTGGGATAGTCGGTGCCATAAAGCTCCAAGTGCGGGCGTTCTCCCAGGGCCACTTCGAGAACGCGGGGGATCAGGTGCGTTTCCGGGTGGTGCATTTCCGCGCAGCGCTGGCTGGCTCCGGCCACGTTGAAGTAACGTAGGGAGACGAACTCGAACTTTGTGCCGTCGCTGGGCGCACGGCGCACGTCCGCGAGAATCTGCTCGCACATTACTTTGGTCCAGCCGTAGGGATTGATGGGAATTGCCGGGCAATCCTCCGGGATAGGCACCTGCGCGGGCTCGCCATACACCGCGGCGGTGGAGGAGAGCACGATGCGGCGGCAGCCGTGGCGCTGCATCGCGTCGAGCAGCGGCAGCAGGTTGGCGACGTTTTGCTGGTAGTAGCGCACGGGCTGGCGCACGGAATCTCCCACCAGGGAAACAGCGGCCATGTGCATCACCGCTTCGATGGGATATCGCGCGAACACCTGCTCGACCGCGTGGCCGTCGCGCAAATCCGCCTGCACCACGTCCACGCCCGGCGCGAGCGCTTCCCAGTGCCCCTGGGAGAAATCGTCGAGGGCCACTGGCGTATCGCCGCGGGCGGCCAGGCGCTCGGTGATCACACTGCCGATGTAGCCTGCCGCGCCGGTGACCAGGATCGTCGCCAATTGATTCTCCGGATTCGGGACTGAACTTCCGGCCGCGGGAGTGCGCCTGTTCGATGCCGGCCGCTGCGGGGAACGGTGTGCCGCAGCTCGGACGGATTGGGAGCCGTCGGCTCAGGCGTGGGCCACGCGCGCTGTCCGCGATCGCTCGTACTCGATCACTTTGCCGATGATCTGCCCCAGATTCGTAGCCGGAACGTAGCCGATCGCCGCGCGCGCCTTCTCCAGCGAAGGCACGCGGCGCTGCATGTCTTCAAAACCTTCTTCGTAGGCCTGCTCATAGGGAATGTGGACGATGGGCGAGCGGCTGCCCGCGGCGCAGCGCACGCGCTCCGCCAGATCGTTGATGGACACTTCTTCATCGCTGCCCAGATTGAAGACTTCTCCCAGCGCGGATTCGGTGCGCACCAGCCTGGCCAGCGCCTGGACCACGTCGCCCACGTAACCGAAGCAACGCGATTGGCTGCCGTTTCCATAAACAGTAATGGCCTCGCCGCGCAGCGCCTGGCGCACAAAACTGGGCAGCACCATGCCGTAGCGGCCGGTCTGGCGCGGGCCCACGGTGTTGAAAAAGCGTACGACGATCACCGGCAGGTGCTTTTCCTTCCAATAGGCCAGGGCCAGGAACTCGTCGATGGCCTTCGAGCAGGCGTAGCTCCAGCGGCCCTTGGTGGTGGGTCCGATCACCAGGTCGTCGTCTTCGCGATACGGAATCTTGGCGGCTTTCCCATACACCTCGGAAGTGGAGGCGATCACCACCAGCTTTTTCTTTTTCGCCGCGCACTCCAGCACGATCTCCGTGCCGCGGATGTTGGTTTCGATGGTGCGCACCGGGCTTTCCACGATCAGGCGCACGCCCACGGCCGCGGCCAAGTGGTAGATCACATCGCAGCGGTCCACCAGCTCCGCGAGCTGCGGAACATTGGCGATGGTGCCGATCTGGTAGTGAAAATTGGGGTGGATCTTCAGATGTTCGATATTCTCGATGGAACCGGTGGAGAGATCATCCACGGCCCAGACCTCGTCCCCCAGCCCGAGCAGATGCTCCGCAAGATGTGAAGCAATAAATCCCGCCCCGCCTGTGATGAGTGCTCGCACGTTGGCGCTCCCCAGTTCTTCTCGGCTATAGAGGGATTCTATGGAGAGGAAGCGTAAGTGCGAAGGCAAGAGAGACTAACGTGTGTCCATGCATTCAAGGGAGGCCGAAGTCAGGCGCCGCGCTCCCCTGCGGCGCGTAGCGCGCCACGTTCTGCCCCGACCGGCTCGGCATAGACGGCTTCAATCACGCTGCGATTCGCGGCCATCCAGTCCCGCAACAATTTTACGCCCGGCTGGGGAGCCACACGGGGAGCCCAACCCAGTTCCTGGCGGGCCTTGCGAATGTCGCTGATGTACACGCGCTGGTCCCCCGGGCGCCAATCGCCGAAACTGTGCGCCACCGGCCGGCCTTCCAGCTCGCCGATCAGGTCCAACAACTCCAGGAGCGAAAGCGTGTTTTCAGGGCCGCCGCCCAGGTTGTAAATGTGCCCGCGCACCCGGTCGATGCCCGCAACCGCGGCATCAAAGGCGGCCAGCAAGTCGTCCACGTACAAGACGTCTCGGACCTGCTTGCCGTCGCCGTAAACGGTCACCGGCTGGCCCAGCAGTGCGCGCAGCACGAACCACGCCACCCAGCCCTGATCCTCGATCCCGAACTGGTGCGGCCCATAAATGCACGACTGGCGGAAGACCACCGTGCGCAGTCCGTAGATGCGCCCGTAGTCTCGGATGTACTGGTCCGCCGCGCCCTTCGAGCATCCGTACGGCGAGTGAAAATCGAGCGGGCGGTCTTCTCCGGCGCCCTGCGGTAGCGTTCCGTAGCGGTAGCGGTTGCCCTCCAGGCGGATTTCCACGTCTTCCATGCCGCCGTAAACCTTGTTGGTCGAGGAGTAGAGAACGATGGGCGGGTGCGGGGCGCGCCGCGCCGCCTCCAGCACATTCACCGTGCCCTGCGCATTGATCTCGAAGTCCGTGCGCGGATCGGCCACCGAGGTGGTGACCGCCACCTGCGCCGCCAGGTGCAGGATCACGTCCGCGCGCGCCGCTTCGCGGTCCATCGCCTCCTGATCGGTGCGAATGTCCGCGGCCACGGCACGCACCGCGGGATGCTCCCGCTGGATCCATTGCAGATTTTCGCGCGTGCCGCGGCGCGAGAAATTGTCCAACAGGGTGACGCCGTGACCCTGCCGCGCATAATGCGCCGCGGCGTTCACGCCGATGAAGCCGGCCCCACCCGTGATCAGATAGCGCATGCCCCAGCCTTCCCCTGCGGCGCAGGCCCGGCCGTGGCGATGCGCCCGCGGCCATGCTGCCCTGTGCCGCAGGAATTTTCAGAATGGGCCATCCCCGGGGAGCGCGCAAGCCCCCACCGCTATCGGGAGTGACGCAAGGATACAGCCGCGCAGGCGCTCAGCCAGGCCATACCGGCCAGGCCGGCGCCGGCTGGTAATCGCACGGTACTTTCCGGAACAGGTTTCTCGTACAATCCCGCCGGATTTGCCGTATGATGCTTGCGACGTTTGGCGGAAGGGTGCGCCCCCAGCCGCTCAACGCAGGGAATCCATGGCCATTTATATCGCACCTGATCAGGTGATGCCTGTAAGTTCGGTACTGGGCACCCTGATTGGACTCATACTGCTTTTCTGGAACAAACTGGTCCTCCTGCTCTCCCGAATTACGGGCCGTCCGCTGGCAAAGCCTGAAACAGAGGAGCCTATGCCTCCCGCAGGGCCCGCCGCTCGGGAGGGGGAAGCGCAGCAGCGCTAGCTCCGGAGATCTTTTTCCGCGTGAGGAGAAAAGCGATCGTTCTTGGCCTCGACGGCCTGGAGCCTTCCATCGTCGAAGCCATGATGGAGCGCGGAGAACTACCCGCCTTTGCGGGACTCCTCGGGAAGGGACGCTACTCCCGCCTGGCCACCACCTATCCCGCACAGACTCCGGTGGCGTGGTCGTCGTTTTCGACGGGAACCAATCCGGGCGGGCACGGAGTTTTCGATTTCGTCAAGCGCGACCCGCGCACCTACCTGCCGGATTTCGCACTCACCCGCTTTGAAAAGCCGAAGAACATGTTTACACCGCCGCGCGTGGTGAACCAGCGGCGCGGCGTGCCCTTTTGGCAGCTCTTGAACGCCGCGGGCATACCCGCCACCATCCTGCGCTGTCCTTGCACCTTCCCGCCGGACGAGCTCCGCGGGCAGATGCTCTCCGGCGTCGGCGTGCCCGACGTGCGCGGCAGCCAGGGCACCGGAACCTTCTATACGCAGCAGAGCGGAGCGAAACAGCTCGAGAACGAAAACCTGGTGGAACTCCCAGCCGGAAGCGATGCGCTGGAAACCCACGTGATCGGTCCTCGGAACACCCGCACCACTCCCGCAGAGGACACGCGCGCGGAAATCCGCATGGAAGTGGACCGCGCCGCGGGCCGCGTGCGTATTCTCACCGGCGGAGCGCCGGCAGCAGTGGAGCTGCGCCGCGGGGAGTGGAGCGCGTGGGTGCGCGTGAAATTCAAACTCTCCATGCTGCAATCGGTGAGCGGGCAGGTGCGGTTCTACCTTCGCGCGCTTTCTCCCTGCCTGGAGCTCTACGCCTCGCCGGTGAATTTCGATCCCGGGGCCCCGCTGTTTCCCATCTCCGCACCCGCCGAATACGCTGGAAATCTGGCCGGGGAGATCGGCCCCTTCTCCACGCTGGGCATGGCCGAAGATCACACCGCGCTCAACAACGGCCGCGTGGACGAGGCCGGCTATCTGGCGCAATGCGAGCTGGTGCTCGAGGAGCGCGAGCGCATGGCCTTTCACGAATTGCAGCGGTTTGAAGAGGGGCTGTTCTTCGTCGTGTTCGATACCCCGGACCGCGTGCAGCACATGTTCTGGCGGTTCCGCGACCCGCAGCATCCTTTCTACTGCGCGGAGCGCGCCCGGGAGTTTTCCCGGCAGATCGAGGAGCATTACCGCAGATACGACCGCGTGCTTTCGCGCGTCCTGGAGCGCGCCGATGCGGAAACGCTGGTGGTGGTGCTTTCCGATCACGGGTTCGGCACGTTCCGCCGGGCGGTGCACATCAACACCTGGCTGTGCGAGCAGGGGCTCCTGGCTCTGCGCGGCGGGCATAAACCGGACGAGGCTCTGGGCGATTGCTTTTCCCAGGTGGACTGGTCAAAAACGTTCGCCTACGCCGTGGGCCTGAGCGGCATCTACCTGAATAAAAAAGGCCGCGAGCGCGACGGCATTCTGGGTGAAGATGGCGACGCAGAGCGCGTGCGCGCGGCGATCCGGAAGGGACTCTCCGGGCTGGCGGACCCGGCGGCGGGCAAAGTGGCCATCCACAGCGTTTCGCGGGCCGAAGAAATTTATTCCGGCCCTTTTGCCTCCGAAGCTCCCGAACTGTTGGTGAACTATGCCCCGGAGTACCGCGTATCCTGGCAGACGGCGCTGGGCGGCATGCCCCACGGGGTCTTTGAAGACAATCTTCGGCCGTGGAGCGGCGACCATATCATTGATCCCCTGGCCGTGCCCGGAATCCTGCTGATGAACCGCCCTGGCGCGCCCGGAAGCGGACCCGCCGATATCCGCGACCTCGCACCCACCATCCTGGCGCATTTCGGCGTTGCGCCGCACCCGGCCATGGAAGGAAAATCCCTGCTCGCGACATGAACACACGGGAACAATGAAAATCTGCATCCTGGGACTGGACTGCTGCGCTCCGGAAATCATTTTCCAAGACGAGCGCCTTTCGAATATCCGCCGGCTGATGGACGCGGGCGTGTGGGGACGGCTGGAAAGCGTTATCCCGCCGATTACCGTTCCCGCGTGGATGTGCATGTCCACCAGCCAGGATCCCGGCTCGCTGGGCGTCTATGGCTTTCGCAACCGCACGGATCACTCCTACAGCGGCCTGGGCTTCGTGAATTCCAAGTCCATCACCGAACTGGCCATGTGGGACCAGGTGGCCCGCGAAGGGAAAAAGTCCATCCTGGTGGGCGTGCCGCCGGGATTCCCGCCGCGAAAAATCCACGGTATCAGCGTGGGCTGCTTTCTCACACCGGATACGACCAGGGACGAGTTCACGCATCCCCCGGAGATCAAACAGAAACTGCACGAGATTACCGGCCACTACGATGTGGATGTGAAGGGTTTCCGCACGGACAATAAGGACTGGCTGAAAAAAGAAATCTTCGAGATGAGCCGCAAACACTGGACGGCGGTGAAATGGCTGCTCGCAAACCGCGAATGGGACTATTTCCAGTACGTGGACATCGGCCTGGACCGCGTGCACCACGGCTTCTGGGACTGCTACGACCCGCAGCACGCGCAGCACGTTCCCGGCAATCCCTGGCAGAACGTGATCCCCGAGTATTACCAGTGGATTGACTCCCAGGCGGGCGAAGTGTTGCAACTGCTGGATGACCACACCATCGTGCTGCTGGTGAGCGACCACGGGGCGCGGCGGCTGGATGGCGGCTTTGCGGTGAATGAATGGCTGATCCACGAGGGCCTGCTGGTGCTGGAGGAGGTGCCGCAGCAGGTGACGCCCTTCGCCAAGCTGAAAGTGAACTGGGCAAAGACGAAGGCGTGGAGCGAGGGCGGCTATTACGCGCGCGTCTTCTTCAACGTGCAGGGCCGCGAGCCGCAGGGCGTGATCCC
>OCOJ01067628.1_pt1 | contig 13236 bp, 14 predicted proteins | sample 1539251 | NCBI WGS metagenome assembly OCOJ01 (sample SAMN01911457, study PRJEB22624) | soil metagenome | biome: Soil | place: Malaysia | collected 2012-04-30 | depth RA_metagenome m | reverse complement strand
CCATGAAGCGCCTGGACGTCAAGCCGAAAGAGGTCGTGATGTCGTACATTGGGGCCCTAGACAACCAAAGGTACGAAGAAGCACTGAGCCTCCTTGATGCCAACGTTCGAATCAAGGGCCCTGCCGGGGAGTCTTACGGTAAGCCCACGGACTTCATCGAGATGCTGAAGAAGTATCGGGGGAAGTACAATATCAAGAAGGTGTTCGCCGACGGAGGAGACGTGTGTGTCCTCTACGACCTGGCCACGACGGGGCCCACGGTGTACATGTCCTCGTGGTACCACGTTAAGGACGGGAAGGTCGTCTCGATTCAGACCGTCTTCGACCCAAGAGCATTTGGTCCGCCCCCTCGAACCGACTCCAACCAGGGTACCACTCGATGAAAGCGGTCAGGATGCATACCCGTGCAGGTCCAGAGGCTCTGATCTACGAAGATGTGCCCACACCTGAGATCGGCCCGGGCGAGGTGCTAATCAGGGTCCGCGACGCAGGAGTGACTCCAACCGAGTTCACGTGGAACTCCACGTTCACTACAAGGGACAAGAAAAGCAGACTGCCCATCATTCCCGCATTCGAAGTAGCAGGAACCGTAGAGAGGGTCGCGCCAGAGGTTTCAGGGCTGGCCAAGGGGGATGCGGTGTATGGCCTTCTGGACTTCTGGAGAGACGGCGCGGCCGCAGAATATGTCTCTGCTCGGGCGTCTGACCTTGCACTAAAGCCGGGGTCTCTCTCTTTTACCTACGCAGCTGCAGTACCATTGTCGGGGCTAACGGCCTGGCAATCTCTCTTCGACTACGCCAAGCTGTCACGCGGTGATTCCATCCTAATACATGGTGCGGGTGGAGGCGTGGGAACTTTCGCGGTCCAGCTCGCTCGCTGGCGTGGCGCCCACGTTTTCGCAACGTGCTCCAGAGAAAAGGCAGATCTCGTCAAGCACCTCGGGGCCGACAGGATCATCGACTACTCAAGTGCGAAGTTCCAGGACGAGCTGAGTGGCCTGGACGTGGTGCTCGACACGGTTGGCGGCGAAGTGCTCGAGAACTCGAGGCGTGTCCTTCGCCCTGGAGGCTCCCTTGTCACCATAGTAGGTGATGCCTCAGAGGAGGAAGATTCGAAGTACGACGTGAAGGGATTCTCAATCCTCGTCGAGCCAAACAGAAAGGAGCTGGACGAAATCTCTCGGCTGGTCGACGCTGGCGAGGTCAAGCCGGTGGTCAGCGCGGTTTTTCCGCTACCCCGCGCAAGAGAGGCTTACGAAACGGGATTGAGGGGTCACAACCGCGGGAAGCTCGTCCTGCGGATCGGGGATGATGGAACCGCCTAGCAATCCGAGGGCGATCCGCGAAGCTCCTCCGATTGCTGTCCGGTATAACCCGGCGAAACGACTTTCATCGATGAGAAAAGACGGTTGAAGGTTGGCTGACCGACTTTCTTCAGCAACTCAACGCTTTTGTTCCCCCAATAGAAATCGAATAGTAAGTTCGATGAGGATAGTTCCAGAGTTGCAGTCCTCCTTTCCAGGCCTTAGGGTCGTCGAGCTCAGGATGGAAGGGTTGGAGGTCAGGAGCACCAACCCGGCCCTAGAGTCGTTCAAACACGAGGTGCAAGGGAGGGTCCGAACGAGCGTAGCTTCCCTGGAGGGGGTCAAGGACCAGCCCATTTTCCGAGCTTACCGGGACTTCTTCTGGAGGGTGGGAATAGACCCGACAAAAGTGCGACCCGCAGGTGAGGCTCTTACCAGGAGAATCTTAGGGGGAAGAGACCTGCCGAGGCTGAACACGGTGGTGGACGCCTACAACCTCGCATCCGTCGAGACTTCGATAGCGATAGCCGCCTTCGACACGGAGACGATCCATGAAGACGCGCTTATGATGAGAAGAGGAGTTAGAGACGAACTCTTTTACGGAATCGGGATGAGCTCCCCCGATTCCCTCACAGGCGCTGAAGTGGTGATTGAGGACTTGGAGTCGCGCAGACTGGTCGCCGTCTACCCGTACAGGGACTCTGACGACAGTAAGATAACAGAGCGGACCGAGAGCGTCCTTTTCATGATGTGCGGCGTGCCGGGCATCGACGATGCGGCTCTCGAAAGAGCGAAGGATTTGACGAAGGAGTACGTAGGAAGATTCTGCCTTGGTCGACGAGTCGGGCGACAATAATCTCAACGGAGTAGCTCGAGTGCCAGAGTTAGAACTCGACCTACGAGATCGGATGAAATAGGTCGATTCTAGAGACTTTGGTCACGGCTCTTTTTGATTCTCAGCCAAGTAACACGCCCGCCGAGCTTGATCGATGCATTGCACGCACCTCGGGAGAGCGGCCCGATCAGAGTCCCGAAAGCATTTTCCACCGATAGTTGTACTCGGTAAGAAAAGGCCTGCTCTTCATCTCGATGATGCTGAGCGAGGCCGGTTCCGCGTGCATCACGTAGTAACTTGAGTCCTCTCTCCTCTCGACCACCTCCTCCAGCATGGCAGTTATGACGTCGCCGTGAGAGACGACTATCACGTTGCCTCGTTCCTGAGCCTTGATTGTGTCTATGGCCTTTGTGATTCGCCTTCGGAGCTCGTCATAGGTCTCCAGATAGTCTTCGGGACTCTCGCGAATGTGGTGTCTCCCTTTCTTGCCGACGAACCTCGGCTTGATCTTGGCTTCTGTCAGTTCTTCAAGCGTCTTGACCTTCAGCTTGTGCGGCTTGGCAAGGATTTCTGCTGTCTGCACAGCTCTCAGAATCGGGCTGCTATAGACCGCCTGGATCCTGACCCCTGCAAGCTTCCTTGAGATGTGTCTGACTTCCTTTCTACCGTTCCTGCTCAGCGGGTAGTCGAGAGGTCCGGCCTCTATTCCCTTTTCATTCGCCTCGGTCTGTCCGTGCCTCACCGCGAGGAGGTAGTCGAGAGACAATGTTCTCTTGTTCTCACGCACAGTGGTAGAATAAGTTGCCGTTACCGGGCCGAGGATGGGACGCTTCAGTGCCCCTGACTTGGTTTCTTTCTCTTCGTCTGCTTCATTGCAATGAAAAAGGGGAGCTCCTTTCTCGACTTGGCTGCGGCCGCCAAATTAGTAATGACCCCGTTTCCTGACACGGTCTTCCAATCACTTGTGACCACACTGAACCGGACCGAGTCCTTCTTCTCTAGCGAGGCGAGAACTTCCAGGACCGATTTGCGGTCTTCATCTGAGACGGCCCTACCTGATATGACAATGGTCCCCCACTGGCCGACGATGCTCCTGAGCGAGTCGACGGGGATCTCTCTGTCGTTTATCAGAGCATACAACCACATTGCTGGAGCGCGCTGCCGTAATATGCGCTTTGGTGGGCTCCAGGCCGATGGGCACGCACCGCGATTTTCCCCCGAGCGCGATAGCTCGCTCTAGTTCAGATGCCAGTCGAACCAGGGGGACTCGGGTTCTGGCTGACGAGGTTCCCGTTGGAAAGGTTCTGGCACCACCGTGAGCTCCATGCTCTACAACATCTTCGCCTAGGCTCTTAACCAATATGGACTTCCACTCTATCCCGAGGCTTTAATCCCGGCCCTCGAGCTGCCATTCCACCCCTCAAGCGGCCGCCCATGCAATTTTCGAAGCCCGAGCCTAAAATAGTGTCTTCCCCATCAGAGTCCTGATGTCCAACCAGCAGGGGCAATGGTGGGAGTGGGTCCAGTATCTCATCCAACGATTCCGCGAAAAGGGCGCAACCAGTCCGGAGAGGGCCATGACAGCCCAAGACCTTGGCCTCCACGAAAGGTTCGAGCAGGCGATGAAGAGGCGTTTGGGGCAAACTGGGATATTCGTCGACATCGGTGGGAAGTACTACCTCAACGAGGATGCGCTGAGACAGTTCGAGCAGAGGCGCCAGAGTGGAGAGTTTCGCGGGATAGGCGGCCACAGAGGGGACGCGTTCGCCATCCGCATCGTAAGGATGCTACTCGGGCTGTCCATCGTCCTCCTCTTCGTGGTGAACTTCTTCGAAGGCAGGAGCCTGGACATCTGGTACCTGATAGTTGCCCTCTGCATAGCTTGGATTTGCGTCACAGTGCTCCAGATCTTCTATATGACTCGAAGGAATCGATTCTAAAATCCTAGGTCGAAAGGAGAAACGAATTGGTGCCGCGGGTCGGACACACCTCGACCTTGCAGGAAGATACGAGATTGAGTTTACCGGTGTCCACCGATGCCCAGGAAGTGAGGGTCAGCCAGACGCCGCTCTCCCTTAAATAATCAGGTCAACCAAACCCCCTTCACTAGTTGCGAGCTTCTAGGGCCGTTGGAATCCTGTCGACGGTGTTTCTGATTATAGCGGCCCTGACGGGGTTGCTCCCCGTCGCATCGGCAGTAGGACTCCGAGTCTCCGTCGGTCAGGTCTCTGTGTCGGGAACTTCGGCTTCTGTGCCTCTGACTCTTACAAACGGAGGCTTTCTCTCGCTCAACGGGCTGAAGATTCAGGCGACGCTCCTCGACTCGAGCGGGGCGATCATCGGCTCAGGGACGAGCAACACTGTCGACATCCCGGCCGGGAGTACTGCGTCACTGACCGTAGCGGTGGCAAGCACGAACGGTGTTGGTCTCTCTTCAACTTCTCAGGTCAAGGTTTCCGCAGTTACGAGCATAGGGAGCCTCCTCTCCGTGTCGACGCTCCTGACCGTCCCAATCCAGCTTACCGGAGGCGGGACGGCCCCTGCGGCCCAGACCCCCATCAAACATGTCGTGATCATAATGATGGAGAACCACGCCTTTGACAATATCTTCGGTGTCTACCCGACGGCGAACGGAACCATCTCAAGTCCTCTGGCTTCTCAAATCCAAGTTCCGATGAATCTTCTTGGGCGGGCGGCTCCCCATGGCATCACCGCAGTCCCCGCCGGCACCTACTCGACTCCCGATCCAGCCCATGATGCCGTGAATGAAACCGCGGCCTGGGACAATGGGGCCATGGACGGCTTCGCCACTCATATTGGCGCCGTAAGCCTGTCATACTTCACGAATTCTCAATTGGCTGGGGAATGGAATCTCGCCCAGGAGTACGGACTTGGGGATTCGTACTTCCAGCCTGCCCTCGGCCCCACCATACCCAACCGGTTGATTGCGATGACAGGGACCCCTGCGAACTCGACTTTTGCCAACGAGGACACTGTTGACAGCTCGGCAGTGGCCAGCTTTGCGTTGAAGAGCGTGTTCGCAGAACTCACGGCCAACTCGTTGAGCTGGGCTTACTACTCTGAAGGGGGAGCGGGAGCGTTCTCCTCGCTCGCTCAGAACCCCCAATTGCCGTTCCCACCGAACTCCTTGGGGAGCGTGAATGACTTCTTCAACAGCCTCTCCAATGGGAGTATGCCGGCGGTGTCGTGGATTGACCCTTTCAGTTGGACGTCTGGCACCCAGAACATCCAGTACAGCCAGCACCCGCCGTACAACGTCACACTGGGCGAGACGTGGATGTTGAACATCGTGAACCACGTTGAGCAATCACCGTACTGGAGCAGCTCCGCGATTTTCATCACCTATGACGAGAGTGGTGGGTATTACGACCACGTGGCGCCCCCAACGCTCGACGGCAACCAACTCGGGTTCAGGGTGCCTCTAATCGTCGTTTCACCCTTCGCGAAAGAGGGATATGTCTCCCACACGGTCATGACACATACATCCCTTCTAGCTTTCATTGATTACAACTGGAAGCTCCCCGGTGTCAGCCAGCTGGTCCTCGACTCGAACATTCCCTTGGACTTCTTCAACTTCGGGTCGGCGGCGAGAGCGTCATTTCCTGTAGACCCGGCCGCTTCCTTCCCAATGTCCCCCCAGACACCCTACTCTAGCCTGGGATATCAGAGAGAGGGCTCGTCGAACCAGACCCTCAGCCAGATGGGCGTCGTACTCTGGAACGGAGTTCCATGAGGAGGGAGATGCGATGAAGATCAGAGTCGGGGGCCTCATAGTAGGAATTGTCCTCGCAGCAATCGGCATCCTCCTGCTGGTCTACCTTCCAAGCGTCGCGAATCAGTACATCAAGAGCCTCGGGGTGGATGTCGGGGGGACCCTGACCACGGTATTCCTTTCCCCTGTTGCAATCGCCCTTGCGATTGCGCTCAGCGTATTGGCAGTGCCCAGCAGGGCCGTAAGGGACGCCCCCCACGTGACGGGAGGGGCGAAACTACTTCAGGGAATTACTCTCGCTTTGTACTACTACGTAATCCTCAGCGGAGGAACTATCTCGTTGTCGGTGCTGTACAGCAACATAGACCTCGTTTTGACAGTCACCCTGCTGATAACCCTCGCCCTGTTGGAGGTCTCGGCGGTCCTGAGAATGCTGCAGGGTCTCCTGGAAATGAGGGAACGCCCGACTCCTCCGCCAGGCATTCCGACCACATCTCCGGCGATGATGCCTCAGAAATAGGGCCCACTCCGGACATTCCGGGTTTCGCTACGAACCGGACCTTGCCGCCGACTTTGACCTCGATACCGCTGGCTCGGTCGATAACAGCCCTTAGCGACCGAAGAAACCGAAGCCCCACTGATGCAAAGCTCTGTGCCGCGGGTCGGAGACTCCCCGACGCGATGTCGGATTTGAGCCGACGACACTCCGGTCTTCAGCCGGATGGAGGAGGCAGGCACATATGTGTGGAACCTTGCTCTCTCCATGGCCCAGTATTGTCAGGCTGAGCTACCGCGGCACCAAGCGTGCTCCTATTCATACCAAATTAAGAGTTTCAGTTCGCTGGCAAACTTGCTCATTTCATTGGAGTGAATCTCACGATAACCTGAGTGGGAACGGAGCTCGCCTGTCGAAGTCTCCATTTAGAAGAGGCCTGTAACGAAGTCCCCCTGTAACTCTCTCGACATAGCCGAACCCAATTTCCGGTTCTCTGTTCAAATGCCATCGTTTAAGTGGTCGCAGTTCTATTCTTGAGTTGCCCTTCGGGCATATGCAGTGAATAGGCGACCATGTTTTCGATACCAAGTTCGTTGGTTCCGGCAATGGCCCACGTCCCAACGGACCTGTTGTTCCTGGCCCTGCTGGTAGTGTCCCTGGCGCTGATATTCGCAGGAGGCACTCTGGCAAAGCTCGTCGCCTTCATGGTAGTGGGACTGGTGGGCGCTGTTTTAGGAGGGGTCGTGGTTGCCCAGTACATCTCGCCGCAATGGGATCTGGTGGGGATCCTCCTCGGCTTCGTCATCGGGGGCCTACTCGGAATGGCTCTGCTGCCTTTGGGCGTTGGCCTGGTCGTTGGCTACGCCGGCTACCTCCTGGCGCTCGGCTTTGGGCTGAGCTCGACCGTGGCGCTGGCAACGGGGGTCGTCTTCCTCATCATCGGGCTGGTCCTGTCAAGTAAAATCATCAAAGTCGTCACAGCAGTGGCGGGAGGATTTCTACTCTTCAACGTCCTCGTCTACTTCGGCCTCGACCCGACGGTGTCGACGTTGGTCGCCGGAGCGCTGACTTTGGTCGGCCTCTGGGTCCAGCTGACCTCTCGCAGACGAGTGACACAACCGGCAGCCACGAACGTGGGGGGTCAGCCAAGCACCGACCACTAATGTGCAAGTTCCTTCCGGACAGTTTAGAACCTCTCGAGTTTCCTGTGAATCTTAGTGCCCGACCTGAGGTGTCTGTTCTCGCTACGGCGTCCCTCTTATCAATGGCACCAAAACGGGCCAAACGGCGCCGTGAACTACTTCTGGCTGTTTTCCCTGCTGGTTCCATTCTGCCTCGCTGTTTCGAACGTGATCGACAATCATGTCCTCCATTCACGACTCGACGACCCAGTATCATACGACATAATCACAACCTGGCTCACCATTCCCGTCGCTGTCGGAGTCTTTCTTGCATGGAGGGTATCGTTCGCCTTCGAGGCTTGGTTCGTGGGGACCGCCGTGGGCTTCACCTTCGCCTTCCTCTTCATCCTGTACAACTTTGCCATGATGAAGGAACAGGGGACTAACGTTGTTTCCCTGATCTACACCAGTCCGCTCTTCGTAGCGATTTTGGCACTTGTGTTTCTGGGCGAGGAGCTCTCCGTTACGAACTACTTCGGAATCTTAATCCTCATGTTTAGTGCCTTTCTGGTCCTTTACAAGAGGATAGGTGCGAAGAACATTGGTCTTGGGATTATTCTCGTTTACGCCTTCTTCTCGGCGGTGGCGAGGGTCGTGTCGAAGTCCGCATTGGAAAACGTCGATATCTGGTCCTATTTTTTCTGGTTCCTCGTGGGAGGAATCATTGGGTCGGTCGTTCTTGCAGCCATTCGACCGAGAAGGCTCGCAGCCGCCTGGAGGAGGGTGGATGCGCGACTCTTCCTGCTGCTGGTTGCGACCACGGCCCTCGGGGAAGTGGGGTTTGTCCTCCTCTACTCCGCCTTCTCGCTCGGGTCGGTCGTTCTCGCTTCGGGACTAGCCGCCATTCAGCCGACCGTGGTGTTCCTCTACTCTTCGATTCTTGCTCGCATTCGCCCTGGGGTCATCCCATCTGAAAGAGCCTCTGGCAGGTGGGCCGGCGTCCGAAAGATTTGCGCCGTTATACTCATCATAATAGGAGTCCTGGCTTTGACGGGGATATGAGCACACGGACTGGCCAACTCACAGTAGTGCAGCGAACATAAGTGCTGCGAAGCCGTAAATTCGGCCTGACCCGTTCCAATGGGGTAGCGACTCTCTCTTGGGGTTTAAGACCAGGGTAGCTGTTGTCGGCAGGGAATCAAAAGGAATAGGAAGGGCATTTGTCGGAGGCCCACTCCCAAGGAGTGAAAGAAGATGAAGATCAGGTTTCTAGTGGCAGGAGAGCAGGGCGTCTTCGAGCGGCTAAAAGCCCTTGCAGACAGGGCGCGTGAAGAGACGCCCCTCGCCACCAGGCTGTTTCATGAACGCCTGGCCGACCGAAGCGTTCTGGAGGGAATGAGAGCGCTCGAGAAGAAGAGCGACGAGCTCACCTTCAAGCTCAGCGAGGACATAATGGATGGCGCCATCAACCCAGCTGTTCTCAGAGACCTCCTCCATGTCACCGACCTGATGGACACCGTCTTCGATGCCTACTACTTCATCGCCCGCGAAGTGAACAGGACGGTCGCAACCGGAGTCGAACTCCCGATGCTGGACAAGTGCACCGAAATCTTCGTTGCGCAGGTGAACTTGGCGGACAAGCAACTGGAGACACTCGGAAAGCTCCTCGAAGCAAACAGCTTGGCCGAGGCGAGGTCTCTCAGGAAGAAGATCGAGAAACTCGAAGAGGAGGGTGACGAGGTCAAGGACTCCGCATTCGATCTTATGTATCAAAACCACAAACTCTTCGACTACCTCTCGTTCCAGCACTGCACCACGGTGTTGAGAGAGTTGGATAACATCCAAGACGGCGTGGAGGACATGTCCGACCTAATTCTGGCAATCACGAACTCTCTATCAAGGTGATCCAGAAGTGGACGTCGTAGAGCCGCTTCTTCTGGCGGTGGCGACCCTCCTGATACTCCTTGTCTCAGGTAACAATGCTCAGGCATGCGTCGGTAACCTCATAGGAGCAAAGGTTGTCAAGACAAAGACGGCCCTGCTGTTAGAGATTGCAGGGGTTTCGCTGGGTCTGCTCTTCCAGGGGACCAGCATGCTAACTGCAGCTACACATCTCGCCAAAGGGCTGTCCTCTCAGACGGTTCTGACATTGCTTGCGATAACACTGGCGCTCTTTGTCGTTGCTCACTTCGCAAGGCTACCTCTCTCCTTGACGCACATACTACCGGCGCTTCTAGCGGGGGTCTCGCTAGCCTTCACTTCTTACTTCTTCCTCATGATATTGTCGTGGATGGCTGCCCCGGCAGCGGCATTGGTGGCTACACCTCTAATTGCCAGGCTCGCGGCCAGGCCCGGAGCCAATGACTTCTGGGCCAAGATAGAGGCGTACAAGGTGCTCCTGATTCTGGTATCATTCCTGTTCGCTTTCACTCTGGGCGCGAACACAATAGGACTCGTAGTTGCCATGGAGGGGTTCGGAGGCTTTGCCGTCCCGCTAGCGATTGTGGGTATCGTTGTTGGTACTTTGTTCCTGAGTGCCGGAGAAATAAGGAGAGTATCGTCAGACCTGTTCAATCTTGGATATTCGAATGCTATGTCGTCGATGCTCACATCAGCTGTACTGGTCGAGGCATCCACTCTGGTCGGGATTCCTATGGCCAACACAATGGTCCAGAACACTGCAGTCTTCGGAGCGGGCCTTTCTTACAAGACGAGGTTTTTCTCTGCGAAGCCCTTCTTCCTAGTAGCATTGAGTTGGATTGTCTTTCCAGTGGCGGGGGTGGCCGCGGGGGTACTCATAGCATCGGTTTAGAGGGTGTTGGTGTTGCTACCTTGTGTCCGGCCTCTCGCACGTCCTTGCGACTTTTCCTGCAGACAGTCACGGTCGAATCTGCTCTCATGCAATAAATAGCCCCCTCCAGATACTCCAGGCCGACCGACTTGTTCTGCCCCAAGTGCGGTAAACCCGTACCTGACGGCGCTACATTCTGCCCCAGTTGCGGCGCTCCACTGCAGGCCGCCGAGCCCGGCGTGGCTCCCTCCCAGGCGGCCCAGACCCAAACGGCTCCGATGAGCGGCATCGACGCTTTGATGAAGGACTCGAAGGTTCAGGAATACTGGCTCAAACGGCTGGTCGCGCTCATCATCGATGGTATCATCGTCGGCCTAGTCGTCGTGGTCATCTTCGCACTGATCGCGGTCATGACCGTGCTCCCTAGCTATTTCGCCTACGGGTATGGTCCACTGACCGTCCTGTTCGGCGGCGCAACAGTCGTCGTGGGGGTCCTCTTGATACTGTACTTCCCTTTGGCCGAGATCACGTACGGTGCGACAATTGGAAAATCGGTCATGAAACTAAAAGTCGTCGGGAAGACCGGCGCCAAACCAACTTTCGTTGAGGCCTTCGTGAGGAACATCAGCAAGATCTACTGGCTTCTTCTCCTGCTGGACGTCATAGTCGGATTGGCGACGCAGAAAGGGTACCAACAGAAGTACAGCGACCACCTCATGGGGACTTCAGTAGTCCCAGCCTAGGGACGCGTACGTCTTTCTTACGAAAAGAAAAGAGGAGGGAACTGTTTCTGTTCAGTAATAACCTCTTGACTTACACGAGTTCGAAGTCCGAGTCGGCGCTCTCACCGTGGGTTTCACGCCGTTTTCACGAACGCAAACGGGAGGCAATCGTTTTACGGGCGACCTTGGTGCCAGCTCCTGAGACCCATTGACTGCGAGCCAAGGAAGTAGGGCGATTCTCGTCACCTACCCCGACGAGTTTGCCAGGCACGAGATTACCGAGCTGGCCAAGGCCTCAGGCTACGAAGTGGCCCAGGTCGTCACCCAGAGGGAGATTATCAAGTCGGAGTACGGCGTTGGAGTAGGGAAAGCCCAAGAGCTGGAGGGGATGGTGGAGGACACCCACTCAGACACGATAATCATCGATGAAAGCGTCACCTCAGCTCAGGCGAACAAACTCTCTGCCAAGACACACGCCCAGGTCATCGACAGGGAGCGGCTGATTCTCAACATATTCGCGCGGAGGGCGACGACCACAGAGGCCAAGCTCCAAGTCCAGCTCGCAGAGCTCCGCTACGCCCTGCCGAGGGCGAGGGACGAGGTGCGCTACTCCGTCAGGGGGGAGCAAGCCGGTTTCATGGGGATGGGCGAGTATGCGGTTGACGTGAAGTTCAGGGCGCTGCGGAAGCAGATGGCGTTCATCAAGGAGAAGCTGGAGAAGAGCAGGACGGTAAGGGACCTCCACACGGCCGAGAGGAGGAAGCTCGGCGTCCCGTTCGTGTCCCTGGCGGGCTACACGAGTAGCGGAAAGACCACCTTATTCAACCGCCTAGCGTCGGAGTCCAAGGAGGCTTCTCCGAACCTCTTCACAACCCTCTCCACCACCACTAGGATGGTCACCTTCCCCAACTCCAAAAGCAGGATCCTACTCTCCGACACTGTCGGCTTCATCTCTCGGCTCCCAGCATATCTGGTTGAGTCGTTCAAGTCGACCCTCGACGAGCTCCGCTACGCGGACTTGGTCCTCCTGATGGTGGATGTCAGCGAGCCTATGGACAGCATCAGAACGAAGTTCCTGAGCTGCAGGGAAACCCTCTCCGAACTCGAGGTGGATCCGGGGAGAATACTCCTCGTACTTAACAAGACGGACCTGCTCCCCGACAGAGGCCGCTCTAACGTAGGGCCGGACCCAATTTTCAAAGACTTCGACTCGGTGAGCATATCCGCGACCGAAGGCTACGGTCTTCGCCAGCTCAGGAACCAGATTCTTCGGCGAGTAGCCTCGATACAGAAACCAATAGGCGAGTCAGCCCGCTGAGCATTGCCGCGGATGCCCGGCAGATAGTTAAATCGAGTCGACGGCCACTCCCCGTCCATGGTGGTGGACCTTCACGAGGACATCGGTTACTACTATCTCATGGGGGGCTTCGCCGAAATCGAGCCCTTCGACGAGGACGTGAAAGGAAGGCAGGCGGACATCCCGAAGTATCGCAAGGTAGGCATGAAGCTCGTCCTTGGCTCTATCTTCCCTCTCGTGGGGAGCCTCAACCGCAGGAAGATTGAGGCCATGCAGAAATTGTACGGGGTCTGGTCCCCGTCCTCCTCCCCTGCGTCCCCGAGAGACATCGCCATCGAGCTTGTCAAGATCTACTACGCCCTAGAAGAGTTGTACCCGAAGTCCCTGAAAATAATCAGGACCAGGGAAGACATCGAGAAGCTAGGGAAGGCTACCGGCATCGTCATGCACATCGAGGGGTGCGAAGCACTCGGCGAGCCGGAGGACCTTCGGATTTTCTACAACCTTGGAGTGCGGTCCGTTGGTCTCACATGGAACTACGATAACAAGTACGCGGCCTCCTGCCTATCCACAAAGGACTACGGCCTCACGGGGGAGGGTGAGGCGCTGGTTGCCCTGGCCGACAGGCTGGGGATCATGGTGGACCTCTCACATTCCTCACCGAAGACATCGTCTGACACCCTGGAGATATCTGAAGCGCCTCCTTTCTTCAGCCACTCCAACTCCCTGGCGGTTCAGACCAGCAAGAGGAACGTCTCAGACTCCCTGATAAGGCGGACGGCAAAGCGCGATGGAATCGTGGGCTTGACCTTCATCAGGAGCTGCATCGGGGGTCCGTTCACCCCGGCGAGGCTGGCCCTGCACGCAAAGCACATGATGGAGCTCGGAGGAGAGAAGCTTCCCGCCCTCGGCACTGATTACCTCGGGACACAGACCAC
>OCOJ01051699.1_pt3 | contig 13242 bp, 14 predicted proteins | sample 1539251 | NCBI WGS metagenome assembly OCOJ01 (sample SAMN01911457, study PRJEB22624) | soil metagenome | biome: Soil | place: Malaysia | collected 2012-04-30 | depth RA_metagenome m | reverse complement strand
CGAGCTGCGCCGTCCTGGCATTCACGTCCTTCTTTGAAACCGTGGACATGATGGCCATCTTCACGCAACTCTGTCATATCACATGCCCAGTTCAAATTTAAGCCATGCCGATTCTGAATACTCATTCGGGCTTTCAATCCCCTTGAAAGCCTCGGAACTCGCCCGGATCAGGCCCCCGGCCTCGTTATGCAACTGGAAACGCCCGGGCAGCTCGCTTCCTCAACGGCGGACGCATCCTTTTATCGGCGGCTCGGGTCGCCCCCGACAGCATGTCTCTCAAGGACAGGAGAGGCGAGTACTCCTGGCCGAAGACGCGCGTCGCCGGAGTCCAATTGATGGCAGACAGGAGGTCCTACGCTCTTGCGGACACGATCAAGGTCCGCCTGGGGTTCAGGGTCGTCGGCGGCCTGCGCGAGGCGTTCCACCCGGACGTCTGGACCGTCGCCTGGGAGGACTTCGACAAGATAGTCAGGCTCACCATCCGGATGTCCCTCGGCCTGCAGAGCGGGCTCCGAGCACGCAGACTTGCCGAGGTCAAGAAGGACGTGAGGAAGGCGAGCTTCTACTGGTCGAGGGACCCCGACCTGCCATACCGGATCTGGGCGATGATCGTCCCCGAGGACGGGGGGCCGCCGATCATCCCGGCCAACGTGGAGGACGCCCAGAAGCAGATGCTCGACGTGGAGAGGACCTTCGAGGTGCCAGCGTCAAAGCTCGGAAGGGGGGAGCACCGGCTGGTCGGAGACGTCTATGCCAAGTGGGGCCGCAGAAGCTTTATTGAAAAGGGAGAGGCCGCCTCGAGGTCGAAGCCCTTGGTGGTAAAGGTTGACTGACGACGGCTGGCTTGCCGAGGTCGCCTGGACATCCGACAACGTCTTCATGGGCTCCGACACGTCGGGTCACTCGTTCGTCTACGACTCCAACGAGAACCTGATGAAGGGGATGAGCCCCATGCGGGCGGTCCTCACGTCCCTCGGCGCGTGCACGGGGATGGACATCGTGGCGATCCTCAAGAAGCGGAAGCAGAAGCTCACCTCGCTCAGGGTCCTCGTGAAGGGCGACCGGCCCAAGTTCGGCCTGCCGAAGCCGTGGACCGCCATCCAGATCAAGTACGTCCTCACCGGGGAGAGGCTCCAGAAGAAGTACGTCGAGGAGGCCATCAGGGACAGCACGGAGAAGTACTGCAGCGTGGGCGCGGGCCTCTCCGCGAAGATAACTCACTCGTACGAGATCCTGGACTAGACGGTCAGAACGATCTTCCCGAAGTGCTCGCTCTTCTCCAGCCTTGTCTCCGCCTCGGCAGCCTCCTGCAGGGGGTAGGTGCTGTCGACGACTGGCTTCAGCCTCCCCGCCCTGAACAGCTCCACGACCCTGAGCAGCTCCCCCTTCCCAGCCATGAAGCTGCCGTAGATCGTCAGCTCCTTGTTGTACACGTACCTCAGGTCGGTCAGGACTTCGGCGCCTGTCGTCGCCCCGCACGTGACGAGCCTCCCGCCCTTCGCGAGCGCCTTGACGCTGTTCTCCCATGTGGCCTTCCCAACGTGCTCGATCACCACGTCGACTCCCCTCCTGTCGGTGATCCTCCTCGCCTCGGCCAGGACGTCCTGCTCGTAGTGGTCCACCACGTAGTCCGCGCCCAGCCTCGCCGCCTTCTCCATCTTCTCCGGGCTGCCGGCCGTGGCGATGACCCGCGCGCCCAGGAGCTTCGCCACCTGGACGGCAGCCACCCCGACCCCGGAGTTCGCTCCCAGCACCAGGACCGTGTCCCCGGCCGTGGTCCCCGCCTTGGTCGCCACCATGTGGTACGCGGTCAGGAACACCAGCGGGAACGACGCCGCGTCGACGAAGCCCATCGCTTCCGGCTTCCTGATCAGGTTGGTCCTCGGCACCTTCACCAGCTCGGCGAGCCCCCCGTCGACACCGTACCCGAGGATGGTGTACTGCCTGCACTGGTCGTCCTTCCCCGACAGGCACCTGTCGCACCTCCCGCATCCGATCCCGGGGCTGAGCACCACCTCGTCCCCCTTCCTGAACTCCTTCTCCTCCTCGGGGACCCACTCCACCACCCCGGCCACGTCGCACCCGGAGATGTGCGGCAGGGGTATCTGCACGTTGGGGAGCCCGTTCCTCGCCCACAGGTCCAGGTGGTTGAGCGCGCACGCCCTGACCCTCACCAGCGCCTCGTCGCCGTCCGGCTTCGGGTCCGGGGCGTCCTCGTACTGGAGCACGTCCGGCCCGCCGTGCCTGTGGAACCTGACCGCCTTCACGGTCGGTCCGCGGACCCGAGGCTCTTTTTACGTTTCCGTGCTAACACTTTCAGTCTACCCTCTTGGCATCGTTCCAAGTATCGTAGAATCACGGTTATATAGCGAAAAGCGACTTTCGGCTGAAACGCTTGTCCCCTCCGCGCTCGGTCTTCAGGGACGAAAGCCTTCTGTTCCCGGAGTACCTCCCGCGCCAGATCCCGCACCGCGACGCCCAGCTGAAGGCGCTCGAGCTCTACTTCCAGAGCGTGATCCAGAACGCGCCGAGGGCCAGCCAGAACGTCATGATCTCGGGCCCGGTCGGGACCGGGAAGACGCTCCTCGCGAAGAAGCTCGGGGAGTCGCTCCAGAAGAAGGCCGCCCTCTACGGGAACCTGGTGAAGATGCTGCACGTCAACTGCCGGATCGACAGGTCCCTCCAGGCGGTGATGGTCAAGGCGCTGAGCTCGCTCGGGCAGAACTACCCGTCCCGGGGCTACAGCTTCGAGGAGCTGCTCTCGGCCCTGGTGGACGAGCTGCGGAGCAGCCGCATGCACCTGGTCATAGCCTTCGACGAGGCCGACTCGCTCATAACGGCTGACCCCTCCTCCCTCTACACCATAACGAGGCTCAGGGAGGTGTCCCAGGGGAACCAGGTCTTCTCGTCCCTGCTGATCTCGAAGACGCTGGACTACCTGAAGACGGTGGACCTGAGCACCCTGAGCTCGGTCCAGTGGAACACCATCGCCCTCGACCCGTACTCCGGGCAGCAGCTGCTCGACATCATAGCCTCCAGGGGGGAGGCCTTCAACGACGGCTGCCTGAGCGACAGCTGCATGCAGCTCGCCGCCGACATAGCCGCCCTCTACGGCGACGCCCGGTACGCCCTCGACCTGGTCTACAGGGCCGGGAAGCTGGCCGACGTGTCGGAGTCCCCGCGCATCCTCCCCGAGCACGTCAGGTCGGCCAAGGCGTCTCTCCCCCCTCAGTTCAGGAAGGAGGAGCTGAGCTACCTGAGCAAGCACCAGAGGCTCATACTGCTGGCGGTCTCGAACCTGCTGAAGAAGGGCGACTCGACCTCCGTCACCATCGGGGAGGTGGAGAAGAGCTACGGCGCCCTCTGCGAGAGCATGGGGATCAGCCCCAACCACCACACGCAGGTGTGGAACGACGTCAACGAGCTCTCCAGGAAGGGCATCATCGAGACCCAGATCTCCGGGAGGGGGATGAGGGGCAGGACCACGCTGGTCGGGCTGTCCCTGGTCTCAGCCAAGGAGCTGATCGGGGAGCTCGAGAAGGGGATGGTCGCCGACGTTAGAAGTTGAGGAGCTGTTCTCCTCCTACGGGAGGACCAAGGTCCTCCGCGTGATGCTGGAGAGCGGGGAGCTCAACATATCCGAGATCACGCGCAGGTCGGGGCTCTCCCACACCTCCGCGGCCCGCCACCTGGAGTTCCTCGCGAAGTCGGGGATACTCGCCGAGAAGAGGTTCAACAGGATACGGATCTTCCGGGTCCAGCACTCCAGCCCCCTGGCCGGGGCCCTCGGCAGGTTCTTCTCCGAATGGCGTAACCTGGAGCAGTACCCGGTTCAGCGTTCCTTCGAGTGAGCCCGCGTCCTCGCGGCCTCCTTCGCGACGAACGTCTCGTAGTTCTCCTCGAGGTCCAGGCTCCTGGCGAACCCCTCCCTGAACCCGGCGTCGCCGCAGAGCAGCATGAGGTAGGGGACGTCCTCCACCAGCGCCCCCCTCCCGCTGATCCCGGTCCTCCTCCCCACCATTGCGCCGATGTCCTTCAGCTTCCTGGAGTCGTTCCATATCCTGAGCTGGAGGGGAAACGGGACCGCGTCCTGGGAGTAGGCGAGCCCCCCGTCGCCGAGCGCGACCCTGAGGTCGGAGGCCAGCAGCGGGTCCAGGTAGCGGAGCAGCCTCCAGTCGCGCCCCTTCACCATCCGCCCGACCATCACGTCGGCAAGTGAAAGGACCTCGAGGGCCCTGGCCTTCCTCTCCCCGTGTATCCTCGACCGCATGACGCTGGTCGCCAGCTCCCGCACCTTGTCCCTGGGCTGGCCGGGATAGCTCCGCAGCGCCCTGACGGCGTCCCTGTAGTTGGAGGCGTCGAAGAACCGGTTGAGCGCCTGCGAGGCGGTGAGCTCCTCGTCCTTCGAGGCTGGGGCCCCTCCCTGCAGGGAGTTTATCGCGGCCCTGATGTCCCCGTTGGCCGAGGCGGCGATCGCGCGGAGCCCCTCGTCCGCCACGTCGAGCCCCTCCTTCTGCGCGATGCCCCTGAGGTACCTCTCCACCTGGGCCTCCGACGGCCGCACGAACAGGTAGCTCGTGGCCGCGCTCGAGAGCTTCCTCACCTCTTTCGAGTCCGGGTCGTTCGCAGCCATGACGATGGGGTTGGCGCTCCTCCTGACCGACTCCCTGATGAAGTCGACGGCCCCGAAGTCCGCCCTCCCCGAGAGCCCGTCCACCTCGTCGAGGAAGATCAGGGTCTTCTCACCGAACAGGTTCGTGCTGAGAAGGGCCTCCCCGAGCTTCGCCTCCAGCATGTCCCTGGTCCTCCTGTCGCTGGCGTTGAGCTGGACCAGGTTGAGCCCCAGCTTCTTGGCGGCCAGCTGGACCGTGGTCGTCTTGCCGGTCCCGGGGGGGCCAAGAAGGATCACCGCCTTCCCGCCCTTCTTCCACCTGCTGAGCCACGCCACGAGCTTCGCCCTGAGCTCGTCGTTCCCGACCATGTCCTCCAGCCGCTTGGGCCGGTATGTCTCGCTCCACATGCTAGAGGCCGCCCCCCACGAACACGAGCAGCCCCGCGAGCATCCCCAGCAGTGCCAGCTGCTTCACGCGGTGGGCGTTCGAGGCTCCGCAGTCCCTGACGATCGACACCGCAAGATAGGCGAAGATCGCGTCGGGGACCACCACACCGTAGGTGTAGAGCGGGTTGGCGAGCCGTGCGACCAGCGGCACCCAGCTTGTCACCACCGCCAGCACGAAGAAGGCCGCTCCGGTGGCGGCGGCCGCCTTCATCCCTCTCGCCCTGGCGACGGAGTTGATCCCCCGCTTCTCGTCTCCCTCCACGTCGGCCATCGCCTTCACCACTTCGCGCCCCGTGCCCGCGAAGAACGCAGTGAGGGCCATGAGCAGCAGCAGGGAGCTGAACACCATCCCCCCGGAGATCACTCCGCCGTAGACGAACGGGATTGCCAGGGAGGACGCGACTATGACGTTGCCCGCGAGGCCCTTCCGCTTCGCGCTGTGGCTGTAGAACCAGGAGAGTGCGGCATAGGCAGCCGCGACCGCCACGGCGATCGCGTTCAGGCTCAGGAACGCGCACGCGATCCCTGCCAGCAGGGCGAGGATCGATACCCTGTTCGCGCCCTGGAGGGTGATACGGCCGCTCGGGATGGGCCGCCCCGGCTGGTTCACCTTGTCCACCTCAGCGTCGTAGATGTCGTTGACGGCCATCGAGTAGGCGCAGATGAAGAACCCTGTCAGGAACCCCAGCCCGCTCTGCACGGCGGATATGCTCGCCGGCCTGGAGACGAACTCCCCGACGACCACCGCGAATCCGATCATGGCGCAGTTGACGGGGCGGATGATCTCGAGTCCCGCTCTGACGTTCATCGTCCCACTCAGAATCTTGCCCGGCTTACCTTGTAGTAGATGACCTCCCCGCGCCTCTCTATCACGGCTATGATCGCCTCCTTCCCCATCTTCGCCATCTCCCTCACGGAGCTCTGCAGGTCGTCGATCCTCTTCTCGATCCCCTCGTCCAGGGCGAACACGACGTACTTCGCCGCCTTCTTCGGGTAGTCCCCCCGCTCGTACACGCGGAGGTCGGTGCCGAACCCGAACCCCTCCCTCACCACGTAGCCCCTGCTCCTTAGGTCCCTGTAGATCATGAACTTAGTCCAGGCGTCGTTGGCCTGCCTCTGGGTGATCTCCGCCATCTTCTCGAACGTGACGGACCTCCCCGCGTGGTCCTTGAGCTGCAGCTTCCCCGCATGGGCGAGGTACAGGGCCTCGTAGTCCCTGAGGACCAGCCTGTCGCCCTCCCTCGAGCCGTACCCCAGCTCCTCGAGCTCTCCGAACCTGTCCTTCTGCTTGATTTCTACCGCGCCTTCGGCCACGGTGCCCTGGATCGGGGGCGCCGCCTTCTCGTCGGGGGAGGTGGTCTCCATCGAAGGTCTCTTTCGCGTGACCCGCTCAGCGTATTTGAAGATTCGCGGCGCAACCCTTTTCAGAGGTCCCGCATGCTTGCCCCCAATGGCCGGTTTCTACACTCTCAGGACGGTCTCCTGGGAGGACGGCGAAGTCAGGATGATCGACCAGACGGCACTCCCGAACAGGCTGAGGCACGTCCGCTACGGCAAGCCAGAGGGGGTGGCCGAGGCCATCAGGACCATGGTCGTGCGCGGGGCTCCCGCCATAGGGGTCGCGGCGGCCATGGGGGTCGCGCTGTCGGGGGTGAACTCGAGCGCGAGCTCCAAGGAGGCCTTCATGAGGGACGTCGGTCGCGCGGCCCAGCTGCTCCGCTCGACGAGGCCCACGGCCGTGAATCTCTTCTGGGGGATCGACCGCGTGGTCTCGAAGGCGGAGGCGGCCCGGACTGTGGAGGAGGCCAGGCGCGCGATGGTGGCCGAGGTGAAGCTGATGGAAGACGAGGACGTCGCGGTCAACAGGAAGCTGGGCGCCGTGGGGGCGGCGCTCGTCGAGGATGGGGACACAATCCTGACGCAGTGCAACGCGGGAGCCCTTGCGACCGTCGGCTACGGGACCGCCCTTGGCGTCGTCAGAGCCGCGATAGAGCAGGGGAAGTCCGTCAGCGTGCTCGTCCCCGAGACCAGGCCCGCGCTCCAGGGGTCGAGGCTCACCGCCTACGAGCTCTCCGCCGACGGGATCGACTGCAGGATAATCCCCGACACCGCGGTCGGCTACATGATGTCGCAGAAGAGGGTGGACAGGGTCATCGTTGGTGCGGACCGGATAACGCGGGACGGGTTCGTGTTCAACAAGATCGGGACCTACCAGGAGGCCGTCCTGGCACGCAGGCACGGCGTCCCCTTCTACCCTGCCGCCCCGCGCTCCACCTTCGACATGGCCCACGTTCACGGCGAAGTCAGAATCGAGGAGAGGGGCTACGAAGAGGTCGTCGCCATACGAGGCAGGAGGATCGCCCCCAAAGGGGTGCCCGTCTCCAATCCGGCGTTCGACGCGACCCCCTCGGAGCTCGTCACCGCCATCATCACGGAAAGGGGCCTCGTCAGGCAGCCAATCGCGAGGAACATTCCGCGAGTCATCTCTTAATTACCTAGGCCCGCCTCCGGAATCTCGGGCCCGTAGCCTAGCACGGATTAAGGCGTCAGCCTTCGGAGCTGAAGACCCCGCTCAGAGACCATGGGTTCGAATCCCACCGGGCCCGCCATGAAATAGCTCAGAATGAGCTCCAAATCGCCAGTGGAGTCGGTTACGGACCTATATCCTTGGAAGCGGTTGCGGACGGGTTGAATCCCTTGACTATCAGCCACACAGCCAGAACCATCTCCTGAATGGCTATCGGCAGAGCCAAGACGACCTGAGGCGTCGACAACGTGCCGATGAGTCCACACAGGACCAAGGCTCCCGCGACCATTATCAGCACGCCTGCCACAAGACCAAAGCCCGATAGCCATCGGGGGACGAGTCCGGTCCGATAGAATACGTAGTAGTACAGCAGAGCGCCTATGGAGAAGGCAATCACCGCTGCCCCAGAGCTCGCCGAATCGTACACCGCAAGTGTCAGAGCGCCAAGTGTCTGGAAGTACGACGAACTCGGAGCTCCGGCACCGACGAACCTCTGGCTCAGTGTCAAGAGCGAAAGCAGGCAGATCACACCGACGATGTAGAACGCTCCCTCAATGAGCCTGAAGCCGACGGCTCCAAGTGCCAGACCCTCGTTATGTCTTTTCAGCACCGGATACATGGAAATCGCGATGCTGGCGCTTGCAGCTGCGGAGACAAACAAGAGAAGTGCCCCCAGCGTCACCTGGTTTCCATTCGCAGAAACGCTGACAAGGTAGTCCGGGGCTTTGATGGAGCCCAGGAATGGCGTGCTAAGCAGGCTTACGGCCGTCGCGACTATGAACAGTACCCCCGCAACTCTTGCGGTCGTCCTGTCCGAAGTCAGTTTCTTGCCTCCAAAGCACGTGCTCCCACGTTGACCCGTGGCCCCTTGGGCTCCCCACTCGCTCCCTTATCATTTAAAGGATGGGACCCTGGAAGAAGGATCGCGGAACCTGTCGCCCTTCCCGGGGCGATCTAATGAGGACGCAGGCGCCGAGCCGCTAGAACTCTGAGAACGTCGCGAACTGTTCCAACCTCGTCAGTATCATGTTCGACACCGTATCCCTGATGAAGGCCAGCGTCTGCGCCCTGAGCTCGGGGGCCACGGGAGACGTCGATGCCGCCCCCCAGAGCAGCTCTTCCTGCCTGTTCGACGCGTCGTCGACCCTCTCGATGGCGGAGTACACCGTGACCAGCTGCTCCCTTACTCCCCTCTTCAGCGACTGCAGGTACCCCGAGTTCCTGAGCTGCTCAAAGGCGTCCGTGTGGAATCGCGGGACAGGCACCACGTAGGCGGCTCCTTCCTTCTGTGAACTCACGAACTGGAGGACGGCCTTCGCCTGTTCAAGGTTCTCCGCGAGCTCCATCCTCAGGGCCCTGATCTGCCCGTTGCGCCTCTTCCTGGTGTCAAGCCAGCTGGCGAGTCCGACCGCAGCGAGCACCAGGATCAGGGTGGGAAGGTACGGGATGACGTACACGCTGAAGAAGGGCTGGAGGTAGGTGGCGAAGACGAAACGGAGGATTCCTACGAGGTCGGCCATTTCGCGCTAGCCTTTCTCGGCGCACTTTCCCGCATATAAGGTGGCGCACGTCTCGTCCAGGGCGGCTACTGCTGCGGCGGAGGTGCAGCGAACTCCTTCTCTTCCCACATGTCGAAAGCGGTGGCCGACGAAGACGCCTGCGTCACGATGGCCAGCGCGTTCGCCACGTGCAGGAAGTCCACCACCGAGACCGCGACGCCAGGCAGCCCGAGGGCGACAGTGGCGTACAGGGCCAGTCCCAGCACCCCTTGGAACACTCCCAGGAAGAACGTCGTCTTGGTGATCCTCTTGATCCGGTCCGGGCAGGCCGTCGGCTTCACCTGCCTGTAGGCGAGGTAGGTCAGGACGAGCAGAACCACCCCTATCGCGGGGTGCACGCCGTACCACACCAGCGGCATGAGCGCCGGGACAACGCCGATCAGTATCTGGACGAAGGCGACCCAGATTATCACATACAGCAGGGACCAGGTCTTCATCGCGGGCACCCACTCCCTTTCGCGTCTTATAGCATCGCCCTAGCCCGCGCCGCGCAGGGGCTTCGGCGCGAACTCCTGCCCCCTGACGAGGCGGTCGGCCTTCCCGTACTCCGCCAGCCTCAGGTTCTTCCTCCTGATCTTCCCCGAGATGGTCTTCACGGGCTCCAGCGACTTCACGAACTCCAGCCTGCGGGGGTGCTTGTAGGGCCCTGTCTCCTTTGCTACGAACCCCGCCAGCTCGTCTGCCAGCGCCTGGCTCGGCTCGTACCCGGGCTTCAGCACGACGTAGGCCTTGACGATCGCCCCCCGGACGGGGTCGGGCGCCGGGATCACCGCCGCCTCGGCGACCGAGGGGTGCTTCACGAGAGCGCTCTCGACCTCGAACGGCCCTATCCTGTACCCCGAGCTCTTTATGACGTCGTCGGCCCTGCCTATGAACCAGAAGTAGCCGTCGGCGTCCTTGCTGGCCTTGTCCCCGGTGTAGTACCACCCGTTGCGGAACACCTCCCTGGTCTTCTCGGGGTCCTTGGCGTACTCCTTGAAGAGCGCGAACGGCCTCGGCTCGAGCCTGATCGCCACGAACCCCTCCTCGCCGGCGGGCACCACCGCCCCGTCCTCGTCGACGACGTCGACGTCGTAGAGCGGACCGGGGAGGCCCATCGACCCCTGCCGGATCTCCACCCCGGGGAAGTTCCCTATGAGCAGAACCGTCTCCGTCTGGCCGTAGCCGTCCCTGATGGTCAGCCCGGTCGCCGACCTGAACCTCTCGATGACCTCCGGGTTGAGGGGTTCGCCCGCGCTGCACGCGCTCCTCAGGCTGCCGAGGTCGAACTTCGCCAGGTCCTCCAGGATGAACATCCTCCAGATCGTGGGCGGGGCGCAGATTGTCCGGACCCCGAACTCTGAGATCTTCTGAAGGTGCTTGGCTGCGTCGAAGCCCCCTTGGTAGGAGTACGAGAACGTCGGGGCCCCCATGTTCCACGGCGCGAAGATGCTGCTCCATGCGTGCTTGGCCCACCCGGGCGAGCTGATGTTCCAGTGCAGGCTCCCCCTTTCGATCCCGAGCCACAGGGCCGTCTCCCTGTGCCCGAGGGGATAGCTGGCGTGAGTGTGGACCACCATCTTCGGGAGCCCTTCTGTCCCAGACGTGAAGTAGCAGAACGCCGGGTCGCCCGCCTTGGTCCGCGGGCGCTCAGCCGACTTCGACTCCTTTGCCGCGTCCCTGATTTCGAGCCACCCCGCGGTCGAGCCGGGCTTGTCCACGCCGGCCGCGCAGGCCTTGAGCTTCAGCCTCGAGAGCGCCTCCGGGCCGATCCCCGCGAACTTCTGCAGCTCCGCCCCGTCGGTGATGACCCCCCTGACCTCGGCCGCGGTCAGCCTGTACTCCAGGTCCTTGGGGGTCAGCGTCGGCGCCGAAGGGACGACCACCGCGCCTGCCTTGATGAGCGCCACCACGCACGTCCACAGGTCGGGGAGGTTGGGCAGCATCAGCATGACGGCGTCCCCCCTCTCTATGCCATGGCCGCGCAGCCAGTTGCAGAGGCGGCTCGACTCATCGGAGACGTCTCCGAACGTCTTGGCCATCCTCGTCCCGCCGTCAGCGAAGACCAGGGCCGGCTCCCGACCTCTCTCGGCCCCCCATCTGTCGACCACGTCGAACCCCCAGTTGAACAGCTCAGGGACCTCCACCTTGAACTCCTTGAGGTATGCCGGCGCCAGAGGGTAGTCCTGGACTCTCACGGTTTCGGCCGCCCGACGGATTCGATTTAAGCCGTGTCCCGAAATCCGGGCGGGCTACCCCTGCCGCTTCAGCGTCAGGGGCTCCCCATACCTCCCCTGGTAGGCGATCTCCGACAGGGGGAGCCTCGACTTCCTCCCCAGGATCTTCCTTTCAGGGTACCCGAACCCCACCACAGCCGAGGGCTTCAGCTCGGCCGGGACGCCGAAGTCCCGCTTCATCTCCTCGGCCTTGACCCCGGTGTAGAGGGACGAAGCCACCCCGAAGTTCCACGCCGCCAGCTGCATGTCCTGCAGCGCCCTCCCCGCGTCCAGCTCGTGGTACCGCTTCGCAGGGTCCGTCAGAATCACCACGGCGAAGTCAGACCGAGCCACCCACGGGCCGGTCGTGCTGTCCCCCGCCAGCTTCCTGAGGCTCTCTTGGCCCTGCACCAGGATGAAGCGCCAGTGCTGGCTGTTCACCCCCGACCCGGTCATCCTCGCCGCCTCGAGGACCTTCAGCTTCACCTCGTCGGGCACGGACCTTCCGCTGAACTCCCGCACGTCCAGCTTCGTCCTGACGCATTCGTAGGTGTCCATGCGTGCGCCGGCGGGCCGCCCCCGTTTAGACTTGCCCTATTCCAAATGCTGAGAATCGTCTCCCTCCCTTAATAGCGATTCACCGCGGCCGACATTGGAGCCGGTATCGTTGGACCTGAAGAAGGAGCGGGTCGGAGAGTATCCCTTCCCTAAGCTGAAGCCCAGCGCCAGAGGGGGGAACTTCGTGGAGGTTCAGCTGCCGTACACCAAGGAGGAGGCGATGGCCGAGGCGGACAGGTGCATCAACTGCCCCAACCCCGTCTGCATCGACGTCTGCCCCATCCAGACGGACATCAGGGGCATGTGCGAGGCCGTGGCTAGGGGGGACTTCCAGACCGCGTACCTGAGGGTCAGGGAGACCAACGCCTTCCCGGGGACCACCGCCCGCTGCTGCCCCCAGCTCGACAGCCTCTGCGAGGCTGCCTGCGTAGTCGGGACGAGCGGGAACCCCATCGCGGTCGGGATGATCCAGAGGTTCGTCGCGGACTGGGAGCGGCAGACATCGAGGCAGCCCAACCCCTCCCCCGCGAAGACCACGGGCAAGAAGGTGGCCATCATAGGCGGCGGCCCGGCGGGGCTCTCGGCGGCAGAGCTGCTCAGGCGCTACGGGCACACCGTGACTGTCTTCGAAGAGCTGCCCGTGCTCGGCGGGACCGCCTGGTACGGGATCCCGGACTACCACCTCCCGAAGGACGTGCTCCAGTACGAGGTGGGGAGGGTCCTGGAGATGGGGGTGGAGGTCAAGACCGGCGTCAAGGTGGGCAAGGACGTGACGCTCGCCGACCTGAAGTCCGACTACGACGCCGTCATAATCGCCACCGGCGCGAAGGACGTCTCGAAGTCCGACACCGTCGGGTCGGACCTGAAGGGGGTGATCGACGGATACAGGTTCCTCGAGGACGTCTTCGTCAAAGGGGTGGACGACTACCTGAAGCACCCGAAGTACAGCCTGGGCAAGGAGGTCCTCGTCATCGGCGGCGGGGACAGCGCTCTGGACTGCGCTAGGACCGCCCTTAGGCTGAGCGGAGGCAGGGTCACGATAGTCTACCGCAGGACGGAGGTCGAGATGCCGGTCGACCCGATCCTGATCGAGGAGGGGAAGGAGGAGGGGCTGCAGCTGAAGTTCCTGATGGCTCCCGAGGCCTACAACGGGGTAGGCGGGAAGCTGAAGAGCGCGACCATGGCGGTGATGAAGCTGGGCGACGTCGACGCGAGCGGAAGGAGGAGCCCTGTCCCGACCGGGGAAGAGGTGGAGATTCCGTGCGACTCCGTGATCGTCGCCATCGGGAGGGGCCCGAACTCCTTCGTGCAGAAGGGCGCCGGGCTCAAGACCGGGTGGAAGGG
>OCOJ01034045.1_pt4 | contig 13247 bp, 13 predicted proteins | sample 1539251 | NCBI WGS metagenome assembly OCOJ01 (sample SAMN01911457, study PRJEB22624) | soil metagenome | biome: Soil | place: Malaysia | collected 2012-04-30 | depth RA_metagenome m | reverse complement strand
CGGAACCGCCCGAGCATCTTTATCTGCCGGTGGGCTGCAAGGAGTGTGATCAGACCGGATACCGGGGCCGTACCGGGGTTTATGAAATTCTGGTGCTGGAGGACATCATCAAGGACGCAATCACTTCCGGGTCCCGCGACGATCAGATCCGCTCCCTTGCCCGCAGTCTGGGCATGAAGTTCATGGAGCAGGATGCGATGAACAAGGTGGCGGCCGGCATCACCACCATGGATGAGGTGATGCGCACGGTCCCCTTCGAGGACGTGAGCAGTGCCAGCCGTTGCGTCGAATGCCACAAGTATCTCGTCACGACCTTCGTTTTTTGCCCCTACTGCGGCACCCGCATCGCGCGCAGAAATGTCGGCACCCAATACATCAAGGCCAGCGCCACACCCGTAACGCAAGAGGATCTGAAATGAGCCGCACACGTCGAGCAGCTTTCTCCCCGGCACGACAGGCCGAACGCATCGCCCACTACCGCGAGTTGGCAATCGTTTACGAGGGGACCAGCCTCGATATCCCCGTGCGAGCACCGGACATCAGCACCCACGGAATGTTCATCAATACCGCACGGAAGTTTCCCGAAGGGGCCGTGCTGCGAATTTCGTTTCGGCTGGCGCGCTCCAACTCGTTGGTCAGTGCCCGCGGCGAAGTTCGCTACTGCCTCCCCGGAGTAGGCGTTGGCGTGGAGTTCGTCGGATTGCCGGAAGACGCGCGGCGAGCCATCGAGGAAGAGGCCGCCGGTATGGCGGCCGAGACTCACCTCTGAAGCACGTTCCCTCAAACGTTTCACTGTATGGCCGGAAAGCCGAGGGTCTCCGTGCGTTTTAATTTAAAAATCAGGGATTGAGAAACCAGAAGGGAAAAAATTTAAGGGCTGCGACATTGGTTATGCTCTAGCCGCCGACTCCTGCGAGGGAGTCTGGCGACGTGGAACATGCACCGTCACAGCCCCTGATGTAATCACCGCTTTCGCGGTTCCAAGCCCCGGCCTACTCTCGCAAGCTTGCCGGTTTTTTCGGGCTTGGAAGACGCAGCGGGTCGCCCCGCTGACGCTAATCACCCAGCTTACTTCGGACTGGCTACGTATTAGGAAGCCAACCCTTTCAGCCGTCGACGGGCGTAACAGTAAATTCACGGTTCTTTAATGTCAACGCCCGAAATTGGTGCAATTGTGGAAAATCGGGAAGCTGCTATTTCGGGATGGATCCGTGTAACAATTTTCCCGCCTGTTCTGGTTTGCGAGCAGCAGATGGCCGACAGGGTGCAGCGCATCGCACCGCCATCAGCCCTGCTGCTTGGTCCGCTTTATCCCTTATATGTGAGTTCGAAAACGGTGCAGTCGTCGCCCAGCGGGCGTCCGGCGCAGAACGTGCGCACGGCGCCCAGGATGTCGAGGAAAGGCGACGCGCCCGCGGCCGCCTTCTCCAGGCGCTCATCCGGGTGCCGTAGCTGAGGGAAGACTTACCACGTTCTCATGGCAAACCAGAACCAGATTAGCATCAGGCCTAAGGCGACGGCACCTGCCGCCAAGAGGAAGTTGAATCGCAAACGCCGCGAACTCCCAGCACGCCCGAATTCCCACGGCAGCCAGCCAAGGAAGCGAATCACTATTCCGCAGAAACCGATAATTGTCAGCAACAGGACTGTGCCCGATACTCTCAATCACTGTCCTCCCTAGTCTTGGGTCGCGCAGAGGTACCACGCGTATGCGTCCTGGGCTGTCGCCGCCACAAGGGCGGTAAGTGCAACAGGGCCGAGAAATTCCTCCACTGCCGCTAGACTGTCACTAAGTAGGCTTCCAGTACTCAACATCCTGGTGCCCTGCGTGGTCATAAACGAACTTAGGGGCCCGCCCTCCGCACCAAGGAGGCGTGGGTGCCCCAGACAAGCGCAGCTTGTCTGGGATCACGTTTGTAATTTCACTCCCGACGCTTGCCCGGCGCACTACGAAAGATGATATTCCCAGACGAGCAAAAGACGCTCGTCTGGGGCACCCATGGTTTCTTGTGAGCAAAGTTTGTCTGTGCCACCCGCCTCGTCTGGGGCCCCCATGGTCACCTGGGCCACCCGCCATTTGCTCGGCCTCTAAAGGTGTTCTTGAAGTCTATCGGCCCATTGGGCTTAGCGATGAATAAAAACGCTCCCGTCAGCGCTGAAAGTGGATCAGACTCGGCACCCGCTTGATTGGCTTGTATCGAGCTATCCAGCACATTCTGCAGGACAGCTCGCTGCTGACGAACGACATCGCCAACGGTTTGACCATTGGGAAGTACGGTATCGCATGTTATAGGTTGCTGGCCGTTTGCCGCGCAAAGACCGGAGGGATCAATCAGTTTAATGGGACTGTTTCGCACGTAAGCATAAAAGTTGATGCCGCCCTTGAACCGAATCGGGTCTTCGCTGATGAACCTACCGATCGTTGGATCGTAGTATCTGGCGCGGTAGTAGTACAGCGCGGTGTCGCTGTCGAACTGGCGGGCGGTGTAGCGGAACCAGTTGGTCGCGCTCCCCGTGGAATTGGTCAGGAAGCCGAAGGAATCGTAGGTGTAAGTCGCGGCCACGGCTCCGGTGGGATCGGTCAGAGAAGTGACCGTGCCCAGCCCATCGGCTTCATAGAAGAAAATCTTCGGCTGGCGCTGACCCACCAGTGGCTCGTCAATTCCGGGCCCGTAGGTGTAGCGCTCTTGCACGCCGCCCGTGCCGTTCAGTTCCTCAATGATGTTCTGTCCATCATGGACGTAGATCGTCGTGCCGGCCGGGGAACTCTTGTAGATGCGGCCTCCCAACGGGTCGTACTTGAAGCTGATAGCGTTTCCACTGGGCAGCGTCACACTTGCAAGCCGATTCTCAAAATCCCAGGCATACCTGGTCGTGCCGCTGCCGTCGGTCTTGCTCACTAAGTTGCCGTTGTTGTCGTAGGTGTAGGGCAGCCTTCGCGCGTCAGCATCTCGTTCGAGCTGTTGTACGTGTACGGAGCGCCCGGCTGGTACGTCCGGTTCAGGGCTGCCTCCCTTTTTTTTTCTTAGGCAACAATTGCCGACCACAACACGAATAGGGTAGCCAGCAAGCCAAAGGCAGATTGCCATTTCGGGATCGCCAAGAGACTCCCAACAACGGTGGTAATGGCTCCCAGCACCCACGCGAATGCAAGTGCTCTCGGCATTCCAGGAGCATGGACTTGCGGGAAGTAGGTACGGACAAGAAGCGTACTAACTACCCACAGAACCCCTCCGAGCAGCGCGCACCACCCAGCAACTTCACGCCAGCGCTTCATCACTTCCCCCACAATTGGTTCCAGATTCCCTTAAAGAAATCACCCGCGTGCCCGAGCGTGTTCCAGCCAAGAGGGATGGGGTTAGGGTTATCTATGTGGACGTCAGTGCCCACAACGGGACCCGGAACATCCTGTGAGCCGATGCCACCACGGCAGGTCGGACAAGGAACCGGCATCTGATCGGGATAAGCAACCTTGAAGTGAAACCCAGGACCTTTGTCGCAAGTTCGAAATTCTTGGCCCGAAGGGTGAAACAACGGATCCCACGCCAGCGGACCGTCATAATAGCCAGCATTTTCAAGAGCGTTGATTACTTGACCATAGGTCATGCCTGCCGGGAATACGATGTAGTACGTCCCTCCTCCTACATTGTAGGTCGACGTACCTGGGACTTTTGTTTGCAGGGCACCCAAGAATTGGTCCATTGACTGCAGTCCAAGGGGATCAGTCTTACTGGCAGGGTTGCTCGCCGCATAGACGTAGAAGTTGATGCCGCCATAGAACCGAATCGGATCCTCGCTGATGAACCTGCCGATAGTCGGATCGTAGTACCTGGCGCGGTAGTAGTAGAGCGCGGTGTCGCTGTCGAATTGGCGGGCGGTGTAGCGGAACCAGTTGGTAGCGCTGCCGGTCGAGCTGGTCAGGAAACCGAAGGAGTCGTAGGTGTAGGTGGCGGCTACCGCTCCAGTGGGATCGGTAAGCGAGGTGACCGAACCCAACCCGTCGGCTTCGTAGAAGAAAATCTTAGGCTGGCGCTGCCCGACCAGCGGCTCATAAACCCCCGGCCCGTAGGTGTACCGCTCCACCACCCCTCCGCTGGCGTTCAGCTCTTCCTCAATGTTGCTCCCATCGTACACATAAACTGTCGTGCCCGCCGCCGACGCTTTGCGAATGCGCCGCCCAAACGGATCGTAGGTGAGGCTAACCACGCTGCCCGTCGGCAACGTCACGCTGGTCAGCCGGTTCTCCAAATCCCAGGCATAGCTGGTCGTGCTGCTGCCGTTAGTCTTGCTCAACAGGTTGCCGTTGGCGTCGTAGGTGTAGGGCACACCCTCCCGCGTCAGCATCTCGTTCGAGCTGTTATACGTGTAGGGCACGCCCGGCTGGTAGGTGCGGTTGCCCACCGCATCGTAGGTGTAGCTCTCCGTCCGCTTCGTTCCCTGCATGACCTGCGTCAATTAGTAAGTCGGGTCGTAGCTGAAGGCGGAAGTGAGGTTCGACGGCAACACGGTCCTCGAGGTGCGGTTCCCCGCCGCGTCGTAGGCGTAGCTGACGCCATCGATGGTCGCCGCATTTGCCTAGTGCAGGACCGACAGCAACCGCGACAGCGAGTCATAGCTGTAGCTGGTATTCACGCCATTCGGGCGTGAAAGGCTGGTACGGCGACCGAGTGCATCGTAGCCAAACGCAAACTGCCGGCTGGCGAAGTCGGTGAGGCTGGTCAAGCGATTCAACGCGTCATAGTTGTAGGTCGTGGTGCCGCCCTGCGGGTTGGTGAGCGACACCCGATTCGAATCGGCGCCGTAAGCGTATCCGTTGGTGAGCGTCTGGCTCGGCAAGAACGCGTACTGGGTCATGGTGGACGTCGGGCGCTTATCGCCGTATGTCCAGGCGCAGTATGCACCCATCTGTGAAGTAGATCCGGACGTCTAATCCTTGTCGAATCGGGCCGCCATGAGAAGCGGCCGAATGAAAGCACGACGTGAGATCAAAGCTGCTATAAGAAAAAGACTTTGCGCGCACTCTAAACGATTCGTTCTGGTGACCTTGGAACGGCATGGGATGGTAATCCTCGACTGGTCCCTCCACAACGGAATAGTTTCCAGTAACGTATGCGTGCCGCTCCTGGACAAAATCCGGGATCAGCCTCACCCCTAGAAGCACTACCACAAGTCCACAAAATATGACAGTAAACCCTCCTACGATCTGACGAATCTGATTGCCACGAGACAACCGGATCAAACCCATTCCTATCGCAATGAACACGAGGGGCACTACGAAACCAACCCATGGGAAGCTTTTAAGCCCTATTTCAAAAATCATTTGGAACCCATCCTGTGCCATGTTGTTGTTCAGACGCTTTGATCAACTTGGAAACAAACGGCGTCACCTAAGCCCGATCCGGCAGGCTCCAATGAGGAATAACAGCACAATGCCTACTGGAAATCCTGCAAGAATCTTAATAGCTACATCAGTTCCGTATAGACGTTTGTACTCACGCAATATTGTGCTCGGAGGAAAGTAGGGTAGCCTGGAAGCGTATCCGCCAGCTCGTACGCGGTCTCGAAGAAACGCGATAATTATCCCATAACTGATAACTCCTATCAGAGAGAGGGCTAAAAACGGATCTCCGAACAACGACAAGAGAAATCGTCTTCTAGGCGGCGACATCGACAATACATAGAAGTACCAAAAAAAGCCTCCTCCTCCCACGTAAACAGGTATATCGAGCGCCAACCTTTTGATCCCTCGTAACTTTGGGAAAAGGATGCCACTCCTTTCTCGATAGAACCACTGCCAAAAGCACTTAGTCATTTTGCTCACTGACACACCAACACCGTTGTTGCCGAATAATCTACGGTAGAGGCAGTATGGGAAAAAGCGCACGGGGTTTCACCGTAGGGGTGGTGGACGAGGCTGACGCCGTACCTCCGCCACTCCCGCTGGTGCAGAACCTGGCAGAATTGCCGCCGCCGCCCGTGCAGAACGTGGAAGACGCGCTACCACTTCCGCCTGCAGAGGATATCGTACCGCTCCTGCCCGAAGAGGTGAGGGGAGAAGCTGCAGCTTGTGCGGTCTGGGCAGGCGTGGCTATGTCAACAAAGTCTCCTCCTCCTCCGGACCCAGGGCACGTACTGCCGGGGGGCATGACAGTCCTTGCTTGCGATGTTGCTGAAAAGATCGTAGGTGTAGCAGGTCAGATTGCCAAGCGCGTGGGTGGACGAGATAGTGCGCCCCACTCCGTCGTAAACGAACGAACCGTTCCCGCGCCCGCCACAGCTCGCGCAGCCAGGCCCGCTAATCCCATCGACCCGCATGCGCCCACCCTCATAGTGTAGGCTGTAAGCCGTACTGTTTCCGACTGAGTCGTTGAGCTGAGTCAGTGCCGGCGTGGAAAAATCAACCGTTACCAGGTCAGCCCCGCCGGCACGGGAGGAAGTTAAGCCCCGGTCGGCCGCGTCGTAAGTGTGGGATTCGAGTACCTTCCCCTGCCCGTCGGTAACGCTGGTGATCATTGAACTTGAACCATAGGCGAAGTTCAGGGAGGAGCCGTCGAGATACGTCACCCGCAGCAGCCGGCTGCTCGAATCGTAGGCGTAATTTGCGATCAAACCCACTGCATCTTGAACAGCGGTGGCTTGATAGGGATTGTTCGGGTCCCCATAGCTGAAAGTGAGCGAGCGTCCGGCGGCATCCGTGACTGCGCTAAGCCGGTTAGAGCTGTCGTAGGCGACCGTGGTCTGGTTCCCGTTGCGATCCGTAATGGCCAGAAGCCGCCCACCGGCGTTGAAGGTCCTCTGCGTGCCGTCGGGCAGGGTCAACGTGTACTGGTCGCCGGCGGAAGACAGGCCAGCGTTAATCAGAGGCGGAGAGATCATCTGCCCGCTCGAATTAAAAACCCAAGAACTACCGTCGCCGCGATAGTACGTGATCGAGTTGGGATCGGGGAAAAACAGCTGTTCCTCAAAGTTGGAGAGCCAACTGTGCCCGAAAAGGCCAGCCACGGCCGGGGGTGCCAGGTTCTGCCACTTGCTGTTCCATGTGCGCGTGAGCTGCAGCCCGTGCCCCAAACCTGGCAGCGAATAATCCTTCTCTTGGATCCAAACGTTTCCCGTGCTGACGTTAATGGGCCCGCCTGCTACCTTGTTGCAATCATCATCGCAGGTTCCGGGGTCGCCGGGGGGCTGAACGGATAGCTGGGCGCTACCAGTCGTCTTGATCCCGTTTGAGCTGTCAATCTCGGCGTTAATTGTCACCGGGAACGCCGTTGTGACGTCTCCGGAGACGGACAGCGTAAACGAAGTACCGTTGGTGTAACCCGGTGGCCAGTCGTACACGACATTGACGTCGGTGCTGGAAGTTTGCATTGAAAGAGAAGGAAACCAAACTGCTGAAGGCGCCGCATTGAGGATAATTCCGCCTGTGGTGGTGGCGCCGGGGTAGGAAACGAGCTTGTTGTCGTCCAACTCTATTTCCATCTTCAAAGGAAGGAGATTAATCACTGATGCGGAACTCGACTGGTTGCCACCCGCCTCTCCGATAAGGGTTACAGTCCAGGGTGTGACTTGGGCCACAGGAGGCGGGGACGGGAAACCGCCATTGGAATCGGGGGGGCCGATTTCCGGGGAACCATTATCATAGGTGCCGGTTGTCGAGGTGAGTGTCAGCGTTAACACCGTCTGCGGCCCCTGCCCATAATCGCTTGTGACTGTGATCGTGCCTAGACAGGGGGCATTCCAATCCAGGTGCAAGTACCATGGTGTAATTTGTCCCCCCACATAATCTGGCCAGAGCGAGAGATCCGGCGGGTAAGGAAGCCAAATGGTGGCGTTCCAAGTTGGCGGAGTGTTGCACCCCTGAGCGTGAGCCTTCGGCGAAAGGACTCCCACAAAGAGCAAGAAAGCAACAATGAGTTCAAAGGACACGCTGATCCGGTATCGCTTCATACGGCAGCCTCCACCAATGGCGGGCCGCATATTAAGGCGGAACAACGTTTCTTTTCGGCGCCCCTTGTGGATGTTCCGTTATCAGAACACCTGTGGAAAACATTGCGGGCAGGTCTTGAGGAGGAACGACTTGCGTTTTGGAGCCGCACGTGCGGCAGCTCTCATCGACAGATGAAGCTGTTCTGAAAAACAGAACAGCGGCCGTTTTACACGGCGGAAGGTCCTAGCCTTTATATGTGAGTTCGAAAACGGTGCAGTCGTCGCCCAGGGAACGTCCGGCACAGAATGTGCGCACGGCGGCAAGGATATCGTGGAACGGTGACTCGCCGGCGGCGGCCTTCTCCAGACGCTCATCGCCGAAGAACTCGCCGCTCGGGCTCTCCGCCTCGGTGACGCCATCGGTGATGAGCACGAGCCGGTCACCCGGTTTCATCTGCCGACGTCCGCTGGCGTAGTCCATGTCCGGCAGCAAGCCGACGGGCACGTTGGCCTCGAACAGGCGCGATACCGAGCCCGACGCTATCAGCACCGGCGGAACGTGGCCGCAGTTGACGAACTCCAGCTCACCGCTAGGTTTCAGGTGGGCTATCACCAGTGTCGCGTACTTTTCGCCGAGCNGACTTCTGGCAGAGGAAGCGGTTGGTCGAGGTCACGACCTCAGCCAGCGGAACGCTGTTGCAGATCTGGGAATAGACCATGCCTTGCAGGATCGAGGCCAGCAGGGCGGCGGAAATCCCCTTGCCGCAGACATCGGTCACCACCACGGCCACGCCTTCCGGGGTGGGAATGACGTCGAAGAAATCGCCGCCCACGTCGCGGCAGGAAAGATTCCGTGCCTGGATGGTGGCGAACGGCAGCTCTGGAATGGTGACCGCCATCAGCCGCTGCTGAATGGAAGCGGCGATGGAAAGTTCCTGCTGGTAGCGGCGTGCCGACTCTTCCGCCTGCACCAGGCGGGCATTCTCCACCAGCGAAGCCGCCTCGGTGGCGATGGTGGTCAAGATATCTTTGCTGACCTTGGAGAGGTCGCGCGAAGCGTAGCGGCTGTCCAGGTAGAGCACGCCCATGATCTCGGGCAGCCCGCCCATGATGGTCACGTCGAGCGCCTTCTCCTTGACCTTGGTCTTGCGCAGCGGGATGCAGATGATGGTGCGCAGGTCGTAGGCGATGATGCTCTTGCGCTGGGCCATGTCGGCGGACTTGGCGGTGTCGGTCACCACGAAGGCGGAAGCGCCGCGGGCCGCATCCTCCAGGATGGAGCGCGAGATGGTGGTCTCATCCGTCATGGGCTCGCCGCCCGCTTTCCGCCCCGCCGCCNGCGCCGCATCCTCCAGGATGGAGCGCGAGATGGTGGTCTCGTCGGTCATGGCCTCGCCGCGGGAGTTCCGTCCCGCCGCCAGCCGCAGGCGTCCGTCAGGATCGCGCAGAAACACGCAGCCGCGCTCGGCGCCGGTGAGCCGCAGCGTGGAATCGATCAGCGTCACCAGGATCTCATCCACCACGCCCGTGGTGTTCAGCTTGCGCGCCGCTTCCAGGAAGAAAGTGAGTTTTTCCAGGTCGGAGGCGCCGCCGCGCACCTCGAGACCGGAAATCTGGCTGAGGAACTCGCGCGCCGAACTGGTGCTGGCGGCGGTGGGATTGAATACGATGCAAGGGCCGCCGTGGGCGCCGAATTCCACCCGGTCATTGGTGTTCAGCTTGTGACGTTCAATCTTCTCCCCGTTCACGAAGGTGCCATGCTTGCTGCCCACGTCCACGATCACGTAGTCGCCGCCCTCGGAAAGGATGGAAGCGTGGTCGCGCGAGACCCGCGGATCGGCGATGATCAGGTCGCGATCGGTCTTGCGCCCGATGGTGAACGGCGTATGGTCTAGGACNAGGACGATGGCGCGCTGTTCAGATTCCTGCATGAAGACCAGCTCCGGGAATCCGGAGGGCCCGCTCACAGGCAGCGTCGTGGAGGTGGTCACGGACATAGTTGTGGGAGTCTAATCCTGCCGAGAAAGAGTAGCATATCCAGCTGTGGCTGAAGGGAGCCCGGCTTTTCGGCGGCGGGATGCCAGCCCTGCTGTTAGCAGGGCAAGGGCGGCAACCGCTGAGATGGCATCGCCCCACAGACGGTCGGAGGTGGTGGCGAACGTGACTTGCACCCGGCTGACTCCGGCCGGGAGCGCAAGCAGCATCTGGCCCGTCTTCCGATTGGAGAACGCACGGACGGGTTTGCCGTTTACTTCCACCTGCCACGCCGAATAGTTCAGCAAGCGCAAGGCGGCCGTGGCCGGCTGGGGCGTGCGCACCGCAAAGTTTTTCCGCGACGGGGTCCACCGCTCGACTTCCACGCTCCCGGGCTCCGCGCCGTTCAAAGCAACCAAAGGCGCCTGTTGGTTGAGGTCGTAATGGTCGGAGCCGCGCGGACCGTATTCGTCAACACCGAAATATCCGGCGCCCGTGCGGAAGTGTTCTTCGTAAAAATCGGCCGGGCCACCGGAATCCCACCAGTTGCTGCGCGTCAGCAGAAACCCGGTGATCGCAAGCCCGGCCAGCGCCGTCGCCACGGCTGCCAGCTTGCTCATTCCGCGCAGGCGCCGCATGGCAGCAGCCAGACAGAAGGCGAAGGGCACATCGAGCACCAGCAGACAGCGCCAGGGGAACTGCACATAGCGGAGCTTGGGCAGATAAATCCAGACAGCCAAGGTCACGGGCAACATGAGAATGATTGAAACCGCGACCATGGCCGCCAGCACCCACCACAACCGCGGGTGCTCGCGCCGCAACCGGCCAATGCCGATCATCGCCGCCACAGTCGTAATCATCACTCCGACTGCAACCCAGGAGATGATGAAGTTGAAGAACGTGTGGTCGGCGTCGGCAGTGCGAGTGAACAGAAAGTTCTCCTGTATCCGCAGTCCCTGCGAGAGGACCTCGGAGATGTTGACCCAGCCCTGCTCGAACGCCGCCGGCACGATATAGAACGCGACCAGAGCCAATCCGAGCGCCAGCGCGACTCCTCCGGAGATCAAAGGCCGGGCACTCCATTCACGCGCCGCAACGATAGCCAGAACCAGTGCGATGGCATAGGTCACGACCACGGCCGCGGGAGCATTGCACAGCCAGACTCCGGCGATGACCAGCGCCAGCGGCAACCGGGCCCGCCTTGGTTCCGTGGCGGTCCGCATCGCGAACAACACCGCCAGCGGAATGAGCGCGCTGGCCAGCAGCTCCGCAAAATCACTGCGCCAGTAAACGAGCACCAGATGATAGGGATTGACTGCGAACAGCACGCCCGCGGCCATCGCATCCCCCGCCGGCAAGTATTCCCTGGCCAGTGTAAACATCGACACTCCGGCAATGGTGAGTGCGAGCCAGATGAACACTCCCGGGACCATCTGCCAGGGGAAGATGAATGACAACGCCGCTCCCAGCATCCACGACGCCGGCGGATAGAAGATGAACCGCGGTTCGCCGAAGCCCCAGTTGGCCAGCGCCGCCCATCGCGGATAGAGAACGCCCGCATGCCACTGGCGGGCCACCTCCATCCACGACGCCAGGTGAAAGTCGAAGTCGTGCCCGGAAGCGCTGCCCAGGAAAAAGAACGGAGTCACCACCGCCAGCGCAGCCACGCCGGCGAGTGCGATCATCAATAACGTCGGCTGCTTGCGGCCGGGCCTCCGCTCGGCGGTAAGCTCACGCGCGCTTACGCTTAATTGAGTGCTCATGCGATGCGATGAGCATACAGGATGGCTGGAGCCGGCGCAGGGTCGAAGCTGCGGGAGATAGATGAATGGAAAACACTGCGACGCCTACACACTTTTCTGAATTCGGAACAGGCTCGATTTTTTCTTGCCATCCCCCTCCCTGAGAAGCACAATTTTTGGCCACCCGTTTGGACAAGGAGAAGTCGATGCCATTGCTGAGTAAAGTTTCAATTGCCCTGCTTCTTGGGATCGCCCTCACGCTGATTGGCTGCGGCGGCGGCTCCAGCAACATCCCCAACCCAAACCCCAACAACTTGACGCAAGCTCAGGCCCAGCAACTTGGGAATGAGGCGTATGTCGATCTAGGTACGGCTCTAGCAGACGCAGTGGGTGGTTCACCCTGCGCTAGTGCGAGGGCACTCGCCGCGCTTCGGAAGAACAACCAGGCCGTCGCTGCATCATCGGGAATCACATCTAACAGCTCGGATACAAGCTGTACCGTTTCGTTCACCTACCAGTGCCCCGACGGTGGTTCGGTTGCGGTTTCAGGAAGCTTAACTGCAACCGGCCTCACCTCTGCTAGTGGGACCATTACCGAGACGCCGACCAGTTGTTCTGACGGTACCCTTGTCATTAACGGCGATCCAGATGTGACGATAGGCATACAAGGGAACGACAACGGCACCACAACAATGGTAAACATAACGATAGGCGGAGGCATCAGTTTCTCGCCTGTTCAGACGGGACAATTTCCAACCGGGAGCTGCGCATCTAATCTAAGCGTCAACGCCTCCGTGAACGATAACACCGGCGCTCTCACCTGCTCGGTCGGCGGATCGATTTGCGGTCAGGCTATTAACCAAAGTTGTCCCAGTGGTGCAGTGTTGTGAGAACGGTCCAGGGGGTAATTACGCAGGGCGGAGGCCCTGCTCCACCTCAGGTCAAGCCACATAATCGCCGGTGACCCGGTCCTAGTGGCGTGCGCCGCCGACCTTCGTATCGCCAGCCACGTCCTGGGGGAAGGAACGGAATTCGGCTTCGCGCTGTTTGGCGGTCACCACTCGGTTGGCATCCGAGGTGTACTGCGTGAGGGTGCCTTTGATGACGTAGTAGGCTTCTGCATCGCGCGTCTTGCCCGGGCCGCGGGAGACGGCGCCTTTGAAGTCGAACCATGTTCCGTGGACTTTGCGGGTGGTGAAGCGGATGTCGTGGTCGCGCAGTTCGGCCTTGTCGAAGAAGTGATCAACGAACGAGGCCTTCTCGCCGTCGCTGTAGCGGGAGATGAACCCGGTCACCCGGTTGCCTTCCTCGATGTTGATTTGCACGAACTCGCCTTCCTGCAGGAAGCTGTACATGCCGGAATAATCCTCGCTCGGCGCGGCTGACTTCTGCGCCCCGCCGGTTTGGGCAAAACACACTGCCAGCAGTATCGCCATTACCCATGTCTTCGTTGCCCATGACTTCATGCTGGTTCCCTCGCAAGCCGCCCACCATCTTGGCACAACCGCGGGGTCTGCGGCACTGATCTAAACGTTCCGCACTGTGCGGGGTGCGATTCACGGGATTTTCATCTATTTACTGTCTTATAATCCGAACTCCCCGCCTGTT
>OCOJ01051156.1_pt2 | contig 13251 bp, 12 predicted proteins | sample 1539251 | NCBI WGS metagenome assembly OCOJ01 (sample SAMN01911457, study PRJEB22624) | soil metagenome | biome: Soil | place: Malaysia | collected 2012-04-30 | depth RA_metagenome m | reverse complement strand
CGCCTGCATGACCCTGAGGGAAATCCCATCGAATTGTGGCAACCTGCATAGTCCGGCGCTACCGAACGGTAGTTTCCGTGTTGCCGACCAACCAGACTCGATTGATGGATCGGCTGGCTGCTAGGTTATGATCACCAATCGGCGGCCTGCCTGGTCGCGGAGCCAGGCGTTCTCAATTTCCGCAAGTGGAACCCGTTCCGTGTCGATCTGGAGTTCCCCTTTCGCAGCATGCGCCATCACTTGCTGAAAAGCCTCGAGCAAAATGTCGCGAGGTGGAATTCCAGCAGTGCCCAGAATTGTTAGCGCCGTACTACGCATCACGGCTGCTGGAAGCGTGATGGTCGGCGCAGCGGTCTCCCCGACCTGAACAAAGCGGATCTCGGATTTGATATCCCCAAATTCTCTCCGTGTTATCGCAGCCAGAAATACTTCTGCAGGGCGGCCCCACACGTAATCGATCACAACCTGGAAGCCGGACTCGCCAGCTCCCCATAGAAATGCTTCGCTAAGTTCGGTCTCAGCCAGAGCGAGGGAAATTGTCGCGTCAGCGCCCAGATCATGCAGCTTTCTCAGTGCCTGTTGATTGCGCCCTGCAGCAACGATTCGAGCCGCCCCAAGAAGCCTCGCGATCTGTACGGCCAGTTTGCCGGTCACGCCCGTCGCCCCAAGGATGAGGACGTTTTCGCCCCGTACCAGCTTTGCGCGGTAGGCGAGTGATAGCCAAGCTGAGACACCGGGGTTTGGCAGAGCGGCGGCACTCTCGTCGTCCACGTTTTCCGGGACTGGAAAAGTCAGTGCGCGTGGCACAACCGTACGCTGTGCCATCGCCCCGTGGGGTGGTCGAGGTCCGCCGAAGAAGACTCGTTGCCCATCGTCGAGATGCCCGACCCCGTCGGTACCACAGATACACGGAAGTTCGCGCGGACTGGCATAGTGCGAGCCTGCAGCTAGTTGCTTGTCGACGGGCTTCAGGGCCGCCGCGTGAACGTGCACGAGGACCTCGTGGTCGAGCGCGGTCGGCTCGGGGAAGTCCTCACATCGAGGGGGTTTCCCAATCGTACGCAGGACGGCAGCATTCATGCAGCACCATTATCCCTTCCTCTGGAATTGTACGGACGAAAGACTGCTTGAGACACCTGGGACATCGGGGATGTATGACGGGCCATCCGGAAGTAATGCCAGTTTGCAAGTACGGGTGCGAACACGCCAGNAGACAATGTGACATGGCGGATCCGCAGGTGTTTGCTATTGGCAGGCCATCGACGGCCGGACTTGGCGGTTTACTTCCGATTCGCCGACCATCCGCCCGGAACACTTGCCATCGTTGACTTGGCCTGACCTGCAACCTACCATGCCCGCACTATGGCGGATTCCCAGTCACTTCTGGGGCAAACCATTTCCCACTACCGCATTTTGGAAAAGCTCGGCGGGGGAGGCATGGGAGTTGTTTACCTGGCCCGGGACACAAAGCTGAATCGCGACGTTGCGCTCAAAGTCCTGCCGGCTGAGTTCGCTGAGAATGCGGTGCGTATGGCCCGCTTCGAGCGCGAGGCGCACTTGCTGGCTTCGCTGAATCACCCAAATATCGCAGCGATTTACGGCATCGAGCACGGGGCCATCGTTATGGAACTGGTGGACGGGGACGAGTTGAAAGGCCCGCTTCCGCTCGAAACGGCGATCGCCTACGCGCGTCAAATTGCGGCCGGCTTGGAGGCGGCCCACGAAAAAGGGGTTATCCACCGGGACCTCAAACCAGCAAACATCAAAGTGACGCCGGACGGCATGGTCAAGCTGCTCGATTTCGGCCTGGCAAAGGCGACGGACGAGGGCCCCGCCGCGGCCGCGGCCAGCGCTTCGATGTCTCCCACGCTTTCGGTGGAAATGACGCGGGCCGGGATGATCCTGGGGACAGCCTCTTATATGGCGCCCGAGCAGGCGCGGGGCACGGAGGCTGACAAGCGCGCGGACATCTGGGCTTTTGGCGTAGTTTTTTTGGAAATGCTNCACCGGCACGAAGACTTTCCAGGGCGAAACCGTTTCCGACACGCTGGCCGATGTGCTGCGCAGGCCGATTGATTGGAGCTCACTGCCCCCGGATACGCCGCCCGGCATCCGGCGCCTGCTGGAGCGCTGCCTGGAGCGCGATCCCAAGAGGCGATTGCGCGACATTGGCGAAGCGCGGATTCTGCTGAGCGATCCCGACATTCTTGCACCGCCCGCAGCGCAGCTCGCCCCAGCCATCGCCACCCGTCGGCGCGCATTCCTATGGGCAGGAGCCGCATTCGCGGCCTTGCTCCTGGCCGCGGCGGGAAGCTTTTGGATTTCTAAGCGGATGCAGGATTCCTCTCCGCGCGGAGTGACGCGGCTCACGATTCAACTGCCCGCGGGCCAAGTGCTCACCGGCGGTGCGCCAGCGGTTTCCCGCGACGGCCGCCTTATCGCCTACGCGGCAAAAGGTGCGGACAATGTCCCGCGACTCTACCTGAGGGCGCTGGAGCGTTATGAGCCGATTGAGGTTCCCAACAGCGAGGGTGCCATGCAGCCGTTCTTCTCGCCCGATGGCAGCCGAATCGCCTTTTTCGCGAAGGGGAAATTGTGCACCGCATTGGTTTCAGGTGGTCCACCGGCCGCAATCGCCGATACGTCTTTCCAGCCCTTTGGCGGGACTTGGGGAGACGACGACACCATTGTCTTTGTGCCCGCTCTCGGCTCCGGGCTCGATCGCATTCCCGCAGCCGGGGGCAAACCGCAGAAACTGACGGAGCCGGACGAAGCTGCCGACGGTTATGCCCACGTTTGGCCGCAATTCCTGCCCGGGGGAGATTCCTTGCTGTTCACCATTTGGGGCGGGTTGAATCTCAGTGCGAGTGGNNNCCCTGGAGAGAGGAAAGTGGAGTCACGTAGGGCCTGGACTCTGGGCTTCGCGCTACTCCCTGTCCGGACATCTTCTCGTGTCCGGTCCGCATGGAGTAATGGCCGCGCCGTTCGATCCCCATCGACAGAGCGAGGCACAGGCGCAGACGTTTGTGGTAGAGGATGTATTCTACGCACCGCTGTATTGGACTTCCTGGTTCGCCGTGTCAGACACCGGGACCCTTGTCTACGTGCCGGGAGACCCCACCTACAGCACGCTTGCTTGGGTGGATCGGCAAGGAGCCGTGACCCCGGTGGGGGGAGAGCCCTGGTCCGTGGCGGATCCTGCGCTTTCACCCGATGGGACGCGAGTGGTTCTGGGAGAGGACTCCAGTCTTTGGTTGCTGGATCTGCGCCGCGGTACCAGAGTCCGACTTACCCAGGACAATGAGGGCTTTAACGGGTACCCANAACTGGAGTCCCGACGGCTCGCAGATTTTCTTCGGATCCAATCGTGGCGGCGACTGGGATGTTTATTCGGTGTCCGCAGGCGGCGGCCCGGCGAAGCGCATCTTGGCGCGAAAGGGCAACCAGTTCCCCACGTCGGAAGCGCCGAACGGCACGCTGATTTTCGTCGAGCGCACGAAGGGCAAAGGCGTGGACTTGTACACTCTCGCGCCAGACGGCACAGTCGCGCCATTTGTGGTTTCGGCGGCGAACAAGGTCGCCGCCAAGTTCTCCCCGGACGGCCGACTGGTGGCCTATGTCTCCAGCGAAACAGGACGCGACGAGGTGTATCTCCGCTCGGTGGAAAAGCCTGAAGAGGCGCTACCTGTCTCGTCAAACGGCGGCGCCGAACCGCTCTGGTCGCCCGATGGTAAGGAGCTTTTCTATCGTCGCGGCGACGCCTTTTTGGCCGTCAGCGTGAATTCGGCCGGCGCACTCGCCGTGGGCAATGAACGAAAGCTGTTTGAGATGCGAGCCGCTTGGGGGCGCAGCCCAATGCATGCAGGGTATGCGGTCGCGCCGGATGGCAGGCGGTTTCTGATCCTGCGCCCCGAGCCGAAGGCCATCCCCACACAAATCAACGTGGTCCTTAACTGGTTCGAAGAATTGAAGGCCAGGGTGCCCACCCCCTGAAGTGGCGGACAGTCGGAATTGCAACGACCATTTTCTTTGCGCTCTTTGCCTTTTTCTGCCTCTGCGAAGAACTCCCCCTTCCTTGTGCAGGATCGGCTCGGCGAAACTGCCTAGGATGCTTGCTAAATGCGTGGCGGATTCGCTTAATTGATCAGACCATTTCTCACTACGGCGTCCTCCGCAAACTGGTCGGCGGTGGAATAGGCGTGGTCTAGGAAGCCGAAGCCGTAATCCTCTCGCAGTTCTGGAAAGAGTTTTACCGGGATTTCCATTTTGACCTCGTGGGGAGCCGCGATATGCCTGTTTTTCGCCGTCGCGCACCGCGGTTGGGTTCCTCGCGCTGCCGCGGAATAGGTACACACACCCTGGCGGCAAGCAATTCCGGGCGAGTAACGGGAAAGCCGCAAGTAATGGGAGAATCCGTGCACCTTGCGTGCGGTCCTTTGCGCCCGCGAGCATATCCAGGAGTCAAGCGCCTCGTGCGCTTCGACAGGACCGGCGCTAAGACACCCGTATCCGGAAGAGCGCTCAGAGGGCGCGGCGCGCTGCGGCCGCGCAGCAGGCCGCTTCCGCGGCCGCTAGCGCATCAGGCGGCGCGGCCGGTAGGCGCTCAGCGGTCGTGGCCGCATGCGCAGCGGCGCGAGCGGCGGCGGCACGTTTTGCAACGGCGCGCCGCAGCACGGGCACTGCGGCGCGGTAATTTCCGTGACGCGGATCCAGTGGCCACGAGCATCGCACACCGGATTGATGCATTGCACGGTCCAGCCGGGCAGGTACTGCATCGTCTCCCCCATCCGCAAAGGCGGCAGCGAATCCCCTGAAAGAGAGCCGTGGGCAGGGCCCAGAACTGGCGGGATTCTCTACGCGAAATCCTGTAGTGTCAAGCAGAACATAACAATAGGTTGTGGTAGGGTTACCAGAGGCGATTTTCCCTTTCGCCCCTCGCGGAGGTGATTCCATGGCTAAGATCGGTGGAGACGACGCGGTCGAGTACGTGCGCAGGTCAGGGCTGTTTTCCGGTGGCCCCTGGCTGACGGTGGCCGCCGTTGTGGTTGCTCTCCTCGTGCTGTTTAACTGCACCACACAGATTGACACGGGTCACGTGGGCGTGCTGACGCTCTTCAGCAAAGTTACGGGAGAGACCCTGCCGGAGGGTTTGCACCTCATCAATCCGCTGAAGGCCGTCAACAAGATGTCCGTACAGACCCAAACCATCAAAGAGACAGCCAACGTGCCTTCGAACGAGGGCCTCATCCTGACGCTGGACACCACCCTCCAGTACCGCCTGGACGCGAGCAAGGCTGCGGACGTGTTCCAGAAGATCGGCAGAGATTACGTGGACAAAGTCGTCGAGCCCAACCTGCGCTCGGCCGTGCGCGAAGTCACCGCCAGCCACAGCGCCAACGCTCTGTACACCGGCGCGCGCGAGGAAGTGGCCAACAAAATCCAGGAGCAGCTCACCACGGCGCTCGCCCCGCGCGGCATCTACGTCGAACGCGTCCTGTTGCGCGACATCCAACTTCCGCCCATGCTGAAAACCTCCATCGAAGCCAAGCAGCAGGCCGAGCAGGACGCTCTCCGCATGAGCTTCATCCTCCAGAAGGAAAAGCAGGAGGCGGAGCGGAAACGCATCGAAGCCCAGGGCATCTCCGACTTCCAGCGCATTGTGGCGCAGGGGATCAGCCCGCAATTGCTGGAATGGAAGGGAATCGAAGCCACCGAGAAGCTCGCCGCCAGCAACAACTCGAAAATCGTCATCATCGGAAACACGAAGAACGGCCTGCCGCTCGTCTTCGAGCCGAAGTAAACTCTGCCGAACGCCGGCTCCCGGAAGGGGGGAGTCGGGCCGCGGGCAGTAAAACACGCCGCCCTCGAGCGTTCGGCCGTTACTCTTCCGGCCCATCCATCCTCGCTGCTCTCGCATCCAACTGCGGTGGTCTTGTTAGAATATTGGGAAGTCAGCCCCTCTCCGCGCGAGGGAGCAGTACCGCAAATGTATTCTCCCCGCGCGAACTGCCCGGGAAGGAAGCCCTCGCCTCTTGCCGGACGCGAAGGAGAAAGCGATGACTCGTCGCAAGTTTGGTGTCGCCGGGCTGTTGCTTCTGGCTGCTTCCGCGCTGGCGGGCTGCGGCGCCAACTCCGTCGGGGTGGGCGTGAACCAGTCCCCGCCCAGCATCACTTCGCAACCGGCGAGCACAACTGTAAACCTCGGCGCGACCGCCACATTTACGGTGGCCGCGTCAGGGACTTCGCTCACCTTTCAGTGGCAGAGAAACGGAACGGACATCAGCGGGGCGACCTCGGCGAGTTACACCACCCCGTCCACTACTGCGGCGGACAATGGTGCTACCTTCCGCGTGATCGTCACCAACTCTGCGGGTAGCGTCACCAGCAACTCGGCTACCCTCACAGTCAGCGGCATCACCCCCTCGATCACGGTGCAGCCCGCGAACCAGAGCGTCAACCTCGGCCTGATGGCGACCTTTTCGGTGACTGCTTCGGGATCACCGCCGCTCACCTATCAATGGCAGGAAAACGGCGTGAACATCAACGGAGCCACCGCCTCGAGCTACACCACCCCGCCCACGACTGCCGCCGATAACGGCGACACGTTCAGCGTCACAGTGAGCAACTCCGCCGGCAGCCAGACGAGCAACACGGTCACGCTCACGGTGAACACTGTGGTCGCCGCGGGTACGGACGTCACCACCTTCAAAAACGACCAGGCGCGTACCGGACAAAACCTGACCGAGACCACCCTCACCACGGCCAACGTCGCTTTCGCAACCTTTGGCCTGAACCATAACCTGGCGGTGGATGGGCTGGTGGACGCGCAGCCGCTCTACATCTCGCAACTCGACTTCAACGGCACGCTGCACAACACGGTGTTTGTGGCCACGGAAGCAGACTCGGTGTATGCCTTCGATGCCGATAGCGGCGTGAAGCTCTGGCAAAAGTCGGTGTTGCTCGCCGGGGAAACCCCGGGTGACGACCATGGCTGCGGACAGGTGGGCCCGATTGACGGGATCACGGCCACGCCGGTGATTGACCGCATGGCCGGGGCCCACGGCACAATTTTTGTGGTGGCCATGACCAAAGACGGCGGGGGGAATTATCACCAACGGATCCATGCCCTGGACCTGACCACCGGCGCGGAACTGCTTGGACCCACGGAAGTCCAAGCCACTTATCCGACCATGGGCGGCGGCATGACGACGTTCGATCCCGGCCAGTACAAGGAGCGCCCCGCCCTTCTGCTGCTGAGCGGAGTCATTTACACGGCGTGGTCTTCGAATTGCGACTCCGGCCCTTATACCGGGTGGATCATCGGTTACAGTGAAGCCACGCTGGCGCAGACCAGCGTCCTCAACATCGCCCCGAATTCGAACGGCGGCGGACCTTCTATCTGGATGAGCGGAGATGGTTTGGGTGCCGATTCCTCCGGAAACATCTACGCGCTCGCCGGCAACGGAGTCTTTGAAGAAACGCTCGACGCCAATGGATTTCCCAACAAGGGCGATTACGGCAACGCCTTCGTGAAGATCTCCACGTCGGGGGGCACGCTTGCGGTGTCCGATTACTGGGAGATGCACAACGAGGCGGCCGAGAACAACGCCGACGAGGACCTCGGCTCCGGCGGGGAAATGCTGCTGCCGGATCTGACCGATAGCGGCGGCGTCACTCGCCACCTGGCTGTGGGCGCGGGCAAAGACGGCAACCTGTACGTGGTCAACCGCGACAAAATGGGAAAGTTCAACCCTAATACGAACAACATTTGGCAGGAGCTGGACAACGTTCTGGGCGGCGGCGTGTATGCCAGTCCCGCCTATTTCAATCACACCGTGTATTACGGCGATGTCGGCGGAACGTTGAAGGCTTTCACCATCACGAATGCGATGCTTTCCTCGCAGCCCTCCTCGCAGAGCGCCGCGAGCTTTCCCTACCCTGGAACCTCGCCCACCGTCTCCGCCAATGGCGCGGCGAACGGCATCGTCTGGGTTGCCGACAATTCGAGCCCGGCCGTTCTTCACGCTTACGACGCTGGCAATTTATCGAGCGAGCTGTACAACAGCGGCCAGGCCGCCAATAACCGCGATGTCTGCGGCACGGGAAACAAATTCATCGCCGTCACCATCGCTGACGGCAAAGTTTTCATGGGCACTACCAACAGCGTCTGCGTCTTCGGGCTGCTCCCCTAAACCGCAATTTCGCCTCCCGCAGGCCCATGCGCGCGCTCACGCCCAACCCGGAGTATGCTAATGGGCGCAACCACAAGAGCCCGGAGGCGCAGCTCGAAGGTGGAGCGAATCTCGCAAATCATGGCGCGAGGCCTGATGGCCACCGGTCTTCTGGCCCTCGCGGCCGTCTGCGCCTGGGCGCAGGCCCCGGACAACGGGCCGCCGGCCGCAAAGCCTGCCGATCGCGGGCTGGTTCTCGTCGAACTGTTCACTTCGGAAGGGTGCCCGCACTGCCCGGAGGCCGACGCTCTCCTCGAAAAATTCTATTCGGAGCAGTCCATCGAGGGCGCCCAAATCATCGCGCTCGAAGAACACGTGGACTATTGGGACCGCCCCGCCTGGGTGGACCATTTTTCTTCGCCTGCGTTCACCGCGCGCCAGCAGGACTACGCGGACGCCATGGATCTCGATTCGCTCTATACTCCGCAAATGGTCGTGGATGGCCTGGTCGAATTTGTGGGCAACAATGTGAGCCGCGCCCGCAGCACAATCTTCGCCCTGGCGCGCGCGCCCCTGCCCTCGGTACGGATCCTGGCGGTTGCCGCTGCGGAGGAGAAAAAAGCCCCCGCGCTTCCCCGGGTGCGGCTGGAAGCTCGCGGCGTGGTCCCCGCTTCTCCCGCGGACCTGTATCTGGTGCTCGCCGAAGATAAACTCTTTTCCCGCGTGAGCGGAGGACGCAACGCCGGAGAAAGCTGGCCGCACTCTTCGATCGCACGCTGGTGCCATCTGGCGGGAAAAATGCCTGCGGGCAGCAAAGACGTTTCCTTGATTGCCGAAATCGAGCCTCCGCAGGCAGGCTGGCGCGTGGAAAACCTTCGCCTCATCGCGTTCGTCCAGGAAGGGGAGACCCGGCGCATTCTGGCTCTCGGCACCGCGCGCCTGGCCGTCGTCCTTCCGGGAGACAAGGGCGCGGCGCAGCCGGCCGCAGCGGGCGTTCCAGCGGACTCTCACGGCGCCGTACCGAAAGTGGCGGCGGGTTCATCCAATTCTCTGATTCCGCTGGTTCTTCCGAGCGCGCCGGGTGCGCCCGCGGAAATCCGGAGTTGGCAGTGAAGGTCGAGAAACCCGATTGGCTGGAGCAAATGGAGGGNCATCCTCGAGACCCTCAACGAGGGCGTGCTCATCGCCGACGACTGCCAGCGCATCCTGTTCATCAACGACCGCTTCGAACAGATGTCAGGACTTCCGCGCTCCGCGGTCCTCGGGAAGACCGCCGAGGCCTTCTACACGGGGAAGGATTACGAGTATTTGGAGAGGCAGCGCGCGCGTGGCAAGCAGCAAGGCTCCAACCGTTTCGAGTTCTTTGTTCCCCGCGCCGATGGAACCCGCGTGCCCGTAATCGTCAGTTCGCGCGAATTGGAAGATCCCGACGGGCGCCTGTTTGCCGTAGTCACGTTCACCGACATCACGGAGCAGAAGAAGGCTGAGCAAAGCCTTCGCGATGCGAACCTCCAGCTCCGGAGGCGCGCGGAGGAGATCCAGCGGGATCTCGTTCTCGCCGCCCGCGTGCAGCAGAGCCTGGCGCCCCGCACGCTCGAGTGGGGCTGCGCCACTGTGGAAACCTATTACAAGCCGGTGCACTCCATCGGCGGCGACTTCGGGCTCGTTTCGCCCCACGACGGCCATCTCGACCTTCTCATCTGCGACGTTTCCGGCCACGGGATCAGCTCCGCGCTCCTCGCCAACCGCATCTACACGGAGACGGTTTCCCTGCTTCGCGGCGGCGCGCATCCCGGCAAACTGCTCGAGCGGCTGAACGACTTTGTGGTTCAGCAGATCGGCATCAGCGGCTTCATGTTCACCATGGCCGCAGCGCGGCTGGAGAAGAGCGCCCGCCGCCTTACCTTCGCCGCCGGCGGCCATCCTCCCGCGTTCTTGCTTCGCTCTTCCGGTGAGCTCCTCCAGATCGAGCCGCGCGCCACCATCCTCGGGGCCATTGAAGATGCCGTTCCGGAAGAGGCCACGGATACTTTCGATCTGTCGCCCGGCGACCGCCTGGTGATTTATTCCGACGGCCTCACCGAAGTCTGGGACGCGCAGGGGGAAATGCTCGGCGTCGAAGGCCTCGCCGAATTGGCGCGGCGTTCCGCGCAGCTTCCGCTTTCCGCCATGCGCGAGAACATCATCCACGGCGTCGTTTCCTTCAGCGCCACGCCCGTACATGACGACATGTCGCTCGTCCTCCTCCAGGTGTGCTGAGTCCGGCAGCCACGGTCCGTGCATCCCGATCCCGAGGTCCCGAAGGTTCGGGACGGGATTCGGGACTGACCGTGGGCTTTTTCTCGAGTCCCTTTCGACTCCCGTCAGCATCCGACCAGGATGCGGATCCTGACTGCCCTGAGCGCAGCCGAAGGGATCGAGTCCGCGAGCCGAAGGGCCGCTCGCCGCGTCTTCTCGTCCCCCTCCCCTCCTGCTAGAGTGCTCCCGCCATGGGCGCCCTGCACCTCCACGTGGAAATTGCCGCGCCGCGCGACCGCGTCTTCGTGTTTTTCGTTCCGCAGCGCATGCCGCTCTGGTACGCTCCGGAGATGCAGACGGAGTTCGAAGTTGCAGGAGGCGAGCCGGACTTCCGCGTGGGGCAGAAGGTGAAGATCACCGGGCGCCTGGGGAAACGCGAAGTGTCGCTCGTGGCCGTCGTGCAACGCTACGAATGGCTCCGCGCCCTCGAGTGGGAATTTCAAGACGCCTACGGCGTGCGCGGCCGGCAAATCTGGGAAGTGGAGGACGCGTCCGGATTTGGTGGCCCCGGCGAGGGGCCCGTGCCAGTCCGAAGTGGTGGGGCCGGTAAGGCCCCCGTGCCAGTCCGAAGTGGTGGGGCCGGTAAGGCCCCCGTGCACGTCCTAACGATGACGCGCGTGACCATGCACGAGTGGTACAGGTTTCCCGGCCGCCTGGGACGCTGGCTCGATCCCATCCTCATGCGGCCTGGCATCCGCGCCCGCGACCAGCGCATGCTCGATAAACTGAAACACCTGGCGGAGCGGGGGGGAAATAACGCCGGCTAGGAGCACCCTGAAAATTCGCGTTCCGGATCCCCTCCCGCTCGCCCCTTCTTTTGGTCCTCGGGCGGTTCGCGAGAGGCCCACCGGTTTTCGATTTTCGAGTTTCGATCTTCGCCTTTTCGGCACCAACAGGGTCCCTTCCCCAGACTTATGTTAACTAAGAAACGGCATCGAAATCGTACACGTATCGGCCGTTTTTGCCCCGATTTCAGACATAAAAGCCCGCGAATTGAGCCTCCTAGGCAGCCTTGCCCGCCCTCACGCCCTCTCGAGAGCCGCTCGCCGCTGCCGACGCGGAGGCCCGCATACTTTCTCCTTGACAGTCTAGGAGAGGCGGCCTATATTCCTAGGGCATCTAGGAGAGGCGTTCCGTGGACAAGCAACTGGACCTCCTGCAAGGCACTCTCGACATGCTCATCCTGAAGGCCGTGTCCCTCGGCCCTCTGCACGGCTACGGCATTCTGCTTCGCATCCAGCAGATTTCGAAGGACCGCCTGGAGATTCAGCAGGGTTCCCTTTACCCGGCGCTCTATCGCCTCGAGCACCAGGGCTGGATCACCAGTGAGTGGGGCGAGTCGGAAAACAAACGCAAGGCCAGGTTCTACCGGCTGACCGCGGCGGGAAAGCGCAGGCTACAGACGGAAGCGGAGAAGTGGAAGAGCATGTCCGACGTCATCGCGGGGATCCTGAGCACCACGCCGGAGGAAGTATGACGCTCTGGAGCCAGGTTCGATCCTGGATGCGCGCCACTCTCTGGCGCTCGCGCCTGGAGCGCGACATGGATGTGGAACTCAAGTTTCACATCGAGGCCTGCGCTGAGGATTTGGCGCGCAACGGAGTGCCGCGGCCGGAGGCGCTGCGGCGAGCGCGGCTAGAGTTTGGTGGAATCGAGCTGGCCAAAGAGGAATGCCGCGAGGCGCGCGGCGTGAGGTGGCTCGAGACCCTCGCTCAGGACGTACGCTACGGCGCGCGCATGCTGCGCAATTCTCCCGGCTTCACCGCCATCGCTGTGCTGACGATTGCGCTGGGCATCGGCGCCACCACCGCGATCTTCAGCGTTGTGGACGCCACGCTGTTGCATCCCCTGCCGTTCCCGCAGCCGGAGCAGCTCGTAAGCATTGTCGATGATCTTCCCGGAGTGGGCGCGAAAGACGTGGGGATGTCCGTACCGGAATGGCATGATCTTCAGCGTTCCGGGATTTTTGCGCACGTCTCGACAATCGGAGGCGGCGACGTGAACCTCACGGGCTCCTCTCAGCCCGCGCGCATCCGCTTTCTGAATGTGCCGCCGAATTATTTCGCGCTGCTCGGTGTGAACGCGCAGTTGGGCCGCACATTCGATCCCGAGGATCATACGCCGGGATTCAATCTGGAAGCTCTCATCAGCGACGGCCTGTGGAAGCGGGCTTTTGCGTCCGATCGGGAGATTTTGGGCAAAAGTCTGCGGCTCGACAACGACTTGTATCGCGTGGTCGGCGTCATTCCTGCCGGTTTTCACGACCCGGGGCAAACCTGGGAGGAAAGGAACAACGAAATCTGGCTGGCATCGGGTTTCGCCGCCCCANCCTGCCCCGCCTCCGCTGCGCAGTTCCCGGTTCCTTCCAAGAACCATCGCGCGAATCGCGCCTGGACTGACTCTTGCACAGGCGCAAAGTCGCGTGGACGCACTGGTTGTATCCTTGCAGAAGCAATTCCCGGAAGAGTATCCGGCACAGAGCGCGTGGAGGATACGGCTGGTCCCGCTCGCCGAGACCGTGGTCGGCAACGTCCGGCAGTCGTTGATCCTGTTGCTTGGGGCCGTTGGGCTGGTCCTGCTGATCGGCTGCGTGAACGTTGCGAATCTTCTGCTCGCGCGCGCCAGCGCCAGGGGGCGCGAGATCGCTATTCGCCAGGCGCTTGGGGCGGGAAGGAAGAGGCTGATGCGGCAGTTGCTGACCGAAAGCCTGCTTCTTTCGCTGGTCGGCGGAGCCTGCGGCCTGGCGATTCTCTTCTTCGCCAGAGGATTTCTGTTGCGGCTC
>OCOJ01036378.1_pt4 | contig 13258 bp, 6 predicted proteins | sample 1539251 | NCBI WGS metagenome assembly OCOJ01 (sample SAMN01911457, study PRJEB22624) | soil metagenome | biome: Soil | place: Malaysia | collected 2012-04-30 | depth RA_metagenome m | reverse complement strand
CCCGCCTCATCGTAGCCATGTCGTCCGCCAAGTCGCGTTGCCGATACGAGGAAGGTGCCGGGCGCGGCGATCTGTCCATACAGCGTCCGCATGGTGGTATAGAGCGATTTAACACGCACACGCACGGCTTCGCGCCAGGTACCCGGATCCATTTCTGCGATAGGCCCTTCGTTGTCCAATGCCGGAAGCCAATAGACTCCGTGTACCGGTCCCGCGGCGATCCACTGCTTCAATCGATTGGTCAGGGCATCAGAAACGAGCGCGCCGTCAAGGCGAAGAACTTCGACGCCGTTCGTCTCCAGCAGCTCACCCAGCCTGTCTCCAACGCCTCCGATATCGGCTGCAATCACCACTCGACGGCCGCGTTCCAGTGTGACCCCTGTCGGCTTGCACAGGTTCAATGGGGGGCGAAGGATCGGCATCGGCACGCGGCGAGGAATGCTGTTTGCCGCATCCAGGCTGGCAAGGACTGGGCGTGGTGCTTTTACCGGCACCGGAGCCGGAGATTCGGGTGAGGACACGGAAGGCTTCTCCGCAGGTCCCGCTTCTTGTCGTGGAGCGGAGGAGACGAGAGCAGGTGCTCCCAATCCCGACCGTTCACGCGCGAACCGAATCACGTGTGCCAATGTTGGAAAGTCGCGCAGCTTTAGATTTTCATCGCGGGGAATGTTGTAGGCCGCTCGGATGGCGGCAAACATCTCCGCCTGTTTCACTGTGTCAATCCCGAGGTCGGCTTCGAGGTCGAGATCCAAATCCAGCATGTCTTTGGGGTAGCCGGTTTTCTCGACGACGAGCTCCAGAATGCGCTCCTTCACGGAGTCGTCGCCGGCGCCTGCTGCAAGTTCAACGGGTGCCGGTGCGCTGCCCTCGATCTCTTCTTTGGCGGTCGTGGCTGCGGGCAAAGGTGCGCCAACCAAGTCCGGTCGCTTGTCATGCACGAACCGGATGACGTGCGCCAGCGTGGGAAAATCGCGCAGCTTTAGATTCTCGTCGCGCGGAATGTTGTAGTCCGTCCGGATCGCGGCGAACATCTCCGCCTGTTTCACCGTGTCAACGCCGAGGTCGGCTTCGAGGTCGAGATCCAGGTCCAGCATGTCTTTGGGATAGCCGGTCTTCTCGACCACGAGAGCCAGAATCCGCTCCCTCACGGGATCGTCCGTGGTTTTCACAGGCACTTCCACGGGCGCCTGCGCGCTGGCCTTGACCTCTTCTGTGGTGATTTTTGCTGCCGCGGACGGAGGCGCCCCCGCTAGATCGGGTCGCTTCTCGTTCACGAACCGGATGACGTGCGCGAGCGTCGGGAAGTCGCGCAATTTCAGATTCTCGTCGCGCGGAATGTTATAGGCCGCTCGGATGGCTGCGAACATTTCCGCCTGTTTCACCGTGTCAACGCCGAGGTCGGCTTCGAGGTCCAGATCCAGGTCCAGCATGTCCTCGGGGTAACCGGTCTTCTCCACTACCAGGGCAAGAATGCGCGCCTTCACCGAATCACCCTCGGCCGCAGATCCTGGACGTACAGGAGGCGTGGGAGGTGCGGGAGGCGCGGCTTGAACCTTCGGCTCTGGCTCAGCGACCTTGGGAGGCGCTGGCGCCGGTGCCGGTTTCGCAACGACGGCTGGCGCAGGCGGCGAAGCCTGGGGCGCGGGAGAGGGCGCCGGCGCCGCTTGCAACTGCGTTGCGGCTTCAACCACGCGCCCCGCTGGCCTTTGGTCGCGCACGCGCAACGTGCGGCAGACAACTTCCAATTCCGCGGATGGCCGGCTGGCCACGCGGCTTAGCCAGGAATTCCATGCGTCGGTATCAACGATTCGATACTGGTAGCCGAGTGTATTTGGACTCCTGCGCGTACCACTCTTTGGCGCCACCCAATGCAGGAGCGTCATGCTGATTTGCGATCCGAATCCGGCCCCCAAGCGCAGGGCGTACTCGACGTTGTAGGCGCCGCCTTTCGACAGGTTCAACGTGCCAAGCTCCGGATCGACTTCCCTGAAGTTGGCCACTGGCGGCACCACTCCGGTCTCCAGCGCCTTCACCGCAAGTACGTCTTCGACTCCGGCGCCCATGGCATGGCCGGTGAAGCCCTTGGTATTGGCGATTACAATCTGATCCGCGGAGTCGCCGAACACGTGGCGCAGCGCGTGAATTTCCGCTGCGGCGCTTCCCCCGCGCGCCGGGGTATAGGTTTCGTGGGATACGAACACCGTGCGGGGCGCGATTTGATGGCGTTGGATGCTGCTTCGTGCCTCCGCCTTGGCAATCAGCGTTTCCATTACCAGGCCGATGTGCTGCACGTCGAGACGCGTGCCATGGAAAGCGCTATTGGCCGTCACCGCGCTGAGCACTTCGCAAATCGGCAGAATTCCCCGCTCGCGAGCGGCCTCGGCGCTCTCGACCACCAGGCTCGCCGCGCCCATGCCGATAATCATGCCGTGCCGGCGGCGGTCGAAGGGAACTGCAGCCTCTTCCACCGTTTCGTCGGTGGCTGCCGCTCCGCTGGCCAGGAAGCCCGCGCCCATCCATTCGAGCAGATTGTCGGTTGTGACGTCGTCGGCGGAAACCACAATCACGCGCCGGCATCGCCCGGTGCGGATCCAGTCTTCCGCCAAGGTTACGGCTTGTGTGGTGCTTGCACATGCCGCATTGATCTGTGTGTTCGGCCCCCGGGCGCCGATAAATTCGGCAAACTGCGAGTGCCCCATGGACAGCACCCGGAAGAGGTAGCGCCGGTTGAACACGTATGGATCTTTCTCGATTCCGTCGCGCAACTCTTCGATTCGGCGGTCAATCTCCTGCACCAGGATCGAAGGGCCGTTCGCCTCAGCGGCCCGCAAACGCAGGCTTTGCAGCATAGCGAGCTGCTCGCGGCGCCCCTCGTCCGCGTAGTAGCTCGACATTTCGCGGGCGAACGAATCGTAGCCCGGGAAGGCTGAGGCAAAGATCACGCCCGTGTCATCGCGCAGTGCGTCGGGCAGCGCCCAGCGGTCCGGCAGTCGCGTGCCTTTGCTCGTGGGTTTGTAGCGCAGCACCAGCGGGATCCCCGCGTCGCGCAAGGCATCCAGTCCCACTCCGATTGCCATTTGGGTATCCCGGTCAAGAGAGGCCACGCGATCCGTGGAGACGCCGAATTCCTTCTCCAGATCGAGCGCGCCGCCGCGGCCGGCGAGTTTGATGACTTCCGCAATATCTTTAATCGTTTCGAACGCGCTGCCGTTCTCGCTCTTCACCAGTCGCGTGATGTGTTTATCGAGCATGGCGCGGCGGAAACGCATGGGAACGGAATCGATGAACTGATCGCCGTGCAGGAGCCGGCCGATGTTGGCGTCATCGAAGATGTGCTCGGTTCCCGGCAGGCCCAAAGCCGCGCCGGTGATCACCACTGGAGCGCCGCTGGGCGCGCGGTCCTCGCCGTGCGTAATCTGCCAGGCACGCTCGAGAACGCCAGCGAACAAACGGCCGATCTCCTCGTAGTGATCGCCGCCCGATGCCGCCGGCGTGAACGGGACGCTGGTCGCCGGGCGAGCCGCCGAACTTGGCGCAGAAGTTTCCGCCCGCGCGGAAACTGCCGGCACGGAGGCGGGCCTGCTCACAGACTCCGCGACCCCGCGCCCCAGTCCTGCCGCATAGAGGCAGCACAACGCCTGGTTGAACGCGGGAATATCGCCAACCTTGGGATGATTGGTGAAAATGGAAATCACGTCGCCGCACTCGCCCAGCACGTCTTCGGCAAATCCGTGCAGCGCCTTTTTCGGTCCCACTTCCACAAAGATGCGCGCGCCCGCTGCATACAGTGTCCGCAGGCCTTTGATGAATTGCACTGGAGAGGCGACCTGCTGCGCCAGAAGGTCCAGCATCTGCGGCACGACGTTTGTCCCGGTGGGATAAAACTCGCCGTTGGTGTTCGCGATAATCGGCAGGCGCGGCGGCTGGAGGTGCAGGCGCTCCAGCACGCGCCGCAGCGGTTCGCTCGCGGGCGCCACAATCGATGTGTGGAACGCGTGGCTCACTGGCAACGCAGCCACCTCGTAACCGGCTTTCTGGAGAGCCTCCATCGCTTGCTCAACTGCCTGGCTGGCCCCCCCGATCACCGACTGGTGCTCGCTGTTGATGTTGGCGATCACCACGTAACCCTCTATGGCCTTCAGGATTTGCTCGATTTCTTTCAGCGGCGCGAACACCGCCGCCATGCGGCCCTTGTCCTTGGGCGAAACGTGCACCATCTCGCGGCCGCGCGCGCTCACGGCTTCCAGCGCGTCCGCAAAGGGAAGAGCGCCCGCGGCAACGAGCGCGCCGTACTCTCCCAGGCTGTGTCCTGCCGTGAAGTCAGGCTCAATGCCGTAAGCGGCCAGGAGTCGTGTGAGCGCAAGATCTGTAGCCAGCACGGCCGGCTGAGTGATCGCTGTCTGACGAAGATCATCTTCAGCCCGGGCCACGGCGCCGGCGTCCCCGTCGTCAACAAAGATGAATTCGCTGAGCGGTTTGCCCAGAAGCGGGGTCATTGCGCGATCAGCTTCGGCAAACATCTCGGCCACAATCGGCTCGATCGCCCGGAGCGGCTTGAGCATATTCACGTACTGGGATCCCTGGCCGGGATACAGGAACGCGACTTTGGGGGCGGGACCGTGACCGCGAAAGATGCCCTGCGCTCGCAGTGCTTTCCACACCGCCGGTTGATCGGCCGCCAGCGCCTTGAGCGCATTGCTTGCCTTTTCCGCAAGTTCTGCGGCGTCGGCATAGTCAATGGCCAGGCGTTCCGGAGCGCGCAGGTCCGCTTCCGCCGGTGCAGCCGGAGCCGGCGCACGCCCCGCCCGGGCGTCTTTCTCGACCGCGTGGAGTCGCTCCGCTAGCTTCGATTCTGACGTGGCGCCGATCACCAGTGCGCCGCGCAGCGGCGCTTTCGCGAAAGTTGGAGAAATGGCTGCGGTGCTCTTCGCACTCACGGCTGTCTCCGGCATTCTCGGCGCTGGCTGGCTCACCGCCACTTGTCGCTTGCCGTTTCCGTTGAGCCTGTGAGGTATGTATTCCTCAAGGACCGCGTGGAAGTTGGTGCCGCCGAAACCAAAAGCGCTCAGCCCTGCGCGCCTCACGCCATCCTGCGGGACCTGCCACGGCCTCAGCTCGGTATTGACGAACAGCGGCGCATGCGCGAAGTCGATTTCCGGATTGAGACGCTGGCAATTTACGCTGGGGGGGATCACCTTGTCCCTGAGGGCCAGCACAACCTTCAGCAGTCCGGCTGCTCCGGCTGCTCCTTTCAAATGTCCAAAGTTCGACTTGACCGAGCCGAGTGCCACCGTATGGGGCGGAAGATGAGAGCCACTGAGCAGATCCACCATGCTCTGCACTTCCACCACGTCGCCGACGCGGGTGGACGTGCCGTGACCCTCTATGAATGTCACGGTAGCCGGCGATAGTCCGGCATTCTGCCAGCCGCGCTCCAGGGCCAGTTTTTGGCCAATGGGGTTGGGCGCCGTGATGCCCTTTCCCTTTCCGTCGCTCGAGCCGCCCATGCCGCGCAGCACCGCGTAAATCTTGTCTCCGTCGCGCTCGGCGTCGGCCAGGCGCTTGAGCAAGAAGATTGCCGTGCCTTCGCCCATGACGAATCCGTCGGCTCCTTCCGCGTAGGGACGCGAGCCGGTGGCGGAGAGCGCGCCGATCTTGCAGAACTTGACAAAGGTCGAGGCGCCCATATTGCGGTCAATTCCGCCGGTCACCACCGCGTCGAAATCTTTCTCCACCAATCCCTCGATTGCCGAGCTGATCGCCGCCAGCGCTGAGGCGCACGCCGCGTCACACACGTAGTTGGGCCCGTGGAAGTTGAAGAGGTTCGCGATCCGGCCGGCAATGCAGTTGGCCAGTTCGCCGGGCATGCTGTCTTCCGTAATCTCGGGAAGATGCTTGGCGACGCGCTCGTGCAGTTCGCGGGTGATGTCCCTGCGCAACGCTTCCGGCAATGCGCTGAAACTGCTGACTTCCGACAGCTCTCTTGCGTACTCGGGAAAGTAGATACGCAACGAGGTGACGTAGTGCTTCTCCCCGGCCATGGCATTGCCGAGGATCACCGCGGTGCGGTTCGGATCCAGCGGCCGCTTGGGGTAACCGTAGTCTTCCAGCGCTTCGCGGGTGCAGGCGATGGCCCATTTCTGCGCCCCATCCATGGCCTCCACTACCCGCGGCGGAACCGGCAGGTGCCACTTCACAGGATCCCACGCGTAGTCACGCACCCATCCGCCAATCTTCGAGTAGGTTTTATCCGGGGCCGCGGGATCGGGATCGTAATAGAGTGCCGGGTCCCAGCGTTCGGGATCGACGTCCGTGACGCTGTACAGTCCCTTCTTTATGTTTTCCCAGAACGCCGGCGCGTTGGGCGCATCCGGCAGGATGGCTCCCAATCCCACAATGGCGATAGCTCGATATGCAGTGTCTTCCATGGCTGCTCTCCTGAGTCCAGGAGAGAGGCAGTAGGCCCGTGCAAGGAACGGCCCCGCTGCGGCCTCCTCGTTCGCTACGCAGCAAGCTCTCCTCGCTTGGCTGCGCGGCCGTACACTACGTCTGCCGCATAATCCATGTCCGAAATCACGCCCGACTGCGCCCGGTGGATTGCAGGCAATCCCAGGCTCGCTTCCAATGCCGGTATCTCCGCGACGCCAACGCCTCCCGCTCCGACGACCCAGCGCAAACCGTCCTCGGCCACTTTGAGCGCGGCCTCGCGCGCGAAGATCCGGCTGAGCGCCGCCAGCGCCGCAGCGTCAAAGCGCTGGTTGGCTTTTTCATTTAGCTTGTTCTCCGCCTTGCGCGCCGCATGGCGGGCCAGGCAGGCTGAACATTCGGCGTATGCAATCAACTCGCCGAGACGCAGAAGGATGTGCTGGTGGCGCGTCAGCCGCGCCGCGCGCGCCTTCTCCATCACCTCGGCCAGGGCATGCAAAGCCAGCGCCGCAGTATCCGCGCCCACGTTCGGATTGCGCGCATTGAGTGCCTCGCACTTTTTTGCTTCCTCGTGATAGTGCTGCCCGCGCGTCTTCAGGTGGATTTGCCAGCGGTCGCGGCTGATGGTCATCTCCATGATTTCGGAGGTGCCTTCATAAATCGTCGTAATGCGCACATCGCGTTTGATCTTCTCCACCAGGTATTCATGTGTGTAGCCGTAGCCGCCCAGCGCCTGGATGCTCGCGTCCGCGGCCAGATTGCCGGCTTCGCTCGCCATGTACTTCGCGATCGCGCCTTCGGTGTTCAAGCTGCCTTCGCCGGCGTCAATGCGCTCCGCGGTTTCCTCGATGTACGCGCGCGCGGCTTCGAGTCGCGCCACGTTGGGCACGATCAGCTTGTGCGTGTATCCCTGCTTTTCCGAGAGCGGACCTCCCGCTTGGATCCGTTTGGTGGAATAGGGAATGGCGCGATCGAGTGCGGACCAGCCGGCTCCCAGGCCGAATGCCGCCACCATCAGCCGCGTGTAGCCGAACACAGCCTGCGCTTGATTCAGTCCGTCCCCTTCCACGGCGCCGACCAGCCGGTCGGCGTCCACGTAAACGTTGTCCAGCGCGAGGGCTGCCGTATTGCTCAGGCGGATGCCGTGCTTGTCTTCCGGCTCGTCGTGGGTGAAACCCTTGACCCCTTTTTCCACGATGAACCAGCTCGGGCCGCTGGGAGTGTTGGCCAGGATCGTGTACGCGTCCGCCACTCCCCCGTTGCTGATCCATTGTTTGTTGCCGGTGATTCGGTAGCCCACGACCTTGCCGTTGTCGCTCACCCTCTCTGCCGTCGTGCGGAGCGCCCCAAGATCGCTGCCGGCTTCCGGTTCGGTGGCGCCATAAGCGAACAAGATTCCCTCCTCCGCGATGCGCGTCAGCCAGAGCTTCTTCTGCTCAGGAGTTGCGCCGACCCGGATGGGATCGCTCCCCAAAAACGTCGCCAGAACAGCCGTGGCCACCCCGAGATCAATCCGGGCCATTTCTTCGCAGATGCAATACACATCAAAGCTGCCGCCGCCCATCCCCCCGAATTCTTCGGGAATAAACAGGAGCTGAATGCCCAGCTTGTCCGGGCTGCACATGTGCCGCACGATCTCCAGCGGACATTCGTCGCGGGCATCCAAATCGATCAGCGTCTCATCCGGCAGCCGTTTCTTGGCGAATTCCCGGAGCGACTTCAAGCTCAGCCGCAGCGTTTTGTTCGTCATCATGGTGCGGTTACCTCACTTTGCCGGGACCCGGTGCAGTTCGCGCACTTTGTTGGTCAGTTCGGGCAGGAACTCCAGGATGTCGTCCACAATCCCCACGTTCGCCACTTGGAAGATCGGGGCTTTGCGGTTCTTGTTGATCGCCACCAGAAACGGGTTGCCTTTAATTCCCGCCAGGTGCTGGAATGCCCCGCTGATGCCGCACGCCAAATACACCTTGGGCTTGACGGTTTTTCCGGACGAGCCCACCTGGCGGGACTTCTCCAGCCACTTGGCATCGACCACGGGCCTCGAACAGCTCACGGCTGCGCCCAGGGCGTCCGCCAACTCCTGGGCGATGGCGACGTTTTCTTTTCCCTGGATACCGCGCCCAATCGAGACCAGGATAGTTTGCTTCGTGATATCGACATCGCCCGCTTCCGCCGCGACCGTTTCGAGGTACCGTCGGCCTGCGGTCAAGGTGCGGGCCTCGGACGACTTATCGGCCACCGTCCCGCCCGCAGGCGCCCTTTCCAGCGGCTTGAACGCGCCCGGGCGTATCGTGATGACCGCGCCCGCGGAAATGTCGCAGCGGACATGCGCGCTCACCTGTCCTCCAAATTCCTGACGGATTACTTTCAGATCGGGCCCTTCGATCCCTTCGAACCCCAGCACGTCGGACACGTAGGTCGCATTCAGCTTGATGGAAAGTCCGGGTGACAGATCGATTCCGAAATGGTCATGCGGAATCAGCACAATGCTCCCGGGCGGCAGAACCCGGACCAGCGCTTTGCGGATCAGTTCAGCATTTGGATAGGCCAGGGCTTCATGTGCTACCTTCCATACTTCGGCGTAGGAAGCGCGGACTGCGGAGCAGACGCCATCAACGTCCGGGTGCCAACCTGCAACAATGGCCGTCGGGGATGCAGCCGCGTCGATCTTCCTGGCCGCAGCCGCCAGTTCGGCGGCGGTGTCGTCGGCCACGCCGCTTCGGTGTGTGATGTAAGCGAAGATGCGCGCCATTATTTCAACCCTCCTTTGGCTGCCAACAACTCGACCAGTTTCTCGATGTTCTCTTCCCGGCTGCCTTTGAGCATCTCGGCTCCCTGGCCCAGCGCGGGGACGAAATAGTCCACCCGCCTTACTCTTGCTGCGGCCGCTCCGACCGTGCCTGCGTCAAGGCCGAGCTCCGCTGCGCCGTACGTTGCAATGGGCACGGAGGCCACCGCCCGGATGCCCCGCATCCCCACATACCGCGGCTCATTAATCCCTGTTTGAATCGAAAGCACGCAGGGGAGATCGATCTCATTCATCTCCTTGTTGCCGCCTTCGATTTCCCGGCTGATTTTCAGCTTCCCGCCTTCCAGCACTTCGATGGAGGTGACAAGAGAGGCGAACGGATAGTCCAGCATCGCCGCCAGCATCCCGCCGACCTGGGCGGCTCCGTCCTCCGCCTGTACCCCCGTAAGAATCAGGTCGTAGTTGCCCTTTTCGACGAACGCTTTCAGCATGGCGGCAATACCCCGCCCGTCCGACCCCGCGAACGAGGCGTCGGTAAGCAGCACGCCATGGTTCGCTCCCATGGCCATCTCCCGGCGCAGGATCTCCTCGTCGTCTTCCCCGCCGGCAGTAACCACCGTCACCTTGCCGCCGGTTCTGGACACGATCTGAAGCGCTTCCTCGACCGCGTAGTTGTCCGGTTCATTGATCGAATAGATGAGGTCGTCCCGTTCGATGTCGTTTCCGGCGCTGTTCAGCGTGATCTCGTTTTCCGATGTGTCGGGCACTCTTCTTGCGCAAACGAGGATGTCCACGTTTACCTCCCCACCACGCATTCTTGTTGGAGTGCGGCCGCTTCCGCCGCTTCCACCAATCGGCTTTCGCGGACCATCTGTTGGTCGGCCAGTTCCGCCAGGTCGATTACGGCCATCTTCCCTTCGAGACCGGAGACCTTGATGGCGTCCTCGATGTTGGCCATGCAAAACGGACAGGCGGTCACCATCACATTGGCTCCGGCTTCCGCCGCCATCTGCACTCTGCGGACGCCCATTCTTTGCTCTTCCTTCGGCTCGTAGAACAGCATCAGTCCGCCGCCGCCGCAGCAGAACGAGCGGTCCCGCGACCGCTTCATCTCCACCCGCTTCAGGCCGGGAATGGCGTCGAGCACGTCTCGCGGGTCGTCGTAAATCTGGTTGTGACGTCCCAGGTAGCAGGGATCGTGATAGGTGTACACGTCGCTGGCGTTTTCCACGGGATGGAAGCGGATCCTGCCGGATTTCACTCCACGGGCGATCACCTGGCTGATGTGTTCAACCGGCGGCACATCCTTGTAATCGTGCTTCAGTGCGTTGTACGCATGGGGATCGGCAGTTACGATCCTCTTTACCCCGCACGCCTTGATCGCCTCCACATTCTGACCCCGCAGGGAGAGAAATAGTGTCTCTTCGCCGAACCGCCGGACTTCATGGCCGCTGTCTTTTTCCGCTGCCCCCAGAATTCCGAAATTCTCTCCGGCGTGCGCGAGAATTTTCGCTGTAGCGCGCCCGATCGACTGCATGCGGTCATCGTAGGAAGTGATGCTGTCCACGAAATACAGAGTGTCCGCGCCGTTCTTACTGTCGAGCGTCTTCACCGGGCAGATTTTTTGGAAGTCTCCGGCGCTGGCCCAGTCGGCTTTCTTCTTCTCCATCTTGCCGTAGGGATTTCCGCGGCTTTCGAGCGCTTTCAGTGGTTTCTGCAGGGACTGCGGCACCATTCCGTCGTCCACCAGGCCCCGCCGCAGGTCCACGATCTTGTCCACGTACTCGATCAGCAGCGGGCATTCCTCTTCGCATGCGCCGCAGGTGGTGCACGACCAGATTTCGTCCTCGGAGTAAATGTTGCCCACGAGCGCATTGCCGTTGCCCGCCCTGGCGAACATCGGATAGTGCTGGAACGCGTAGTCCCTGGCTTTGATGGTGAGAAATCGTGGCGATAGCGGCCGGCCCACCGCATTCGCGGGACAGTTGTCGGAGCACCGCCCGCAGTCGGCGCAGGAATAGAAATCGAGCATGTGCTTCCAGCTGAAGTCTTCGAATGTTTTCACTCCGAACGATTTCACCTGGTCCAAGTGCTCATCGCTCACGCCCCACTTCACCGGCTTAATGGTTCCCTTGTCCAACTTCGCGAAGTAAACGTTGAACAGAGAGGTTTCCACGTGAAACTGGATGCCAAAAGGCCGGTAGCAGAGCAGAAAGTAAAAGGTCACTTCATGGAGAAAATAGGCTCTCGACGAGAGGCTGCTGAGGACGGGAAGGGAAGCGGAGGCCAAAGCGGTCTTCAGGATCCACGGCAGCGACAGCACCGTGGCCATCTCTACTATCTGGCCTTGCTGCGCCTGCGCCGCTCGGTTCGCGGCCTCGAACAGGCTGTCAGCCAGCATCAGCGTCGCAATCAGGGCCAATAGAAAGACTGCGTCCGCAGTGTGAGCCTTGCCGTATCGTGCTGGCACCGCGTAGCGCGCAGGCTTGAACACCAGCCTCCGCACGATCGCGAAGATCATCGAGAGGAACACAACCGTCGTCGCGTAGTCGGTCACGATGCCGTAGACATGGCTGGCCACTCCCGCCTGGGCGGGCATGGCAAAATTTTCCGGGACTCCGGCGATCAGCACGGCGAAGGCGCGCATAGCGAGAAGAATGAATCCGGCGAAAAAGAGGATGTGCAGAGTTCCGGCAGTCTTGTAACGCGGGTGCTTCCACTGCCCCAGCCAGAACTTCAGAACATTTCCCAGGCGCGTCCAGGGCTGGTCAAACCGCAGATCGCGCTCCGCCCGAATCAGCGGCACCAGGCGCCTGGAAATAACGTAGGCGAAACATGTGAGGCCTAGGATATGGATCACCAGGAAGAGCAGCCGTCCTGGGACGAACCAGGACGGGAGTTGTGCAACGGCCTGAATACCTTCCACCATTCCCCCGGCCTCTTCTTGCGACCTTCACCCCGCCGCCTTCGAATGCCCCGCGTCCTCCGCCACTACGCGACCAACTTCGTTAGGGCGCTCTCCTCCTCAGGGGTGGGCGGTGTTGCTTGCCCCAAAGCCGCCGGTGAAGGGACTATAGGGGCGGTCGGTACGCGAACTCTTGCTGCCGCGGGCGCCGGTTTCGATCTCACCTGCGTCTTCGCAAGCGCTTTTTTCGGGCCCGGCGATCTCTTTCGCTGCGGCAGCACTGCGGCACGCAACTCCTGGAAACTTGCGTTCAGAAACTTTTCCAGCCGCCCCAGGTCGGGCGCGGCGTGCCTATCCCCGCTGAACCCGAAATACACCGTGCCGTTGTAGCTCAAGATGGCGCAGTTGACTGCCAACTCGCCGCCCACCGGGACATACGGATACCAGCGCAGCATCTTGTGGCCGAGCAGGTAGAGCGGATACTGTGGCCCGGGCACGTTTGTGCACACCATGTTGAATGGTGTGATCGGCAACTGGCTCATCAGCGGACCGACGTACGCTTGCAAGGCCCCAGGGAAGATTCCTATCAAGCCGCCCGCTAGACTCACCAGCTCGGCCGCGTGCGCGTTCTTGAGAAATTCCGTTCTCCGATGCGCCGCGGCCAGCAGCTTCCGAGGGTCGCGGATATCCAGTGGAATGGTCACGGGTACGATCGAGATGCGGTTCCCCAGCTCGCTGGGGCTGTCGTTGCCGCGCAGGTTCACCGGAACCATCATGCGCAGCAGCCGCTTCCTCACCCGATCGCCGTGCAGTTCCGCGTACCGCCGTATCGTCGCCGTCACCAGCGCCAGCAGGACGTCATTCACGCTGGTCCCGCATCTCCGCCGGATGGCTTTCACCTCGTTGAGCGGAATTTCCGCCCAGGCGAATTTCTGCGGCCCGCGGTAAATCACATTGAATCGCAGCCGCTCCGTGGGCGCCGTGATTTCCGGTAGGAGCCGTGAAAGATCCTTCGTGGCCACGTTGCCGCCGCCTGCAGCCACTCGCTCCGCCATGCTCAATAGATCCGCGCACGCGGAGAGAACCCGTTTGACGAATTCGGAATAGGAATCCAGGAAGCCGCTCGCCAGCGAACTCAGCGGATCCCGCGCCGATGCCGGCACGCGCAGGCTCAGTTT